>Ga0209235_1000307_pt1 | contig 23991 bp, 22 predicted proteins | sample GraSoi013_1_20cm_4_FD_185817 | JGI IMG/M metagenome (GOLD analysis project Ga0209235, IMG submission 185817) | Grasslands soil microbial communities from the Angelo Coastal Reserve, California, USA - Sample 09_25_2013_1_20cm (SPAdes) (version 2) | ecosystem: Environmental > Terrestrial > Soil >... | reverse complement strand
CCGCCCTCGAGCTCGCGCACCAGCTCCCCGGCCCGCCCGACGCGATCGTCGCGCCGCTCGGCACCGGCGGCACGCTCGCCGGCCTGCTGCTCGGCGTCGCTCAGCTCGGCTGGCCGACCCGGGTGATCGGGGTGCGCGTGGCCCCGGTACTCGTCGCCAACCGCTGGCGCACCCTGCGCCTGGCCTGGGGCGCCCGGCGCCTGCTTGCGCGCCTCGCGGTGCCGCTCCCCGCGCCCCGGTCCCCCGTCGTCGTGGACGGCCTGGGTCGGGGGTACGGACACCCGTCCCCCGCGGGCGAGGCCGCCGGCCGCTGCGCCGTCGAGCACGGCCTGGTCCTCGACCCGACGTACGGCGCCAAAGCCTTCGCGTTTCTTATGGGACGTGGAACGTGCAATGTGCATCGGGTCATCTTCTGGCATACGTTTGGCGTGCCCTCTCCCGTGCCGGAGCCTGGCCGGTGACTGCATTCCCCACCGTCGAGCTTACGGTCTATCCCCACGACTGCGACGCCTTCGGCCACCTGAATCAGGCGACGCTCCTGACGTTGCTCGAGCGCGCGCGCTGGGAGGCGCTCGCGCGCGGCCCCGGGATGGATCTGTTCGACCGCAACGGTGTCTGGCCGGCCGCGCGCCGGGCGGTGATCGACTACAAGGCGGGGGCCTACCCGCGCGACGTGTTGCGGATCGAGACGACCGTGGCGCAGCGCGGGACGACTAGCATGACGCTGCGCCACGTCGTCCGGCGCGTCTCGGACGAAGTCGTCATCGCGGAGGCAGAGATCGTGTTCGTCTGCGTCGACCGCCTCGGCCGCGCAACGCCCCTACCGGAGGAGATCGCACGCTTCCTCGGCCCGCGGACCTCCGGATCACATCAGCCGATCCGCATCTCGGTCGGGGCGGCCGAGCTCGCGGTCGAGGTCCGGGGCGATGGCCCTCCGGTCCTGTTGGTGCACGGCTTCCCGTTCGACCGCACCGTGTGGCGGCATCAGCTCGCGGCGCTGGCGCGCTGGAAGCGCATCGCTCCCGATCTGCGGGGCGCCGGTGCGTCCAGCGCCTCGGCCGCGGCGGACGGGTACTCGATCGCTCGCTACGCCGACGACCTGGTGGCGATCCTCGACGCCCTGGGCGTGGGCGCGGCGGCGGTGTGCGGGCTGTCGATGGGCGGGTACGTGACCTTCGAGTTGTTGCGGCGCTACGCCGACCGGGTGACGGCCGTGCTGCTCGTCGATACCAAGCCCGACCCCGACGCCCCGGACGCGAGGCGCGAGCGCGACAAGCTCGCCGCGTTGACCGAGCGCGACGGCCAGGACGCGCTGGTGAGCCGGCTGTTGCCGAAGCTGCTGGCGCGGCAGACGCAGCCTGAGGTTGCGGAGCAGGTGCGTGAGATGGCGCGTCGCTGGTCGGTGCCGGGGCTCGTGGGCGCCCTGCGCGCGCTGCGCGACCGGCCCGACTCGACCGAAACGCTGCGGCAGATCCGGGTGCCGGCGCTGGTGCTCGTGGGGAGCGAAGATCAGATCTCACCGCCGGCCGCGGCACAGGCGATGGCGGCCCTGATTCCCAGGGCGCAGTGCCACGTCGTCCCAGCGGCCGGGCACCTGGCGCCGCTCGAGCAGCCGCTCGCAACCAGCCGGCTGATGGCGGACTTTCTGGAAGCGTTGCGGTGAGGGGCGCAACCCCCCGGGCTTGCGCCCGCGTCAGGGGAGCTAGCTGCCCTTACGCTGTGGCTTGCCTGGCGGAGTCGCGCTCTGAAAGACGTCGCGGTTCTTCGCGATGTAGGACTTCCACTGCGGCGGCGTGTCTTCCTCGGGGAAGATCGCGGTGACCGGGCACTCGGGCTCGCAGGCGCCGCAATCGATGCACTCGTCGGGGTGGATGTACAGCTGATCCTCGCCCTCGTAGATGCAGTCTACCGGACAGACATCCACGCAGGAGCGATCCTTCAGGTTGATGCACGGTTCTGCGATGATGTACGTCATCCAGGCTCCAGCGAGTCTCACGTCCCGACGGCGGGCGCATCCCGGCCGAATCGCAAACATAGAAGCGGGCCCACCCCAGTCAAGTCCGGCAGACACATTTGGTTGGAGACGAGACCAGCGGCAGGCGGGCCCGGCGCCGTTCAGCGCCGCGCCGCGCCGGCCACCGAAATGCGGGTCATGAGCGACAATATGGCGACGAGCCAGGTGTATTGCAGCAGGGCCGTTCCATCGGGCTCCTGCGCCGCATCCCCGAACCACGCAGCGGCCGCCGCCGCCACGAGCAGCAGTACGAGCAGGCCCTCCGACGTGAGCAGCCACGCCAGCCCGATCACGCCGACGGCGATCCAACGTTGCCTGCGAGTCAGCGCTCGGAACCCGCGTCCGCCATCGAGCTGCCACACCGGAACCAGGTTGAACAGATTGATGAACGCGCCCACGTGCGCGATTGCGCCCCAGATTCCGGCGCGCGTCGCGAAATAGATCGCGTACGCAGCCGCCGCGGCCCCCACGCCCCAAATCGGTCCGGCGAGTCCGACCCGCGCGTCTTCGCGGCGGTCGGTCGGGTACTGCTTGAGACGAATAAAGGCGCCCACACCGGGGATGAACATCGGCGCGGTCGCCTTGATGCCGTAGCGGGTGAGTGCCTGCACGTGACCCATCTCGTGAATGTAGATGGACACGACGAAGCCCAGCGCGAACTTCCAGCCCCAGATCGTCCAGTACACCCCCATCGACAGGAGCATCGAGAAGAGCGTGCTCGCCTTGGTGAGCCCGAGCAATAACAGTTTGGCCTTGGTCAGCACAAAGACCAGGGCGAACTTGAACTTCGCGAGCAGTACGCCGATTGCACCGAGCCCTCCCGCCGCACCCTTGCCCAAGCGGGAGCCCTGCTTGCCGGCGGCCGGCTGTCGATCCACCGCGCGGCTCAACTCTGCGACGCGCGTGGCGACGGTTCGGTGCTGCGTCGTGTCGGGTGGGAGGAGATCGAGCGCCTGACGCCACGCGGCGAGCTCGGCGCTCGCGTCACCGGTTCGCTTCGCCTGGTCCGCTTCGGCTGCCAGGTGCTTCAGCTCCTCGACGTGGACCAGCCGGTGGCAGGACGGGCAGGCAAGCAGCGCGGGTGCTACCTGGGCGCCGCACTCAGGACAGACGGGTGGCGCCAACCCTGCAAACGGAGTGTCGCTCATTCCGGAAAGCCTAGGCGGGAGCGGCCGGCGCCCCGCCGGCCTGGTAGGGTCCCGTGATCCGCAGCGCAACCGCTTTGTTCAACCGCCACGCCTCATACAGAGCAATGCCGATAATGAACAGTCCGATGATGTTGCTGATCCCCGCGAGGATCGGCAGGGCGGCCGCCAATACGAACAGCGCTCCGACACCCAAGAGCACTCCACCCACGCCGACCTGCTTGGCCGGCGCGCGCGCGGAATTGCCGGCGGTCGCCGGCCGTCCGGTCTGATCCGGTGCCGTGGTAGGGGCCGTGAGCGTCGCCGTGTCACCGGCCCGACGGACGCCCTCACTGACTATCGCTGCACGGCGGTCCATCATCGCCTTCACGATCTGCGGTATGTACGTCACCACGATCGCGCTGTAGGTGAGGACCATCGCCAATGCCTGGTAGCGCCAGCCGCCGCGCCGGTTCGATCCCTTGCGCACTGCACTGCCCACCAGCAGGCCGACGACGATGGCCACAATGGCATACTCGCTTCCCGTCGCGGCGGCGACGGCATAGTAGAGCCCTGCGCCCGCCGCGGCTGCGAGGAACCCGAGCCCCAGCGCCTTCGCGAAGCGCGTGCCGGAGGTCCCGCGGTTCCGCTCGGCGATGATCCGGCTGCGGCACCGCTGGCAGGTCACGTGGCCGTTTATTTCGTAATAGGCGGTCGTGATAACCTGCTTGCAAACAGCGCATCCCGATCCGGTCGCCTGGGTCGCGCGCTCGGCGCGCTCGAACTGCAGATTGCCGCCGGTCGTCGCGGCTGCCTGGTCGCTCACGGACGTGCTCCTGTCAAAGGGACGTGTCGGGGCGCGGCCTAATCTTTTATTGCGTCTCACGCGGCGCAATTAGCAACGTCACACCGCGGCGCAAGGGCCCGTGAAATCGGGAGTTGCCCGTCATTGAGATACTGATGGGTACCTGAAGTTGGGAAATGTCGCGCATCGCGTTGCAATGAGGATGCTAATAGGTATCTTAGATTCTTATGGGTATCGTTCGCGCGAGGCGCAAGGCGGAGACGCAATCGCTGCTGATCGACGCGGGTCTGCGGGTCTTCGCCGAGCGAGGCATCGAGTTGGGCTCTCTGGATGAAGTGGCTCAGACAGCGGGGTTCACGAAGGGGGCGATCTACCGCCAGTTCCCATCCAAGGGCGCCTTCATGCTCGCGTTGTTCGAGCAGTACGCTGCCGTGGCGAGGGCCGGTGCAGGGGCGCGCCAGGCGCCTTGGTTCACACCACTCACGCTCCAGTTCGCTGCCCACGCGATGCGCGATCCGTTGCTGCGGCGCCGGTTCGCTGTAGTGCTCGCTGAAGCGCCCGATGGGGCGAGCGCGGAGGGGCAGCTGCTCAAGGCGGTGGCGCGCGTGCTCTCTCCCGCTCAGCCGACGACGACGTGACGCGCGCGCCCTCCCGACTGGTCGACCTGAGTCACACCATCGAGCACGGGATGGTCACCTACCCCGGTCTCCCCGCACCGGTGATCAGCGACTGGCTGTCGCGGGACGCTTCGCGCAGCCGCTACGCCCTCGGCACGACGTTCCAGATGGGGAAGATCGAGCTGCTCGCCAACACCGGGACGTACATCGACGCGCCGTTCCATCGGTACGACGGCGCGAAGGACATCGCCGATTATCCGCTCGAAGCTGTCGCGGACCTGGAGGGCGTCGTCATCCGCGCAACGACGCGCACCGGGCGCGGGCTGGACGCCGCGCTGTTCCGCGGCCATAACGTGGGGGGCAAGGCCGTGCTCGTGCACACCGGGTGGGACGCCCACTGGCGGACCGAGCGGTACGGCTCGGGCCATCCGTTTCTCGCCCGCGACGCGGCCGAGCATTTGGTGGCGGCAGGCGCCGCCCTCGTCGGGATCGACTCGCTCAACATCGACGATGCCTCGGACGGCACTCGGCCGGCTCACACCATCCTGCTCGGCGCCGGGATGGCGATCGTCGAGCACCTCTGCAACCTGGGCGCGCTGCCGGACTCGGGATTCCGGTTCTTCGCCGTGCCGGCGAAGGTGAAGGGGATGGGGAGCTTCCCCGTCAGGGCCTTCGCCGTGGTGGGACGCTAAGCGCTCCAGTCTTACGGGAAGTTCGGGTTGTTCTGCTTCTCCACGTCCGGCAGCGGCAGGCAGAGCTGGGACGCGTAGGTGCCGCCGCCCTTGAACGCCGTCCCGACGCGCGGGTTCAACGCCAGGCCGAAGCGGATCTCGTCGCCGAGGTGTTGCCCCTCGAGGAAGAACTCACGGCGCCGCTGGTCGACGAGCGCAGCCTTGACGGTGTCGGGGTTGGTGCTCGTGATCGCGCTCTGGCCACCACGAGCCCGAAAGATGTTGATGAGGCTGTCTGCGTGGACGAAGTCGCTAGCCGCGAGGTCGGCCTCCGCGACGAGGAGCCGAGCTTCGTCAAAGGACGCGAGTCGGATCGGGCTGGACGACTGCGTGTATTTGAGCTGCTGGAACAGGTGGTAACCCGTCACGCTGTTTCGTCCTTTGTCGGAGAACGGCACGCGCGGGTCGTTCATGTTGGTGTAGGCCGTATCCAGCGTCGTGGCGTCGCTGGTGGCGCTGTTCTCCTGCCAGACGCGGTTGTTGCGGCGTGTGCTGATGGTCGACGCCGTCACATACCTTACGTAGCCGGAGGTGACCTGCTGCGCGTCCGTCTTGGCGAGGGCGAGCTGGCCCAGGTCCGTGTACGCCCGGGCCCGACCCACCAGCGCCATGTTATGGATGGCGGTCTGGCCGGTCGCCGCTGAGCCCGTGATGGCGTCGCTGAACGCGGCGACCGCGAGCCGGAGCACGCTGTCCCGCTGGATCTCACCGCCGTAGACGGTCGTCCGGCTGGCGTCGAGCGTGGAAACGACCATTGAGCAGAACCCCTCGCCGAGCAGCACGAGACTATACCCCTCGTAGGCCTCGAGCTGGGCGATCAAGGTATCGCGGCCGGGCACCTGCGCATCGGTCCAGCCCTCCAGCAGCGACAGCACGTTCACCGCGGAGAAGCGGGCCGTTTGCAGCGGCGTATAGACCCCGAGCCCGACGCAGCCATTGACCGCGTAGCGAGCGTCGCTGGACACCATGCTCCGGCGCTCGTAGGGGTAGCGATCGGCGGTCTGGGTGGCGTCGATCAGCTCGTCCGTGATCTCCCCGCCCATCACCGCGTAGGCGCCGGCAGCGCATTCGAAGTCCGCGATCGCGCTGTTCACGAGCAGCTGCGCGTTCGCGGGCGTCTCGAGCCCGCCCGCCGGGACGTTGCTCGGGTTCTGGACTTCCAGAGTGTTGTTGAAGAGGTCGCACCCGGCCGCCGCGACGAGTGCGACCGCGACGATCGTGGGGTATCGCATGGTCGCGCTCCTCAGTAGCCCACGTTGACGGTCACGATCCACTGGGCGAGCTGGGGGAGATCGGCCTGCTCCCACGCGCTGAAGTTGCCGCCGCGGCTCCCGCCCAGGAACATCGCCTCGGGCTCGAGCCCCGGGTAGCGCGTCCAGGTGTAGAGGTTCCGGCCGGCGAGCGACACCATGGCCCGGCTCGCGCCGATGGCCTTCGTCCAGACGTCGGGCAGGGTGTAGGACACCGACACCTCGCGTAACTTGAGAAAGCTCGCGTCGTTGAGGTAGAAGTCCGGAATCCCGGACTGAATCGCCGCGACGCGTAGCGGGTCGGACCGGTAGGCGGGGAAATCGTCGGGGCAGCGGAAAAAGATGGCGCAGCGCACGCGAGTGTTCCCATCGAGCTTCTTGTATCCGGTCTTGAAATCGAACAGTCCGGAAATCCGCAGCCGATCCCCCAGAGTGACGGCGGGGCTGAACGCGCCTTCCACGCGCGGGAGCGTGCGGCCGAGGTACACCGCGGGCGCGCTGGCGCACGCGACCGCGCCCCCCTGGCCATCGTCGCACATCGCGTTGGTGGCGTTGCGGGCGGCGTCGAACTCCGCGCTCACGACCCGCCGCGCAAACCACGAGCCGACCGCATAGCCGACGCGGTGTTGCAGAAAGGTCCCCGCCGACACCGACGTCACGCCCGGCATGAGGCTCTGGATCGTGTTGCTGTTCGCGGCGAGGTTGAACGTCAGGTCCACGCTCACGGCACCGCCGGCGTAAGGCCGCCCGCGCGCCAGCAGTTCAATGCCCTGGTTCAGCACCGCGCCGGCGTTGATGTACTGCAGCCCCGAAAACCCGATCGAGGGGGCGACCTGCCGCTGCAGAATCTCGTCCGTCGTGCGCTTGCGGTAGTACGTGAACTCGAGCCCCAGTCGGTCGTTCCAGAGCCCCGCGTCGAACCCGAGCTCGAGCTCCTTGCCCCGCTCGGGCCCCAGGTCCGCGTTCCCGATGTTCTGGGGCGTCACGGCGGTCACGTCGCCCGGGCCGCTCGCCGCGGTGTAGGTGCGTACCGCGGCGTTGTACGGCGGCGCCCGGCCCGACTCGCCGTACGCCGCCCGCAGTCGGAGCTGGTTCACGAACGCAAGTTTCCAGAACGGCTCGTCGCTGGTCACCCAGCTGACGCTCGCCTTGGGGTAATACACCCGGTTGAAGTTCGCGCCGAAGGTGCTCTGATCGTCCGAGCGGAGTCCCGCGGTTAGGAACAGCCGGTCGCGCCAGGCGATCTGCTCCTGGCCGTAAGCGCCGATGCTCTTCGTCTCCTGCAGCCCGCCGGCGTTGGTGCGCGGGCCGGTCGTTGCGTCGATCGCGGACAGCCCCGGCGCCGGAAAGAACTGGCCGTCGGCGAACGCGGTGTCGGTGACCGTGTGATAGAACTGCAGACCGGCCGACGAGCTGGCGCGAAGCGTGGAAGACAGGTCGAAGCTGGCTGTTGCCGCGTAATCGACCGTGGTGTTGTCGACGGCGCGGTTCGTGATGCCGATGTAGCCCAGCGCATCCGAGCCGAAGAAGATCTGCAGCGAATCAATCAATGGCTGGTACAGCGAATTCTCCTCGCGGGTCCGGTCCACGCCGAACGTGAGCCGCTGCGTGAGCCACTTCACGGGGTGATGCAACAGTTGGACGCTGCCCGTGAACCGGTCGACCCCTTGGGCGAAGTGGTACTCCTGATCGTAGGCGGCCGGGAGCCCGCTGTGAAAGCCCAGCCGGAAGGTGCCGAGATTCTGCGGGTTCATGTAAAACGTGGAGAACATCCGGCCGCCGCACCCCGCCTCGCAGCTCAGGTGCGTGGGACCCGTCATGTAGCCCACGTTGGCCGAGAGCGTGACCCTATCGCTCGGCGTCACCGTGAGGTTGGCGCGTCCGCATGAGGTTGCCAGTCGCGTCGAGCTGGTAGTTGGTGGGGAAGCGCCCGTCAGGGTTGCTGAAGTAGTTCACGCCCTGGCGCACCGTGAAGCTCCAGTGCGCGGTGCCCGGCGTGCCCCGCTTGGTGACGATCTGGATGACGCCGTTCGAGGCCTCCGTGCCGCAGCGTGGCTGCGGCGGGCCCCTTCAGGATCTCGATGCTCTCGATGTCGTCGGGGTTGAAGTCGTTGAAGCGGGAGATCGAGCTCGAGCCGAAGTCCTGGTTCTGCGGTCCGGAGGCAAAGTCGGCATCCACCCGCACCCCGTCGACGTAGACCAGGGGCTGGTTGCCGAGCGAGAAGCTCGACGCGCCACGGATCCTGATGCGCGACCCCGACCCCACCGCGCCGGTCGCGGGCTGGATGAGCACCCCCGCCGCGCGGCCGTTCAAGAGGTTCTGCACGTCGTTGATCGGGGCGGCCTGGGTGATGCTCGCCGCGTCGATGCGGGACACCGCGTTCCCCAGCTCCCGCTGCGCCGTAGCCGCCGGCGTCCCGGTCACCACCACCGAGGACAGTTCGAGTGCCTTCTCCTCGAGCGCGATGCGCACGTTGAGATCCCCTGCCCTCACCGTGTCCTGCACGGCCCGAAAGCCGATGCGCCGGACCTCGAGGACCGCTGTCGTCCCTGGCACGTCCGGGATCCGAAAGCGGCCGGACGCGTCGGTCACGGCCCGCACGGTCGTGCCGGAGACGCTGACCTGCGCGTCCCCGATCGGCGCGCCCGACGCCCGAGTCACAACGACGCCGCCCACGGCGCTGCCCTGGGCGGGGAGGCGGAGAGGAGCAAACAATCCGAGGACGCTGGTACAGAGGAACCCCAACGAGAGGAATCGCATGCCACGCTCCTGCGTGAGCAGTGTGGGTGGCCACGCCCGTACTACCGGCACAGGCACCCCGATACCGTCACGCTGTAAGGTTGGCGTGGCGATTATACTACCGGCGCGAGCGGCGCTCGCAAGCAACCCATGCAGTAACTGACAGCAATCACACAGCATCGCGACAGGCAATCGCCACCGAAGGGCTCAGGCTGCCGGCACCGCGTCCTTCGTCTCGTGTTCCAGCTCGTTCCGATCGAACGCGAAGCGCGCTCCGGGACCGGTCCCGGTTGAGGGACTCCGATGCTTCGTGGTGCCCCGAAAATCAGAGGCATGGGGAGCGCCCGGTGGCGCCGGGGCTCAACAGCATTCGCACACCATAGCGACAGCCATGGAGACAGCGTGCGGCGCGCGACCCTCTGGCCGTGTGCTGCGTCATTCCCGTGGTACATCGGCAACGTCGTTTTCACGAATCACAGCGCGGGGTGGGCTATGAGTCGCAGCGTCTCTCTCGCAGCCGTTTTGCTCGCGGTCGCCGTGCCTCCGGTTCTGGCGCAGGGCTCGCATCCAGCCGACCTGACCGTCGACGCCGCGACGCGACGGCAGGTGATCGACGGCGTGCTGGCCCGGCTCACGGAAGCCTACGTCTTCCCGGACACGGCCGTCGCGATGGAGCGCGCCATCCGGGACAGGGTGCGGCGCGGCGAGTACGAACGGATCACGAGCGCCCAGACGCTGGCCGACTCGCTCACCGCGCACCTGCAGGCGGTGAGTCAGGACCGGCACCTCCGGGTTCGCTACAGTGACGAGCCGCTGCCACGACTGGACGCGCAACAGCGCCCGACCCCGCAGATGGAGGCGCGGGCCCGGGCGTTTGGCCGCCAGGTCAACTTCGGGTTTGAGAAAGTGGAGCGGCTCCCGGGCAACGTGGGTTACCTCGAGCTGCGGAGCTTCGGGTTCGAGGCGGAATGGATCGGGGACGCCGCCGCTGCGGCGTTCGCGTTTCTGGCCAACACCGACGCCCTGATCGTCGACGTCCGCCGGAACGGCGGTGGGTCACCGGGCATGGTCGCGTTCGTGTCGAGCTATCTCTTCGGCGCGGACTCGGTGCATCTGAACTCGCTCTACTGGCGCCCCGGCAACCGCACCGAACACTTCTATACCCGGACTCGTGTCCCGGGCGTGCGCTACGGCCCCGAGCGGCCGGTGTACGTGCTCACCAGCCGGCGCACTTTCTCGGGTGCGGAGGAGTTCGCGTACAATCTCCAGACTCGGCAGCGGGCCGTCATCGTCGGCGACACGACGGGCGGCGGCGCCCATCCCGGTGGCTTGCAGCGAGTCACCGACCACTTCGGCCTCTGGGTGCCGACAGGGCGGGCCATCAATCCCATTACCAAGACGAACTGGGAGCGCGTGGGCGTGCGACCCGACGTCGCGGTGTCGTCCGATCAGGCCCTCCGGACGGCGCAGCTCGCCGCGCTGCGCGGCCTGCGCGAGCGTGCGACCGATTCCGAACGGCGGCGTCAGCTCGACGAGGCGATCGCGGAGGTTGAAGGACGGCGGTAGCGAAACGCTCGACGCGTGGTGAAGCCTGCCCGCTCAGTCCGCCGGTACGCCCTCCTGCTCCGCTTCCAGCTTCCGCGTGATCTCCCGCGTGATGTGCATCGAGCAGAACTTGGGCCCGCACATCGCGCAAAACTCGGCTGACTTGAAGTACTCCGCCGGCAGCGACTCGTCGTGCAGCTCGCGCGCCCGGGCAGGGTCGAGCGACAGGCGGAATTGCTCGTTCCAGTCGAACGCGAACCGCGCCCGCGACAGCGCGTCGTCGCGCTGGCGCGCGCCCGCGCGCCCGCGCGCGATGTCGGCTGCGTGCGCGGCGACCTTGTAGGCGATCACGCCTTCGCGCACCTCCTCGGCGTTGGGCAGGCCGAGGTGCTCCTTGCGGGTCACGTAGCACAGCATGTCCGCCCCGTACCAGCCGATCATCGCCGCGCCGATCGCCGAGGTGATGTGGTCGTACCCCGGCGCGATGTCCGTGACCAGCGGTCCGAGCGTGTAGAACGGGGCCTCGTGGCAGATCTCCTTCTCCTTCCGGACGTTGATCTCGATCAGGTGCATCGGGATGTGCCCCGGGCCTTCGATCATCACCTGCACGTCCTTCGCCCACGCGCGCGTCGTGAGCTCGCCCAGCGTGTCGAGCTCGGCGAACTGCGCCCGGTCGTTCGCGTCGGCCAGGCTCCCGGGCCGCAGCGCGTCGCCCAGCGATAGGGTCACGTCGTACTTCCGCGCGATCTCGAGGATGCGGTCGAAGTGGGTGTAGAAGGGGTTCTGCTGGTTGTGGTGCATCATCCAGTAGGCGTGCAGCGACCCGCCGCGCGACACGATCCCCGTCACCCGGCCGAGCGCGAGCCCGACGTATTCGCGCAGGATGCCGCAGTGCACCGTGACGTAGTCCACCCCCTGTTGCGCCTGGTGCTCGACCATGTCGAGCAGGTCATCCGCAGTGAGGTCCTCGACCTTCTGCACCTCGGTGACGGCCTGGTAGATGGGCACGGTCCCAATCGGTACCGGCGAGACGTCGAGGATCGCCTGCCGGATGGCGTCGATGTCGCCGCCCGTAGAGAGGTCCATCACGGTGTCGGCGCCGTAGTGGACCGCGTGGTGCAACTTGTCGAGCTCCTGGTCGATGTTCGACTCGACGGCCGAATTGCCGATGTTGGCGTTGATTTTCACGCGCGCCACCTTGCCGATCGCCATCGGGTCGAGGCGCTGGGCCAGGTGATTCACGTTGGCGGGGATGATGAGCCGGCCGCGGGCGACCTCGTCGCGCACCAGCTCCACGGGGAGCTCCTCCCGCTCCGCGACACGCCGCATCTGTGGGGTGATGGTGCCCTGCCGGGCCAGGAACATCTGGGTGACGCAGTTCATACCGACTCCCTTCGCCGGTGCTAGCCGGATCAGGTTCAAAGGGTGTGATCTCAGCTCGTCCGGGTCACCCCGGCTGAGCACCCCTGTCGCATCGCAATCTAGCCTCCCCGCAGTCACCCTTGCAGTCGTGCTCACGCAGTAGCCGCTGCCCGAACGGTGGGCAGATGCTGCCGCGAAGCTGGTCGTCGTGTTGCCCTCTCGTTGATATATTCATAGATTGGAATATATGAATCTCGCATGGCACGACGTCGATGATCTGTTTGCTGCGCTTGGGGATCGCATCCGGCTGCGCCTCGCTTGCTGCCTGCTCGCGGTCCCGACGGGCGCGTGCGTATGCGAGCTCGTCGATGCCCTCGATGAGTCCCAACCCAACGTCTCCCGGCACCTCAAGGTGCTGAAGGCGGCCAGGCTCGTGGAGGAGCGGCGCGAGGGTCGCTGGATGTACTACCGCCTGTGCCAGCCCGACCATCCCCTGCTCGACAGCATCCGCGCGTGCATTGCCACTGTCTGTCGTTGTAGCGACGTCCAGGAAGACGTGCGCCGCCTGCGCACCCGTCTCGACCTGCGGCGAGACGGGAAGTGCGTGTTCGGAACCGCGATGATGCCGAGCCGCTCGGGCCGGCGGAAAGGAGGTGAGCGACGTGTGCGACTGCCCCTGGTGCACTGACGGCTGTTGCTGAGAGCGGTCGGATGAGATCCGGAGAGGTGTGGAGACGGACGGCCGCTCCACCCTCTCCTGATCACAAGCGAGGCGGCGAGCGGCGCGTCAGGTCAACTCGCGCGGCTTCGGCCGGCCATAACGCTCGGACGCGTCGTGGAGCTTCTCCCACTCCGAGCGGAAGGCGAACGGGTCGGGGCCTGCGGCGCGGTCGAGCGCGAGGATGCCGTCGAGATGATCGATCTCGTGCTGCAGCAGCTCGGCCATCGGACCCTCGAGCTGCATCGTGTGCTGCTTGCCCTTCAGGTCGGTGTACGTGAGGGTCGCCGTGTAGGCGCGTGGCACTCGCACGAACACGCTCGGGAAGGAAAAGCAGTCGTCCCACACCAGGAAGTCGTCCGGCCCGACATCGGTGATTTCCGGGTTGATCATGGTCCAACGCTGCTTGTCCATCTGGACGAACACGATCCGCACCGGCGCGCCGATCTGCGGCGCCGCCATGGCCCGGCCCATCTTGTATTTCTCCTTCGCGGCGCGCAGCGTGTCCCGCAGGTCGTCCGCGATGAGCCGGGTCGCGGCCGACTTCGGATTCTGAACCCGCTCACAGCGGACCCGGAGGATGGGATCGCCCAGTTGGCGAATGCGTCGCACAGCCATGGGCCGCCAATTTGGGGGTTTGGCGCCCGGGTGCAACTCGGCGTAAGGTTGGTGCCATGTCCCTCGCCGGCGTCGTGCTGGCCGCCGGGCGCTCCGGGCGGATGGGTACCCCCAAGCCGCTGCTGGACTTCCGCGGTCGCCCCTTCATCATCCGCATCCTCGAAGCGCTGGAAGCGCTCGACCTGAAGCTGCGATTCGTGGTGCTCGGCCCCGACGCGCCACGGGTCCGGCCGATCCTCGCGACCCACGACTGCGTGATTGTAGAGAACCCGGAGGTCGAAACCGGCCCTATCGGCTCGTTGCGGGCGGCCCTCGCGGCCCTGCGGCCGCTCCGGCCCGCCGCCGTCCTCGCCTGGCCGGTCGACCTGCCTCACGTGCGGCTGGCGACCGTGGAGCGCTTGATCGAGGCCTACCGCCGCACCGGCGGGCCGGCCGTCGTCCCGGCCTTCGCCGAACGGCGCGGCCAACCGGTCATCTGGGATGCGTCGTTGTTCGACGAGGTCGAGACGAGCGAGGCGGCTACCCGGCACGGCGCTCGGGCGGTTCTGCACGCCCACCGGTTCGAGCTCCGGACCGTCACGGTGGACGACCCGGCGGTGCTTGACGATCTGAACACCCCAGAGGATTACGAGCGGCTGGTGAGAGAGCTGAATCGGGATATCTACTGATGAGACGTGCGGAGCGAAGCGTCCCTGATGCCTGATGCCTGATGTCTGACGTCTGAAATCTCTATCTAGCAGCGACTTCCGAATTCACGCCAAGATTGTTTAGTTTAGTTGACAATCCCGAGTGATTCGCTTAGGATTCGGCGTCCATGGCGACCTATCACGCGCAACTCACGGCGCACAAAGGACTTCGCGCGGAGATCCTGCTCCTGCTAAAGCGCGCGCAGCCGCTGACGGCGAAGGATCTCGCGCACCAGCTGAGTGTCTCCCCTAACGCGATCCGGCACCATCTGAAGGAGCTCGAGGCCGAGGCCCTGATCGTCTACGGTCGTGAGCAGCGCGGGGTCGGCGCGCCAACCTTTGCGTACCGGTTGAGCGCGGACGGCGAGGCGCTGTTCCCGCGCGCTTACGAGGAGACGCTCACCCAGTTGCTGGAGCGCGTCGCCGGGAAGGGCGGCCGCCAGGCGGCGGTTGGGTTGTTCGAGGATCACTACCGCGAGCTCACCCGCAAGCTGCAAGCGGAGTTGGCCGGCGCCGCGGCGTCGGAGCGGGTGGATCTCATCGCCCGGCTGATGAACGAGCAGGGCTACATGGCCGAGTGGCAGGAGGCAGCCGGCACGTTCCGCCTCTCCGAGCACAACTGCGCGATCCGCGCCGTCGCCGAGCGCTTCCCCGAGGTGTGCGCGGCTGAAGAGCGGTTTCTGCGGGACGTGCTCGGAGCCGCCGTCGAGCGGCGCACGCATATCACGAGCGGGTGCAACGCGTGCGAGTACGCGATCACGTTCGCCGAACCAGCGAACCCCGGGCGCGAGCCCGGGGTCACGGAGCAGCCATGACCTCCATCGAAGCCCAGGTGCTGCAGCCGTACAAGTACGGGTTCGTCACGGACATCGATTCGGATGTCGTCCCCCCCGGCCTGAGCGAGGACGTCATCCGGCTGATTTCGACGAAGAAGGGCGAGCCTGCGTGGATGCTCGAGTGGCGCCTCAAGGCGTACCGTAACTGGCTCAAGATGGCCGAGCCGCACTGGTCGAACGTCAAGTACGGGCCTATCGACTATCAGGCGATCAGCTATTACGCGGCGCCGAAGCAGCGTCCCGCACTCGAGAGCCTCGAGCAAGTCGATCCCAAGCTGCTCGAGACGTTCGAAAAGCTCGGGATCCCGATCGAGGAGCGGAAGCGCCTGGCGGGCGTGGCCGTGGACGCGGTGTTCGACTCGGTGTCGGTCGCGACCACATTTCGGGAGACGCTGGCCAAGCAGGGGATCATCTTCTGCGCGATCTCGGAAGCGATCCGCGAGCACCCTGAGCTCGTCCAGCAATACCTCGGGTCGGTCGTCCCGCACAACGACAACTTCTTCGCAGCGCTCAACTCGGCGGTGTTCACGGACGGCTCGTTCGCCTACATCCCCAAGGGCGTGCGCTGCCCGCTCGAGCTCTCTTCCTACTTCCGGATCAACGCGTCGTCCACCGGCCAGTTCGAGCGTACCCTGATCATCGCCGACGCGGGGAGCTACGTCAGCTACCTGGAGGGTTGTTCGGCGCCGGTCCGCGACGAGAACCAGCTGCACGCGGCCGTGGTCGAACTGGTCGCGCTCGACGCAGCTACGATCAAGTACTCGACCATCCAGAACTGGTACCCGGGGGACGAAGCGGGGCGCGGCGGGATCTACAACTTCGTCACCAAGCGCGGCGCGTGCCGCGGCAAGAACTCGAAGATCTCCTGGACCCAGGTGGAGACCGGCTCGGCGATCACCTGGAAGTATCCGGGCTGCATTCTCCAGGGGGACAACTCGATCGGTGAGTTCTACTCGGTGGCCGTCACCAACCAGCGTCAGCAGGCGGACACGGGCACCAAGATGATCCACATGGGGAAGAACACCCGCTCGACCATCGTGTCCAAGGGCATCTCGGCGGGCCATGGGCAGAATACCTACCGCGGCCTGGTGAAGATCCTGAAGGGTGCCGAGCACGCTCGCAACTACTCGCAGTGCGACTCGATGCTGATTGGCGACCAGTGCGGGGCCCACACCTTCCCGTACATCGACGTGCGCAACAGCACGGCGATCATGGAGCACGAGGCGTCCACGTCAAAGATCGGCGAGGACCAGATCTTCTACGCGAAGCAACGCGGCCTGTCGGCCGAGGACGCGGTGTCAATGATCGTGAACGGGTTCTGCAAGGAAGTCTTCAAGGAGCTGCCGATGGAGTTCGCCGTCGAGGCGCAGCGGCTGCTCGGCATCAGTCTCGAGGGGAGCGTGGGATGACGGGCAAGGGGAAACGGGAAACGGGAAACATGCTGCTCCAGATCCAGAACCTCCACGCCACCGTTGAAGGCCGGGAGGTCCTGAGAGGTGTGGACCTCGTGGTGCGCACCGGCGAGGTACACGCCATCATGGGCCCGAACGGCTCGGGAAAGAGCACGCTGGCCCAGGTCCTCGGGGGGCACCCGGCCTACACCGTCACCGCAGGGTCGGTCCTGTACGAGGGCAAGGACCTGCTGGCGCTGAAGCCCGAGGAACGCGCCCGCGAGGGGGTGTTCCTGGCGTTCCAATACCCCGTCGCGATCCGCGGCATCACCAATGCGTACTTCCTCCGCTCCGCCGTGAACGCGATCCGCAAGCATCGCGGTGAGGAAGAGCTCGGGCCTGTGGAGTTCATGGACGCGCTCGAGGAAAAACTCAAGCTGATCGGCTGGGACGACAGCTACCTGAATCGCCCCGTCAACGATGGCTTCTCGGGCGGCGAGAAGAAGCGCAACGAAATCCTCCAGCTGGCGGTGCTCGAGCCCAAGCTCGCGATCCTCGACGAGACGGACTCCGGTCTCGACATCGACGCGTTGAAGACCGTGGCGCAGACGGTGGAGAAGCTGCGCCGCCCCGACAATGCCACGGTCCTCGTGACCCACTACTACCGGATCCTCACCCACATCCAGCCCGACGTCGTGCACGTGCTGTCCGCCGGCCGGATCGTGAAGTCGGGCGGTAAGGAGCTGGCGCTCGAGCTCGAAGAACGGGGCTACGACTGGATCCGCGAACCGGCGACGGTGGCATGACGGAGCACTACGTCCGCGACTTTCAGGCGTTCGCGAGCAACGGCGCCGCGGGCGCGCCCGCCTGGCTCCGGGAGATCCGCGAGGGGGCGATCGCCCGGTTCGCCGAGCTCGGCTTCCCGACGATGAAGCAGGAGGCGTGGCGCTTCACGAGCGTCGCCCCGATCGCGGAGACGCGATTCACGCTCGCGTCTGCTGCCCGCTCCCCGCTCCCCGCTGCGGCAGAGATCGAGCGCCTGAATCTCGGAGCGGGCCCCCGCCTCGTGTTCGTGGACGGCCGCTACGTGCCCGGGCTGTCCTCATTGGCAGGATTGCCGGACGGGGTGTATGCGGGCGGTCTGGCTGCGGCCCTCAAGGCGGGCCCGAGCGGAGCGCTCGCGCGCACGCACCTCGCGCGCCACGCGGACTGGCGCGACAGCGCCTTCGCGGCGCTGAACACGGCGTTCCTCGCGGATGGCGCGTTCGTGCACGTTTCGGCGGGTTGCGTGCTTGCGCAGCCGCTCGAGGTGATCTTCGTCGCGACCGAGGGCGGGAGCGACGAGCCGAAGGTCGCACACCCGCGCGGCCTCATCGTGGTCGAGCGGGGCGCGCAGGCCGCGGTGGTCGAGACCTACGCCTCGCTCGGCGACGGCGTGCACTGGACCAACGCAGTGACCGAGGTCGTCGTGGGAGAGGGCGCCCGCGTCGAATATTACCGCGTGCAGCGCGAAGGTCGCCGCGCGTACCATGTCGCCACGACACAATCGCGACAGGAACGCGACAGCTTCCTCGGACTGCACGCTGTCACGTTGGGCGGCACGCTCGCCCGGCACGACATCACGACTGTGCTCGACGGCACGGGTGCCGAGCTGATTCTGAACGGGTTGTACGTGCTCGGCGGCAGCCAGCATGCTGACCACCACACCGTGATCGACCACGCCCGCGCACACTGCGCCAGCCACGAGTTCTTCAACGGCGTGCTCGCCGAGCGGGCGCACGGGGTGTTCAACGGCCGCATCATCGTACGGCCCGGCGCCCAGCGCACCGACTCGAAGCAGACGAACAACAACCTGCTGCTCTCGACCGAGGCGCGGGCCGACAGCCAGCCCCAGCTCGAGATCTACGCCGACGATGTGAAGTGCACCCACGGCTCGACCGTCGGGCCGCTCGACCCGACGGCGCTGTATTACCTGCAGAGCCGCGGGCTCTCGCCCGAGACGGCGCGGAGCCTCTTGACCTACGGCTTCGTGGCGGAGATCCTCGGCCGGATGCAGCGCGCCGACCTGCGGGAGCGCTGCGACCGCCTGGTGCGCGCGGAGCTCGCGTGATGCTCGACGCCGCCCGTCTGCGCGCCGACTTTCCGCTGCTCGAGCGGCAGGAGCACGGCCGCCGCCTCGTGTACCTGGATAATGCCGCCACGACCCAGAAGCCCGATGCGGTGCTGCACGCGATCGCCGACTACTACCGCACCACCAACGCCAACGTCCACCGCGGGGCGTACAGCCTCGCAATCCGCGCCACGGAGGCCTACGAGGCGGCCCGCGCGAAGCTCGCCGGGTTCGTAAACGCCTGGACGCCCGAGGGCGTCGTCTTTACGCGTGGCACGACCGAGGCGATCAACCTGGTCGCGGGGTCCTACGGCCGGGCCCACGTCGGACGGGGCGACACCATCGTGGTGACGGCGATGGACCACCATTCGAACCTCGTGCCCTGGCAAATCCTCTGTCAGGAGAAGGGCGCGACCCTCCGGATGGTGGAGATCACGGAGGACGGTCGTATCGACCTCTCCGACTTCGGGACGGCGCTCGAGGGGCGGCCCAAGATCGTCGCGTTCCCCTATGTCTCGAATGCGCTCGGCACGGTGAATCCGGCGGCGCAGTTGACGCGGCTCGCCCACGCGGTCGGGGCGGTCGTCGTGGTGGACGGCGCGCAGGCCACGCCCCACCTGAAGGTCGACGTCCGAGCGCTCGACTGTGACTTCTACGCCCTGTCGGGGCACAAGATGCTCGCGCCGATGGGCTCCGGCGCCCTCATTGCGAAGCCGGAGCTGCTCGAGGCGATGCCGCCCTATCACGGCGGCGGCGAGATGATCTCGCGCGTGTTCGATGACCACTCCACCTACAACAAGATCCCGCACAAGTTCGAAGCCGGGACGCCGAACGTGGAGGGCGCCGTCGGACTCGCCGCCGCCATCGACTACCTGGGCGCGATCGGCCTCGAGCGGGTCGCCGAGCACGAGCAGGCGCTCGCCCAGGCGGCGATCGACCAACTGACACAGATCGACGGCGTGACCGTATACGGCCCGCGCGGCCACCGTGCGGGCGTCGTGTCGTTCACCTATGGCGACATCCACCCACACGACATCGCGACCATCCTCGACCAGGACGGCGTGTGCATCCGGGCCGGCCACCACTGCACTCAGCCGCTGATGCGTAGGCTCAACGTGCCCGCGACCGCGCGCGCGTCGTTCTACATCTACAACGACCTCGACGACGTCGCCGCGCTCGCCGGCTCGCTGGTCAAGGCCGGAGCGTTGTTTGGATACGTCCCCGCCTGAGCCCAGGCTCAGCGCGCTCTACCAGGAGCTGATTCTCGATCACTACCGGCGCCCCCGCAACAAGGGAACGCTCGACGGTGCGACGCACAGCGTGTCGCTCAACAATCCATTGTGCGGCGACGAGATCGATCTCCAACTGCAGGTGGAGGGTGGCGCGATCAAGGCGGTGCGGTTCGTGGGCCGGGGCTGCTCCATCAGCCAGGCGTCGGCCTCGATGATGACCCAGCTCCTGAAGGAGAAGGCGGTCCCCCAGGCGCTCGCGCTGGCGGAGCGCATGAGCGCGATGATGCAGGGCGACGAGACGGCCGCGGGAGACAAGTCGCTCGGCGACCTGCGCGCCCTCGCGGGCGTGTCCAAGTTCCCGATACGCATCAAGTGCGCGTTGTTGCCTTGGAACGCGCTGACGGACGCGTTCAAGGGCCAGTGGTAAGACGACCCAACGCCGGTTTTTCTCCCTTTTCCCTCTCCGTTCCTCTTGCCCGCACGTCCCGGGCAATAGATTAGCACCCCAAATGCTCACCCCTATGGTCGCGCTTGAGCGCGTGACCAAGCGGTTCGCCGGCCACACCGCCGTGGACGGCCTCTCGCTCTCGGTGCCCCCGGGCGTGATCTTCGGCTTGCTCGGCCCGAATGGCGCCGGGAAGACGACTACGATCCGAATGATCATGGACATCCTCGAGCCCGACGAGGGTACCGTGCGGCTGTTCGGCCAGGAGTTCGGCGGGCGCTCGCACTCCGCCCGCGCCGGCTACCTCCCCGAGGAGCGCGGACTGTACCCCAGGATGCGGGTGCTCGATGTCCTCGTCTTCCTCGCCGAGGTGAAGGGGGTGTCGCGCCGGGTCGCCGGTCCGAAGGCGGACGAGTGGCTCGATCGTCTCGGGCTCGGTGATTGGCGGCTGCGCCGCGTGAATGAGCTGTCGAAAGGGATGCAGCAGAAGGTGCAGTTTATCTCGACGGTGCTGCATGATCCCGATCTCGTGATCCTCGACGAGCCGTTCTTGGGCCTCGACCCGGTGAACACCCAGGTGGTCAAGGACGCCGTGGTCGAACTGCGCCGGCGCGGGAAGACGATCGTGTTTTCGACGCACATCATGGAGCAGGCGGAGAAGCTGTGCGACGAGCTCTGCATCATCGCGCGGGGTAAGAAGCTGGTGGACGGCACGTTGAGCGACATCAAGCGAACCCACGGCGGACACCATCTCGTCGTCGGGTTCGATGGCAGCGCCGGTGCAGCGCAACCAGTCTTCTTGGACAGGCAGCTTGTCAAGAAGGCGGACGACTATGGGCAGTACGCGGAGCTCGAGCTTGCGGCGGGGGCTGACGCGCAGATGATCCTGCAGCGACTGGTAGCCTCCGGTGTCCGGCTCTCGCGCTTCGAGCTGATGGAGCCGTCGCTCAACAGGATTTTCATCGACCTGGTGGGATCGGAGGCGGCACGGCCGGAGGCGCGACCCGATGCGTAAGGTCTGGGCAGTGGTGCGGCGCGAGTTCGTCGAGCGAGTTCGCAGCAAATGGTTCTGGGTCACCGCCGTCCTGGGTCCGCTCTTCTTCGGTGCCATCGTCATCATCCCGATGAAGCTCCAGGCGTCCGGGGGCGGTGCGAAGCGGGTCGTGGTGGTGGACGGCACGACGACAGGGTTCGGGGCGCGTGTCGCGGATTCGCTCACCCGGAATCCCGAGTTCACGATCGTCGGCCGCGCGGTCTTCGGCGCGGGCGTGGCGGACTCGCTCGCGCGGCAGGTCGGCGCCAAGCAGCTCGATGGATTCCTGATCGTGACCGACTCGACGGTCGAGACCGGCCTCGCCGAGTACGACGCGTCCAATGTCTCCTCGTTCCGGCACATCGAAGCACTGCGCGGGGTGTTGGACCGGCTCGCCGTGAATGCGCGCCTGGAGCGCGCAGGCGTCGATCCCGGCCTGGTGAACCGGGCGCAGCTCAGAGTCGACCTCCGCACGCGCAAGATCTCGGGGAGCAAGACGACCGGGGAGAGCTCGGCCCAGTCGTTTGGACTCGCCTACGTCATGGCGATCGTGCTGTTCCTCGTCATCACGATTTACGGGGTGAACGTGATGAGCTCGGTGCTCGAGGAGAAGACCACTCGCGTCGTCGAAGTGCTGGTATCATCGCTCCGACCATTCCAATTGCTGCTCGGCAAGGTCGTGGGGGTCGGCGCCGTGTCGATGTTCCAGTTCCTCATCTGGCTCGTCGGGGGGACGCTCGTCCTCTCACGGGCGGCGGCGCTGCTGGGCGGTCTGGCGCCCCCGGAGGCGACCGCGGAGCAGGTGGCGCTCGAGCTGCCGACCGTTGCGGCGGCGACGATCGGAGTGTTCCTCACCTACTTCTTGGGCGGGTTCCTCCTCTACTCCGCGATGTTCGCCGTCGTGGGCGCCATATCGTCCAACGAACAGGAGGCCCGCCAGGCACAGCTCCCGGTGATGTTCCTGCTGATGATCGCCTATCTGTCGGTGTTCGCACTGGCGACCAATCCGGGCTCGGCGTACGCGGTGGCGCTATCGCTGATTCCGTTCACGGCGCCGATCGCCATGCCGGTGCGGTGGGCCGCGGGCAGCCTGCCAGGGTACGAGATCGGATTGTCGCTCGGGATCCTGGCGGCGGCGATCGTGGGTGTGACGTGGACGGCGGCGCGGATTTACAGGATAGGGATTCTCATGACGGGCAAGCGGCCAAGCGTTAAGGAGCTCGCCCGTTGGGTGCGGGCGTGAGGCGCCAGAGGGAGACGCCAGCGGGTCGCCCCGAGCGAGGTCCGCGTCCAGCCGCGTAGCGATCGTGTCGGAATCGCCGCCGCAATCACATCCCTGCGGTTCGCGTAGTCCAGGCAGCCAACTCCACTCTACCAAACGATAGAGCGCGCTCTATCGCACGCTACGCTCCCCCTCGGCGCGTGTCACTGGCGTGCCACACGATTGGAAGACTGCGTACCGTTCTGCTCTCGCTGAACCGTGGTACACCTGTTGCGTCAGCTCCACACCCAAAGAGACGCGCCTCGGGGTCCTGGGCGCGGCTAGGCCGAGCGTGCGCTGCGTGACGAACGCCGGCCGCCCACACGTTCACTGGGCCTTCTCTGGAGGTGGGTTGTGAAGCACACCGCTGCGTTTTCCATCGCCGTATTGCTGCTCATGACTGCTTGTGCGGACGAGCCCCAGAAGCTGATGGGGCCCGCACGCCCAGCGATGCAGGTTTCGTCCGCGCCCGCGCGTTCGACGGTGTGCGCCGCGTACGCCAGGGCACTGGAGCGCGCCCAGGCACGCGCGGCGGCGCGGCCGGGTGTGGCTGGCCTGCTGCACCACGTGAACGCGCTCAGCGCGGTCATCACTGACGCTTGCCGCTGAGCCGCGCCATGAATACGAATGGATGCTTGGCGCGCCGCCTGCGCGCCCTTGTCATGGTGTGCGGTCTCGGCCTCGCACCGTCCGTTCTGAGCGCTCAAAGGGCGCTGGTCTACTGCCCAGTCGGGATCGATCCTACCGGCTGTACGACGCTCGTCCAGGCGCTCGGCGATTCCGGCGGTCCCTTCCTGGAGCGCGTGGACATGGGCTACGACGGAACGGCCGGCACGATCGATCTCGCAAGCGCGGACCTCTCGCCGTATGCCGTGTTCATCGTCCCTGCCCTGGCGGACAACGCCGATGCGAAGCCATATGACCGGTTGCGGACCGCGACTGTGACCAACCGGCTCCGCAATCTGCTGGTCGGGCGAATTGCGGTCTGGTCCGGCACACCGGACCAGGGCAGCGTGAGTCGCACGCAGAAGAACACCCTCGTTCGCAACCTCGCCGCGTGGGGAGCGGCGAACTACGCCACGTCGGGGTTGAGAGGCCTCGTCGTGCTGCAAGACTATTCGGACTCGGTGGCGCAGCGCTACGCGTGGGTAGCGGCGATTTCCCGGCTCGGCCTGACGGCGGACTCCGCGCCCGGGATTTACAGCGAGGTCCAGGCATTGACGGCCACGGCGACCGGGCTCCTGAACAACGGGGGCCAGCAGCTCGCCTACGCCAACATGGCATCGTTCGGGATCGAGCCCCCCGGGGACTCCTCCGGCGTGACGGCGGACGCCAGGGGCGGGACCTCGGGAGGCCAGGTGGTGCTGGTCTCCTCGCTGGGGTACGGCAACGGCGCCGCCACGGTGAAGACGGACCGGGCTGACTACGCCCCGGGCCAGGTCGTAACCATCACCGGCTCAGGGTGGCAGGTTG
>Ga0209235_1000306_pt1 | contig 23998 bp, 27 predicted proteins | sample GraSoi013_1_20cm_4_FD_185817 | JGI IMG/M metagenome (GOLD analysis project Ga0209235, IMG submission 185817) | Grasslands soil microbial communities from the Angelo Coastal Reserve, California, USA - Sample 09_25_2013_1_20cm (SPAdes) (version 2) | ecosystem: Environmental > Terrestrial > Soil >... | reverse complement strand
GGAAACTCAGAAAGCAAAGAGCGCAGCCGCGATCCCGGCGGCGACCAGACCGCCCGCGAACCCGACGTAGCTGAGCGCCTTGTTCTTCTGCTCGGTCTCGAGCAGCCGCTGCGCATCGGCGCCGCTGTGGACCTTGCTCGTGACGTCGTTGTGCGCGGAACTCGCCTGGGTAAAGGCGTAGGCGCCGCCGCCGAGTGCGACGATTGCGACGCCGGCGGTGACGTAGGCCATCGTTCGCTGGACGCCACCCGGCCGGCCCTGTGACTCACGCGGCAGCGGGGTCGCCGCCACCGCGGCGACGGGAACGGCGGTCCTTTCCGGCGGCGGAGTCGCAATCGCGATGGGTTTCGCTTTCGCCGGTTCCTTGGCAACGACCGCCGGCGCCGCCTCCTTGCCGGCCGAATCCGGCTTCGCCGGCACGCCCGGGAGGGGCAATGGCGGCAGCGGGGACGGCGCGGCGACCTCCCTCTTCGCAGACGCAGCCGGCACCCCGGGCAGCGGAAGCGGAGGTGGCGCGGATGCCGTCTGGTCAGGGGCCGGCAGGTCGAGTCCGGGCAACGGCAAAGGAGCCTCGGCCTTCTTCCTGTTCGCAGTCGAGCCGGAGGCGGGAGGGGCCGAAGGGGGTTCAGCGCTCGGCAGTGTCAGGCCCGGTCCCGGCAGCGCCAGCGCCTTCCCGGGCGCTTCCAGCTCCGTCAGCTTCGCCTTGACCTTCTGCACGTTCGCCGGCAGTGCCAGCGCGTCGTTCAGATACGCCTCGTAGTTCTTCTTCGCCTGGGCGGTGTTGCCGAGGTGCGCGTACGCGTCGCCGATCCCGATCAAGTACTCGGCGTTCATCTCTGCCGCATAAGCGGCCTTCCACTCGCGGAGCGCCTTGCGCCAGTCGCGCTGACGCTCCGCCTTCCGCGCTGCGGTCACGTGCGACTGTGCGTCAGCGAACGCTGGAGCCGCAACATACACGATGGCTATGGAAACGGCGGCAAACGCTCGCATGGCATGCCCCCTCGACCGCCGGGGGATCCCCGCGACGGCAGTCGCTCAAGCATTCCGCCGGGTTGGGGGGTGATGTCAAGCAGTCTGCTTTTCAGGCACGGGGGCGATCGCCGGCTTGCGCGAGGAGAGATCGACCAGCTCGATCCCCAGGCGGCGCGCGACGTCGAAGATCCGATCGTCCCGGTAGAACTCGCCGTAGACGATCCTCTTGATCCCGGCGTTGGCGATCAGCTTGAAGCAGGGCCAGCAGGGGCTCGCGCTCGTGTAGATGTCCGCGCCCTCGATGCGGACACCGTTGCGTGCCGCCTGCAGGATTGCGTTCGCCTCGGCGTGGATGGTGGCGACGCAGTGCCCGTCCTCCAGCACGTGACCGACATCGTCGCAGTGAGGCATTCCGCGGATGCTGCCGTTGTATCCGGTGGAGAGGATGATCCGGTCGCGCACCAGCAGCGCCCCGACATGCTTGCGGTCGCAGGTCGCGCGAGACGCGACGACCGTGGCGATCTGCATGAAGTAGCTGTCCCAGTCAGCACGCATGAGGCAAGTGTAAGCCGCCCCCGGCGCCCCGTGCTACTGTCCGCCCGCCAGCGGCGCGGCGAGCGGCGCCGTCCCCGCCATCACCGAGCCTTCCTTCAGGCCCGCGAGCCTGCCAACGCCCGCGCGGAGCACGAAGGCGCGGATCTTCGACGGCGGAGCCAGGAACGTCTCACCGGGCATCGGCACGTCGAAGGAGAACTCGTCCTTGCTCAAGCCGCCGAAGGCGACCTTCGCGGTGCGGTAACCTTCCACCACCCCGACCAATCGACCCGAGGGTACGGCGAAGACCCCGCCGCCGGAAGCTCCATAGCCGATGGGGGCGTCGGTCTTCATCGCACGCTGGATGCGCGGGTCCTGCTCGTCCACCTCGAGCTGGCTGACGATCCCGGAGGAGACGCTCAGGGCGCGCCCGTAGGGAGCGCCGACGACGATCACGTCGTCGCCTACGTCGACGTACTCTTCGGCCGCCAACTGCGCCGGAGGCAGCGGCTCGCCGTAGACTGCGAGCAGCGCGAGATCCTCGTCGGGCACCTTGCCCTCGGCGATCACCCGCGCCTGCAGCCGGTGCAGCTTCGGCCGCTCCACCACCACCTGGAAGGAAGCGGTTGCCGAAAGTCCTTCGCGCTGCACCACGTGCTCGTTCGTGAGCACGTACGAGGTATCGCCCTCGGTCGCGACCACCACACCGCTGGCGGATCGCTCCACCTTCCCCTTGACCAGGACCTCGATCCGGACGCTGTGGCGGAGCGCCTTCTGCACGACCCTGCTCTTCTCGCTCTTGGCAAAGGCCGGAAGGGCGAGGAGTGCGAGCGCTGCGGCGGCGATGCGAAAGGTCAACGAGCCTCCTCCCGGGTGGCCACTCTTTCAACAGTACTGGGTGCAGGCTCGATTCCAAAATCGCCGCCAAATTTGGCGGAGGTGCGACATTTCGTCTGTTACGCTCCCCACGTGGGCCGCAACCGCAGCTCGATCCCGTTGGTCGTGATCGGCTTTTTCGTCGGGCTTTTCCTGGCGAGTCTCGACCATATTGTTCCCCCCGCGCGGCTCCAGGAGGGCCCCGGGCGGTGGGTGGTCGTTTTCGTCGACTGGGTCGCGCCGCCCCTGGCGGGCGTGCTGCTGGCCGGGGCGCTGCTGTATGCGCAACGGGCGAGAAGGCTGCACGCCGCGGAACGCGCGGCGGCGCAGGTGCTCGCGGAGCGGCTGGCCGGAACGGAACGCCGTCAGGCGATCTGGGTGGTCGCAGCCGCCATCGCGCACGACGTGAAGAATCCGCTGCACAACCTCGCCCTGCTCGTCGAGGAGCTCTCCGACGAGACGGATCCGGCGGCGCGCGAGGAGCTGATGCAGCGCGTCCGCGAGAACGTGCGCCGCGCCAGCGAGCGGGTGTCCGAGCTGTCGCGAGCGGGACACGGCTCGCAGGAACCCGAGGGTCAGACGGTGGACCTGGCCGGCACGCTCGCGATCGTGAGCGAGCGGCTCAAACCAGCGGTCAGTGAGACGAAGGCCGTGCTGCACATCGAGTGCCCGCGCGGCCTGGCCGTCCAGGGCGAGGAGGTTGCCCTCCGCACCGCGGTCGAGAACGTGGCGGCCAACGCGCTGGACGCTTTCCACGCAAGTGGCGCCGGAGGCACGCTCGCCTTGCGCGCCGAGGGCCGGGACGGCACGGTGGAGCTCATCGTCGAGGACGATGGGCCGGGGATCCCTGAGGAGCTACAGCCGCGACTTTTCACGCCATTTTCCTCCGGCACGAGCGGCACCGGCCTCGGTCTCGCGATCGCCCGCGCGCTCGCGCAGGCCGCCGGCGGAGACCTGACCTGCGCATCATCCGCACCCGGACGCACGAGGTTCCGATTTACATTTCGACCGGCCTGAGGGTTATGATCGCTAGCGATGATCTCCGACCGCGCCGAAACCGCCCGCCGCACAGCTCCCCGTACCATCCTGCTCGTCGAAGACGAGCCCGATGCGCGCACCATCCTCGCGCGCCGGCTGCAGGCGTTCGGCTGGAACTGCCTGCCGCACTCGAGCGTCGAGACAGCGTTGCACGATCCGGATCTCCGCTACGTCGAGGCCGTGGTCGCCGACGTCGTCCTCGGCGAAGGGAAGCTGTCCGGAATCGACCTCATCCCCGCGCTGCGCAAGCAGGAGGTTCGTGCGCCCGTGGTGCTGGTCACCGCTTTCGCCGACACGCAGCGGGTGAAGGCGGCCCTGAACGCCGGCGCGTCGTATCTGCTGGAGAAGCCTTTCACGACCGAGGCGCTGCGGCAGATCCTCGACAAGGTCACGAGCGTGGACGTCGATCTGGCCCGCCTGGTGAACAAGGCGCTCTCGAAGGCGCGCCTCACGCGCAAGGAGGAGGAGGTCGCCCGGCTGGTGTTGAAGGGGCTGACCTCGGCCGAGATCGGCGCGATGATGGGAAACAGCGAAAAGACCATCAAGCAGCATCTGACCCAGGTCTATGCCAAGCTCGGTGTCGCCGGCCGCGCGGAGTTCTTCCACCTGGTGTTTCCGAGCTGAGCCCGCGAACGGCGGCGGCCGGAGGCGCCGTTGATTCGACGAGAGCCCTACCGTCTGCTTTTTCCCCTCGGCGCGCTGCTCGCCTGGGCAGGGGTCCTCCCCTGGCTGTTCTTCGCCTTCCGGCTCCGGCCCGTCTACGAGCCTGTGAACGGCATGCTCGCGTACCGCTCGTTCCTCCACCCGCTCGCCGAGCTGGACGGTTTTCTCGGCTGCTTCGCGGCCGGAGTGGTGCTGACCGCGCTGCGGCCGCCGCCGGCCCGCTGGCAGATCCTGGTGGCCGCCATCGCGCCTCTGATCAGCGCCACCTGCGCCGCTCTCGGCCATTGGCAGCTCGGGCAGATGGCGTCGCTTGCGCTGCTGGCGGTGATGCTGGAGTTCACCCTGCGCCGGCTGACGCGGCCGCTGTCGCCCAGCCTTCTCTGGATCGCGTTCGGTTTCCTGATGGGAGCCGGCGGCGCGGCGATCGCGGAGCTCGCCGCCAAGCACGGCAGCGAGTGGTTCTGGGTGCACGAGATGGGCCGCGACCTCGTCATGCAGGGTCTCTTCACTGGCCTCGCCGTCGCCGCCGGCCGCGTCATGCGCAGCGGCGATCGGACCAGCCCGGCCCTTCACGTCGTCGCCGGCGCGGTGTTCATCGCCAGTTTCTGGGTCGGCCGGCGGTTCGGCGCGCACCTCGGATTCGCCATCCGCGCGGCCGTCACGGTGTGGCTCGCGCTTCCCTTGCGTCCGCAATGGGAGCTCGGGCCGCGCAACCTGCGCCGCTCGTTCGCGCACCTGGCGCTCTGGATGCTGGCGGCCGGCAACGCCTGGATCGCGGTCGCCCCCCACGTCCGGCGGGCCGGGCTGCACGTCATCTTCCTCGGCTGCTTCACCGCGCTGCTGCTCGCGGCGCTGTTCCCCAGGCCGGGCGAGGCGCCGGCCTTTCCGCTGCGCAAGCTCGCCTGGGCAGGAGGGCTGGTCGCCCTTTCCATGGTCGGGCGGGTGATGGTCGAGCTGGACCCCACCAGCTTCCATCTCTGGATGGGCGTCTCCGCGACATCGTTCCTCGCCGCGACCCTCGCCTGCCTGCGCGTTCCGGTGAGGGCGGTTCAGTCCGTGTAGCGCTTCGCCAGCAGAAGGATGATTCCGTCCTTCGCGCAGTTCTCGCAGTAGCCGTACTTCTCCAGGCCGCGCAGCGTCTCCTGCACCTGCGACTGCTCGCGCGCGGCCAGCTGTCCGCGTTCGTCCCCCAGGTACCGCAACACCCGCTCCGCGTTCTTGCGCAAGGTCCGCTTCCGCTCGTCGAAAAAATGGTCGCGCAGCCGGCGGAACAGGTCCGGGAAGATCTGCGAATAGTCGATCTCCCCTTCCGGGTGCTCGAGCCGGTGCGCCCCCACCGCTGCGATCAGGCCGCGCCGGAACTCGCGCCGGTCCTCCGAGCCCGCCATCACGATGGACTCGGTCTGCGCCATCATCTCCTCGTCCGGCCGCTCCATCTCGCCGGTGTGCGGATTGCGCAGCCGCTCACCCCGCGTCCAGGCCAGCACGTGCAGGACGTAGCGCTCGAACATCGTCCGGTACTGCTTCTCCGAGACGAGACCCATCGCCTGCCGCACTTCCTCGTCGAGCAGGTCGAGGTACTCGCCCTCCGCCACGCGCACGAACTCCTCGTGGTCGTGGTAGCCGTCGACCACTTCCTGCTGAAGGAACTCGTAGACGCTCTTGTCGCGCGTGAGCGCCTCCAGCTCTTCCAGCACCGCTTGCGGCGTCAGGCACTTGTACGCCGGATTCTGCGCCGCATTGCCGATGGCGGTCTTGAGCTCGCGCGCGCTGGCGCCGGTGCGGCCCTCGTAGTTGGGATAGCTGTCCGACTCCCGCCAGAATTCCTGCAGCTGCTTCTTCAGCTCCCGGGCCTGCTGCGAAGAGAGGCGGTCGGGCGCCCGGCCCTCGTCGTAGAGGCGCGCCTTCTCCAGCGGCGTCAGGTGATCGGCGAGCTTGCGCAGGTCGCCCTTGTATCGGTCGCTGACCGGCTTCTTCAGGCGGGTGAGCACGGCCCACGCCGCCGCCACCCAGGTGGCGTGCGGCGCCACGTGCTTGCCCACGCTCTCTTTCAGCTTGAACTCGTAGACGCGCTCTTCCTCTCCGATGCGCCGCAAGTACGGCACCCGCACGAGCTCGATTCGTCCCTTGAACGAAGCGAAGTCGCCCATCTCCTTGAAGGCCGACAGGTGCTTCTCGTTGGTGGAGGCGATCAGCACCGAGTCGAGATGGAGCAGGAAATGGTTCATGCGGGCGATGCCCGTCTCCACCGTACCGAGCAGGTACTTGTAGTGCTCCAGCGGCCGCTTGAGGAGATCTGAGAACTCGATCACCCCGCGATTGCCCGAGACCAGGGGACCGAAGGGCTCGTAGAGCGAGAGGTTCTGCAGGGTGCCCGGGAGCGCGCCGTGGCTCTTGTCCGCCGTGACCTGGCGGTAGTCGGCGTCGACGGACATCTGCGGCTCGACGGTGACCGCGCCGATCATGTAGCGGCGCGACATGTAGAAGCGCTCGACCTGCACGTGGCGCAGCACCTTGAGGACGTCGCCGTTGTAGGACTGGAGCAGCGACGCGTAGAGCTGGCGGCACTTGTGGCACAGCTCTCCTTCCAGCACGCCGGCAGCAAGCTGGAAATCGGCGCCCGGTTTGGTGCGGTCCACGAGCAGCCGCTGGCGCTCCCCCCGGGGGATGAGGAAGAGCGGATGGTCCTTCATCTCGCAGGCGAGCCGCGCGTCGATCTGCTCGCCTTCCAGGTGCGAGTACGTCTCCACCGCGCCCGTGCCGAGCTTCGTCTCCCCGAAGCCGATGGAGCCTTTGACCAGCCTCTCGTTGGGGAAGATCCAGTTGAACCGGTAGAGCGCGCCCTCGTCCTTGCGCGAGTAGTCCTCGAGCGCGCGCTGCAGGGCGGCGACGAGCGACGACTTCGCCGACCCGTTGGGACCGTGGAGCAGGATGAGCTTGTGCACGCGGCCGGCGCGCACGAAGGAGTGCAGGATCCGGTAGATGGCGTTCTGCACGTCCTCCTGCCCGATCACCGGGGACCCGCCCTCGCCCTCCTGGACGCCCGCCACCAGGTCGAAGGGCCGATCGAAGAGTTTGAACCGGCGAACGCTGCCGGAGGCCCGCTGCACCGTCTCGGTGCCGTAGTAATCGAAGCAGTCCCGGATGTACTGCGCCGCGTCGCGCGCGTGCACGCGCGGGGCTTCGAAGAACGCCTCCATGTACTCCTGGAACGCGAGGATCGTCTTGTTGGCGACGAACGATCGGCGGACCTGATCGCCGACGGTCTTTAAATATCGGAGGGAATCCACCATGGTGTACTCTACCACTCCGTGAGCAAGATCATCGGCATCGACCTCGGCACGACCAACTGTTGCGCCGCCATCGTGGAAGGAAGCGCGGTCAAGCTCATTCCTTACAAGGGCGGCGAATTCATCATTCCGTCAATTTTTGCGATCGACGACAAGGGTAACGAGCTGATCGGCCACGAGGCCAAGCGGCAATGGCAGCTGAACCCGCGCAACACCGTCTACGCAGCCAAGCGGCTCGTGGGCCGCTCCTTCAGCAGCGACGTCGTCGAGCTGATGAAGAAGACCGTCGCTTATGAGCTCAAGCCGGGCGAGCGCAACGACGTCGTGCTCGACGTCGGCCACAAGAACTTCCGCCTGGCCGAGATCAGCGCGAAAATCTTGAACAAGATCCGCGTAGTGGCGCAGGATTACCTCGGCGAGAAAGTGACGCGCGCCGTCGTCACCGTGCCGGCGTACTTCACCGACCGCCAGCGCCAGGCCGTCAAGGACGCGGGCAAGATGATCCAGCTCGAGGTGGTCCGGATCATCAACGAGCCCACCGCGGCCGCGCTCGCGTACGGCATCGGCAAGAACCTGCACGAGACGGTGGTGATCTACGACCTGGGCGGCGGCACATTCGACGTCTCCATCATCGAGATCCGCGACCGCGTCTTCGAGGTGAAGGCCACCGGCGGGGACATCTTCCTCGGGGGCCTCGACTTCGATCAGGCGATGATCGAGTACGTACTCCGCGATTTCGCCGAGAACCACGGCATCGATCTCTCGAGCGACCCGGTGGCGATGCAGCGCATCAAGGACCTCGCCGAGCGCGTGAAGATCGATCTGAGCAGCCGCGAGCAAGCGCCGTTCTCCGTGCCGTTCGTCACCATGACCCCGCAAGGCCAGCCGCTGAACATCGAATTCACCTTCACGCGCGCCATGCTCGAGGAGATCACCGGCGATCTCATCGACCGGACCGTGGACATCCTCATGCGGGTGATGAACGACGCCAGTCTCGATCCGAAGAGGGTCGACGAGCTGCTGCTGGTCGGGGGACAGACCCGGATGCCCGCGGTGCAGAAGCGCCTGACCGAGATCTTCGGAAAGACGCCGTCGAAAGGGGTCCATCCCGACGAGGCGGTGGCCATCGGCGCGGCGCTCTACGCGAACTCGCTCGAGGACAACTCCAACCTGCGCCTGCAGCTTCTGGACGTGATTCCGATGGCGATCGGGCTGGAGAAAGCCGGAGGGGCTTTCCACACCGTCTTTCCTCGCAACGCGCCCATTCCGAACGCCAGGGCCGTCGAGGCGACCACCAGCTACGACGGCCAGACCGAAGTGGCGATGCGCATCTTCCAGGGCGACAACCCGCACGTCTCGCACAACGAGCTGCTCGGCGACTTCCTCTTCAGCGGCCTCAAGCCTGGACCGGCCGGAAAGGCGCGCCTCGAGATCACGTTCAACGTGAACATCGAGGGCATCCTCACCATGTCTGCGAGAGACCCGGACACCGGCAAGCAGATGAAGACCACCGTCCGCGTCACCCAGCACTGATGCGGGACGCGGCGGCGGTCCACGCCGGCGCGCCCGTCGCCGATCTGCACGCGCATCCGGCGCTGAACGCCTACTACTTGCGGCGCGATCTCGGGCGCAAGCACGCCGGGCCGCGAAGGTGGAACCCGCTCCGGCAGCAGCTCGATCTGCCGCGGGCGCGCGCCGGAGGGCTGCGGGTCCTGACGAACTGCGTGTACGCGCCTTCGGTGCTGCCGGTTCCTCCTTTTCGCGCCGCGCTCGGCGGATTCGCGGCGCTGGAGAGCCTCTGCTCGCGCCACCCTGCGCTGGCGCAAATCGCCCGGAGGAAAGGAGAAGTCGGACCGGTATTGGAAGCTGGCAAGCTGGCCGTGATCCATGCGCTCGAAGGAGGGCATCACCTCGAGCGGTCGCTGGAGAAGCTGGAGCGGCTGGCCGAGCGCGGGCTGCGCTATCTCACCCTCACGCATTTCGTGCACAACGGCATCGCGCAGCCGGCGAAGATGCCGCGCCTGCCCTTCTTCTCCGTCCTGCGCGGCGCTCCCGGTCTCACCCGGTTCGGGCGCGATCTGGTGCGGCGTTGCGAGGAGCTCGGAGTCCTCGTCGACGTGACCCACTGTTCGGACCGCTCCTTCGCGGACGTCCTGGGAACGGACCGCTCCTTCGCGGACGTCCTGGGAATGGCGACCCGGCCGCTGCTGGCGACGCACACCGGGTTCCGGCGGTTCGCACCCTTCGAGCGCAACCTCTCCGACGAACAGGCCCGCGAGATCGCGCACACCGGCGGCGTGATCGGCGTGATCACCTGGAGCGACCTGCTCGGCCGCGACAGCGTCGAGGCGATGGCCGACTCGATCGTGCACGCCGCCTCGGTCGCAGGCGCGGCGCACGTCGGCATCGGCACCGACTTCGACGGCTGGGTGTTCAGCGCGGAGGGCATCCGCGACGCCACGCAATATCCGGCGCTGACGGAGCGGCTGGTCGGTCGCGGGTTCAGCGAGGCGGAGCTGCGCGGGATCCTCGGCGGCAACTACCTGCGCGTGCTCGGCGAAACCTAGACTTCCTGCGCGCCCGCGGGCGGCACGGCCACGGTGGGCTTGCGGAAGGTGTTCAGCATCAACCCGCCCATCACCATCGCAGGCAGGAGCTGGATCGCGTGCAGGCCGATGGCGAAGGCAGCGGCATGGCCTGCGTCCCCACCGAAGGCCACCAGCACGCTCCCGGCGCCCAGCTCGAAGTTTCCCAGCGATGCGGGGGGCGAAGGAATGGCCAGCGCCAGGTTGATGCCGAAGATCACCCCCATGGCGTGCGGCAGATCGTGGGGCTGGTGGAAGGCGCCGAGCGCAAGCATCGTCACCGCGATCTCCAGGCTCCAGGCAAGCGCGGAGAACAGAGCCGCCTGAGCGACCGCGCGGGGGTCGCGCGCCGCCATCAGCCCCGAGCGGGCGCGGGCCACTGCGTTCGCGATCCGGCCGACCGGCATCGACTCCGGATGCTTCGCGAGCCAGAGCAACGTCAGGACCAGGATGATGGCCCCACCCATCCCCGTCCACACCAAGGCCGCCACCCAGCGCGGAACCGGCAGCAGCGCGGGCAGGAGCGCGGCGAAGGCGAACATCACCACCGCGTTGACGCTGTGATCGAGCGCCACGGTCCCGAGCGCGGTGGCGCGGGCGATCCCGGTCGCCCGCGCGAGCAGCTCGGTGCGCACCGCCTCGCCGGCGCGCATCGGCAGGAACGCGCTCGCGGCCTGTCCGACATAGAGCGCGGCGATCGGCGTGGACCGCGGCACGCGCCGGATTCCTCTCACGAGCGCGCCCCAGCGCAGGCCCTGCAGCGCCGGCGAGGGCAAGCCCGAGGTCGACGCCCTGGAAGGAACGGATCACCTGATCCCGGTCGAGTCTGCGAGAAAACACGACGACGCAGGCCCCAACCACGACCCACACGGCGATGCGCAGCATGAAGAACAGCCGGGCGCGCGTCATGCTGCCGCGAATCTAGTCACCGCTCCTTTGCCTGGGGCTGTTCGGGAGTGGACCGCGCGACGGGTACCGTCTCGTGCGGAGCAACCGCGGCGGGCCGCACGGCCGCCGGAGCCGCGGCATGCGGTGCGGTGGCTTTCGGCGGTGCCAGAGGCGCGTTCGGCGGCCTCTGCTGCGCCGGGATCGCTTGCGGCCGCGGCTGGTCGGCCGCCGGCGAAGAAGGGCCGGACCAGATCGGGCGTGGCGAGTCAGCGACCGCGCGCGGCATCTGCTGTACCGGGCGCGGATTCGGCGGAAGGGCTCCCGGCTGACGCGGATTCGGCGGAAGGGCTCCCGGCTGACCGGAGCGTGGCGGCGCCGCGATCGGCGCCGTCCGGGGGCGATAGAAGATGACCGACGCCGATCCGGCGCGGGCTGAAGCAGGCGTCCGCGCATCGCCGATCGCCAAGGGACGGACCGCTCGCCCGGTCGCCCGCTCGATCACCGTCACCGCCGGCCCGACACGCGCCGCGCTCCCCGACGGCACGGCGAAGACGCGCCGCTGCGGACGCGGCACCACGTAATGCGGCACGGGCTCGAGGAAGTGGCGGGTCGGGACCACGACCCAGAGCGAGGGCTGCTCCACGATGGTGGACCGGGGGCCCATCGGACACCACGCCGCGTACCCGTCGGTCCAGCGCCAGCTCACCCACGCGGGCGCCCAGATGCGCCCAGGCACCCACATCCAGCCTGCTGCCGGCGACCAGGCCCAGCGGCCGTAATGGTAGACCGCCCACCCGAACGGCTCATCGCTCGCCCACGCCCAGCCGGCGTCCGTCCACACCCAGCGGCCGTAGACATATGGCTGCCAGTCGTCCCTCACCCGCCGCGGGCGCCAGACGGTGCCGTACTCCGGCGTCTGGATCCACTCGCCGTTCCAGGACAGCTCCGCGTCGTTGCGGAAGTCGTCGTACGAGGGGCCGCGGGCCGCGGCGTACCCGGAGTCGTCTCCGTCGGACGGCTGCCAGCCCTCCTCGTCGTCGTCGGGCACCGACCAGTCATAGCGTTCGTCGCCATAGGCCCCGGAGCGGTCGTCGCTCCCCTGCCAGGACTGACCATCCTGGCGGTCCTCGTCGTACTCCCGCTCGTGGCGGTGCGCGAACGCCGGTGTCGCGGCGAGCAGAACGGCGAGCAGCATGCGGTTCATTTGCGGGCCTCCCTTGCTTCTTGGACGCCCGCCATCGTGGCGTGTTCACGGAGCCGCGCAAAGAAATAGCCCGGACGCGCCTTTGCCGCAGACTCGGCATCTGTACAGTCTCGAAACAATAGCCGCAGACCCGCGCCTTCGGCGCGGGAGCGGCTAGCCGCGCCGGCCGAATGCCGGTTAGCGGCTACTCTTGAGCGCAAACACTCGCAGGCAGGTTAGGAAAAGTGTTCTAGGCGGTCTTGCGGTCCTTCTCGAAGAGCAACGTGGGCTCCTCGCCGCGCAGGATCACGCCTTCGGTGATCTTGCACTCCTTGATGCTGTCCCGATACGGGACGTCGTACTGGATATCGAGCATCGCGTTTTCCATGATCGCCCGCAGGCCGCGCGCGCCGGCCTTGCGGCGCATGGCCTCGTGCGCGATCGACCGCAGCGCCTCCCGCGAGAACGTCAGCTTCACGCGCTCCATCTCGAAGAGCTTCTGGTACTGCTTGACCAGCGCGTTCTTCGGCTGGGTGAGGATGGTGACCAGATCGTCCTCGGTGAGATCGTCGAGCGTGGCGATCATCGGCAGGCGGCCGACGAACTCAGGGATCATGCCGAACTTGATCAAGTCGGTGGGCTCGATCAGCTGGAGCATCTCGCCGACGCCGCGATTGTCCTTCGGCTGTACGTGCGCGCCGAATCCCAGCCCCTTCTCTCCCGCGCGCCGCTTGATGATGTTCTCGATGCCGTAGAAGGCGCCGCCGCAGATGAAGAGGATGTTCGAGGTGTCGACCTGGATGTACTCTTGCTGGTTGTACTTCTTGCCTCCCCGCGGAGTGACGTTGGCGCGGGTACCCTCGATGATCTTGAGCAGCGCCTGCTGAACTCCCTCGCCGCCGACGTCGCGGGTGGGGCTGGGCGTGTCGCCCTTGCGCGCGATCTTGTCGATCTCGTCGATGTAGACGATGCCGCGCGCCGCCTTCTCCACGTCGTAGTCGGCCGCGTGCAGCAGGTTCTGGATGATGTTCTCGACGTCCTCGCCGACGTAGCCAGCCTCGGTCAGCGAGGTGGCGTCGGCGATGGTGAAGGGAACGTTGAGGAACCGGGCCAGCGACTGCGCCAGCAGCGTCTTGCCGGAGCCCGTGGGTCCGAGAAGGAGGATGTTCGATTTCTGCAGTTCGACGTCCGAGTCGCCCTGCTGCCGCGCCGCCTGCATCCCGGGGCGCTGTCGGGCCGGCTTCTTCGAGTAGATGCGCTTGTAGTGGTTGTACACGGCGACGGCGAGGATCTTCTTGGCCCGCTCCTGGCCGACCACGTAGTCGTCGAGGAACGTCTTGATCTCCATCGGCGCAGGCAGCGCGACGGCGGGCCGGTTCTCTTCCCGCTCGCTCTCCTCGGCGATGATGTCGTTGCAGAGCTTGATGCACTCGTCGCAGATATAGACGGTAGGACCGGCGATGAGCTTGCGGACTTCCCTCTGCCCCTTCCCGCAGAAAGAGCAAGAGAGATTGCCGTGGTGATGGCTGTCCTTCCGGCTCATGTCACCTCCTGTCCACGGAGTCTACGCAAGGGTCTGCCGGCCGGGCAACCATGTCCGCCCACAGTACGTAGAGAAATTTATAGAGGGTGGGTCCCCCGCGCCAGAATCCCCTCGCAGCGCACACGAATTTACTGCCTGGGCACTGTGCTGCCGCTGGCTCCCCTGGCCTCGACCGATCGCCCGGCGCGTCGGGTTGCGACCCATGCCGGCGGGCGTCAACATCCGGCTGGTGAAGCGACGGCCACTGGCAGCAGACGCTCGATTTCCTGGGGGAGACGATCGAGCGTTGGGCGCCGGACGTCCCCTCGACCTCCAGCCGCCCCCTGCGACCGCTTGAGCGACACTTTTGCCCTGCTGCTCGAGTATGACGGCGCCGCGTTCCGCGGCTGGCAGAAGCAGCCTGGCATGGCGACGGTGCAGGGCACGCTCGAGAGCGCGTTGCGGGCGCTGCTCGGCAAGCGGCATGCCGTGCACGGCGCCTCCCGGACCGACGCCGGTGTGCACGCGCTCGGGCAGGTGGCATCGCTGCGCAGCGGCCGCGCACCAGTGTTCGATCAGCTGCCGCTTCCTCCGGCCCTGCGGCTTCGGCGCTGGGAGAAGGCGGATCCATCCTTCCACGCGCGCGGCAGCTCCGTGGGAAAGAGATATCGCTACGATTTCCGTCGCTTCGTGCCGACGGCGCCCGACTGGGATCGGGCGCGCGCGGCGCTGCGGGCAATCGATGGGCTCCCACATCTTTCCGGGCTCTCCTCGCCGTCGAAGGACCGCAAGCCCGCGCCGCCGCTCACGTCCTGGGAGCTGACGGACGATGGAGTGCTGGAGGTCAGCGCAAGGGCATTCCGCAGACATGAGGTAAGGAACCTGGCCGGGCACCTCGCGGCGGTCGCTCTGGGACTGGCCACGCCGGAGTCGTTGCGCGAGCTGGCGCTGCGGACGCGGCCGTGGATGGGAGCGAGAGCGCCGGCCCATGGGCTCACGCTGGTGGAAGTCCTCTACCCGCCGGAGCTCGATCCCTTCCGGTAGGAAAGAGCGCCGCCATGTCAACGGCGCAACGGGACCAGGCCGGCCGCTTCGTTGAGGCGCCCCGACCGGAACGGCTCCAGATCGATGGTGACGAACTTGAACCCCGCCGCCTTGAGTGCGGCGACGGCTTGCGCGCGCACGCGCAGGAGCCGGTCGAAGTCCGCCTCGCCGGCCTCGATGCGCGCGATCTCGCCGTGATAGCGGACGCGGAACTCGCGCAGACCGAGCGCGCGCAACTGCATCTCGCTCTCGGCCAACTGCGCGAGCCGTTCCGGCGTCACCTCCGTGCCGTACGGGATTCGCGAAGAGAGGCAGGGCTGCTGCGGCTTGTCCCAGGTGGGCAGCCCCAGCTCCCGGCTCAGATCACGGATCTCCGTCTTGGTCAGCCCGGCCTCCGCAAGCGGCTGGATCACCTCGTGTTCCGATGCGGCCTGCAGCCCGGGGCGGTAGTCGGCGAGCTCGTCGGCGTTCGTCCCTGACACCACCGCCGCGAGCGCGAGCGCGCGTGCCTCGGCGGTGGCGAGTGTGTACAGCTCGGTCTTGCAGAAGTAGCACCGGTTCACGGGATTGGCCGCATACCGCGGGTCCTCCAGCTCCGCCGAAGGCTTCTCGATGTGGCGCGCGCCGAGTTGGCGCGCGACGAAGCGGGCTCCTTCGATCTCGTCGGGGGCCACGGCCGGCGACAGCGCGGTGAAGGCGATCGCCCGCTCTCCCAGCGCATCGACCGCCAGCGCGAGCAACAGGGCCGAGTCCACGCCGCCGGAGTATGCGACGAGCACGCTGCCGAGCGATCGCAGCCGCGCGACGACCTGGTCACGCTTCTGGTGCAGCGTCCTCATCACGGACCGCTACATAGCCGGGAACCGGCTCCCGGTCATCCGAACCACGAACTTTTTTCGTGACAGAGCGCGCGTGCATGGTACGTGGCCTCGCAAGAGGTGATCGATGCGGACACTGATCAAGGTTCTCGTTCTTGCAATGGCCATCGCATTCGAGGCGACCGCACAGGCCCGGCGCACGACCGACATCACGCCGGCGCCGAGCGGCCGCTACAGCCTGCTCGGTGGGGAAACCGTCCCGACGGGCATGAACGTCGTCAGCGGCGAGTTCGGATGGCCCAGCGTGAGCTTCGGCATCACGCACGGCTATCGCCGTGACACCGACATCGGGGCAAGGTTCGACCTGCTCTTCGGAGTGGAAGGAGTCTCCAACAATAGCCAGTTCGGCATCGGATTCCGCGCGCCGCTCCGGATGGTCGCGCTGCGCAACGACCGCATCTCGGTGCTCCTGCATTTCGATCCTGGGATCAAGCTGTTCACCACCAGCCCGGCGTTGTTCGGGTTCTCGTTCCCGGTTGGCACGGTCATCGGCTACGCCGCCACCCGCGACGTCACGGTGGCCTTCGGAATCGACCTGCCGATGACCCTCTACGTGACGCCCAGCCCGGTCAGGTTCGTCATCTCTCCGATGTTCGGGCCGGCGGTGGAGTTCCACGTCGACCCGCGGCTCGCGGTCGGCCTCAACACGCGGTTCGGACCCGTCATCTACAGCACCGGCGGAAGCGACTTCGGCTTCGTGACGCAGCTGATGCTGGCCTACCGGATGTAACGTTACCGCTTGCGCTTTCCGCCCGCGACCATGCGCGGGCGGTCTGCGCGCGCGGTCCGTGCGGAGATGTGCCTGCGGGAGGGCGCCGCGCGCTTGGCCTTCTCCGGCCGCGATGGCTTGCGCGCGGGCATCTTCAGGACCTTCTTTCCTGCCTTCGGCGGCCGCGAGACGGGGGCGCGCGCCTGGACCTTCGGGCGCCCCTTCATTGCGGCAACCGACGGATCGAGCAGCCGCTGGGCGACGAGCTGGCCGAGGATGTGCTCCACCGCCTCGTCGATGCCGTGCTTGCTCGTGTCGACCACCACCTCGGGGTGCGCGGGCGGCTCGTAGGGCTCGGTGATGCCGGGAAGGGTCTTCAGCTCGCCGGCCAGTGCCCGCTTGTATCTTCCCGTCCGGTCGCGCTGGATGAGCGTCTCGGTCGGGCATTCGACGAAGACCTCCGCGAATCGCCCGATCTGCCGGCGGGCGTCATCGCGCGCCTCGCGATAAGGGCTCTCGATCGCCGACTGGATGATGATCCCGCCGCCCCGGGTCACGAGCTTGCACACCCACGCCAGCTTGCGCGCTTCGGCATTGCGCTCGTCCTTGGTCGCCGCGCCGCCGATTCCAAGCATCTGCTCCATCTCGGGCCCGTCGAGCACGTCCACGACTTTTCCAAGGCGCCGCAGCCGGTTGGCCAGCCCCTGAGCAAGCGTCGATTTGCCGGAACCGCTCATGCCGGTCAACCAGACGGTGAATCCGCTCGTTCCCATCGTGCCCAGGTTCATGGGGCCGCGTTCTCCTGAAAAAAGTCGGCGCACAATACCGACCTTGCCCTACTCTGGCAAGGAATATGCTCTTTGGATTTCCGGATTTGCGGAGATATTCAGGAAAAAGACGTAATCAAGGGTACTTCTTCTTCCTGGAAATCGCGGCGTGCCGGCTCCCACGTATAGAGCCGGGCCCCGTCTACCTGGCCGCTCCGCACCGAAACCACCAGGTACCGCACGCCCGGCCAGAGGGGCTCCCTGCCGCCACCCAAGGCCATGTTCCTGTCCTCGCTGGAGAAATAGGCACCGACGTCGGGATGGGAGTGCACGATGCCCCAGAGGCGGCCGCCCGCCCGCTCGGTCGCATCCAGGGTGGCGAGCAGCGCCTTCGGGTCCATCACGTACCCGTCCCGCTGCGTCCGCGCGCTGGTCGCCGCTCCTTGGGGCGTACCGGCGACGTTCGCGATGGGCTCGAACCGCAGCGCGCCCGATGCGTCCGCAAGCAGGAGCCCACAGCACTCGGCCGGATAGGTGGAGCGGGCGTGCCCCGCGATGTGGCGGAGGATGTCGTCCGGGATCATGGCGGCGAAATGTAACGGTCAGCGCGATCGGGAAACAGGGTCACGACCACGCCGCGCTCGCCGCATCCGGCGAGCTCGAGCGCGATCTGCAGCGCGCCAGCCGCCGCCGCGCCCGCGCTGTGGCCCGCGAGGAGCCCCTCGTCGCGGATGAGCCGCTCGGCCATGTCCCAGCCAAGGTCCGTCGCGATGCTGAGCTTGCGGTCGAGCTCGGACTCCTTGTAGATGCGCGGGATGATGCTCGAGGGCATGTGCTTGAGGCCCTCCAGGCCGTGCAATGCCTCGGCGGGCTCCACGGCGATCACCTTCACGGCGCCGTTGCGCGCCTTGAGCCCTCGCCCCGTACCCATGATGGTGCCGCCGGTGCCGATGCCGATCACGGCGTGGGTGACGCGGCCTTCGGTCTGGTCCCAGATCTCGCGCGCGGTGCCGAGCTCGTGCGCCCGCGGATTCGCCTCGTTCGAGTACTGATCGATGTAGAACCACTTGTCCGGCTCGTCCTCCACCAGCTTGCGGGCGAGCCGGATGGCTCCGTCGGACTGCTCCAGGGCGTCGCTGAAGATGATCCGTGCACCGAAGTGCCGCGCGATCCGCCTACGCGCCTCGCTCACGTTGCCCGGCATCACCAGCGCCACGGGGATGTGGAGCGCGGCGCCGATCCAGGCGTAGGCGATCCCGGTGTTGCCGCTGGTCGAATCGAGCAGCGTCCTCCCGCGCAAGATCGGGACCGCTTCCTCGACCATGCGCAGCGCGGCGCGATCCTTCACGCTTCCGCCGGGGTTGAACCACTCCAGCTTGGCGTGGATCTCCACACCGGCCGGCTCCAGCGAGCGCAGGCGGACCATGGGTGTGTTCCCGACCGCCTGCGTGAGCGAATCGAGGATCACTTCGCAAGCACCTCGCGGATCGCATCGAGCGCCGCCATCACGCCTGCTACCGCCTCTCCCTCCTCGCCAGCGCCCCGAACGTCGATTCTCTTTTCTACGGGCCCGGTCAAATCGGTCCAGGGAGCGAGGCGGCGCAGCTCCTCGTGCCAGCCTGGATCATCGACGACGACCCGGCCGCAGCCGCTCGCCGCGAGATACCGGGCGGCCCAGAGAGCGGCGCGCCCGCGTCCCTGCACGTGGAACGAGGCCGCGCGGACCTTGTCTTGATCGAATCCGTCCAGCAGCAGGTGCCGCGAGTAGCGCTCTTGCTGTTCGGCCGTCAGCATCCGCCGGCGATCGCCGGCACGATGGTGAGCCGGTCGCCTTCCCGGAGCTCTGTCCCGAGCCCCTTTCCGTGGCGCACGTCCTCGTCGTTGCGGAACAGGTTCACGTACCGGCGCAGGGCGCCCTTGTCGTCGAGCAGTTTGTCCTTGATCCCTGGGTATTTGCGGGCGAGCTCCTCGAGCGCCGCCTGGACGGTCGTCGCGTTCTCGACGGCGACTTCGCCCTGGTTGGCGGTGAGCGGGCGCAGGGGGGCGGGGATCTTCACGGTCACGGGCATGGTCTCAGCTCCTTGGTTCGTAAGGATGCCGCCCTGGCGCAGGCGGCGCACGCGGGATCGCGCTTCAGCGAGAGAGGACGGTGCCTGCCGGTGCGCGCGTCCCAGCGGTGGAGCACGCCTGCATCGGGCTGGCCGCGCACGACAGCGAGGGCCGCGCGCGCCATGGAAGCGCCGACCAGGCCGCAGAGCGGCGCGAGCACGCCGGCGTCCGCGCAGGTGGGCGCGACGTCCGGAGGGCCTTCGAACAGGCAACGCAGGCAGGCGGTACGGCCGGGAAGGACCGTGACGAGCTGCCCGAACCAGCCGAGCGCCGCCCCGTGCACCAGCGGAATGCCACGGCGAAGCGCTTCATCGTTGGCGAGCAAGCGAGTCTCGAAGTCATCGGTGCCATCGAGGAGGACGTCCGCGTCACGGAGCAGCTCGTTTGCGGTCGCCTCGTCGAAGCGCTCGACGCGCGCCTCCGCGCCCGTGCGCCCGGCAGCGATCTCGGCCTTCGCCGCGCCGATGTCTGCCTCGCCATAGAGGATCTGGCGCGCGAGATTCGACCGCTCGATGCGGTCCGGGTCCACGATGATCAGCCTGAGGCCGGCCTTCTCTTCCGCGAGGGCCAGGGCGGCGGGACACCCGAGTCCGCCGGCGCCGAGGAGGACCGCCGTCTTCATGGCGACACGTCCAGGGTGAATTCGCGCTCGCCTGGCCCGCTGACGATCGCGACTCCGCCATGTTCGTGGGCCCAGGCGGCAGCCGCCGCGCCCGCGTGGCCGGCGAGCAGTCCGAGCTCCCGCGCGACGCGGGCCCTCGCCGCGGCCGCGTCCGCCCGGGTCACCGCGACGCGCTCGATCTCCGACGGCAGATCCGCGGACCGCGGCAGATCGGGCAGCTCCTCCCCGGCCGCCACCAACGTCACCCCCCGCACAGCCGGCCAACGCTGGCGAAGGGCGCTCACGATCCCGAGCAGCGCCGCTCCGTCACCGGCCGGGCAAACGACGAACAGGGGCGGCGCCAAGAGCTGCGCGACCAGCTCCGCTCCCACCGTCCGGGCGAAGACGGCGGGGTCGGGCTTCCAAGGCTCGCCCCGGGGCGCGATCCGCGTTCCCCAGAGGCGGAGCGCCTCGCGCATCTCGTGCGTGACGACCCCGCGGAGCGCGAGCTCCCCGCCATGGCGCGCAAACGAGAGCGCCTGGTTTCCGGTCAGCTCGGCCCCGTCGGCCGGCGGCGGAGCGCGATCGGAAACCGCGCCCCGCGGCCGGAAGAGCTCGAGCTTGAGGACCGCGTTGCCCCAGCGCAGAAGTGGCGTCATCTGGCGTTCCTCGGTGCGGCCGGGCAGGATAGCAGCGATGACGCGCTGGGCAACCCTGCTCGCCCTGCTCGCCGCGCCCTGCCGCGAGGAAGCGCCGCCGCCGCCGGCGGCCGGGTCGTGCCTCGACCGGCAGCTTGCAGCGAAGGGATTGAATCCGTTCGGAGATCCCCCGGGGACCATGTACGCGGGCGGGACCCCGCTGTTCGACGAGAAGAGCGGCCAATCGACACCGCGCGAGCAATACATCTTCAGCCGTCATCCGGAGATCGCGCGCGCCTGCGGGGTCGACGCGGGCCCTTGATTGCCGGTCGCCCGAGCGCGCTGCTATCGTCGCGCGCCCATGGCGGAGACCGGAGCACTGGCCGCGCGCCGAGGGCTGTTCGCGGGGCCTTTCGAGCGTACCGAGAGGTCGCGCCTGTTCCGGGAGGATCGCTTTCTCACCCGCGCCCGCGCGCTGTTCTACGCGCGCCTGGCGTTCCTCGTGCTCGGGCTCGGCGTCATCGGCGTGCCGTCGTGGTCGGCGGCCTTTGGCGTGGGCGGCCCGAAAGCGCTCGCCGTCTACCTGGTGATGGTGGCGTACAGCGCGGCGAACTACGTCTTCCTCCCGCGAAAGACCGTCGGGAAGGCGCTCACCTTCGCGACCCTCTGTGCCGACCTCTGCGTCCTGGTCTGGCTGGTGAGCATGACCGGCGGGCTGCGCAGCCCGCTGCTCGCGGCGCAGCTCCTCTTCACCATCCTCTTCGTGGTGCTGTTTCCCACGCCCTTTTCCGTCGTCCCGCCGCTGCTCACGTTTCCGGTGGTGGCAAAGCTCGACCAGGTCCTCGGCGGGCATGCGGCGGTCCAGGTCGATCTGTTCATCCTGCTCTGGTACTCGGCGATCAACTGCATCCTCGTCTACGTGATGGTCTATCTGAACGAGCGCGACCGTCTGAAGCACCGCGAGCTGCAGAAGCTGTCTTCCGCGCTGCGCGACATGGCCATCGTCGACGAGCGGAACCGGCTGGCCCGCGAGATCCACGACGGGCTCGGCGGCGTGCTCTCCTCGGTGGTCATCCAGAGCGAGTACCTGCTGAACATGATCGACGGCTCGGAAGTCCGGGCGCGGCTCTCCGGCAACTCCGAGGCGCGCGCGGCCATCCTGCCCACCATCCGCAAGGAGCTCTGCGACCTGCACCAGGCGGCGGAGGACTCGATCGAGGAGCTGCGCCGCAGCCTGCGCATGATGAAGGAGGACTTCGATCTGATCGGCACCCTCTCCGATTACTGCAGGCTCGCCTCTGCCCGGCACCGGCTGGAGGTGCGCTTCGGGCGCAGCGGCCGCGAGCGCTCCGTCGGTCCGGAGAGCGCTCTCGCCCTTTTTCGCGTGCTCCAGGAGGCGATCACGAACGTCGCCAAGCACTGCGCGAAGGGGACCATGGTGGAAGTGACGCTGGCATTCGAGCCGCAGCGGGCCATGCTGCGCATCCAGGACCGGGGGAGGGGTTTCGCCCTGCCCTCCGATCCCGAGGCGCTCTCGCGCGAGGGGCACTACGGGCTGGCGAACATGCACGAGCGGGCGAAAAAGGTATCGGGCGAGTTCCGGATGACGTCCGCTCCCGGAAAAGGTACCTGCATCGAGTTCGCAGTCAACGCCGGAGAGGAGCTGGAGCGATGAGCGCAGCGCCCGCCGCAGGGAAGATCGAGGTCGTGGTCTGCGAGGATCAACCGCAGATCCTCAAGACCCAGGTGAAGATCCTGCAGGAGTCGCCGGAGATCCAGGTGGTCGGCACCGCGTTGTCGGGAGAAGGGGTGCTGGAGCTGCTGGAGAAACGGCAACCTCACGTGCTGCTGCAGGACCTCGGATTGCCGCGGATGAGCGGCATCGAAGTCACGCGGCAGGTGAAGCGGAAGTGGCCGGCGGTGGAGGTGCTGATCTTCACCATCTTCGACGAGGAGGAGAAGGTGCTCGACGCGGTCAAGGCCGGCGCCTCCGGATACCTCCTCAAGGGCGCCAGCTCGGAGAAGATCATAGACGCGATCCGCGAGGTGAACGCGGGCGGGAGCGTGATCCAGCCCAACCTCGCCCGCCGGCTGCTGCGGCACTTCCACGTGGCCGAGACTGAGGGGAGACCCGCGCGCGCGGATCGGGAAGAGCTTCCCACGAGGCCGCTGACCGAGCGCGAGGTGGAGATCCTGCGGCTGATCGCAAAGGGGCTCTCGAACAACGAGGCGGCTGGCGTGCTTGGGCTGTCGCGAGCGACGGTGCGGACGCACCTCGAGCACATCTACGACAAGCTGGAGGTCACCAACCGGGTGGAGGCGGTGACGGAAGGCCTGCGCAAGGGGCTGATAGAGGTCTGAAACGTCACATGATCTGTACAGCCTCAAGACAATAGCCGCAGACCCGCGCCTTCGGCGCGGGAGCGGCTAGCGCAGCCGCACGATCTCGTTCGTCTCGAACAGTCCCGCGGGATCCAGATCCGCCTCCTCGAGCGCCTCCGGCGGATACCCGATGTCGCAGAGCCAAACCTCGCCGGTGAACTGCCAGGCGAGAGATGCAAGCAGGCCGGCGCAGGGCAATCCGAGCGCGAGCGTGACGCGCGCCTTCAACGTGGGCTGCAGCGGCTCTCCCGTGTCGGGCTCGAGTCCGCTCGGGCATTCGAGCGAGAGCGCATCGGCGCGCACCTCGTTCGACAGCCGGATCAGCCCGGCCAGCGGCTCCCGAGGGGCACCATCGAGCCCCACCCCGACGAGCCCGTCGACGACGAGCGCCGCATCCGCGACCGCCGTGCGGACCGCCGGGGACCGGGGCTGCAGCAATGGCAGGCGCAGCGCCTCGCACACGGCGGCAGCGCGTGCGGTCTCCGGGCGCATGTCGCGCTCGCCGCCCACCAGCACGGCGGAGCACTTCGAGCCGAACCCGTGCAGGATGCGCAGCGCGTGCAGCGCGACGCATCCCTTCACGCCGTTGCCCGCCAGCACTACCACGGAAGCACCCGCCACCTGATTGTCGAGCAGCTTGCGCGAAAGCGCTGCCGCCGCGCGCGAGGCGGCCTCGGTCATCTGGTCACGCGTGACCCCGTAGGAGACGGACGCTTGCTCGACGGAGGCGAGGATCTCGGTGCTGATCGGCGGAAGATCGAGCGGCCCCGGCATGCGTCCGACTTTGCCATGCCGGCACCAAGGAGGCGAGCAGGCCCTCGGGAAACGGCGGCTTGCCCGGCCCGTGACCCCCATGTTATTCGCGCAACCCTCATGTTCGCATTCGTCGTCACCATTCACGTCGTCGTCAGCGTCTTCCTCATCTTCGTCATCCTGCTCCAGCCCGGGAAAGGCGACGCGATGGCCGCGTTCGCGGGCGGAGGCGGATCGGCGAATACCGTCTTCGGCGGACGCGGCTCGGTGACGTTCCTCAGCAAGGTGACGACGGTCTGCGCGATCATCTTCATGGTGACCTCCTTGACGCTGGCCTGGCGGTCGTCCCACAGCGACTCCGTGCTCCGCGCCCGGCGCAACATCGCGGCACAGGATGCGGAGAAGAAGAAGTCGGACGACAAAGGCTCCACGCAGCCCAAAGTCCCGACCGGACAGACGGCGCCCGCGCCCGCCACAGGCGGTGCCGCGGTGCCGGCGCAGAACACGAAGATGCCGCCCGCGAATCCGGCGGCTCCGTCGAAGAAGTAGCCTTGAAGAATCCCCGG
>Ga0209235_1000305_pt1 | contig 24000 bp, 24 predicted proteins | sample GraSoi013_1_20cm_4_FD_185817 | JGI IMG/M metagenome (GOLD analysis project Ga0209235, IMG submission 185817) | Grasslands soil microbial communities from the Angelo Coastal Reserve, California, USA - Sample 09_25_2013_1_20cm (SPAdes) (version 2) | ecosystem: Environmental > Terrestrial > Soil >... | reverse complement strand
GCCAGTTGAGCTCGCGCGGCTTCTTGTAGGCCCCCGTGAAGTACACGCGACACATGTGCAGGAAAACCGCGGCGATCATGATGTGGGCCGCCCAGTGATGCATCCCGCGGACGATGAACCCGAACGGGATTTCATTCATGATCACGAGCATCGAGTTCCACGCCGGGTTCGTCAGGTCGCCGGACGGGCTGAGTTCCAAGCGGCCGTCTGGGACGTAGAAAAACCCGAGCAGGATGCCCGTGATCGTCAGGATCACGAACGCGACGAACGAGATGCCACCGAGGCAGTAGAGTGGATACCAGTACCAGATGGTCTTGAGTTCGTACTTCTCTGCGTGGCTCCGCGGCAGCTGCCGCTGGTCCGTTTCCAGGACGACGCGGGTCAGGTCCGCGTACGGCACGGTTGGGAAGCGGGACTTGATCCAGCCGAAGACCGACCGCTCCGTGTCTTGCCGGATGTCCCCCGTCGTCGACGTCGTCTCACCTCAACAGTAGACGTACCACGCCGGGTTGGCCATCCCGCCGACCAGGTTCAGTCCTTGGGCCTTGACGGGGATGACCGGGAGGGCGCGCGGGGCGGGCCCGTGGACCCTCCAGGCGCCGACGTATTGGGCGCCGCTCTTGTCGTTCGTGTTCACGACGAGCACCATCGGCTCGTACTGGGAACCGTGGCAGATGCAGTAGACCGGGTCCACCCCGAAGACGTTGTACGTGGGGACGACCGCCCCGCCCGTGTACGAGGAATAGTCCCGGAACGGCGGGGGGTTGCTGACGACGTGCCAGCCTGGGTAGCAACAGAGGTGGACGCATCGGTCGAACAGCACGACGATCCGCGTCCCGCCGTTCGCCGCATCCAGGTTCGGGTCGTCGAAGAACAGATTGAATCCGGCCGGAAGCGGGGCAGGCATGTGTGCCGCATCCGGGTACGAGAAGTACTGGTTCTCCCGCTTGATCCGGATGATCAGGCACGGGAACCCGGTGCCCGGGACCCACTGGTTGTTCTGGTACAGGCCGCGCCAGACGCCCGTTGCGCCCTTCCAGTCCTGGGTGAAGTCCGAGACCTTGATCGCGGTCCCTGCCTTCGAGTTCCACCACAAGTCGGCGGTCGGATCGGTCGGAGGGAACTTCGTGTACTGAATCGTCTCCCGGATCTCACCGCTGAATTTGAGCGGCGGAGGGAGAATCTGGCCGATCGACAGGCCTCCGAGGCCGAGGACCGCGCCAACGGCGCCGGCGGCCATGCCGACCCGGACCCATTCGCGACGGGTCATGCCCTTTTCTCTTTCCTCTTTCTCCCAGCTCATCGAGGCCTCCTCATCGGAACGCCCTCGTCAGGACGATTTTCGGCCTTCGAATCTTATGTATCATCTCGTCCGGCATGAACTCTCTGCGATAGATGTCGATCGCGGCCGCGAGCAGGAGGAAGACCATCCCCATGAACAGCGCCATGTATGAGTCGGTCTGGGCGTCCGAAATGCCCGAGAGGTCTTGCAGGGCCACGACGACGGTCAAGATGCTGAACCACAGGATGCCGACGATCAGTCCGCCGATCGCGAGCGCCGCCATCGAACTTCTTCGGGGCGCGTCGCTTCGAATCAACTCCGTCACGGAAGCCCCTTCCTCACGTGCTCGTGATGATCCTTGAAGTGCCCGCTCGAGGACTTGATGATGAAGTAGCTGATGATCGTCCAGAGCAGCGTCGCGGCGATGCCGATGATCCCGATCCAGTACGCGCGGATCAGAATCCCTTTTTCCGGGGTCGGCGCGGTGAGCCCCGCCAGGACAATCTGTCCGGTCATCCCGGCCACGCGGTGCGGAATGCAATACCATCGGATGCCTTGGCCCGAGGACTCAGGCGTGAAGGACACGCCTTTGTACGTGATGTTCGTGAGGCTGTTGATGTGAAATTCGAAGCTGACGTTCCTCCCGGCGTCGACGCTCCCCGTGCTGATCTCCTGCGCCGAACGGTCCGCATTGTCGATGGTAAAGGTATGGATCATCCCGGCGCCGACGGTGTAATTGTTGACGAACGTGATGTTTAACGTGATGTTGACCTGCGGGATGATGAGCGTCGCCGGAAGGAAGCGCGTGGCCCCGCTCTGGTCCACCCCGACCGTGTAATAGAGCTTCGGACTCTGGGCAACCTCCGAACCCTCGGGCGTCGCCGAGGCGCTCGAAATCGCCGGCGGCACCACGAAAATCGCAATCAGAACGGCGGTCACGAGGAGCGCGGAGTTCCTCATCCCAGGATCCTCTTACTCCCGATCCCATCTAGAGACTTTCGGGCATTCGCGAAAAAGAGCGTTCCCTATTTATACGTTGTGCACGAGTCCATTTTTCCTCCCTAGAAACGCGTCGCTGCGCGGCTGTTTTGCATGGGTGAAATGACATCTCGAGTTGCATCTATCATACATGATAAAAATGAGGCGATAAAAATCCGGATTAGGTCTTCGTACGATTTCTTCCGGAACCGTTTCGAGTAGGACGAAAACCTTTAAAGACGAGCCTAGTTGTCCCCCGACGTTCTCACATGAGGAAAGAGGAAACTCTCCAGAAAATCAAGGCGACGGAGGGCCAAGTCCGCGGGATGAAGGAGACCGTCTTGGCCGAGCGTGAGCGCATCCTCCGCGACGCGCGACGGGAGGCATTCGAGTTGCGAGAACAATTGCGCCGCGAGGCCGAACGACGCCACGCCGCAATCATTCACGAGGCGGAGGTCGGGATCTCGCGTGAGACGGAGCAGATCCTCGCCGCGGGACGGCGAGAGGCCGACGTCCTGAAGGCCAAGGCCGACGCGAACCTGGAACGGGCTATCGACCGCCTGATTGAGAAGTTCAAGGGTGCCCTGAATGCCTAGGCCCGTTCCGATGACGCGGGCCTTGATTGTCGGACCGCGGGAGAACCTCGAAGCCACGGTCGAGAGCCTGTACGGTCTCAAGCTGGTGCACATCGTGGACCATCGAGAGGGCGAGGAAGGCCTCGAAATCGGCCGACCGCTCCCGACCGCCTCGGAGGCGTCCGAGATCCTCGTCAAGCTCCGATCCATCGCGTCGGTACTTCAACTCGAGGAGACGCCGCCGGTGCCGACGGAGGAGGTCGCTGGCGACCTGCGCCAGAAAATCCTGTCCCTTGAACTCAACCTCTCGGAGGAAGATGCCGCGAAAAAGAAGACCCAAGCGCTCCTGCAGGACCTGAACCGCAAGATCGACGAGGTCCGGCCGTTCGCGCAGCTTCCCCTTCGCCTCGCGGATTACCGCGGGTACGACACGCTCGAGGCGTTCGTCGGGAAAGTCGCGGGCGAAATCGTGGGCCTCGAGTCCGTGACGCCGGATTACGAGGCGTTCTCCGCACCTGGGCTCCTCGCGGTCTTCGTGCCGAAACCGCAGGCCGCGGCCATACGCGATTTCCTGACGCAGCACGGCTTCACGAGCGTTCCCGTCCCGGAAGGCGACGGCGATCCGCGGGAGATCCTCTCGAACCTGCTCGCGGAGCGAGAACGCTGGGAGGCGCGCCTCAAGGACGTCGAAGAGCGTTTGGAGACCCTACGAGAGCGGTACGCCGGGTTCCTCTCCGCCGCGAAGGCTCACCTCGAAGTGACGGTCGAGAAGGCGGAAGCCCCGCTCCGATTCGCCGTGACGGATCACACGTTCATCGTCGAAGGCTGGGTCCCGACGGAATCCTTCGAGAAACTCGAGAGCGGGCTCGGACGCTTCCCGGGGCTGTTCGTCACCGAACTCGAACAGAATCATGGCGCCGAACACGCGGAACCGGCGCCCGCGGAGGCGGATCCGCCCGTCTTGCTCCGGAATCCGAAACCCCTCCGACCATTCGAGATGCTCGTGAAGCTCTTTTCGACGCCGAATTACCGCGAGATCGACCCGACCTTTGTCCTCACGTTCACATTCCCGATCTTCTTCGGCCTCATGGTGGGCGACGCCGGCTACGGGCTCATCTGGATGATCTATGGCCTCTGGCTGCTTCGACGGTGGAAAGACCGGGCGTGGGACTTCTGGAAGAACCTCCTCGTCACGCTCATTTGGGGCGGATTCTGGTCCCTCCTCTTCGGCGTCTTCTTTTTCGGGGAGGCGTTCGGGATCCCGTTCCACCATGCGGCGCTCGCCAGCACTCGGGTCGAGCTGCTCGATTGGTCCGCGATCCTCGGGGTTAACATCCCGCTCCACGCGCCGCTGGAGAAGCTCGAGCAAATCACGGACTTCATCGTCCTCTCCATCTTCGCCGCGTACGTCCACCTGGCGATCGGGTTCATCATCGGATTCGTCAACGATCTCGGACACAATCGCAAGCACGCGCTCGGCAAGGTCGCTTGGCTGCTCATCCTGACGGGCTTCTTCGTCGTCATGATCGTTCGATCCGCGCGGTGGCCCCTGGATGCGGAAGGCCGCACGCCGTTTGGGTACCTGATCTGGAACAAGCTCCTGGGCTGGTTCCCGCGGGAGGGATACGTCTACGCCCAGATCGGGTTCGGTCCGAACAACCCGATTCCATGGGCCGCGATCGGCTTGCTCCTCGGCGGCGTGGGGCTCCTCCTCGCGACGGAGGGTCCGCTCCACATCATGGAATTCTTCGGTCTCCTGGCGAACATCGTCTCCTATGCGCGCCTCGCGGCGGTCGGCGTCGCGAAGGCGGCCATGGCGTTCGCGTTCAACGTCATCGTGCTCGAGACCATGATTTTCCCAGCACTCGATTCCGGGAATGTGGTGACCCTTATCCTCCTGGTTCTCGTTGGATTCCTCACAGCCTTCGTGTTTCACTTCATCGTATTCCTCCTGGGCGCCGTGACCGCGATCATTCAAGCGATTCGTCTGAACTACGTCGAGTTTTTCATCAAGTTCTTCCGAGGGGCCGGGACGCCGTTTCAGCCCTTCGGTGAGAGAGCGAAACCGGAGGTGTGAAAACAATGCCAGCGCCAGCAGAAGCACAGGGACTGATCGGCATGGCGATCGCGTTGACCGTCGCAGGGACGGGACTCGCGACCGCGTGGGCCGAAAAGGTGATCGGAGCCGCATCGGTGGGCGCGATCGCGGAGAAACCGGAATTGTTCGGCCGGGTTCTCCCGCTCGTCGTCATTCCGGAGACCATCGTGATCTTCGGCCTGATCATCGCGTTCTTGATGCTCGGAAATTTGGGCTAGTCGGGAGTGAGTTCCCCGAATGACGTTGGAGAACGCCGTCGAGGCGATCCTCGAGCAAGGCAAGGCCGAGGCGAATCGCGTCCTCGAGGAAGCGAGGAACGAGCGACAGCGAATGCTCTCCGAAGTCCGTGCCGAGGCGGCGAAGGCCCTCGGCGAGACCGAGAAGGCAGCGCGCGTCGAAGCGGACCGCAAGCGCGTGCAAGAACTCGCTCGGGCGGAACTCGAATCTCGGAAGATCGTCCTCGCGGCCCAGAAGGAAGCCCTCGACAAGGTCTACGAAGGCGCCCTCGAACGCCTCGGTCGGCTCTCGGATAACGCGGAGATTCTGCGGAGGCTGCTCAAGGCCAACGAATCGGAGTGGCGATCCGGCGGCAAGGTGTATTGCAGTCCGCGGGACGAGGCGGTCGTGCGGAAGATCGTCGGGGACTCGTTCGCCGGAACCGTCGAGTGCGCGGGTGGCGTCGTGATCGAGAGCGCGGACGAGACCCGACGGGTCGACTTGCGGTACGAGACGCTCCTCCGAGACGTCTGGGATGACGCGGTGAAGGAGGTCGCGGAGACGCTATGGCCGCCCGAACAGTGACCCGCGGATCGCCAAGCGAAGGGGAGTACGAAGGTCTCCTTCGACGCTACCGTTGGATCCGCGAGCGGATTCCGTACGACACGGGCAACTATCCGTACGTCACGGCGAGGGTCCGCGCGCGACGGGCCGCCCTGATCCCCCTGGAGACGTACTCGCGGATGCTGCAGATGGAGATCCCCGAGATCGCCCGGTTCCTCGGAGAGCGAGAGTACAAGCCCGAGATGCTCGCCCTCGGGGCCCGCTATTCCGGGGTGGACCTCATCGAGATGGCGACGTCACGAAACCTGACGAAGGCGTACAACGACATCTACAATTTCTGCGAGGGCCAACTCCGAGCAATCGTCGGCCGTTATCTGGATCGCTACGACCTCCAGAACATCAAGACGATCGTTCGTGCGAAAATCTACGGTGCGTCGGCCGAGGAAGTCGAAGAAGACCTCGTGCCCGCTGGCAGTTTCCCGATCGAATTCCTCCGGCAACTCGTCGAGGCCCCGACCCTCGATGACATGTTCAAGCGACTCGAGGAAACGATTTACGCGCAAGCGTTGGCGGGGCTTGGCGACCGCCCTTCCGCCGTCACCAAGTGGGCCGCCTGGGAAGACCGGGTGTCCCGACTCTACTACGCCGACCTGCTCCAATCCATCCCGCCGTCGACGGAAGCGAATCGACTCATGCGGGAGTTCCTCGAACGGGAGATTGATATTGTCAACCTGAAAACGCTCCTCCGGGTCTGGGCGGCCAAGGCGACGTTCGATCGCGAGATCTTCCTCCCGGGCGGATACGAAACGACGGAGGAGGAGCTGAGCGAGATGGTTCGGCTCGAGAAGCCCGCCCTCATGGCCCGCCTAAGTGAGTACTCCTTCTATCCTGAGATCGCGGGCGACCTCGAGCGCGTCGAGACAACCGGCGTGGGCGCCCTCCTCCGGAAAGTGGAGAAGATCCACCTGACCGAGGCCGCGCGGTACTCCCATCTCCACGCCTTGTCCATCCTCCCGATCTTGGACTACATCCTGCGCAAAGACCGCGAGGCCCAGAACATCCGGCTCATCGCCCGCGGGAAAGAAAGCCGGCTCTCGACCGACGTGATCCGAGAGCTCTTGGTGGTGTGAGATGGAGATCGCTGCGGTGGGCCGGGACGACTTCGTTCAAGGTTTCAAGCTGGTCGGCGTGAGACGCGCTATCACGAGCTCGCGGGAGGAAATCGAGAAGAAGATCGCGGCGGTCCTCGACGACCCCGAGGTAGGCATCTTGGTGTTGGACACCGCAGACATGAAGGGCCTGAGCAACTCGATGCGACGGCGGCTCGAGACCGTCGCGCGGCCGGTCGTGATCGCGGTCGGCGCGGCGGAGGACGAAGACCTGCGGACGAAGGTGAAGCGAGCGATCGGCGTGGACCTGTTCAAGTGAGGTGGGCGAGGTGGCGGCGAGCGCGAAGGTGACGACGGAAATCAAGGGAACCGGCACGATCCAGCGCGTCGCCGGGCCGGTCGTGACCGCCATCGGACTGAAGCCGCGCATGTACGACGTCGTGCTCGTCGGGACGGAGCAGCTCATGGGGGAAGTCATCCAGATCCTCGGAGAGAAGACGGTCGTCCAGGTGTACGAGGAGACTTCCGGGATACGGCCGGGAGAACCGGTGGCGGATACAGGCAAACCGCTCACGGTCGAGTTGGGTCCCGGTCTGCTCGGGAACATCTACGACGGCGTGCAGCGGCCGCTGCCGGTCCTGCAGGGAGTCATGGGAGATTTCATCCTCCGCGGCGTTCGAGCTCCGGGGTTGAGTCGCGATAAGCAATGGGACTTCAAGCCCGCGGTAGAGGAAGGAGGGCAGGCCCGCGCAGGACACGTCCTTGGGACTGTCCAAGAGGCGAAAAACGTCGAACACCGGGTCCTCGTCCCTCCGAACGTGACCGGAAAAATCACTCGCGTTCGGTCTGGGAATATGAAAGTCGACGACATCGTTGCGGAACTTGAGGGAGGTCGCAAGCTGACGATGAAACAGGACTGGCCCGTCCGCCAGCCGCGACCGACGAAGAATCGGATGATGCCGAGCGTGCCCCTCATCACCGGCCAACGGGTCATGGACTTCTTGTTCCCGATCGCGAAGGGTGGAACCGCGGCGATCCCGGGAGGCTTCGGAACGGGAAAAACGGTTTCTGAACAACAGCTATCGAAGTGGTGCGACGCACAGGTCGTCATCTACATCGGGTGCGGGGAACGCGGGAACGAGATGACGGAAGTGCTCACGACGTTCCCGAAGCTCATAGACCCGTATACCGGCGCTCCGCTCATGGAACGGATGGCCCTGATCGCGAACACGAGCAACATGCCCGTCGCGGCCCGGGAAGCGAGCGTGTACACCGGCATGACCCTCGCGGAATACTACCGCGACATGGGGTACAACGTGGCCCTCATGGCCGACTCCACGTCGCGCTGGGCCGAAGCGATGCGAGAGATTTCGAGCCGGCTCGAAGAGATGCCGGGGGAGGAAGGCTTCCCTGCGTACCTGTCCGCACGGCTCAGCGAGTTCTACGAACGCGCTGGACGCGTGACGACGTTGAACGATCGCGAGGGCTCCGTTTCCGTCGTCGGTGCGGTCTCCCCGAGTGGCGGAGATTTCTCGGAGCCCGTAACCCAGGGGACGCTCCGGATCGTGAAGGTGTTCTGGGCCCTCGACACCGCACTCCGAGCGCGGCGACACTTCCCGGCGATCAACTGGCTGACCTCGTACAGTCTGTATGGACCCGCCCTGGAGAACTGGTTCCGGACGCAGGTCAACGAGGAATGGCCAAAGCTCCGGCAATGGGCGCAGCGCACCTTGCAAGAGGAGGCTGAACTCGAGGAGATCGTACGGCTCGTCGGCGCGGACGCGCTGCCGCCCGATCAGCAGCTGACCCTCGAGGTCGCCCGCATGATCCGCGAGATCTTCCTCCAGCAGAACGCGTACCATCCCGTCGACACGTTCTGTCCGCCGGAACGGCAGTTCAAGCTCATCGCGGCAATCAAGAAGTACGCGGACGCAGGGACGAAATCGCTCGCCCTCGACGTGCCGGTGAGAGACATCGCCGCCGTCAAGTCACGTGAAATCCTGACGCGCGTGAAGTACGAGGAGAAGTTCGACCAGGAACTCGAGAAGAGCCTGACGATGATGGACGAGGATTTCAAGAAACTGGAGGCGCGCTGATGGCCAAGGAGTACCGCACGATCACGGAGATCGCGGGACCGCTCATCTTCGTCGAGAAGACGGAGCCGGTGGGCTACAACGAGCTCGTCGAGGTTCAGCTCACGGACGGCCGCCGGATGCGGGGACAAGTCCTCGATTCGTCGACGGACGTCGTGGTCGTTCAGATCTTTGAGGGCACCGCCGGAATCGACCGCGCGTCGAGCGTGAAGTTCTTGGGGGAGACGATCAAGCTGAGCGTGTCGAGGGAGATGCTCGGCCGCATCCTCACGGGGTCGGGCGAACCGGCGGATGGAGGTCCTCCAATCCTCCCGGAGAAGCGCGTGGAGATCCAGGGGGCCGCGATCAACCCGTACTCCCGCGAGCATCCCGCCGAGTTCATCCAGACGGGCATCTCGACGATCGACGGGCTGAACACGTTGGTCCGCGGTCAGAAGCTCCCGCTGTTCTCCGGCGCGGGGTTGCCGCACAACGAAGTCGCCTTGCAGATCGCGCGTCAGGCGAAGGTCCTCGGCAGCCAGGAGCCGTTCGGCGTCGTCTTCGCAGCGATGGGCATCACCCACGAGGACGCCCGAGTCTTCATGAACGACTTCGAGCGCACGGGCGCCCTGAAGCGGGCGGTCTTGTTCCTCAATCTCGCGGACGACCCCGCGGTCGAACGGCTCATCACGCCACGGATGGCTCTTACGGCGGCCGAATACCTGGCGTACGAAGTCGGCATGCACGTCCTCGTCATCTTGACGGACATGACGAACTACGCGGAGGCGCTGCGTCAGATCGGCGCCGCCCGCGAAGAGGTGCCCGGACGCAGGGGATATCCCGGCTACACGTACACCGATTTGGCGACGATCTACGAACGGGCCGGGCGGATCAAAGGAAGGCCGGGGAGCATCACCCAGATCCCGATCATGGCGATTCCGGACGACGATTGGACTCACCCCGTCGCGGACCTGACCGGGTACATCACGGAAGGCCAGATCGCGGTGAACCGGGACCTCCACCGGAAAGGGATCTACCCGCCGATCGACCCGCTGCCCTCCTTGTCCCGGCTCATGGACGCCGGGATCGGGAAGGACCGGACGCGCGAGGACCACAAGCAGGTCTCGGACCAGCTCTATGCGGCGTACGCCGAAGGAAAGGACGTCCGGGGTCTCGTGGCCATCGTCGGGAAGGAAGCGCTTTCGGACCGGGACCGGAAGATGCTCGAATTCGCGGACCGGTTCGAACAGGAGTTCATCCGGCAAGGTCCCGAGGAGGACCGAACCATCGAGGACACCCTCGAGATCGGTTGGCGCCTCCTCGCGACGGTCGACGAGGCCTGGCTGACGAAGATCGATCGGAAGACGCTCGACAAGTACCACCCGAAGTATCGCGGCGCGGCCAAGGTGAGTGCGTAAGGTGGTCCTCGCCGAGTACAAGCCGACCCGGTCGCAGCTCCTCCAGCTGCGACGCACGCGGCGAACCGCCGAGCGTGGGCACCGCCTCCTGAAGCTGAAACGCGACGCATTGATCGTCGAGTTCTTCCGGGTCCTCGAACGGGCAAAGACGCTGCGCTCGCATCTGGCCGACAAATACCGCGTCGCGGAGCAACGGCTCGCCATCGCGCGCGCGATCGAGGGATCAATCGGGGTGCGGTCCGCCGCCCTCGCCTCGAAGGAAGTCCCGACGCTTCAGCTGAAGACGAAGAACGTGATGGGCATCATCGTCCCGAAGATCGACGCGAAGAGCGTCCGCAAGAAGCTCGAGGAACGCGGCTACGGGATCGTCACGACGTCCGCGCGGATCGACGAGGCCGCGGAGGCGTACGAGGCCCTCGTCGAGGACATTGTCGTGGCCGCGGAAATCGAGACGACGATGCGGCGGCTGATCGAAGAGATCGAGAAGGTGAAGCGGCGCGTGAACGCCCTCGAGTACCGCGTGATCCCGGAACTCAAGTCGACCGAGGCGTTCATCCGCCAGCGGCTCGAGGAGATGGAGCGAGACAACTTCATGCGGCTGAAGCGGTTCAAGGCGACATGATGGAGCGTCTCGTCGTCGCGTGGCAAGATCCCACCCGACGGGCGATGATTCTTCGCCGGCTGTGGTTGGTCTCGACGGGTTTCACAATCTTTGGGTTCGTGGTAATGCTCTACCTGATTTCCAAGTCCCACTAGCCGGGCAGATCGTCAGCTCGCCCGGCCCTCGCGCGTGGGCCGGTACCGGAGGCGGGAGACGAACCGATCCGAGAATTCCTTGAGGCCTTGGAGGTCTTGGGGATCGCCGCTCCACCGCGCGAACACCTCGCCGAACCGGCGTTCGAGATCGTCCATGAACCTCCGCAGGTCCTTCTCCGACCACCGCGGCACCCGCCCGGAGTAGACGGCCGCCAGATACGCATTCTTACCCCGTTGGAGGAGCGCTGTCTTCCCTCCGAGCTGGAAGCGCTTCAGATCGCCGTTCTCCTCGTGATCGAAGTCCGTCAGGAAGCTGAGGATCGCCGTGAGCATCGCGGACAAGATGTCCTCGTCGCGGTCCGCCCGCATGCGCCGCGTGTTGTGCATCATGAGCCGGCCCTCTTTCGAAATCAGGAACACGTCGTCCATTGCAAAGGCTCGTCGAGACCAGACCGTGTATCCGGAATACACCGCACCAAGGACCATCACGACAAGGAGGCTCGGGTAGAGGACGGCCCCGATGGCCAAACTCGCGGGCCTAACGTTGACGAGCGCCGAGGCCGACTTCCCTGATCCGGCCACGGTAACGTTCACGTACCACGGTCCCCCGGTCGTCACACTCCCGGCGAGGTATCGGCCGCCGTTGCTGATCGACCCAGTTGGATCCGTCGTCGTCCACGACATTGATGCGCTCACCGGATGATCTCCGGCATCCAGGACCGTGGCGGAGAATTGGATGACCTGGCCTGCCTCTACGTCAATGACTCCCGACGGGGTCAGGCGGATGTGATCCGCCGAGCCGAGGAATTCGTACGTCGCTTGGACCCGCGCGAGCCGAGGTGACTGGAGGCCATCCGCAGTGGTCAGGTCGGCCCGCCAACGCAGGCGAGCAGCTTGCACCCCCGAGAGGGACCCCGACGGCGGGATGGGTGCGAGGGACGATCCGTCCCCCGCCAAGAAGGTGATCGCGGTTCCCATCGGCACGCTCTCTGAAGCATTGAGCGAGCGCCACCGCAAGAAATCGGAGGAGGCCGTGAAGGTATCCGCCATTATCGTCCCCACCGGGGCTCGATGGTGAATTTCAATTGAGAGCGACCGCAGGATCGGGGACAGGCTCGCGTTCGTCGTGTTCAGGTCGACCGAAATCTGGAAGTGGTCCGCGGGGGGAAGGCCGGAGACGTACTGGCCCCCAGAGGACCATGTCCGCCATGCGCTCCACGATGGGACACTCGTGTCCGTGCCGTTTCCCGATCTAGCTCGCAACGCAATGGAAGTCCCAGGCGGTACCAGGGCGTCCCAGGTGATGTTGTGCAATTCCGAGGCCAGGACCAGCCCGGCCGGGATTGACCGGTAGGTTCCGTTTCCGCGGTTCGGCCATTCCAGCGATACATTGTCGATTCGAAGGTTCGCATGAGAGGCCGAGACGTTGTTGACAACGACCTGGAGCTGGAAAGAAACGGTGTAGGAACCGACCGCCGCGGAGATTGCGGACACGTCAACGCCGAAGTGTTGCCAACCGGCCGGACCTCCGCGAGCGAACATCACGTTCGTCGTGCCGCTCAAGCCGGTCAGGCTGGCCGATGCGTTGGCCCAGAGCACGCCGGACACGTTCACCCACGACCAGTCAAAGGAGAGATATCCGCTCCCCGGGTTCGCGGACGATACGCGGGTCTTCGTGACGGTCTGGGTGACGTGAGCGCTCTCGTCCAACGTGTGTGCCGTGCCTAGGGTGGCCTCGTCGAAGTACACGTCGGTCGTTGGGACGCCCTGGCCGTTAATCCGAAATCGGACGTCTTGGAGGGAATCCCTCTCCTGGGAACTCCCAAGCTGGTTGAGGTCGACGACAACTTCGCTCCAACCGGGGGTCAGAGGGATCGCCGTCGTTGTGCGCTGAGAGGCCGCGACCACCGCAGTGATGTTGAACGAGAGTGTTGGGTTCACGTCGGTCGCGTTAATCCAGACGACCAGGTGGTCCCATCCCGACCAGTTTACGTTGCCTGAACGAACGGCGCTGACCCACGTGGCCGTGGACGAGATATTCAACGTCATTTTCATCGATCCCGGCCCCTGGACTTTGACCCGTGACTCGGGCGAAATCCCGCAAGACGCGGTCGAGGGAGCGATGCAAGTCCAGTTCGTTAGCTGGTCGTCGAATGTATCCCAGTCGGCACCGGCATTGTAGGCGAACTTCGCATCTCGAGCGACCGAATCCCAGAGTGCGGTGATCTGTCCTGAGGTCCCGTTTGAGAACCTCCAGTTTGACGGGCCTGCGAAATCGCCATCGACGACGTGGTTCGTCGAATCGCTGAGGAGCTCTAGGTCGTTGGGCCCTACGCTCACGTTAATGCTCTGCGAGACGTTCGCGAGAAATCGGTTTGGGGACCAAGCGACCGTTTCGGTCCGCCATGGCAATTCCGCTCGGCCTCCCACGAGCTCGACATTCTGCAACGTCAGGTTGGCGGGGGAGCCAAATGTCCAGGTGACCGTCCGGGACGCGTCCGGGTTCGTGACGACGATCGGCGCGTCGGCGCGGGCCCCGGGGACGGCGGAGAGGACCAGCAGGAAGACTAAGGCGGTGAGGAACAGCAGGACGGTGAAGGTCCTGGTCTTCGGCCTGGGTCGTTGCGTGAGCATGGGCGTTACGCTCGGTCCCCCTGCTCTCGCCCGAGACCTAATACGGCTATCTCGCAGGAGACAACCGTTCGGGAGCGCGACCATCTGAGCGTGCGTACTTAATGATTTCGAAAAATCTGTTCTAGAACCTTGGAACATTCCTCGGATTGTTGCGGAACGTCTATGCAAGCTGGAGCTGTTGTTCCGCGACGAGGACCCCGAGCCGGCGGAACGCGTCCTCCACGCGCTCTCCCGTCTTCGCCGACGTCATGAAGAACTCGGCATGGTACGCTTTTGCGAACGCCGCGACGTCGATCTCGCGGAACCGCGCGTTCGCGGCGAGGTCTGACTTGTTCACCGCGATCAAGATCGGGACCTTTCCGACTACGTCCTCGACGCCATCGATCCAATCGTCGAGGTTGTCGAGCGTCCGTCGTCGCGTGAGGTCGGCGACCGCGAGGATGCCATTGGCCCCGTAGAAGTACGCGTCCTTCAACAGCTCCCGGAATCCCTTCTCGCCCATGATGTCCCAGACCATCATGTCGATGTCGACCAGGAGATCGTATTCGGGTAGGAGGATGTGGGCCTCCTTCTTCGTCACGTGCGTGCCGATCGTCGTCAGGTATTCCTCGTCGAACATGTTGATCGTGTACCGGCGAATCAAGGAGGTCTTCCCGACCGCCTTGTCCCCGACGAGACACACCTTCGACTTCAGCCGTTTCTGCTTCGTCATCCGACGTCCTCGCCCGGAACCGCGGCCCGACTCCGACGCTGCGTACTTAACGATTCGCGCGTTGTTCTCCCGCTTGATTCACGTCGCGACCGCGATGCCCTCCCGCTGGAGGACCATGGTCCCGAGGCGACGGAAGAGGACCTCCACGTTCTCGCCCGTCTTCGCCGAGGCGTAAAAGTACGGCGCCTCGAACGCCCGCACGGCCTGCTCGATCTCCTTGTCGCCATACAGGATCATGACTTCGTCTTTCAGGTCGATCTTGTTGACCGCGTAGACGACCGGAATCTCGCCGACGACGTTGAAGACGCTCTGAACCCAGTCGTCGAGCTCCTTGAGCGTCGAGTACCGCGTGAGGTCGCACACCGCGACGACCCCTTTCGCGCCATGGAAGAACGCTTCCTTGAGGAGATCCCGGAAGCCTTTCTCCCCCATGATGTCCCAGACGGTCATGTCCATGTGGATCTTCGTGCGGTCCCGGCTCTCGAACGTCATCTCGCGCTTCGAGACTTTCGCGCCCAGGGTCGTGATGTAGCGGTCGTCGAACTCGTCCTGGACGAACCGTCGGATCAGGGAGGTCTTGCCAACGGCGGCCTCGCCGACGAGACAGACCTTCGTCTTGATGCGCTGGGCCTCGGGCATCGGGGGCGTCGTCGGATTCGCCTTGGATTACTTAAAGGGTCCGCCATATCCGGCCTGCGGAAGGAACCTTTTTCTCCGTTGTCCTCTTGAGGGCCTCGATGCGGCTCGACCACCGCCTCATCTTGGCGCTCGACGTGACCGACCCGAAGAGGGCGGTCGAGCTCGCCGCATCCGTAAGACCACACGTCGATGCGGTCAAGGTGGGATGGCCGCTCATCCTCGCAGGTGGCCTCGATGTCCTTCGGAAGCTCGCGAAATCCGGCTACGTCCTGTGTGATTTCAAGATCGCGGACATCCCGAACACGAACCGGCTCATCGTCGAGCAAGCGGTGGACGCGGGCGCCTCGGGAATCATTTGCCACGGTTTCGTCGGGGAAGACTCGGTGCGGGCGTGCGTCGATGCCGCGGGTGGGAAGGACGTGTTCGTCGTGGTCGAGATGAGCCATCCGGGAGGTGTGGAGTACACGGCGAAGCACGCCGAGGACCTCGCGCGCCTGGCGACCCGAGCGAACGCCACCGGGATCATCGCGCCGGCGACGCGCCCGGAACGAGTGAGGGCGCTGCGAACCATCATCGGACGGAAACAGATTCTCGCGCCGGGGGTCGGGGCCCAAGGGGGGAAGGCCTCGGAGGTGATCGCCGCCGGGGCGGACGCCGTCATCGTCGGGCGGGCCATCTATGAGGCCGCAGACCCCGCCGCGGCCGCAAAGGCCATCGCCACCGAGATCCGATCGATCGTCTCGCGGTAGATGTGCGGCCACGCGGTGATCCGATGAAGATTACGCCTCTTGCGGCGGACAGCCTCGGCGCGCGGTCCATGGCGACGCTCGTCGAGACGCCGGATGTCACGATCCTCCTGGACCCCAGCGTCCGACTCGGCCCGTACCGGTACGACCTCCCTCCCCATCCGACCGAGCGGTCGCGACAAAAGGAATTGTGGCAGGTGATTCGCGGCGCCGCGAAGAAGGCGGACGTCCTCACGGTCAGCCATTACCATTTCGACCATCACAACCCTGGGGCGCCGTCCATCTTCCGCGGGAAGCTCGCGTTCTTGAAAGACGGCAAGTTCCACATCAACCGGAGTCAGCGGGAGCGTTCGAGTGCGTTTGTCCGCAAATTGAAGTCATATCCAAAAGCGATCCAGGTGGCGGACGGGAACCAGATGGACTTCGCCGGGACGGAGCTCCTCTTCTCCCCGGCCGTGCCCCACGGCTACAACGATGAACTCGGCTATGTCGTCATGGCGCGGATCGCCCAAGGGCACGAGGTCTTCGTCCACACGTCGGACGTAATCGGCCCGCCCCTGAAGGAACAACTCTCGTTCCTAATCGACGCGCAGCCGACGGTCCTGTATGTGGATGGCCCGATGACGCACATGCCCGAACATTATCCGCAGGAACACACGAAACGGTCCCTCGCACACCTCGTCCGAATCCTCCGGACGACGGACGTCCGGACGCTTATCCTCGATCACCACATTCTCCGGGACCGAGAATGGCGTTCTCGCATGACGCCGATCTTCGAGGCGGGGAAGCAGCACGATGTCGCGGTCTTGACCGCCGCCGAGTTCGCGCGGAAACCGATCGACCAACTCGAGGCGAACCGCGACACGCTATACGGGATTGAACCGAGCCCGAAAACCATAAGTGGCGCGGGTCCTTCGGAGGGATGAGATGGCGAAGGAGCACCACTGCCCGGTCCATGGCGCCCAGCCGTGCAATGCATCGGGCGGCATCATCCACGTTTGTCCAATTGGCTATGAGCGCTGGGACGAGGTCGTCGAAGAGAAACCGTCCTCTGCGCCGGCGCCCCCGAAACAGGTGGCGCCCACCCCCTCCGCCTGACCATGACCGTTCCCTCGTCCGCCGGATCGTCGCGGGCGGAGGATGGGATTCGGGCAAGCCTCGCGGAGGTCCGCCGCGAGATCGCGTGTCGCGTCTGCCGGGGCGACATCAAACGGTGTCGCCTCGCCATCTGCCCGTACCTCGGGGCGGTCCGCGGATGGTTCGAAGAACGGCGGGATTTGCAGACGACGAATCTCTTTGGGGCGTCCCCTCCGAGTGCGTTCGTCGGCTCGTGGGGATACCCGAAGGTCCTCGTGGGCCCGCTCGTTCCTCCCGTGACGGACGGAGACACCTCGATCCTCGACGCCTCGGAATCGTGGCTCTCGTATGAACTTCCGGAGATCCTGAGGTTCCGGCTCACGCTTGTCCGCGGGAAGGCACCGCGGCGCGTCGCGGAAGCCCGGGCGCCGGACTCGATCCTCTCGGCCGTGCAAGAAGCCGCGATGGCCGCCAAGCCAATCGATACGGAGATGTGGTTCACGAAGAAGCCGTCTCTCGTGAGCCCGTTCTCGGTGCGAGCCCCGCCCAGCGGCCCGAGTGCGGACCTCGCGAAGGTCGAGCTCACCTCGAACCCGTCCGTGCCGCGGCGCGTCGACGACCTCGTCTCGGACACGGACCTCCGGGCGGGAGAGGCCGTCACGGACCTGTACGACCACGGGATCTCTCAGAGTCAGATCACGCGCGTCTTCTCGGTCGGCCTGCTCGGGACGAAGGACCGACGCCGACTCGTCCCGACGGAGTGGTCGATCACCGCTGTCGACGACATCCTCGCGAAAGGCTTGGTCCACGAGGTCCGATCGCTCCCCTGGATCTCCGAGCTCGAGGTCGCGAGCGCGAGCGGCCTGGCGAACAACGTCGCGGTCCTAATGTTCCCGCAGGCGTTCATGTTCGAGGGGCTCGAGGCGTGGAACCTCGACGCGAGCCCGACGCCGGCCCACGACCACGAGTTCGCCGGGGGTCGGACGACCTATCCGGACCAGATCGCGGGAGCGTATCATGCGACCCGCCTGCCCGTCCTCGAGCATCTGGCGGCCCGCCGCCGCCAGGCCGGCGCCATCGTGTTCATGGAGGTCTACGACGACTGGGTACCGCTCGGGGTCTGGCGGTATCGCGAGCTCGCGCGGGCCGCGCTCCGTACGAAGCCGGTGCGCTTCGGGACCCTCGACGAAGCGGAGTCCGAACTCGGACGGCGGCTCCGCCTCCCGCTGGAGAACTGGTGGCGGTCGAGCGTCCTGCGTGCCTACCTTCGCGGCCAACGCCGGATCACCGCCTACGCATAGGCCATCCAGGACCATCGACCGGACTCGGATTCTACCTCCGTTTAGAGGTAGGAGCCCCGGATGGAGGGACGACCTAGGATGGGCCTGCTTCCTTCAAACCGGCCGGGTATGACTAATTGGTCGTACCACGGAGGATCCAGAGCAACCTTCTTCTCCATCCCGCGCGCTGGCCCCGCGTGGACACGGGCGCGAAGCATCTCGTCGAGCTGAAGGCGCGCTACGAGGATCTCGGCAAAGCACGCGCCCTCCTGTCGAGCGCCGAGCCCCTCGGCACCTTCGTCCAAGTGGACACGTATTTCTCCCTCGGCGAGCGGAGGCTCAAGCTCCGTTCCATCGACGGCACGAAGGAAGGACAGCTCGTCTACTACGAACGACCGGACACGACCGGCGTGAAAGAGAGCCGGGTCCTGCTCGCGTCCGTTTCCGATGCCCCGACGGTCCGCGAAATCCTGATGCAGATCCTCCCGGTGAAAGCGGAGGTCCGCAAGACGCGTGAGATGTACCGCCTAGAAGGCGTACAGGTGCACCTCGACGCGGTCGCGGGGTTAGGCAAGTTCCTCGAGCTCGAAAAGATCCTGGCGGACGACTCGGAACGCGAGGAAGGCCGGAAGACGCTGGAGGCCCTGCGCCGATACTTCCAGATCCCCGAGGAGGACCTCATGGCCTCGTCGTACAGCGATCTCCTCGAGTCCGGGTGAGCCTCACTCGATCTCGAACTTGCGCACCTTCTCGTTCCGTCGGAGGGCCTCGAGGAGGCCGGCGACGGCGGTCGGCTTGAGCCGCACCTGGGCCGTCACGCTCACCTGGTGCGCCTCTTTGTCCACGTGGACGCGCTCGAACTTTGAGAAAGAGGGCGGCAAAATGACATCGAGGTCTTGCGCGCTGACGGGGTTCGCGATCGTGAGATGGACGATCTTCGCGTGCGAACCGAAGCCGCGGCCCTCGAGGAAACGATCCGTGATCACGACCGCCCAGACCACGGCGTAGTTGACGAACACGAGCAGATAGAGGCCGGCACCCGCCGCGACCCCGAGCGCCGCCATCGCCCAGACGAGCGCCGCCGTGGTGAAGCCGAAGACGCGATCGTTCGCGCGGATCAGGGCACCGGCGCCAAGGAAGCCGATCCCGGTGATCACGCCGCCGAGGAGCGGCAATGGATTGTCGCCTTCCAAGTCGATCGCGAGGATCGCCAAGGCCGCCGCGCCCGTGGACACGAAGATGAACGTCCCGAACCCGACGGGCTTGCGGCGGATCTGCCGCTCCAGGCCGATCCCGAAGGCAAGGGCGAAGACGAGCAGGAGTCGAAAGACGCTCTCAGCCGGGTCGATCGTCACCCTCGAATCCGGTCCTGACGGTGCATCCCATCGCGGGTCCTATGGCACGAGCCGCTATTTCTCGGTTTTCTCCAAACGGGCCGCCGCGTCGACAAAAGAACCAGCCGGGACGTCGACGCGTTGCCGGGGGCTTGTCGGTTCGTCGCCAACCGGATCGGAAGCAGGACCCGCGGGGCAGGACGATGCACAGGTCGGAGGGACGTTGGAGGGATCCGCCTGCGCTTCGCTACGAAGCGAGGCCGTTCGGAAGAGCCAGGCATGAGGTCCTGGAGAACTCGTCCCGAATCAGGCGGATGCGGGACACGGGTTATTGCTGAGGCCGTTGTGGAAATCCTCGAACAGATATGTCGTAATGCCGCCGGTGTCTGGGTAGAACAACTGGAGGATAGGACCGTACTCGGACGTTGAAGTCCCGCCGAAGGTATTGGTCGTCCCCGGGATGTAGATCCCTCCCAGTTGCCAAACGCAGCTACCGTCGGCCGCCGTGCCGGCCGTGTAGATCGGGTAGAAGCTCGCCCCCGTGGGCGGGTTCACACAGCCGGGGCCCGGCGTTTTGTGGGTTCGGATACAGGGGGGAATGGATGCGAATTCGATACGCGGCAGGTCCGCTTCGAACGCAACCCGCTGGTAGTTTGCCTGCGTTCCCGTACCAGAACCGGATCCGATGGTGAAGAGTGGGCTGCTGAATTGGATTGGCCGGGCGTGGAACTGCGCGTCCTTCGCGGGATTGGGGTTGGTTCCGGGCCAGTTGAAGGAGTACTCCGGCCCGTCGAAGTCTAGGTCCGAGCCGAAACATCCGGTGATCGCGATTCGCGTCGATGCCGCGCCGTCAAAGCAGTAGACGTCGTCTTCGTTCTTCGAAGGAGCCACCGTGGCATCCGTGTCGTGCACGCCATCTTGCGTGCAAACGCCGCCCTCCCCGGAAATTCCGTTACAGTACTCAAAGTGACCGATTTCATCGGAGAAGGCGATGTTGTACGAGTGTGCGGCCCACGGCACGCGGGTGTCCTCGCTGGAGGTGCTGTACATAGGGTGGAAGGCGTACGGGACGTTCGTGCAACCATTCCCGCTCGGATCGAACTTGACCTGTCCAAAATCGTTCGAGATGCTTGCGGTCATCGTCCCCGAGCGGTGTGTGGTCGTGTCCGTGAGCACGACCTGGAACCCGTCCGACGTGTCGTGCATGGCGACCTGAATCGAATCGCCGGAATTCATGAACAAATCGAGATTCGGGTCTGGGGTGTACGTCGCCAACGTCGCCTCGACCGGATTGGCCGGGGCGTGCGCAGCGCCGCTCTTCGTTACGAACGCGAAGTTCACGGGCTCGATGCCCACCTGGGCCAAACATGCAGGATTGTTGGCTTGACCCGTGTTCGCATTCGCCGACAGACTGTCAATGTTCAGCGCAGCACACCACTGGGTCGCATCACAGGAATCACCGGGGGGCCACGGAATCCAGCCTGGCGCGTAGAATTGCAACTCCATGAACGCCGTGCCCGGATGACGGCCGATGTAGTCCGGTGCCAAGGGGTCCGGGCTATTGAAAATGTTCCCGTCGCTGTCGGGTGTACAGGTCAAAGTGAACTCGGGGAAGGATTGGCTGTCGCACATCGCCATGCCGAACCAAAACGCCGGATGAAGCTGGAAGTTGAACGTACCGCGAGTCCCATCTTGGGCCGGAAGTTTGGAAGGATCCTTCGGTAGCGTCAGCGTATAGACCATGGCGTTTCCCGCGCCGGGCCGGTTGTCGTAGAACAGGAGCGAGGGTTCGTCATGACCCGTGTATACGCCTTGGTACCCGAGTGATTCGTAAACCTCGGTGCACGTGGGTGCGTTCAAGCTACAGTTCGGGCGGATTGACGCGGGCGCTAGGTTGACTCGAGGCGCGACCGCCGCACCGCGCGCAGAGGCGGGAATGTACACCAAGGCCAACGCGATCGGGAGTGCAATCGCCAGAATTCGGGAGATGCGAGACATTGGCCCGCGACCCACATCCGAATAGATAGACCTTGGGAGTTGTACACCATTGCGGTCTGGACTGGAAGAACCGCCGCAAGGAGTGAGGGTCGTCAACGAGACCTCGAACACGCCATCGGCGGCCTGCGCGGATCCCACGAGTCGCGTCAGTTGTCCGAAGCGAGGGTACACGATAACCGGTTTCCGACGGTCAGCGAAGCACCGCCGTTCGGGAACCGCCGCCTCGGCAGCCTGCCCTCGTCATGGCCGGAGCTGGGTCTGTTCCAAGATGGGCAGTTCGAGACTCGCCCCAACAGGCCGATCGAGGCCTTTGATCGCGCTCTCCTGCAGAATCTGGAGGTGGGTTAGGTCCGTGACAGACTTCGGCATGACGGGTGGCGCGACGGCGACAGGCTGTTTCCCGCGGTTCAAGAGGTCTCGGTAGTACGGCATCCATGCCGACAGGATCTCCCGCGGATTCACGAACGCCTGCGTCGCATAGTACTGGTACCAGGCGCACTGGATGTCGCACGCCGCCATTCGCACTCGGCGCTCGTGGCCGTCCGGCGACTCGAGGTACGTCATCAGGTCGGAGTCGATCAGGTTGATCGTCTTCTCTTCGAGGACCCGGCACGGATACCAGAGGAAGCCGTCCGCGTCGACGATGATCGAGGACGTGTCGCAGCCGTGGTCCCAGGTGATCCGGTTGAAGTAGCTGTCCGGCGAGATGATGACCCCGGGATACTTCTTCTTGAGCTCGAGGCCGACCTTCGACATGGACCAGAGGTCCGGCAAGTGGTCTTTCGTGTTCTTCAGGTGCACGGCGCACATGACGACGGCCTTGACGCCGGCGTCCTGACACCGCCGGATCTTCGTTTCGAGCGCGCCGATGTCGTTCTTCGTGACGACGATCTGCACGGTGACGATGGAGCCCCACTTCGTGTACTCCTCGAGCTCGTCGTACATGTCGAGGTTCTTGTGCCCCTCGTCAATCGAGATGTGCAGGAAGTCGATGTACTTGCCGTACTTTGGCATCGGGTAGCGCGCCTGCATGTCCCGTTCCGACGTCGTGAAGAGGAGGTACCATGGTTTCTCGTACTGGTACCGCAACAGCTCCTCGATGTCGTCGCGGACGAGCGGGTCGCCGCCCTCGAAACTGCACACGATGACGGACGACCGGGCGAGGTTGTCCAGGACCGCCTTGACGTCCTCCGTCGGCATGTCCTTCCAGCGGTTCTTGACGTGCCAGCAGTTGCAGAAGGAGCACGTGAAGTTGCAACGGCGCGTGAGCTTGAAGGAGCAATAGAAGGGGTAGATCGCCTCCTTCGACATCTTGTTCCGGAGGATGCGTCCCGCGACCTCGAGGAACCGTCTCTTCGGGAGCTTCCTCATGGCCCTTCCGGGCCACCATGGACCTCCCGGTCATAATCCTTTCCCACCGCCTCCCGAAAACGCGTGCGCAGGCCGATAGCCACCGCGAGGAGGAGGGCCGCCCCCGCGATCATCACGGTCGGTGCGTAGAGCGCGTACTCGACCGCCTCCGGCAAGCGGACGATCACGAGAGAGAACACGATCGGCGGCATGCGGAAGAAGAGGACGATCAGCGGCAGGAACAGGATCGCCATCGTGAGGGCGCGTCGGCCGCTTCCGCCCCGATCGGAGAATCGATCGAGCTCCGCGAAGGCGGCGTACGATAGCGAGGCGAAGAGCCCGAGCAGCCCGAGGACCGTTGGAATGGCCCCGCGCGAGCGGAGGACGAGGCCGCTGAACATGACGGTAAGGGCGAGACCCGCGATCTCCGAAATAATCGGAGCGATCCGCGGATGAATCCGTCGGACGAGGAGCGCCAGCGTCGGCGCGAGGACCAGCAGGACCCCGGCCGTCGTGAGCAGCGCGCTCCCCTGGAAATCGAAGTGGACGGCCAGAGAATAGGAGAAGGCAACGGAGAGGGCGGACAGCGGTAGGGCGAGGAGAATGCCGGGGATGAGAGCACTCGGACGCGGTCCCGGCAATTCGATGGCTGCCGTTCCTCGGACGCCGAGCGTGGGTACGACCAGGAGAATCGAAAGGGCCGCGAACGTGAGGAGATCGAATCCGCCCAGGAATCCAATGGCGGTGCCGAATGCGAGACCGAGGAGGACCTCCGATGAGCTCCCCGGTCGGCGGGCGAGGTACGCGTCGATCGCAAGGAGGATTCCGATCATTGCGAGCGGAAACGCGGCGCTCGTCCGGATCGCGAGGGTCGTGAAGACGAGGGCCACGAGGGCGGCCGCTGTCGGGGCGCGGTCGGGATAGGCTCGGTCCAGCCAGCGCCTCAACGGGCGATGGATCCCCGCGGCGACGACGCCCACGAGGATCGTCGGATACGTCCAGAAGTTTTGGTCGAGGGCCTCCCGCAACGCGAACACGAGGAGGGCCACCGCGGCGGTCACCACCAGGAGGACGCCTAACCGCAGTCGTTCGGGCGAGTGCGGCGCGGACCGCGAAGACCGATGGGCGATGAATGCGAGGACCGCGGCCGCCAGGACGACGA
>Ga0209235_1000304_pt1 | contig 24024 bp, 18 predicted proteins | sample GraSoi013_1_20cm_4_FD_185817 | JGI IMG/M metagenome (GOLD analysis project Ga0209235, IMG submission 185817) | Grasslands soil microbial communities from the Angelo Coastal Reserve, California, USA - Sample 09_25_2013_1_20cm (SPAdes) (version 2) | ecosystem: Environmental > Terrestrial > Soil >... | reverse complement strand
CGAAGGCGTTGCTGCCCGCCGGACCGGCCAGCCTCACGGGGTTGAAAGGCGAGGCCGACGCTGTCGTCAAGCTGGCGGGCCCGCTGGCCAAGCTTGACCATCTGGAGGTGGAGTGGGGCCTTGAGGTGAAAGACCTCAGCTTCACGGACCAGCGGCTGTCCCTCCCATTCGCCGACCTGCATGGCGGCGTGCATTCCGTCCATCGCGGGGTGGCATTCGAGCAACTGAGCGGCCATATCGGCAAGTCTTCCGTGGCGCTGGACGGGGAGATCGCGGTCCAGTCCGATGAGAAGACCCATTACGCCCTGACGGTGTCCGGCCAGGCTGATGCGAAGGAGACGCTGGGGGTCTTCGTGCGGGATGCGGCGAAGGCACTCGTGGCGGACGGCGTTGCGGGATTCGGATTCAGCATCTCGGGACGGACGGGCGAGCTCCATGGCGTCGGACGAGTGGATGTGCGCCAAGCGGGGCTCACCCACGCCGTCGGGGTCCGCAAGCCCATTGGCGTGCCGGGCGCAGTTGAGTTCGATTTCCTCTGGGATCCCGGTCGGAGCCTGAAAGTCCGGAGGCTCATGGCGGAGATTCCCCCGCTGAGAGTCCACACAAAAGGACAGCTGACCTTGTCGACGCCGGGGCGGTTTGAGCTTGACGTGAAGGTTCCGCCGTTTTCCTTCAAAGCCCTGCCGAAAGGACTCCTGGCCTCCAAGACCGCGCCGGCCACGGGGACGTTCCAGACCAGTTTTGTCGCAACCGGGCCGCTCGACAACTGGCGGGCTGTGAAGCTGAACGGACAGGCGGAAGTCACGCAGCTCGGGCTCAGGCTCGAGGGGTTGCGCGCGCCGATCGAAGATGTCAACCTGCATGCCTCCTTCGTAGACGACCGCATTGCGATCGATCGTGGCACTCTGAAAATCGCGGACAGCCGGATCAACGCCACCGGGGATATCCGGGGATGGCGGGGCGTGCCGCGCATCCAGGCCACCCTGGAATCACCCAGCCTCGATCTGGCCTTACTGATCCCCGAGGGTGAGCGCTCGCCGGTGCGCACGGCGATGGAGGCGATCGGCGGGAACGCCAAGCTGGCGGCGACTGTCTCCGTCAAAAGCGGCCGCTACCGCGGCATCACCTTCGACGAGATCCAAGCGACGGTGACCGGCGCGGACGGCGTGCTGGTGGTGGACCCCATCACCGGGCGGATGGGGATGGGCACGATCGCCGGGCAAGCCCGCATCGCGTTGACCCCAGGCAAACCGGCGTCGGTGGAAACGAGTCTGTACCTGAAGGGCATCGCGGTGGAGCCGGTGTTCCAAGCACTTGGCGTCAAAGAGCCGCCGTTTACCGGTGTGCTCAAGCTGGATGGCGCGATCAGCGGGAACGGCGCCAATCCTCGCGGGACTGCGCCGACGCTCAACGGGGATGTCAGGGTGATGGTCGAGAAGGGACATTTCCAGAAACTCTCAGCGACCGCAAAGGTTGTCAGGTTGCTGGATCTCCCCAGGCTGTTGGCGGGCCAGGCGGAAGTCTCCGAGAAAGGCATGCCGTTCGATTGCATGTCCGGACGGGTCGTCGTGAAGAATGGAATCGCGGAAATCGAGGACTATCGGCTGGACAGCCAGATCATGAAGATCACGGCCGCGGGTAAGTACGATATCCCCAAAGACAATTACGACATGACCATGGTGGTTACCCCGTTCGGTTCGAGCGAGACGCTCCTGCAGTCGATCCCATTATTCGGAAAGCTCTTTGCCGGGGAACGTGAGGGGTTTTCCACGGCGTTTTTCGAAATCAAGGGACCGTTGACCGACCCAAAGGTTACATGGATACCGAGCAAGTCGCTTGAATCAGGGATCACCGGAACTGCGAAGCTTGCTTTCGATTTTATGAAAAACGTCATCATGTTTCCGAAGGAGGTGATTTCCCCCTCGGACAAGGCGCCGCGGTCGCCTTGCTCCGCTCAGTAAGGCCATGGTAGCATCACCGATGATGTCCACCGATCCAGACATTCTGATCATCGCCGCAAGCGAAACCAATTCCAACCTCTATTACGCCACACGGTTTTTGGCTCCCGACCCGTTCATCTTCTTCCGCATCAAGGGCGAGAGGATCCTCATCATGAGCGATCTGGAAGTGGACCGGGCGCGCGCCACCGCCACGGTGGACACCGTCCTGTCGTACTCGGAATACGAGGAGCGGCTAAAGCGCCGCGGCGTGACGTCGCCCAGCGCGGTTGATGTCGTAGACGAATTCTTGAAAGACCGGGGCGTCGTGCGCCTGCTCGTGCCGGAGAACTTCGGGTTCGAGCACGCCCGGCAGTTGCAGGGGCGCGGGTACGAGTTAAGCACCAAGCGGGAGCCCTTCTTCGAAGAGCGCGCCGTCAAGACCAAGGAGGAGGTCCGGGCCATCGAGGCCACCCAGCGCGCGGTGGAGCTCGCCGTGCAGCAGGCCATCGAGCTGCTCCGGGCGGCCTCCGTGAAGGACGGCCTGATCGTCCACGAGGGCCGGCCCGTGACCTCCGAGCGCATCAAGACGCTCATCAACGTGGCGCTGATGGAGCAGGGCTGCGTGGCGCAGCACACGATCATCGCCGGCGGGATCCAGGCCTGCGATCCCCACAACGAGGGGGCGGGCCCGCTGCGGGCCAACGAGCCCATCGTCATGGATGTCTTCCCCCGCAACACGAGCACGCGCTACTTCGCGGACATGAGCCGCACGGTCGTGAAGGGCAGGGCGACGCGCGAGATGAAACGGCTCTACGACACGGTGCTGGCCGCGCAGGAGGAAGCCATCGCCTCGGTCCGCGACGCGGCGGACGGGCAGACGATCCACAGCGAAGTGCTGCGGCGCTTCGAGCAGGCCGGGTATAAGACCGGCCTGATCAATGGACGCATGCAGGGGTTCTTCCACGGCACGGGCCACGGGGTCGGGATCGACATCCATGAGATGCCCCGGATCAGCAAGTCCGGGTCCCGCCTCCAGACGGGGCACGTGGTCACCGTAGAGCCCGGTCTCTATTACCCGGACATCGGCGCCGCCCGGATCGAGGACATGGTGCTGGTCACGGACGACGGCTGCCGCAACCTGACGAACTTCCCCAAGGGTCTCGAGATCGACTAACGCCGGCAATGCGTCTGGCCTTCACGATCCGCAGATACCATCCCGAGTTGGATGCCGCTCCGCACGACGAGACCTATCGCCTCGACATCACCCGCGGGATGACCGTGCTCGATGCGCTGATCCGCATCAAGAACGAGCAGGACGGCCGGCTGACGTTCCGCTACTCGTGTCGGTCCGCCATCTGCGGCTCGTGCGCGATGACCATCAACGGCGCGGAGAAGCTGGCCTGCCGGACCTCTGTGCGCAAGGAATGGGAGCGCCACGGCGGGATTAACATCGAGCCGCTGCGCCACCTGCCGGTGCTCAAAGACCTGGCGGTGGACATGCGCTCCTTCTGGGGCAAGGTGCGGGCGATCGAGCCGTGGGTACAGGCCGACCACCTTCCGCCGACGGGGCCGCTATCCCTGCCGGCAGGTTCCGCCCAGTTCCACAACGTGGATGCCTGCATCATGTGCGGGGCCTGCGTGGCGGCCTGTACGGTGCACGAGGTGGACCAGGGCTTTCTGGGACCGGCCGCGCTAGCGAAGGCCTACCGGTTCGTGGCGGACCCTCGTGAAGACAGCACGGCGCGGACGGCCCGGCTGGAAGCGCTCCAAGGTCCGACCGGGATGTGGGACTGCACGCGCTGCAACTTTTGCGTCGAAGTGTGTCCCAAAGATGTCAAGCCAATGGAGGCGATCATCCGCCTGCGCCGCGCGGCGATCCAGGCGGGTATGACGGACACCGGTGGCGCCCGGCATGTCGTCGGGTTCCGGGACCTGATCGCGCGGTTCGGGCGTCTGAACGCGCTGATGCCCCTCAAGGTCGTCGGGCCCAGCCTGCGCCGGTTGCTTCACGTGCTGCCGCTTGGCATCCGAATGCTGCTGAAGGGGAAGGTGCCGAACCCGCTGCATCCACCGATCGATGGGGTGCAGCATGTCCGGGCTCTGCTGGAGCGCAAGCGATAGAAGGATGCGGAAGACATTATGATTGTCATTGCGAGGAGCAAAGCGACGAAGCAATCTAAAGCGAGATTGCTTCGCTGCGCTCGCAATGACGTGAATGCTAGCTCTTCCGCGTCACGTTAGAAGCACGATGGACGACGATACCAAGCCGAATTTGCAGTTCCGGACGCCGCACATCCGGATCAAAAACCCCGAGGCCTGCCTGAAGTGCGCCCGCAAGCAGTGCACGATCGTCTGTCCGGCCGGGGTCTATCATTGGGACGCGGAGCAGTTAAAGATCAACGTGAACTGGCCGGCTTGCCTGGAGAGCGGGGGCTGCCTCGTCGCCTGCCACGAGTTCAAGAACATCGAGATGAACTACCCGGATCCCGGGCAGGGTGTCCGCTACAACTACGGGTGAACCGACAATGTCGCTGAGGTATGCGTTGTATCCGGGCTGTGCGGCGAAGGGGGCGACGCCTGAGCTCTATCAGTCGACGATGGCCATCATCGGGCGATTGGGCATCGAGGTCACCGAATTGACCGCCTCGTCCTGCTGTGGCGCCGGCGTGGTGGCCGAAGCGGACCCGGAGGGAGCCCTCGCGCTCAGCGCGCGGACCTTCGCGCAAGCGGAGCGGCTCGGCCTCGACGTCATGACGATCTGCGGGACCTGCCAGGGCGTCATGAGCACTGCCAACCGACAGCTCAAGGGCGATCCGGCGCTGCTCCAGCGCGTCAATCGCTTGCTGGAGCCGGAGGGTCTCGCGTATCACGGGAACGTGCAGGTCAAGCATCTGCTCTGGATTGTGGTCCGGGAAGTCGGGCTGGCGAAGCTCAAGGATGAAGTGCAGGTGACGCTGGGCGATCTGAAGATTGCGCCATTCTACGGGTGCTACATTCTGAGGCCGTCCTGGGACCTCGGCTTCGACGATCCCGAAAATCCCACCTCGTTAGAGAAGGTCATCCGGGCGGTGGGGGCGGAGCCGGTGGACTACGGCGGGAAGATCAAGTGCTGCGGGTTCCCGATCATTCTGGAGAAGGAGGACATCGCCCTGGCGATGAACGGCGCGAATCTCAAGGAGGCCAAGGACGGGGGCGCGGATGCGATGGTCACCCCCTGTCCGCTCTGCCACATGAGCCTCGACATCTATCAGGAACGGGCGGCCCGCAAGGTCGAGACGAACCTGAACCTGCCCGTCCTGCACCTGCCGCAGATGCTGGGGCTGGCGATGGGCGTACAGGCCAAGGATCTTGGCGTCGAGCGCCACTTGGTCCCCGTTGATTCGATCCTCCACATGGTGGATGAAAACAAACGGAAAGGCACAAAGGAGCAGGGCCGGTCATGACGGTGTTGACGTTGAACGACTTCAAGCAGTTCTCGCCGGACAAGATGAAGAAGAACAATCTGTTTCAGACGCCGCGGTTCTTCTGCGACATCTACGGGTTCGAGCCGGGGCAGGCCCAGAAGGGCCACGTGCACGGCGATCAGGACAAGGTCTACATCGTGCTCGAGGGACAGGGCACGTTCCAGGTCGGCACTGAGGAGCGGGTCCTCAACCCGGGCCAGGCAGTGATGGCGCCTGCCGGCATGGAGCACGGGGTCCGCAACCACACCAAGCAGCTGCTCAGCGTGCTGGTCTTCGTCTCGCCAAACCCTTCCTAGAGCGCGGCCCCTTCCGACGCCGAACTTGACTTCGCGGAAAACCCGGAGTCAGAATGGATTTACGATGGCAACGCGTCGCGCCATGCTGATCGCCGGCCGGTGGGTGGAGACCGGCACGACCAGCCCCATTCGCAATCCCTACAACGGCGAGGTCCTGGCCGAGGTCTGCCTGGCCGGAGAATCGGAAGCCGACGAGGCCATTCGCGCCGCGGTGGCGGCTTTCGCGGTCAGCCGCAAGCTGCCGGCTCACGTGCGGTCCGCGGCGCTTCAGAAGATCGCCGGCGATCTGACCGCCCGCAAAGAGGACTTCGCCCGCTGCCTGTCCTCGGAATCGGGCAAGCCCATCACCGACGCGCGCCGCGAGATCGGGCGCGCCATCATCACATTCACCGTCGCTGCGGAAGAAGCCAAGCGCATCCCTGGCGAGATCGTTCCATTGGACATTACGCCGGGCACGGACAACCATTTCGGGCTGTATCGTCGAGTGCCCATCGGGCCGATGCTTGGCATCACGCCGTTCAACTTTCCACTGAACCTCGTCGCCCACAAGGTCGCGCCGGCCCTGGCGGTCGGGAATCCCATCGTGCTGAAGCCGGCGCCGCAGACGCCGTTGACGTCCTTGATGTTGGGGGAGGTAATTCTACAAGCTGGTTTGCCGGCCGGCATGGTCAGCATCCTGCCCTGCACAAACGCCGTGGCGGAGCGCATGGTCACGGACGAGCGGTTCAAGCTGGTGAGCTTCACCGGCAGCGCGGCGGTGGGCTGGATGCTGAAAAACAAGGCCGGGAAGAAACGCGTGGTGCTCGAGCTCGGCGGGAACGCCGGCGTGATTGTCGAGCCCGACGCCGACTTGGATCACGCGGCCGACCGCTGCGCGGTCGGCGGCTACGTCTATTCTGGCCAGACTTGCATCTCGGTCCAGCGCATCTACGCCCATGAATCGGTCTATCAGGCGTTTCTCGGCAAGCTGCTCCAGCGCGTCGCGGCGCTGAAGGCCGGCAATCCCGCCGAGGACACGACCGTCATCGGACCGCTCATTGATGAAGGGGCCGCCAAGCGGGTCGAGGCATGGATTCAGGAGGCGGTGAAGGGCGGAGCCAAAGTGCGTATGGGCGGCAAGCGACAGGGGGGTGTGGTCGAGGCGACGGTCCTCACGGATGTGACGCCGCAGATGAAGGTGAGCTGTCAGGAGGTTTTCGGTCCGGTCGTGACCTTGAGTCCGTACGTGAAGTTCGAGGACGCGCTGGCGGGGATCAACGACTCGCCCTACGGCTTGCAGGCTGGCGTATTCACGCGGGACATCAAGAAGGCGTTTCAATCGTTCAAGGACCTGGATGTGGGCACGGTGCTGATCAACGAGATCCCGACCTTCCGCGCCGACCACATGCCCTATGGCGGGGTGAAGGACTCCGGCCTCGGCCGCGAAGGCCTCCGCTACGCCATCGAAGAGATGACCGAGATCAAGTTGCTGGTGTTGAACCTCTCTTAACTCTTTCTCGAATGTTTCTCTCCCGCCACAGACATGCTGCCCTCGCGTCAGTGTTGGCCATGCTGTGTTCGGCCAGTGTGAATAGCGTATCGGCCGGCGCCCGCACGTGGACCGGCATCGGTCCGGAAGGCGGGGATATCAGAGTCCTGGCTATTGATCCGAAAGCTCCCGAGTCGCTCTATGCGGGAACGGAGGACGGCGGGATCTTCAAAAGCACGAACGGCGGTGCGAGCTGGAAGCCCCTCAAAGTCGGTCTTCCCGCCGTCAATGTTTCCGTCTATGCCTTGGCCTTCGATCCGGCGTTTCCGCGCACGATCTATGCAGGGATTAAATTCTACGGCTTGTTTAAAAGCACCGACAGCGGGGAGAGTTGGACGGCCGCCAATACAGGCCTGCCACGTTCCAGTACGGTGAATGCGCTGGCGATCGCGTCCAGCCTTACCGAAACGGTCTATGCGGCGACGTTTGGCGGCCTGTTCAAGAGCACGAACGGCGGCAAAAGCTGGAGCACCGTAAGTGCGGCCCTGCCGCGCCTTCAACGCTCTGCAGACGTCCCCGTGGAATTCAAAAGGGTGACCATTCTCGCCGTTGATTCCACGAATCCTACGACGCTTTATACGGGGACAGACGCGGATGGCGTGTTCAAGAGCACGACGGCCGGACGGGAGTGGAAGTCTGCCAACACGGGCCTGCCCAAGACCCATGTCAATGCTCTCGCCATTGACCTCAGGGCGCCCGCGACTCTGTATGCAGGGACGGACGATGGCCTGTTCAAAAGCACGAACGGCGGAGGGAGCTGGACGCCGGTTAACCTGGGGCTCTCCCGAGCCGCTGTTCCTGCGTATACCGTCGTGATTGACCCCAGGGACTCTCGCGTGGTCTATGCGGGGACGTCCGATGGACTGTTCCGGAGCGTGGACGGAGGTAAAAACTGGAGACCGATCATCTCTGGTGGAACCGGCTTCCCAGTAAAAGCGCTGGCTATTGATGCGACCCGTCCCCATATCCTCTACGCAGGGACCTTGCGTGGCGTGTTGAAAAGCACGACAGCCGGCCAGAGCTGGAGCGCGGTTAATAAGGGGTTGACCAACACGTTTGTTGAGACACTCGTCGTCGACCCCAGGACGCCGAACACCCTGTACGCGTGGACGCGCATTGGATGGACAGCCGGCCTCCTGTTCAAAACGACGGATGGAGGAAAGAGCTGGGGTCCCATCGGTGGTGGCCTCCCGAGCACCTATCCTTCTCGGCTCGTCAGTGATCCGCTGAGTCCGACCACGCTCTACGCTGGGACGAAGCGAAACGGCCTGTTCAAAAGCACGAACGGCGGGAAAAGCTGGAGCCCCATCAACGCGGGCCTCCCACGCGCAAAAGTCGAGGTCTTCTCTCTAGCCATCGACCCTGGCATCGAGAGCACCCTGTACGCGGGCACCAGCGGCGGCCTTTTCATGAGCGTCAATGGCGGTGAAGGCTGGACTCCTGTCAAAGCCGAGCCGAACACGCAAGTTGTCAACACCCTTGCCGTTGATCCCACATCCCACCGCACGCTCTACGCGGGACTGAAAGACGGCGTGTTCAAGAGCACAGACGGCGGGGAGACGTGGAGCGCGGGCAAGCTAGGCCCCCAATATCTTCTGACTCTTGCGATTGACCCTACGAACGCTCGCATCCTCTATGCGGGGACCTATCTCTCCGGCCTCTTTCAGAGTACGGATGGAGGAGAGAAATGGAGGGCCATTAACACCGGCCTCCCGGAACCTGGAAAGCAGAATACTGCGTTGGCGTTTGCTATTGACCCGACGGACTCGAATACAGTCTATGTGGCCACGTCCAGCGGCGTGTTTAAGAGCACCAATGGCGGAGAGCGATGGGTGGCATTCAATGCCGGCCTGACGAACTCTTTTGTCAAAGCGCTTGTCATAGACTCGACCGTTCCGAAAAGGATTTACGCGGGCACGCAGGGCGGAGGGGTGTTTGTCCTGCAGGAGTCAGTGTCAAGCGGGGACTAACGTGAGCGCGCGGGTCCTGTCGCCGCATCACCCGGACGTGCTCAGAGCCTTTCGCCGTCGCAGCCCCGCAGACTCGGCTGTAAGCTCTTCCGCTCCGCCCGGGTCCCATGCGGCGCCACCCGCTCTTGTCAAAGCGGAAACGGTGCCGACCTTTTTTCTGCCCACCAACTATCGAGTTAAATTTCTTTGCTTTACCCGATCTTCTATCATCTGTTTTGACTGATCGTCCAGCCTATTAAACGTGTCCCGATCTTCGAATATCTGCTTTGCTCGTTTGTCAAGCATCCTCTCGCATTCCTCAGGAGAGCAGGCTGGTACAGCAGGAGCTGGTGGTGGCGCTCCCGGCGTGTCCGACCGCACACCCAAATTAGATGCATTACAAGGTATGTCTCCGCTTGGGACAAGCATGGAAGGATCAATGATCGGCGGCCTAGTCGAATCGGCACTACGGGGCATGGTACTTGGCATCGGATCGGGACAGGGAGGAAAGCCTGAAGGTGTGGTGTTCTGAAGCGCATCAGACGGCGGGGCTATGGGCGGATCTGCAGTTCCATATCCCGGTATGCCCGTGACGACTAGACCAACAAGAACCAGGATCGCCGCATACAGAGTTCTTTCGGGCATAAGCCATCTCATCGTTTGACTCCTTTGTTGGAGAGCAAACCGATGATAAATTGTAACGCCACGAAACGTTCTACGACAAGACCGAGTGCCACTCTCGTGGGGCGCCATAGGAAGTTAGAGGACTAAGACGGGAGAGGACTAAAACGGGGACAGGCACGCCTCAGAAGGCGAGCCAGTCCCCTTCGTTTATTGCCCTTCCCAAGAAAACGGGTTTCGTGCGGGTGACGCCGGTAGGGGGCCCCCTGCGGAAGCGAGCCCGAGTCATCGGGGCTGCGACGGGTCGCTGGAAGGCGGGGGAGACTGGCGACAGGACCCGCTAAGTAACCAGTTTTCGAACCTTGTCGACGATGTGTCGGGCGCTGATGCCGTAGCGGTCGAGGAGCTGCTCCGGCTTGCCGCTGTGCGGGATCTCCGTCACCGCGAGCTTGTGCACCTTGACGCCGTCGGCGGTGACCGCCGCCTGCACCGCATCGCCCAGGCCGCCGTGCGCATAGTGGTCCTCGACCGTGAGGATCAGGTTGTTCGTCGCGCGGGCGCAGGCGAGCAGGGTCGTGCGATCGATGGGCGCGATGCTGTAGAGGTCCACGACACGGATGGCGATGTCCTGCTTGGCCAGTTCGTCATGGGCCTTGAGCGCCTCGAACACGGTCACACCGGCGGCGACCACCGTGACGCGATCCTTGGCGCTCTCCCGTAGCACTTTCGAGCCGCCGATCGTGAATTTCTCATCGTTCTTATAAAGGATAGGCGTCTTGGGGCGCCCGGTGCGGATGTACACCATCCCTTTGTGATCCGCGGCTAGCGCGGTCAGCCAGTGTGTGCAGACGGCGTCGGAGGGATAGAGCACCACGACGCCTGGCTGCGCCGCCATCATGGCCAGATCCTCGAGCCCCATCTGCGACGGCCCGTCTTCGCCGATGGAGACCCCGACATGTGAGCCCATGAGCTTGATGTTCGACCGGCTGATGGCAGCCATGCGGATGAAGTCATAGGCCCGGGTTAAAAAACAGGCGAAGGTGGCCGCAAACGGAATCTTGCCCTGGCTCGCCAGGCCAACCGCGATCCCGATCATATTCTGCTCGCCAATCCAGGTCTCGAAGAACCGCGCGGGAAACTTCTTGGCGAACTTGTCGGTAAACGTCGAGTTCTTCACGTCGGCGTCGAGGACGATGACCAGAGGATTCGCCTCTCCCAGTTTGACCAGTGTCGCGCCGAAAGCCTCCCGCGTGGCCGCGGAGTCCGTGGGGGCGTATTCCGGAGGCGCCACAGGTTTGGCCGGTGCCGGTGAGATAGCAATCGGATCCGGCTTGCGGACCTCCACCTTCGGCGGCGTGGGAAGGAGCTTCGAGCTGAGCTCGGCCAGAGCCTTGTCGGCCTCCTCACCTTTCTTCAAGGGTTTGCCGTGCCAGTCCGGCTTGTCTTCAACGAACGAGATCCCCTTGCCCTTGAGCGTGCGGGCCAGGACGATCGTGGGCCGGTCTTTCGTCCGGGCCGCCTGGGCAAACGCGTCCAAGAGCTTGGCGATATCGTGCCCGTCCACGGGGATGGCATTCCAGCCGAACGCACTCCAGCGCGTGCGGTACGCCTCCACATCGTGCTGCAGGAGGGTGGGGTCGCTCTGGCCGAGACGGTTGATGTCCACGATCGCGCAGAGATTGTCGAGCTGGTAGTGGCGCGCGATCTCGGCGGCCTCCCAGATGGAGCCCTCCAGGGACTCGCCATCGCCCATGAGGACGTACGTCCGGTAGCTCGACTTGTCCAAGTACTTGGCGTTGATGGCCAGCCCGATGCCGGCGTTGAGCCCTTGGCCGAGCGAGCCCGTCGCCACGTCCACGAAGTTCAGGCGCGGGGTGGGATGGCCCTCAAGGTCCGAGTCCAAGGTCCGCAGCCGCAACAGCTCCTCCGGATTGAACGCGCCGGCTTCGGCCCACGCGGCGTATAGCAGCGGCGCCGCATGGCCTTTGGACAGGACGAACCGGTCGTTGTTCGGATGCTTCGGATTGCGTGGATCGAACCGCATGACCGAGAAGAACAGGGTGGCGACGATGTCAGCCGCCGAGCAGCAACTGGTCGGGTGGCCGCTGCCGGCTTCGGTCGTGGCGCGAACGCTCAGGATCCGCAGCCTGGCGGCGAAGTGAGACAGCGCGGCTACAAGGGTGTCAGCGGATGTGGATGTCGTTGGCACGGGGCGCTCTCCTAATTGTATGGTTCAGGGTAAGACGCAGCGGGTTGATGCGCATGTTGGAGCCTAACAAATGGCGTCGAGTCAGTCAATCCGGAGTCTCGGTGTTCATTGACAATCTTTTACCACATTTGTTAGGGTGAAACCCCTCCGATGTTCTGATCGGGAGACCGCAAGTGTGACCCTTCAGAATCTGCTCCTCACCTTGCATCATTTTTGGGCCGATCAAGGCTGTGTGATCCACGAACCCTATGACCTGGAAGTCGGGGCGGGGACGTTCCATCCGGCCACGTTTCTCAAGGTGTTAGGCCCCGACCCCTGGCGCACGGCCTACGTGCAGCCCTGCCGGCGGCCCACGGACGGGCGATATGGAGAAAACCCCAACCGCCTCCAGCATTACTACCAGTACCAGGTCATCCTGAAACCTTCGCCGGACGACGTCCAAGACCTCTATCTCCAGAGCCTTCGCGCGCTCGGCATCAATCCCAAGCAGCACGACATCCGGTTCGTGCAGGACGACTGGGAGTCGCCCACGCTGGGCGCCTGGGGGCTTGGGTGGGAGGTGCGGCTCGACGGGATGGAGATCACCCAGTTCACGTATTTCCAAGAGGTGGGCGGGATCGAACTGAATCCAATCTCGGCCGAGATCACCTACGGGACTGAGCGGATCGCCATGTACCTGCAAGGCGTGGACAACGTCTTTGATCTGAAGTGGAATGAAACGGTCACTTACAGGGAAATGCATCACCAGACCGAGGTCCAGTTTTCGAAGTACAATTTCGAAGCCGCTACGGTGGGGATGCTGGCCGACACTTTTGAAGCGTTTGAGCAAGAGTGTGGGAATTTAATTGCCCAGGGGCTAGTCCTGCCAGCGTATGATTGCTGCATGAAGACTTCGCACCTCTTCAACCTGCTGGATGCGCGCGGCGCGTTGAGCGTTTCCGAGCGGACCGCCTACATCGCGCGCGTGCGAGCCCTCGCGTATCAGTGCGCCGAGAATTACGTTGCTATGACCAACAAGGCGACGGCATGAAATGCAAACCGGAGAAAGGCCGCGAGCTGCTGCTGGAGATCGGCAGCGAGGAATTGCCCGCGCAGTTCGTGGCGCCGGCGCTCGCCGAGCTGAAAGAGCGGGCCACCCAACTGCTCAAAGACGCTCGCCTCCACCACGGGACGATCAAGACCCTAGGGACGCCCCGTCGCTTGACGCTTTGGGTGCAGAATTTGGCGGACCATCAGGCGTCGGTCTCCAGGGAAGTGATGGGTCCGTCCAAGGCTGTGGGGTTCGACGCGCAGGGTCAGCCGACCAAGGCGGCGATCGGCTTTGCGGGCTCGCAGGGTGTGCCGGTGACCTCGCTGGAAGTCCGACCGACTCCCAGAGGCGACTACCTTTTCGCTGTGAAGAAGGAGCCCGGTCGCACGGCGACGGTGCTCCTGCCCGGATTTCTCACCGAGTTGGTGGGCGGTCTTTCGTTTCCGAAGGCCATGCGGTGGAACGAGACGAACGTCCGATTCGCGCGTCCGGTCCGCTGGCTCTTGGCCCTCTACGGCGGTAAGCCGGTCCGGTTCCAGTTGGCCGGGCTGACATCTGCCGATCGGACCTTCGGTCATCGGTTCCTCTCGCCAGACCGTCCGCTTCGGGTGAAAGACTTCCGGTCCTACGAAAAGACTTTGGAAAAAGCTGGAGTGATTGTGGACCCGGCCAAGCGACAGGCTACGATCGTTTCCCAGATGGATCGGATCGCCAAGCAGAAGAAGGGACTTTTGCACGCGGATGAAGTGTTGTTGGAACAGGCCGTCTTTTCGGTGGAGTTGCCGCAGGCCATCATCGGGTCCTTCGATCCCCGGTATCTCGACCTGCCGAAGGACGTGCTCATGACTGCGATGAAGGAGCATCAGGGCTACTTCTCCCTTCTGGCCAAGATCGGGAACCTGCTGCCCCACTTTGTGGCCGTGGTCAACATGCGCGGGAGCGAGGCGACGATCCGAGCCGGTAACGAGCGAGTGTTGGCGGCGCGTCTGGCTGATGCGAAGTTTTTCTTCGACGAAGATCGGAAGACGCGGCTGGAAAGCCGGCTGGAGAAACTCAAAGGGGTGATCTTCCACCAAAAGCTCGGGACCCTCTATCAGAAAGTGGGGCGCGTCACGGCCTTGGCCACGAAGCTGGCCGACACCCTCGGGGACCTCGACGCGGTCGAGCAGTGCCGGCAGGCCGCCAAGCTCTGCAAGGCCGACCTCGTGACCAGCATGGTTGGGGAGTTCCCGATGCTGCAGGGCGTCATGGGACGGGAGTACGCGTTGCATGACGGCGAGCCCAAGGCGGTAGCCGACGCGATCGCGGAGCATTACCGGCCGCGCTTTGCGGAGGATGTCATTCCGGAGAGCCTTGCCGGGAAGATCCTCTCGCTCGCAGACCGCTTGGATACCGTTGCGGCGTTCTTTTCCGTGGGACTGGTACCGTCCGGATCGGAGGATCCGTTTGCCCTTCGGCGCCATGCCTATGCCGTCATCCGTATTCTGGTCGAAGGCGAGCTCTCTTTGGGGCTCAACGCAGCGATTCAGGACGCCGTCCGGCTTTTAAAGGAGCAGGAGATTCCGGTGGAGGACAAGACAGCCGGCGAGCTGCAACGCTTTTTCAGTGAGCGGCTGCGGTATTATGCTCAGGAGGTCGCCAAGCTGCGTGGCGATCTGGTCGAGGCGGTGCTGGCTCGGTGGCAGGCCGGGGCGTTTGACCCGCGGGATATCTTGGTCCGAAGTCAGGTCCTGCAGGCCTTCGCGGCCCGGCCGGAGTTCGAGGCGCTCGTGATCGCCTTCAAGCGAGCTGAAAACATCACGAAGACTCAGGTCGAGGACAAAGTGGACGGTGTGTTGCTGAAGGAAGAGGTCGAGAAGAGCTTGTACACGGCCGTGTGCGCGGCTGAAGAGGTAGTCCCTGGACTAATAAAGGATGCGAAATACAAGGACGCCCTCGAGGCATTGGTCAAGCTCAAGGCCCCTATCGACGCCTTCTTTACCGGAGTGATGGTGATGGTCGAGGAGGCGGCGCTTCGGCGTAATCGGCTGGGCTTGCTGGTCCGCGTGCGGAACCTTTTCCGTCAGTACGCCGACTTTTCCAAGGTCAATGCCGAGCAGACATAATAGCCGGATTCAGGATGGTTATAGTTGAATAGTTCAACCGAGCATTTAGATTTTATACGAGGGAATCGTGGCCACTAAGAAATACGTCTACTTCTTCGGCAACGGCAAGGCGGAAGGGCACGGGGACATGAAGGACCTGCTAGGCGGCAAGGGCGCGGGCTTGGCGGAGATGACCAATCTGGGCGTGCCGGTCCCCGCGGGTTTCACGATCAGCACCGAAGCCTGCGTGGTCTACTTCAAGAACAAGCGGAAATATCCTCCGGGCCTTTGGGAAGAGGTCCTGCGGTACATGAAACGGCTTGAAGCGGCCATGGGTGCGAAGTTCGGCGACCCGGCGAACCCTTTGTTGGTTTCGGTGCGATCGGGTGCACGGGCCTCCATGCCCGGCATGATGGACACGGTGCTCAATCTGGGGCTCAACGACCGGACGGTCCAGGGTCTCATCAAGAAAACCAAGAACGAGCGGTTTGCCTATGACGCCTACCGTCGGTTCATCGCGATGTTCTCGACGGTCGTGATGGACCTCAAGCGCGAGCGGTTCGAGGAGGTCCTGAAGGAGAAGAAGGTTGAGACGGGTGTGGTCCACGACACCGATCTGACGGCCGCGGCGTTGAAGGACCTGGTCGCACGCTACAAGCGGATCGTGAAGGAGGAGACCGGGCGCGAGTTTCCTGACGATCCGTACGAGCAGCTCAAGATGGGAATCAATGCGGTCTTCAATTCCTGGTACGGGGCGCGCGCGGTCACCTACCGGCGGCTGTACGACATCCCGGACACCTGGGGCACGGCAGTGAACGTGGTGGCGATGGTGTTCGGCAACATGGGGGAAACCAGCGGGACCGGCGTGGCCTTCACGCGGGATCCCGCCACGGGGCTCCCGAACTTTTTCGGCGAGTGCCTGCTGAACGCCCAGGGCGAGGACGTGGTCGCCGGGATCCGCACGCCGCTGCCGATCCAGGCCCTGGCCAAGCCGCTCCCGCAGGCCTATCAGGACCTCATGAAGACCTATAAGAAGCTCGAGCGCCATTATCGCGACATGCTCGACCTGGAGTTCACGATCCAGGAAGGCAAGCTCTACATGCTCCAGACCCGGGTCGGCAAGCGCACGGGCATCGCGGCCGTGCGGATTGCGGTGGATCTGGTCAATGAAGGCGTGATCTCCAAGCGCGAGGCGGTGATGCGCGTCGGGCCGGAGCAGCTCGCGCAGTACCTCTATCCCATCTTTGATCCCAAACAGGAGAGCACGCATCAGCCGGTGGGCAAGGGCCTGCCGGCCGGGCCCGGCGCCGCGGCCGGCAAGGTCGCGCTCACCCCGGATAAGGCGGTGGAGATGAAGGAGCGGGGCGAGCGTGTGATCCTCGTCAGGCGCGAGACCAGCCCGGACGACATTCACGGCATGAATGCGTCAGTGGGCTTCCTGACGGCAAGGGGAGGAGTAACGAGTCACGCCGCCGTCGTGGCGCGCCAGATGGGGAAAGTCTGCGTGGCGGGCTGCGAAGCGGTGGACGTAAGAGACGATGGGACTGTCCGCTTCGGGTCGTTCACGCTCAAGGAAGGCGATTATCTCTCCATCAACGGCTTCACGGGCGCCGTGTACGCCGGCCAGATCCCGGTCGTCGAGTCCGAGATCATCCAGGTCATCCAGGGGCATCTCAATCCGGCGGACTCTGAGAAGTACCGGTATTTCTCCACCCTGCTCGCGTGGGCCGACGAGTTCCGGACGCTCGGCGTGCGAGCCAATGCCGACATCCCTGAGCAGGCGATCATCGCGCGCGGCTTCGGTGCGGCGGGCATTGGGCTCTGCCGGACCGAGCACATGTTCTTCGCCGAGGACCGCGTCCCGATCATGCAGCGGATGATCCTAGCCAAGACCCGGGAGGACCGCGAGCGTGAACTGGCCCAACTCCTCCCGCTGCAGAAGAGCGACTTCATCGGACTCTACCGCGCCATGAAGGGCCATCCGGTCACGATTCGGTTGCTGGACCCCCCGCTGCACGAGTTTCTCCCCAAGCGCGAGGATCTGATGGTGGAGATTGCCCGCATGGAGCTGAACCGCGCGGATGCGGCCAGCATCGAAGCGAAAAAGAAATTGCTGGCCCGCATCGAAGAACTGCACGAGTTCAACCCGATGCTGGGCCTCCGGGGCTGCCGCCTCGGCATCACGATGCCGGAGATCACCCGGATGCAGGTCCAGGCCATCATGGAAGCAGCCTGCGAGGTCACGAGGGAAGGCATCAGGGTCGTGCCCGAGATCATGATTCCGCTGGTCGGCCTGGCCGCCGAGATGAAGGCCCAGAAGGACCTGGTGCGGGAAGTGGCCGCCGACACCATGCGCCGCTACCAAACGAAGTTTCCCTATCTCGTCGGGACTATGATCGAGCTGCCGCGCGCGGCGATCACCGCGGACAAGATCGCGCGCGAGGCGGACTTCTTCTCGTTCGGCACGAACGATCTCACCCAGACGACGTTCGGCTTCTCCCGCGACGACGCCGCGAAGTTTACCGACTTCTACATGAACCGGCGTGATCGCTGCCCGCGGTGCCTGAGTCGCGAGGTGGACCAGAAGACCATGCAGTGCCGGGCCTGCGGCCTGCGGCTCAGCGAGACTCCCGACAACATCCTCGATGCCGATCCCTTTGCCACGCTCGACCAGGAAGGGGTGGGAGGCCTCATGAAGCTGGCGATCGAACGGGGCCGGATGACGCGGCCGGATCTCAAGCTGGGGATCTGCGGCGAGCATGGAGGCGATCCCGCGTCCATCGCCTTCTGTCACACCCTCGGCCTCGACTATGTCAGTTGCTCGCCGTACCGGGTGCCGATCGCGAGGCTCGCCGCGGCACAGGCCGCCATCAAAGCCGCAGATGAAGCGAAAGCCGGTCCCCACGCTTCGCGGCGTCCGGTTCGGCGACGTAAACACCGTTGACCCTCACACAAGACGAGCGTTTCATGGCACAGGCCCTGGCGCTGGCCTGGCGCGGTGCAGGTCAGACCAGCCCGAATCCACCGGTGGGCGCAGTCGTCGTGCACCAGGGCAAAGTCCTCGGCACGGGGTATCACCGGCGCGCCGGTGGACCCCATGCTGAGGTGGTGGCCTTGCGGCAGGCGGGACGGCGCGCTCGGGGCGCGACTCTCTACGTCACACTGGAGCCCTGCTGCCATCTCAACAAGCGCACGCCGCCGTGCGTTCCGCTCATCATTGCGAGCGGCATCAAGCGGGTGATGGCGGCCACGCGGGATCCGAACCCCCAGGTCCGTGGTCGCGGGTTAGCCGCGTTGCGGCGGGCCAAGCTACAAGTCAACGTAGGCGTTGGGGCCGAGGAAGCCGAGCGGCTCATCGAGCCATACCGCAGGCTGATCACGACCGGCCGGCCGTTTGTCACGTTGAAGGTCGCAGCGACCATGGATGGCAAGATTGCGACGGCCAAGGGCGAGTCCCGCTGGATCACCAGCGTTGAAGCGCGCAAGAAGGTCCACGATCTGCGCACGCACGCGGATGCGATCCTGGTGGGCATCAGGACTGTCCTGGCGGACGACCCGAGTCTGACGGTCCGGACGGGTTCTTCGCGCGGACGGGCACCGCTACGGATCGTGCTGGATCCCTCTCTCAGCATTCCCCCGACGGCGAAGGTGCTCGCTGACGGTCAGGCCTCCACGCTGATCGTGACCACGTCCCTGGGTCCGCCGAGCAAGAAGGCGGATCTCGAGCAAAAAGGAGCCGACGTTCTGGTGCTGCCGGCGCGACAAAGGCGCGTCGCGTGGCGTGACTTGCTGAAAGAATTGGGGCGGCGCGGGATCGCGTCGCTCTTGATCGAAGGCGGTGCGGAGGTAAACGCTTCGGCCTTGCGCGAAAGGGTCGTGGACCGGGTGCTCTTTTTCCTGGCGCCCAGGATTCTTGGAGGGCGAGACGCGCTCAGCGCGGTCGGCGGAGAGTCGCCCAAGAATCTCAGTGAGGCGTTGCCGCTGAAAGTGACATCGGTCACCCGGGTCGGGCCCGACATCCTCATCGAAGGGAGGCTCACCGGAAAGGGCATGTCTTGGCGTGCCTGGGGTCTTGTGGGTGTGATGTGAAGAAGCAGTTTGCGCTGCTGTGCGGCGTCGGACTCTTCGCCTTCATCAGCTACAACCTCGTCCGCATGCCCGTGCTCTCGCTGTTCGCCCAGTCGCTGGGCGCCAGCCCGGAGGCCATCGGCTTCATCGTCGCGGCCTCCACGCTGACAGGGGTCTTTCTCAAATGGCCGGCAGGGGCGCTCTCGGATTTGTATGATCGCCGCTGGCTCTTGCTGGTCGGCCTGCTGGCTTTTGCGCTCCCGCCGTTCAGCTACCTGCTCATCACTGATGTATCGTGGCTGATCGCGCTGCGCTTCGTTCATGGCATGGCGACGGCGGTGTTCGCCCCGATCGCCTTGGCGGTTGTGGCTGACCTGCGTCGAGAGGCGCGTGGCGCCGCCTATGGAGCGTACACGGCGGCGACGCAGGCCGGAGCGATGCTGGGGCCCCTCCTGGGTGGTTGGCTCCTGTGGACCAGGGGATTTTCCACCACGTTCGTGACAGCCGGCACGCTGGGCGTGATCGCCGTGTTGCTCTTTTTCCTGATGCGATTGCCGCAGCAGATCCCGCATATCGCCACCGGCGTCGGTGCCACGGCCGTGCTCCACGATATGACTCGAGGGGCGCGGACGGTCCTCGGGAATGTCCGTGTTGTGGTGACGAGCGCCACCGATGGCGCACGCCAGGTGGCCAACGGCGCGCTGATGGCGTTCCTGCCGATCTATGTGGTCGGGATCGGGCTGGACGCGGCGCAGGCCGGCATGTTGTTCGGGGTCCAAAGCGTGACTTCGTTCGCGTCCCGTCCCACGATGGGGTGGGCGTCCGACCGGATCGGCCGGCGCCCGCTGATCCTGCTGGGACTGGTGGTCTGCGCCGGGTCGCTGGCCGCGATCCCGTTTACCGCTCAGTTTGTGGGGCTGATGGCGCTCTCCGCGCTCTTCGGCTTCGGAGAGGCGATCGTGAACGCGGCGGCGGCGGCGCTCGTCGCCGATCTGTCGGAGCTCAAGACGCTCGGGTCGGCGATGGGTATGCAAGGGGCCATCATGGACGTCGGACATGCCTCGGGCCCGATCCTGTCGGGCGTGCTCATCGGCGCACTGGGATTCCAACTGGCGTTTCCGATCCTCGCCGGGATTGTCCTAGTAGCGGCTGGCGTGTTCCGCGCCTCGGTTAGAGTGGAACGTCCGGTCGGGTCAGCTTCTTGACGGGGTGGGTGGACCGTATTAGTGTAAACGTATGGCTGTCATTGCGAGGAGCGTAGCGACGAAGCAATCTAGTTGTCGGAGTGCCGAGATTGCTTCGCTGCGCTCGCAATGACAAGCATCGGCGTGGGGCGGGATGTTCACCGGCATCATTGAGGAAATGGGAGTCGTCAAGGAGGTCATCAAGACGCGGCAGGGGAGCAGCGTCTCGATCCTGGCGAAGACTGTCCTTGAGGGCCTGAGGGTCGGGGACAGCGTGACGGTGAACGGCGTGTGCCTGACCGTGGTCGGATTCGACTGCACGGAGATGAAGGCGGACATCTCACCCGAGACGGCGAAGGTCACCACGCTGGGCTCGCTGAAAGCCGGCGATCCCGTGAACCTTGAGCGTGCCATGCGGCTGGGGGACCGCCTCGGCGGACACCTCGTGACCGGCCATGTGGATGCGATCGGGACCATCCGCGCCCGTGTCCTGGAGGCGGACGCGCTCCAGCTCATGATTGAAACGCCCCGCGAGGTCCTGCGCTATTGCGTGCCGAAAGGATCGATCACGGTGGACGGGATCAGCCTGACCCTCAACGAGGTGACCGATCGAGGATTCCGCGTCACCATCATTCCACACACGGCCAAGGTCACGACGCTCGGGATCAAGCAAGTGGGCGATGCCGTGAACCTGGAAGCCGATCTCGTCGGCAAGTACATCGAGCGACTATTCCCCGGCCGGGAGAGCGGCGGCCAGCCCGACATCAAGATCGACAGGGATTATTTACAGAAGCGCGGGCTGATCTAGTTCTCTTCTGTCATTTCGAGGGGTGAGGCCCGCTCGTCTGTCATTGCGAGGAGCACAGCGACGAAGCAATCTATGCCTGATGGTTGACATAGAAACGAGATTGCTTCGCTCCGCTCGCAATGACAACTGGTTCCGCTCGCAATGACAGTCGGGTTGCCCACACTTTTTTCGACGTGTTAAGATCGCCTGGAAAGCACGGAGGGACTTGATATGAAACATCTGAATTGCGTCATCGTTGCAAGCCTGCTGGTCGGAGTGCTGGCGGCCGCCGCCCAGGCGAAGGGCTTCTTCAAGGTGGGCGATCCGGCCCCGAATTTCACGCTGCAAACCATCGACGGCCAGACGATCAGCCTGGCCCAATATAAAGGTAAGGTGGTGGTGCTCGGCCTCTTCCACATTTGCGAGCCGTGCCTGATCCAGGGGACTGAATTGCAGAAGGTTCACGAAGCCTTCAAGGGCAGGAACGTGCAGGTGCTGGGCGTGAATTCGGCCGGCAACTCCAAGGAGAAGGTCCTGGACTTCCTCAAGGAATTTCCCGTTAAGATTTCGTATCCTTACATGATCGACCCCAAGAAGGAGACCGACAAGCTTTACGGCGGCGGGCGGTTCATCCCCAACGTCTACGTCCTTGACCAGGAGGGGATAATCCGCTGGCAGCGGGTGGGAACGATGGAGATCGGCGCGGCCGAGGTGATCAAGGCCGAAGTGGAGAAGCTGCTGGCCGCGGGCAAGAGCGGAGGCACGCTCTGACCGGAGGTAAAGTCTGATGGAAGAGTTCGCCGAAGGGAAGGAGAAGTTCGTGCAGCTGGTCAAGAGCATTGACCCGTCGGTGGAGATCGTCATTCCCGTGACGCCAAGCCGGGGCATGTTTCTGATCTCCCTGACCAAGTCAGGACAGCGCAAGTTCTTGACAGTCAGCGAGGAGGACATTCTCGATCTCCCGGAGGACGCCGGCATCCTGAAAAAGGTCACCAGCGAAGTCCAGAGCACCATTTCCTCGCTGTGAGGAAGCCTCATGAAGACGATCGCGCCCGGCATCCAGCAATGGTCCTTCTTCTCCCAGGAGAAGCAGCTCGACTTCAATGGGCTGCTCCTCACCGTCAACGACCATTGCATCCTGGTGGACCCGCCGCCGATGGAGGCCGCCGACCGCACTGCGATCCTTAAAGGACACCCCGTAGACTACATCCTGCTGACGAACCGGGACCATGTCCGGGAAGTCGAGGCCTGCCGGCGCGACTTCAAGGCGAAAGTCTACGCGCCCGAGGCCGACGCGCTCCTGATGGAGATTCCCGTCGACAAAACCTATAAGGACGGCGAGCTGCTGCCGGGCGGACTCTGGGTCATCCACCTGAAGGACATGAAATCGCCCGGCGAATCGGCGTTGTTCCTCAACATGGGCAAAGGCTACCTGATCCTCGGCGACGCGTTGATCGGCAGACCGGCCGGCCAGCTCAATCTGCTGCCGGCCGACAGGTTCGCCGACGTGAACAAGGCCAAGGAATCCCTGAAGCGGCTGCTCAAGTACAATTTCGACGCGGTCCTGGTCGGAGACGGGGCCGTGATCCTCTCGGGAGCCAAGGAGGCGGTGCGGCGGGCGATCGAGTCCTAGCCCATGCCCCCCTCGTCATCCGACCGGCTCAATCAGATCGGCAACGAGTACTTCGGGCGCGGTCTCTATACGGAAGCGTACGACTACTATCAACAAGCCTTGGCCTGCGACAGGCAGTCCGGCGACCGGCGCGCGCTGGTGGCCACCTTGGGCAACTTGGGCAACGTCTGCGCGGTCAGCGGCCGGCGGGAGCAGGCGCAGCAGTACTATCAGGAAGTGCTCGAGCTGCAGAAGGTCCTCGGCGACGAGCGCGGCATCGGCACCACGCTGGCGAACCTGGGGAACTTGCGCACCGACGCCGGCGAATGGGAGCAGGCGCGTGCCTACTACCTCGAGGCGCTCGACCTGCTGATCCGGGCGGGCGACGACGCGGCCCTCGCGGTGCTGTACTCCAATCTTGGTCTGGTGGCCCGCGAGACGGGGGACTACGATCAGGCGCTCGCGCACTACGAACGCTCGCTCACGCTGATGCGCCGGCTTGGCAATCAAGCCGGCGTGGCGGACGCCTACCGGATGATCGGCAAGACCTATGTGCTGCGCAAGCGATACGATGACGCAGCCGCGTGCGCGCTGACCAGTCTCGGGATCAGCCGGCGCCTGCGCGATGAGCTGCGCGTGGCCGGGGCCTGCTACCTGCTCGCCGGGATCAGAGAGGAAGAAGGGAAGATCGCCGAGGCGGCCGAACTGCTGGAGCGCGTGGTGGCCATCGATCGCAAGCATCAATTGCCGAAGCTCGAAGAGAACACGCGCCGGCTGGAGGCGTTGCGGGAGCGCGCTGGACGAGAAGCCCATCAGGCATGAGCAGCGTCATCACGTGAGCCTGCCCAAGGACGAGGTCAGGCGGCATCTGCGGGAGAAGCGCCGGTCGCTGGTCGTGGCTGCCTGCGTGGCCGCGCTGGTGATCATGGCCGCGGTCCAGTATCTCTCGACGCGCGAGCCCGGTGCCGGAGTCAGGACGCAGCCGTCTTCTCAGGCCCGTGCCTACCTCCGAAACATCCGGGAACTGGCTGAGAACAGCCTGGCTGAAGTCGAGGCCATGCTGGCCGCCGTTGATCGTAGTGAGAAACGGACCGGCGAGGTCGCCGACACGCTGGATCGCGGAATCCGGCGGCTGCAGACTTGGCAGCGGCAATTCGCAGCGCTGACACCGCCACAAGCGTTCCAGAGGCAGCACAACGAGGTCGGCCGACTCTTGACGGAATTGATGGGCGTGGCAGACGCCCTACGTTCC
>Ga0209235_1000302_pt1 | contig 24080 bp, 20 predicted proteins | sample GraSoi013_1_20cm_4_FD_185817 | JGI IMG/M metagenome (GOLD analysis project Ga0209235, IMG submission 185817) | Grasslands soil microbial communities from the Angelo Coastal Reserve, California, USA - Sample 09_25_2013_1_20cm (SPAdes) (version 2) | ecosystem: Environmental > Terrestrial > Soil >... | reverse complement strand
ATCCGCTGACCGGGCGCACGATCACCTGGCAGAGTGGCAATGCCGCCGTGGCCAGCGTGGACGCGAACGGGCTCGTCACGGGCAAGGGCGCGGGCGGGCCGGTCACCGTCACGGCCACGAGTGAAGGGAAGAGTGGCACGGCGGCCATCACCGTCACGCCCATCCCCGTGGCGACGGTCGCGGTCGCCCCGCCGACGGCGAGCATCGTGGTCGGTGCGACGGTGCAACTCAGTGCGACGCCGCAGGACGCCGTCGGCAATCCGCTGACCGGGCGCACGATCACCTGGCAGAGTGGCAATGCCGCCGTGGCCAGCGTGGACGCGAATGGGCTCGTCACCGGCAAGGCTCTGGGCGGCCCGGTGACGATCACGGCGACCTCCGAAGGGAAGGCTGGCACGGCGGCCGTGACGGTCACCGCTATTCCCGTCGCGACGGTCGCGGTCACGCCGCCGACGGCGAGCATCGTGGTCGGTGCGACGGTGCAGCTCAGTGCGACGCCGCAGGACGCCGTCGGCAATCCGCTGACCGGGCGCACGATCACCTGGCAGAGTGGCAATGCCGCCGTGGCCAGCGTGGACGCGAACGGGCTCGTCACGGGCAAGGGCGCGGGCGGGCCGGTCACCGTCACGGCCACGAGTGAAGGCAAGAGTGGCTCGGCGACCGTCACCGTCACGCCCATTCCCGTGGCGACGGTCGCGGTCAGCCCGGCGACGGCGAGCGTCCAGGTGGGCGCCTCGTTCCAGTTCACCGCGACTCCGAAAGACGCCACGGGCAACCCGCTCACGGGCCGCACGATCACCTGGCAGAGCAGCGCGCAGGGCGTGGCGACCGTGAACGGAGCTGGATTGGCCCAGACGCTGACGGTAGGCTCGGCGACGATCACGGCCACGAGCGAGGGCAAGAGCGGCACGGCGAGCTTGACCGTGATGCCGGCGTCGGTCGCCTCGGTGGCCGTCAGTCCGGTGTCGTCGACGATCCCGGTGAACGGCACCGCCCAGCTCACGGCCACCCCGAAGGACGCGAACGGCAACCCGCTCGGCGGCCGGGTGGTCACCTGGGCGAGCACTGCGCCCGCGGTCGCGAGCGTCAATGCCACCGGCTTCGTGGTCGGGCTCGCGGCCGCAAGCGCCAGCATTACGGCAACGAGCGAGGGTGTGGTGGGAACGGCGTTCGTGGCCGTGCAGAGCCAGACCGGTCCACCGGTGATCGCCGGAGCGGGGGACATCGCCGACTGCTCACGGTTGAGCCAGGAAGCGACCGCCGAAGTGCTCGACAAGATCGTCGGCACGGTGGTCGCCTTGGGCGACGAGGCGTACCCGGGCCCCAGCCTCGCGGATTTCACCAATTGCTACGACCCGTCATGGGGGCGGCACAAAGCACGCACCAAGCCTGCGCCGGGGAACCACGAGTACAACTCCGGGGTGTCGGCCGGTGCGCCGGGCTACTTCGGCTACTTCGGGGCCGCGGCCGGCGACCCGACCAAGGGCTATTACAGCTACGATCGCGGTGCGTGGCACCTCATCGTCATCAACAGCAACCTCGACTTGAGTGCCGGCTCGGCCCAGGAGCAGTGGCTGCGGGCGGACCTCGCGGCGCATCCCACGATCTGCACGGCCGCCTATTGGCACCACCCCCGCTTCAGCTCCGGCGGCAATGGCAGCACGCCAACGACGCAACCGATCTGGCAGGCACTCTACGACTACGGTGCGGACCTCGTGCTGAACGGCCACGACCACGACTACGAACGGTTCGCCCCCCAGACACCCACGGGCGCGCGAGATGACGTGAACGGCATCCGCGAAATCATCGCGGGCACGGGCGGCAACGACCTGTTCGCCTGGCCCGGAGCAGCGATCGCGAACAGCGAGGTGCGCAGCAACGTCACCTACGGCATCCTCAAAGTGACGCTCTGGCCCACGAGCTACGACTGGGAGTTCGTGCCCATCGCGGGTGGGACGTTCACGGACAAGGGGAGTGCACTGTGCCATTCCAGCGCTCCGCTGCCGAACCAGGCGCCCATCGCGAATCCGGGCGGGCCGTACGGCTCCGAAGGCACGGTGACGCTGGACGGCAGTCAGTCACGCGACCCCGACAACAACACGCCCCTCACGTACGCGTGGAACCTGGGTGACGGTGCGACGGCCAATACCGCGACGGTGACGCACACCTATGCCGCGCTGGGGGTCTACACGGTCACGTTGACGGTCACGGATTCGAAGGGCTTGAGCGGCACGCCGGCGACGACCACCGTGACCATCGCGAACCTGCCGCCCGCGGTGAACGCCGGGCCGGACCAGTCGGTGCTCGCCGGCACGGCGCTGAGCGTGCGCGCCACGTTCAACGATCCGGGCCCGACCGACTACCCCTGGTCCTACAGCTTCGCGTGGGGCGATGGCGCGACGGACGTCGGGAGCACGAACATCCAGGGTCTGATCACGGGCAGTCACGTATATGCCGCCCCGGGACGCTACACGGTGCGGTTCACCGTGAGCGACAAGTACGGCGCCGCGGGCTCGGGCCAATTCCTCGTCAAGGTACTCGACCCGAGCACCGTCGTGGTCTTCTCCGGGGCAGCCAACATCGCCACGTGCGGCTGGAATGAGCCCGAACTGACCGCGGAGATTCTGGACACGCTGCCGGGCAGCGTGTTCGTGCTCGGCGACAACGTCAACCCGAGCGGCAGCGCCGCGAACTACACCAACTGCTACACCCCGACCTGGGGCCGCCACAAGGCGCGCACGTACCCGGTACTGGGCAACCACGAGTACGATGTCCCGGGGGCGAACGGGTACTTCGGCTACTTCGGGGCGGCTGCGGGCGATCCGACCAAGGGGTATTACAGCTTCGACTTGGGCAACTCCTGGCACGTCGTCGTGCTCAACAACACCGGGACCGTCGCGTACGGCGCGGGGTCGGTGCAGGAGCAATGGCTGAAGGCCGACCTGGCGGCGAGCACCAAGGTCTGCACGTTGGCGATGTTCCATTACCCGCTGTTCTTCTCGTCGGACGATCCGAGCTGGCACACCGCGTCCGGGGTGTTGCCCATCTGGCAGGACCTGTACGCAGCCAACGCGGACGTGGTGCTCAACGGCCAGCAGTACTTCTACGAGCGCTTCGCCCCGCAGAGCCCCGGCGGAGTTCCGGACTCGGCGCGCGGGATCAAGGAGTTTAACGTCGGGACCGGTGGCTACGCCGTCGGCATGCCCGCGTCTCTTGCCCCGAGCAGCGAGGTCGTGTCCATCGCGTACGGCGTGCTCAAGCTCACGCTCGCTCCGGACAGCTACATCTGGCAGTTCATCCCCGCGACCGGACAGACGTTCACCGACTCGGGCTCAGGGAACTGCCACTGATCCGGGACGGCCTTAGAGCCCCAGCCAGTAGTTCACCTTGATCAGGAAGATGTTCTCCGACGGGCCGCGGAACAGCGCGCCGGCATCCTCGCCGAGGTCGATCATCCCGCGCGTGAGCGACGAAGAGCCGGTCCGCGTCCAGGCGAGGTAGATGGTCGAGCCGGGTCGGTATTCCCAGCGCAGCACGGCGTTGCCGCGCAGCGAGCGGAGCGTGAAGCTCGGGTCCGCCACGAGGAAGCTCGCGGCCGGCCCGCCGCCGTCGGGGTCGATGCGCAGCGTGTCGGGCGTGGTGCCCAAGGACGTGATGGTGCCCACATCCCGACCGTACACCAGGCGGCGCAGGGCGCGCGGCGCGGCGAACTCCTTGTAGTGCGAGTAGGCGCCGCTCGCGATCAGGGGCTGCACGAACAGCTCGAGCGTGATGTTCGGCGAAAACGTGACGTTGAAGCGCGTGTTCATCGCGATCGAGTTCTGCACCAGGTCGGCGAACACATAGCGCTCGCCGTAGAACGCCGTGGCGGTCGGGTCGGCCACCGCGGTGACGTACTGGAATCCGCTCTCGTTATGCGCCAGGGAGGGACCGACGGACAGCGTGACGTTGGACGCCGGTCGCAGTTGCAGCGTGACGGTGGCGGTGCGGTCGCAGTCGCCGTCCCGGTTGCAGCCGAGCTCGCCCGTCCACTCGAGCACGAGGTCCTTGCGCCGGTCCGTCGCGAGGCTGGTGGACCAGAAGTCGAGGCCGGGGCGGCGCAGCACCGGCCCGCCGCGGCTGAGACGGTCGTCGAGCAGGCTCGGCCGGTGGATCCAGAAGCCGCTCATCTCCCAGTAGTTGTGCGGCTGGAGGTAGCCGTACAGCTGCAACTGCCGGTCGGTCAGGTCGCCGTCGAAGTTGTACTGCTGCTGCCCGCCCGCGATGAAGAGGAGCTGGCGGTACCAGCGCGTCGGCTTGGTCCATTGAGGGAAGATGTTCGCGCTCATCCACCAGTAGTCGGCGCGAGAGAGGAAGGAGATGTCGTTGTTCTCGAATCCGGGCGTGCGCAGGTTGGTGGACACCTCCCACAACAACTGCCCCGACTCCCGGGCGAACCGCGCGTACGCGCCGAGCCCGCGCAGCGCCGTGAGCGCAGGGTCGTAGGCGTCGCTCAAGAGCCCGTTCGTCCCGTTGCCGCGATCCGGCCGCTGGAAGTAGCGCGCACTGGACGTCTGCAGCCGCCGAATCGCCCCCGTGTCGCCGGTGACCGCAGTGCCGGCCACCTGCGCCAGCAGACGGTAGTCCCGCTTCCCGAACCACATCTCCGTGCCGACGCCGACCGACTCCGCGCGGCGGGAGAGCCGTGCAGCGAGGTAGGGATCGTCGAGCTCGCGCAGCACCGACGTAGCGACGGCGCGAACCACGGTCGCGCCGCCGCGCAGGTCCTTGGCGACGCGCCCCACGAAGTAGTTGGCGAGCGGCTCGACGGTCGCCTCGCCGCGCGTGCCATCGCTGCGCTGGAATGTCGCCCGCTCGCGTCGCGTGATCGCGTCCAGCGCCCCGATCGACCAGCCGGACGGCGTGCGGCCGGTGAGCTTGGCGGCCCCCAGGATGGTCGTGTTCTCGGGGGTATCGGCGTAGGTCCCGCCCGTGGCATAGGCGTTGTCCGGGACCTCCGGCGAGCGGCCGATGCGCCGCGAGTAGAACATGCCGAGGTTGGAGACATTGGAGCAGAAGAAGCAGTTGAAAGTGCCGAATCCGAAGTAGCCCGCCCCCTCGACGAAAAAGGGGCGGCGCTCGTCGAAGAACGTCTCGAACGCGGTCAGGTTCACGACCGCGGGATCCACCTCTACCTGGCCGAAATCGGGATTGACCGTGGCGTTGAGCGTGAGACTGGACGTGAGCAGGAACCGCGCGTCCCCACCGACGCGGCCGTCCCACCGGTGCGCCTGCTGGAAGGGATCGGTCGGGTCGCTCACGGGGACGTTGGCCGAACGGCCCACGACGTAGGGGAGCAGCTCCGCCCGGCCGGGCGCTCGCCGGATCACGAGGCCCTGCAAGTGCCCGAAGCGGGGCGGCCCGCCGATTTCGGTCAGGCCCCAGAACGACCACTGCGACAGCTCGTTCAACCGGTTCTCCTGGCGCCAGATCTGGAGGCCCCAGGTCTGGTCCTCCGCGGTCGCCGGATAGCGCAGCTGCGAGAACGGAATCCGCATCTCGGCGGTCCAGCCAAGCGAATCGATGGCCGTCTTCACCTCCCACACCGGGTCCCAGGAGGGGTCCTCGCCGCCGCCCAGCCCGTTCGCGTCGTAGCGCACGCCCGAGGGGTTCACCATGAAGAACAGCCGGCCGATGTGGTCGTGGTAGGTGTCGAAGATGACCTCGAGGTAGTCGGCGTTCGCGGTCCCGTCGCGGCGCACCAGGCGGGTCTGCACCCCCGCCGCCCCCTGGTCGTCGAACATCCGCGCGCCGACGTAGATCGCGGCCGCGTCGAACGCGAACCGCACCTCGGTTCGCTGCGTCGCGGGTTGACCTTCACGCGGCTGAGCCTGCCGGAAATCGGTCGCGGCAGGGGCCGTGCGCCAGACCGGCTCGTCCAGCCGGCCGTCGAGCCGGATCTCGCCCTCGAGGGGGACGGCCCGTACGTCGGGCGGTGGTGTTGGGTGGATGTTCTGTGCGGCTGTCGGGGCGGCGGTGATGGCACTGAGCACCGCCAGACGGACGAGCGTTCTCGGCATGACGGTGCCCCGACGAAAGGATACTTGCTTTGACGCCTGGCGGCCGAGAAAGGTTGCGGCGGGGGTCTTGCCACCCGCGCCCGGGTGATGCATGGTGGATGCCGGGCGGCGATCCACGCCCAACCTCATCGATCCTCCCCCAGCGAGGGTCCCCGTGAGGCAAAGGGGGGCAGACTCCCGGATCGGCATCGCGCAAGCCTTTGGGTCGCCGCGGGGCGACGCTGCTGGGGGGCGTGTGCCCGTGGCCCGACCAAAGGACGGACACGATGCCGACCAACAAGGATTTCAAGCGCCTCGTTCGCGCTCGCATGCGGAAGACGGGCGAAGCCTACACCGCCGCCCGCGCACAACTCCTGAGCAAAAGGCACGCTCCCGCCCCCGCCCCCACCCCCACCCCCCTCGCGACCGCGGCGGACTATGCCACGCTCGCGGGTCGGAGCGATGCCGCCCTGAAGGCGAACACCGGCTGCACCTGGGAGCGCTGGGTCAAGGCGCTCGATCGCGTCGCGGCGCACACCTGGCCGCACCGGCGGATCGCCGAGTACGTGTCCGAGAAGTACAAGGTCCCGGGGTGGTGGGCGCAGACGGTCACCGTGGGGTACGAGCGCATCAAGGGCCTGCGCGCGATCGGCCAGCGTCGAGACGGCGCGTTCGAGGCGACCAAGAGCAAGGTGTTCGCGGTGCCGCTCGCCCGGCTGTATCGGGCTTTCAGCGACCCGCGCACGCGGACGCGCTGGTTGCCCGATGTGAAACTTACCGTCCGTACAGCGACGCGTAACAAGTCCATGCGGCTCACCTGGCCGGACAACACGTCGGTCCAGCTCGGCTTCTTCGCTAAGGGCGTGGCGAAAGCCCAAGTCCAGATCCAGCACGGGAAGCTGCCGGACAAGGCGGCGGCGACCCGGACGAAGGACTACTGGGCGGAGCGCCTCGACACGCTCGGGAAGGTGCTGGCGTAGGCGAGGCTTGAGGCCCACGCGGAGCGACCGGCTTGCGGGCGCTGTCCGAAAGTGAATCTTGCTGTACCGCTCCAGGACACCGCCCGTGAGCCAGTGGGAAGCAATCGTCACGCGCCAGCTGCGCGCGCTGCACCTCGGTAGCATCAGGAGCAATATCCTGGTGTTCGCGGTGCTGGCGACGCTGACTCCGACGCTCGTGACGAGCCTCGTGTCCTACCGGCAGAACCGCCAGCTGCTCACCGAGCAAATCGCCGGCGAGCTGCGCAGCGCGAGCTCCGAGGCAGCCCGGGAGCTGGACCTGTGGCTGAACGAGCGACTGGACGATTTGCGAGCGGCGGCGAGCTCCTACGTCACCTCCGAGAACCTGGCCAAGATCCAGGGGAGAGAAGAAGTCCAAGCGCTCGGCCGTCTCCGCGATTATCTAAACTCGGTCCGACAGCGCTTGCCGGACAACGAGGCGCTGGTGCTCATCGACCCGGGCGGGCGGGTGGTGGCGAGCAGCAGCGGCCGTACCGGCGGCGTGCGGCTCCCCCCCGACGGGCTGAGCCGCCTGCGGACGGGCGACGCGCTCGTGGGCGACGCGTACTGGGATGGGGCGATCGGCAAGCCCGCGATGGTGCTCGCGGTACCCATCCGCCAAGCGGATGGCCGCTTCCTCGGCGCCTTCACCGCGAAACTCAACCTGCGCACGGTCGCCGAGCTGCTGCAGCGGCTCGCCCCAGACGACCCCCAGGACGTCTATCTGATCACGGACCAGGGCAAACTGATCATCAGGTCCCGAGTCAGCTCCGCCGATCTGATGCGCACGAGACTTCCCGAGACGACGACGCGAGCGCTCCTGGACCGAGAGGGCCAGATCGTGATGTACAAGCGGGCCGACGGACGGGACGTCGTGGGGGCCCTGCGGCGGGTGCCCCGGCTCGGCTGGGCGGCGGTAGCCGAGCTGCCCCAGGCCGCGGCGCTCCGCGAGGTTGGCCGGCTGCGGAACGCCACGGTGTTGATGATCGCCGCCCTGCTCGCGGCGGTCGGGCTGATGGCCTACGTCCTGGGACGGCTCATCGTGCGCCCGCTCGAGCGCCTCACCGCGGCCGCGGCGAAGGTGGCCGGCGGAGACCTCTCGGTCGATCTCCCGGCGGCCGGGGCCGGGGAGGTGGGCTACCTGACGCACGTGTTCAACACCCTGGTGGCACGCCTGCGGGAGCGGGAGAGCCAGGCGGAGCTGGAGCGGCTCTCCGTCACGGACGCCCTGACGGGCCTCTACAACCGGCGCTACCTGATGGGGACGCTCGCGAGCGAGGCGCAGCGCTCGCGGCGACTGCGGCGCCCGTTCTCGGTGCTGTTGGCGGATGTCGACCACTTCAAGCAATACAACGACACGCAGGGCCACCCGGCGGGGGACGCCGCCCTCACGAAGATCGCGGACATCCTGCGGAAACAGACGCGCGCGGTGGACTGCGTGGCGCGGTACGGGGGAGAGGAGTTCCTGATCGTGCTGCTCGAGACGACGGTCGCAACGGCCGCGCTCGTGGCCGAGCGCATCCGGGCCCGCGTGGCAAGCGAGGAGTTCGCCGGCGGGAGCATGACGCTGAGCATCGGCGTGGCGGAGTGTCCGAGCCACGGCGACACGCCGGAGACGCTCATCGCGAGCGCCGATGCCGCGCTGTACGAGGCGAAGGGCGCGGGGCGCGACCGCGTGGTGGCCGCCGGCGGGAAGCAGGAGCCCGAGAGGGAGCGGCGACGGCGCAAGGGGGAGGCCTGACGGTCGTGGTCACTTTGAGGGTCAACGGCAAGGCGCACACGGTGGACGTACCCCCGGACATGCCCCTGCTCTGGGTACTGCGCGACGTCATCGGACTGACCGGCACCAAGTTCGGCTGCGGCGCGGCGCTGTGCGGAGCCTGCACGGTGCATCTCGATGGCCGGCCGATCCGCTCCTGCGTCACGCCGGTGGCCGCGGCCGCGGGCAAAACCGTCACGACCATCGAGGCGGCGGGGGAAGGACCGACCGGCCGCAGGGTGCAGCAGGCCTGGCTCGATCTCGAGGTCGTCCAGTGCGGCTACTGCCAGTCCGGCCAGATCATGGCCGCCGCCGCCCTGCTCGCGACCAAGCCGCATCCCACGGACGCCGAGATCGACGCGGCGATGGCGGGTAACATCTGCCGCTGCGGCACCTACCCACGCATCCGCGCCGCGATCAAGCAGGCCGCCCTATCCAAGGGAGCCTGACCATGCACCTCGTCTCCCGCCGGACGTTCCTCGAGACCAGCGCCGCCGTCGGGGGCGGCCTGTTGCTCGGCTTCACGCTGCCCCCGCTGGCCCCCCTCCAGCAGAACGGCCCATTTGTGCCCAATGCGTTCGTCCGGATCGACCGCGACGGGCGCGTGACGCTCATCATGCACAAGGTGGAAATGGGACAGGGGACGTACACATCGATGCCCATGCTGCTGGCCGAGGAGCTGGAAGTGGATCTCAGCCAGGTCCAGCTCGAGCATGCGCCCCCCGACGACGCGCGCTACGCCGAACCCCTCTTCGGCGTGCAGGAGACGGGGGGCTCGACGTCGGTGCGCGGCAACTGGGAGCCGCTGCGCCGCGCCGGCGCCACGGCTCGCAGCCTGCTCGTGGCCGCCGCGGCGCAGACGTGGAAGGTCGATCCCGGCTCCTGCCACGCCGCAGAGGGCCAGGTGATCCACGGTCCGACCGGCCGCAGCCTCAACTACGGCGCCCTGGTCGCCACGGCGGCCGCACTGCCGCTGCCGCGCCACGTGACGCTCAAGGACCCAAAGGACTTCAAGCTGATCGGGACGCCCGCGAAGCGGCTCGACGCCCCCGACAAGGTCAACGGCACAGCGCAATACGGTATCGACGTGAAGGTCCCGGGCATGAAGGTCGCCACGGTGGCGGCCTGTCCCGTGTTCGGCGGCAAGGTGGCGTCGGTCAACGACGCCAAGGCGAAGGGGATCAAAGGCGTGCAGCAGGTCGTGCGCCTCGACGACGCGGTGGCCGTGGTCGCCGACCACATGTGGGCGGCGAAGCAGGGCCTGGCAGCGCTCGACATCCGGTGGGACGAGGGGCCGAACGCGAAGCTGAGCACCGCGGACATCGTGCAGCAGCTGGCAGCGGCGTCGGAGAAGGCGGGCGTCGTCGCGCGTAACGAGGGCGACGCGTCCAAAGCCCTGGCGGGCGCCGTCCGCAAGGTCGAGGCGGTCTACGAGGTGCCGTTCCTCGCGCACGCCACCATGGAGCCCGTGAACTGTACCGTCCACGTGCGTCCGGACGGCTGCGATATCTGGGTGGGGACGCAGGTGCCCACGTTCACCCAGACCGCGGCCGCGAAGCTGACCGGGCTGCCACGGGACAAAGTGCGCGTGCATAACCATCTCCTGGGCGGAGGCTTCGGACGGCGGCTGGAGGTGGACTTCGTCATCCGCGCGGTACAGATCGCGCGGCAGGTCGCGAGCCCGGTGAAGGTGGTGTGGACCCGCGAAGAAGACATCCAGCACGACATGTACCGGCCGTACTACTACGACCGGATCGCCGCCGGTCTGGACGAGCACGGGATGCCGATCGCCTGGACCCACCGGATCGCGGGCTCCTCGATCATGGACCGGGTGATCAACCAGCTCTTCCCCAAGACGCTCCGGGTGATGCGGGCGGCCGGCCTGCATCAGCTCGTCGCGATGGTCAAGGGGCTGGACGTCGATGCCGTGGAAGGCGCGGCGGAGCCGCCCTACACGCTCCCCAACATCCGGGTGGAGTACGTTCGTCAGGAGCCGCCCGGGGTGCCGACCGCGTTCTGGCGCGGCGTCGGGCCCACGCACAACATCTTCGTCGTCGAGAGCTTCATGGACGAGCTCGCCGCGGCGGCAAGGCGGGACCCCGTCGCATACCGTCTTGCGCTCCTGGACAAGTCGCCGCGCGCCCGGGGGGTGCTGGAGCTGGCGGCGCAGCAGGCCGGCTGGGGTCAGCCGCTGCCGGCGGGGCACGGGCGCGGCGTCTCGTTACTGCACGCCTTCGGGAGCTACATCGCCCAGGTCGCCGAGGTGTCGGTGTCGCAGGCGGGCGACGTGCGCGTCCACCGCGTGGTGTGCGCGGTGGATTGCGGCACCATCGTGAACCCGGACACGGTGAAGGCGCAGATGGAGAGCGGCATCATCTTCGGGATCACGGCCGCCCTGTTCGGCGAGATCACGATCAAGGACGGCCGCGTCGAGCAGTCCAACTTCAACAACTACCGGATGCTGCGCATCAACGAGGTTCCCGTCATCGACGTGCATCTGGTCAAGAGCGGCGAGGCGCCGGGAGGGATCGGCGAGCCGGGCACGTCGGCCGTGATGCCCGCCCTCGCCAACGCCATCTTCGAGGCGACCGGCAAGCGGATCCGCAAGCTGCCCGTCAAGGACCAACTGTCGATCAGCGGTGCTTGATGAACGAGCCGTCCTGCAGCTCGGCGTAAGCGCGCCGCAGCTCCCCCTCGGTGTTCATCACAATCGGCCCCCGCCAGGCGACCGGCTCCGCGATCGGGCGACCGGAAACGAGCAGGAAGCGTATCCCGGCGTCGCCGGCCTGGACCGTGATCTCGTCGCCCGTGTCGAACAGCACAAGCGATCGATTGCCCGTGAACTCCGGAGTGCCGCTGGCATCGCCCACCCATTCGGTGCGGACCGCACGGGGCGCCGATGCGTCGCGGAAGCTCCCACTCCCCTCGAAGACGTAGGCGAAGGCGTGGCGCGACGACTCGACGGGCAGCGTCTTGCGTAGCCGCGGCGGGACCCACACGTCGAGGTAGCGTGGGTCGGCGGCGACGCCCTCGACGGGACCGGTCTTGCCCCAGAAGCTGCCGCAGATGACGCGCACCCGCGTCCCGTCGTCGTCCACGACCTCCGGGATGTCGCGCCCCACGATGTCCTGGTAGCGGGGATCGGTCATCTTGAGCGATGCGGGGAGGTTCGCCCACAGCTGGAATCCGTGCATGCGGCCGCGCTCGTCGCCCTGCGGCATCTCCTGATGGAGGATGCCGCTCCCGGCAGTCATCCACTGCACGTCCCCGGCGCCGAGCGTGCCGCGGTTGCCCAGGCTGTCGCCGTGCTCCACGGCCCCGTTGAGGACGTAGGTGATGGTTTCGATCCCGCGATGGGGATGCCACGGGAATCCGGCGCGGTAGTCCTGCGGGTTGTCGTTGCGGAAGTCGTCCAGCAAGAGGAAGGGATCGAACTCGTCGGTGTTCCCGAAGCCGAACGCCCGGCGCAGCTTCACGCCCGCGCCCTCGATGGTGGGTTGCGACTGAATGATCGACTTGACCGGCCGGATGGACATGGCGTCTCCTCACGCTACGCGATGGTAACGAGGGGAGGAACCACGGCCGAGCCGCGGAGGTTCCCGCAGGACTCGGACTAAGGATCGCGAATTCGTCGCCGCCGGCACGATGTACTATATATGTCAAGTATCTCCCGGCTCTTGGCAGACCGGCAAACAACAGTTAACTTCCTTCAGTCAAGCGTAGGTCTGCCCAAGGAGGACTCCCGTGGATGTTTCGTTTGTGATCCGCCGCCGGCTGGACGAATTCGGGCTGGAACAGCGCGATCTGGCCCAGGCCGCCCAAGTGACCGAGTCCTACATCTCCCAGTTGCTCACGGGGAAGCGAGCGCCCCCCGCGCCGAACCGCACCGACATCTACGACAAGATGGACAAGTTCTTGAAGCTTCCGACCGGGGAGCTGGCGAGGCTGGCGGACCACCAGCGCAAGGAGCAGCTGAAGCGAGAGCTGGGGGACGAGCCCACGCCGTTGTTTCGGGAAGTTCGCGAGTTGATCCTCCGGAAATGCAAGCCCGACACGGCAAGACAAGTACGCGTGGTCTTCGAGAAGCAGCCGTTCGGAGAACTGGAACGCCTGGTCACCCAGAAGCTGCTGGACGTGGTCAAGGGACTGGCCCAACAAGAGTTGGAGAACGAATCGTGGCTCCGGGCGGTGGCGGAGCTCGGCGGCCGAAGCTACGAGGAAATGCGCGTCATCGTGCTCGAGTTCCTCGATACGGACATCTTCCACGTATCCATTGAAAACTGTGTCTCGTTCTTGGATCCGCTGATTGCGTCCTGGGACATCGACCTCGCGACGTTTGCCTTGGAAATCGTCTTGAACGACAGGCTGGTCTCGGGAAACGTGAAGAAGTTTGAGTTTATCGAGCTGCAATCCGAACAGCCTTTCGTCGAAGAGCCCGGATTCAAGGGGTTCCTTCAGGATCCGTCCCTCAGCGGCACGGCGACGGCGGAGGAAGTCGCGTTTCTCAAGCAGCTGAAGTTCAAGGGCAAGCGACCGACACCCCTTTACTATTACCGGGAGTTACAGAACCTCAGAGACCCGCTCCATTTTCGGGCCGCGTAGACTGGATAGTGAGGAGTGACATGATCACCGAGCCCACCGACTTTCAGAGCCGACTGCGCGTCCTCCTGGGACTGCAGGGCGCGGTGCTCACGGACGAGGAGATGTCCCACACGGCGGAGTGCTACGCCAAGTGCCCAGGGAAGGAGCACTGGGACGTGCGCGAGTACGCTCAGCGCATCGGGCTGGGCGCGCGCGAATACCGGGTGGTGCGGGGCAGCAGCGTCCAAGATGTGTACCGCAGCGCGGAGCGGGTCCGGGCGCACGCCGTAGGCACGGCACTCAACGAGCTCGAGTCCCAAGACAGGTCGGGGGAGGCCCCCAAACTCGTCCTTCCCGTAGCGCCGTGACGCGACCCGTCGCATAGACCTTCCGGATGTCGCTGTCTACCTCGATAGTGCCTCGTCCCATGGAGACATTCGCTCCTTAACCATCCGGCATCTTTAGGGAGGAGAAAAAAGGGACGGTCTAGGACCGCCCCCTTTTCCCAGAACAGACCGCTGGCCCCGGCTGAGCCCAGGCGGTCCTAGTTGCGCGCCGCGATCTTGTGGCAGGTCGAGTTCGCAACCTCGTAGTTCAGAACCTCTGGCGTTCCCTCGATCACCTTCGCCAGACTCTTCAGCACTTCGGGATACGTATCGCGGCCGTACGCCTCCGCGCTCTCTTTCCGATCCCAGAGACTGATGGCGATCGCTGCGGCGCCGTCGGGGGCGACGAACGTGATCTCGTCCTTGAAGCCGTTCTGCTTGCGCAGCAAGGGCAGGACGTCCGTTTCCAGCGTCCGGGTGAACTCAGGGGCCGTATTGGCCTTGAGATGCAGCGTGACATTGCGTGCGTACATTAGCGACTCCTTCGCAACCATCATGAACCTGCGTGACTACTGCTGCTTCTTAAGCTCCCGAAGGTTACCGTGCTTTTACTATCATTGTCAAGTCCAGTACTTGCGGAGCTCACGTGCTTGACAAAGAAAGTACATTGCGGCATCTTCGTAGCTTATGGAAGGCCTGCTCACACACGTCGCCAGGGCCGATTGTTTCATCACTCTGCCTCATCCGGCGCTAGCGTGCGGGATCGTCACGGCATGGTGGCAGTCTCAGGTGGAGGCGGACCCGGCCAAGTTGCCCTTCGCCAGCTCACCTCAAGGGGGCTAGAACATGGTCGACATTCACTGCCACGGCTGCGGCGGGTTCATCAGCAACCCAGCGCCCATATCCTATCGGCTCCCTTCGAGCCGAGCACTGCCGGCAGCACCCCACAGCAGCTTGTGTACGTGCACGCCGCCAATTGTCTACGGGCCGCCGCAGGGGTACTTGTCGTCGCCCGGCATGCCGATTCCCGATTACCGCAGCACCTGACCATTCCCCCCTTTGACTTCACCCTGCCATTCGACTAGCCTTGCAGCAGCAAAAGTCAAGGCGGGACTTGGCCAATGCGCCGGTCCCGCCTTTGTTCTTGCGAAGCCCTTCGCGAACGGAGTGCCGATGGCCAAGGAAGAAGCGATCGAGCTCGACGGCATCGTGGAGGCCGTGCTGCCCAACACCACGTTTCGGGTCCATTTACCGAACGGCCACACCGTGCTCGCCACCATTGCGGGCAAGATGCGGCGGTTCCGCATCCGCGTGCTCGCGGGCGACCGGGTGACTCTCGCCGTGTCCCCCTACGACCTCACGCGCGGACGCATCACCTTCCGGCACAAGTGAACCGTTCGCAGCTGAAACAGGCCCGCGCCGGGATGGTGACGGACGGCGGTGCACCACGCTGTCGGGGATGCGACCAGCCCCTCCGCTTCGGCACCGACCGCCAGGGCCGGACGACGGAATCCTGCGCCTGCGGATACCAGGGGTTCTTGAAGACCCGGCCTGGGCTAGTGGATTTACGACCGGCTGCTACGACGCCCGCAGCGCGTTGACGATGTTCAGGCGCGCCGCCCGCGCCGCCGGAAGGACTCCCCCGACCAGCCCCATCACCACCGCGAAGATCAAGGCGCTCGCGATCACGCCGGCGGCGGGCTCGGCCGAGCGGTTGATGCGCAGCGCGGCGAGGTCGGCGTTCTTCGCTTCCATGGCCCCCAATCCTAACACTCCGACAACGGTCCGGCGCGTTTGCGCCGGTTGAACCCTCCCCTCTCTTGCGCTCCGGCGCGCGCTGGGGGGATATAGGGGCCCACCGGAGGAACGTCATGATCGCCGTGTCCGCTCGTCGCACACTTTTGCCGCTCTCGCTGGTCCTCGCGCTCCACGCGGCGGGCCACGCTCAGGCCACTGTACCCGCCCGCGCCCCCGCCCCCGCGGGCGCGACCGCCGCGTGGACGCTCAAGCTGAAGGGGGACATCCGCTGGCAGCAGGTCACTCCCGCGGGTGCGCTCCTCGTCTCGACCGACGACGCGCTCTCGGGCGTGGACATCGAGCGCGGCGTGGTCGCGTGGGAGAAGCCCGAGCTCAGCGGGTTGCCGGCCGACAGCGTCCGCATAGTCGAGGGGTCTCTCCTCATGGAAGCGGCGCGGCCGGGCCTGCTCGTGATCTTCGACCCGGTGACCGGCGCGGCCGTCTTCGATTCTCGGCGACCGGGCCTGGGGCAAATCGTCACCCGCCGCGTGCTGCCACAGAGCGGCACGCTGCTCGTCCACGGGCGGGCTGCGGGGGCGGGGGCGGGGTCTTCGGTCGTCGCGCTCTACGATCTCGTGACGGGCGAGCAGCGGTGGGCGAACGCAGCGCTGTTCGAGCAGACCGACCCCAAGAAGAAGGGGCTCGGAGGCCTGATGCAGGGCTTGGTGCGCGCGGCGTCCGAGGCGACCGCGCTCGAGGTCCTGCAGGCGGGGCCCGACATGATCGTGGTCCATACGCTAATGGGTCTGCGGGGGCTGGACGCGCGCACGGGCGCCGTGCGCTGGTCCGCGGCGCTGCCCACCGCCCGCGCGGGCAACCCCGCGCGCCACGTGCGGCTCTACCCGTCGCTCAACAAACCCGATCGCATCTACGTGAGCTTCGACGACCGGCTCATGGCCTATCGACTCGCCGACGGTCAGGCGGTGTGGTCCAAGCCGGCGACGGTGGAGGGCTGGGTGCACGATATCGTTGAGCACCCCGACGGCATCGTCATCCTCCCGGAATCGCCGCCCGCCAATCAGGCGACCGGCAACGTGCGGATCGTGAACGGTGTGGTGCAGACGGGGCTCAACGTGGCGCGCTATGAGGATGGAACGACCATCGCCGGCAAGCCGCTGCGCATGCGCGGCACCGTAACCGACGCGATGATCGTCGGTGGCTCAGCGGTGCTCGCAGTGGACGCCGAGTCGCGCACCTTTGTGAACGTGCTGGACGTGGCCACGGCCACCGTGCGCCTGAAGAAGGATGTGAAGATCAAGGGCCAGCTCGCCTACGCCGAGCTCACGCCCGGAGGGGGGGGCCTGCTCTACATCTCGCGGCCCGACGCGGCGACGAACGCCGAGGTGAACGTCATCGACCTCGCCACGGGTGAGCCGAAGTTCAAGGACGCGATCGAGAGCGGCAAGCCGCTCTCCTCCAGCGACTACAATGCCGCGCGGTACGCCCTGCACCATGTCGTCGAGGGGACGACGCTCTATGTCTTTGCGAGCCACGATCACCGGCTGTACGCGATCGATCGCAACGCCGGTACGTTCCGCGCGCTCGGCGGCGAGATCAAGCTGCAGGGCGGCGAGGATCCGGTTGACATGGAGATCCGGCCGGCGGGGATTGTGCTCATCGCGCCCCAGAACCTCGTGGTCGTGGCGCGGGATGGGCAGGTGAAGCAGCAGGTCTACTACCCTGCCCCGCAGCTGCCGGGGCTGCTGCGCGCCCTGTATCGGATCAACGCCGTGCGCGCCGGCCTGTACGGCGCCGCCGCCTCGGCGTACGGCGACGCCTTCGCCCAGGCGTCGCGCACCGCCACGGATTCCAACGCGCGCCGCATCACCGGACAACTGGCGACGGCGTACTCACAGGGCGGCGCCCAGCTCACGGGCTATTCGCACCAGGCGGCGGCGCTCGCCTCGAAGCGGTTCCGGGCCTCGCTCACCGTCCCGGGGTCGGTGTTCATGTTGACGCGCGCGCCCGAGGGGAACGGCAACGTCCTGCTGCAGATCGACAAGGACAGCGGGCAGCCGCGGGCACGTGTGGATCTGGGCAAGGAGCGCGAGCCGGTGTACGCGGTGGACGACGTCGCCGGGATGCTGTTCCTGCGGACCGCTTCGGGCACGCTCGTCGGCTACCGGCTCTGATCGTAGGCTTGCTGCAGGCCTTTGATATCGATCTTGGTCATTTTCAGCATCGCCTGCATGACCCGGTTTGCCTTGGCGGGGTCTTTGTCCCCCAGCAGCTTGCCCAAGACCGTGGGCACAATCTGCCACGACACGCCATACTTGTCTTGGAGCCAGCCACATTGGTCTTTCCGGCCGCCTGCAGAGAGCTTGTCCCACAGCTCGTCTACTTCTTTTTGCGTGTCACAGTTCACGAACAAAGAGATCGCCGGCGTGAACTTGAATTGCGGGCCGCCGTTCAGGGCGTAGAAGTCCTGTCCCTCGAGCTGGAATGTCGCGGACATGACCGTCCCCTTCGGCCCCGGCCCTGCTTCTCCGTACCGAGTCACCGTCACGACCTTCGAGTTCTTGAAGATCGAGACGTAGAAATTCATCGCCTCTTCGGCTTTGCCGTCGAACCACAGGAACGGGACGATCTTCTGCATATGCTCCTCCCTATTGATGGACACGCGGGCGGTACAGGACGCCGCCGAGCCACGTACAGGGCAAGCCGGTGACCGCGAGCGCGACCGGGTACCAGAGCGGGCCGAGTCCGGGTTTGGCGATCGCGACCATCACACCGGCGAGGCCCGGCGCGAGCCCGACGAGGCCGAGGATCAGAGCGTGGCGCACGGGCGCGTGGGGGGCGAGCCGCGCCGTGACGTAGCCGCCCAGGACGGTGTAGACGATGCGATACGCCGTCGCCACCGCGAAGAGCCCGCCCGCCATCGGTTCGCCCCACGGCGGGTATACCCTGAGCACATGCAGCACCTGGTCGGTGCCGAGCGACAGGACGACGATCGCGGCGAACCCCGCGGCGACCGCGCCCGTGCTGCGCCAGAAGGACGTCGTCATCTGGTTACCCTCGAAGTTGCAGCGAGCAGCTCGTCGAGCCGGTCGGCGCGGCTGCCGTCAAGGCCCGTCAGGCCGCCTGCGGATCACCTATTTCTTCGCGGGCGCGAGCGGCCCCAGGGACCGCGGCGGCCCGATGCGTCGCGCTTCGATCCGCAAGAAATCCGTGACCCAGGTCTTTCCGCCATCCGTGGAGCGGTCGCCCGTCCAGGAAAAGCGATCCGGCCGGATGTCGTAGTAGCGAATCCGCCAGATCGACGGGTTTGGGCTCATCACGCCGAACTTCTGCTCGATGTGCATTTCCGCGCCGACGCGGTGCGCGGTGCCAACATTCTGCAGGCCGGTTCCCGATTCCGCCGAGACGAGCTCCCATTGATCGAGGACGGCGTTGTATGCGCGCAACGTGGACGACACATAGTAGGTCTGGCCGCTGTCCCCCACGACGCGATACTCATCCAGGATCTGTGCGCCCTCGGCGAGGCGCACCGCGCTCCAGTATCCGCGGCCCGTCCCGAACTCGCGACTCACGGAGGTGAACTCCCAATCGCCGAGCAGGTAATCGAAGTCCCCCTGATGTGCCTCGTAGGACGCCTTGATTTGCTCCTTGGTGCGCCGACCACTGGCCTGCGCGGACAGCAGTGATGCGATCGCCATCGAGACGAGCAGGGTTGCGGCACACAGCGGGAGAACGGTGCGGCGCATGGCGACCTCGCTACTGGAAAGGGGAACAACTCGCACCACGTTCACCGACCAACCTGCACCACGGCTCCGGCCTGGCAACGTCCGTCAGGCGGCGGGGAGCTGGCCCCAGTTACAGCAGAACGAGGTGGCCGCCGCCGGTCAAGAGAATCACGAGATTCATCGCGAGCAGCATGAGGTCGTAGTGCCAGCCGTATGCCCGGCCTCCCCAAAAGCCGATCTTCCACACGAAGATCTTCTTTTGTATCGCACCGAGCATGAGCAGGATCAGCCCGAGGGCGGCGAGTTGTGTGAGGACCCCGAACGCCACGCCCACGCTCCCGAGGACTTCCGCGGCGCCGAGAAAGACCGTGAACCCGGTGCTCGCCCCGATGCTCTTCGACCGCTCGGCGGGGTTCCTGAGGTGATTCCACCCGCTATCGAAGAACACGACGGCGACCATGAGCCGCAGCAGCAACAAGCCGACGTCGCCGAACCGCAATAGCGCGGGGAATAGGACGCTCATGCTCGCTGCTCAGTCGGGCTGCGGCGGATGGCGGCGCAGCTGCGTCGTCGCCTCGTCGATGCGGACGATATAGGTCCGCACGGCCTCGCCGTGCGCGCGCCGCGGCACGACGAAGTGGCGATCGTCGGGCCGCGAGCTCTTCAAGTCGTCGACCATCAGGTCTCCCCCGTGGGCCTCGACCGCCGCTTCGAAGCGCTCCACGGCCGAGAGCAGGTCCGCCAGATCCCCGGGATCCTCGGCGCCGGTCAGGGCGATCCCGCGGCTCCGCAGCCGGGCCGCCACTTCGGCCACCGCCGCCGCGCGCTCCTCGGCTTCCTCGTCGTACCGGTCCATACCCGTTGCTCCTCGCTACAGGGCCCGCCGCAGTGCGGCCGCGAGCGTCTTGGCGTCGCCCGGCTCTTCGTGGCGACGGCCGTTGATGAAGAACCTGGGCGTGCCGCTCACGCCGCTCTTGGTGCCGCTCACGAAGTCTTCACGGACCCGCGCCGCGTGGACGTGGGCGACGAGCTCGCGCCGCACCCGCTCCGCGTCGAGCCCCAGCTCGCGGGCGTACCGCACCAGATCCTCGTCCGCGAGCGCCGCCTGCCGCTGGTACAGGAGATCGTGCATCTCCCAGAACTTGCCCTGCGCGGCCGCCGCCTCCGCGACCTCCGCGGCGTGTTGGGCGTGCGGGTGCTCCTCACTCAGAGGAAAATGCCGGAACACGAACTGGACCTTGCCTCCGACCTGCCGCAGCACCTGCTTCAAATCCGGGTAGGCGCGGCCGCAAAACGGGCACTCGAAATCGCCGTACTCCACGAGCGTGACGGGAGCCTCCACCGTTCCCAGGGTGTGGTCGCGCGGCCCGACGGGCGGTCTCAGCAAGGCCATGGCGTCGTTTCAGTACGCCGTAAACGCGTCGCTCGGGCTCACGGCACGCCCTCCGCGTCGCGAGGCGCGAGTCGCTGCCGGATGGCACCGAGGTGGTACGCCGCGTGCGCGATCGCGCCGATCGCCACACCGAGTGCGTCCTCATCCCACACGGCGTGCGTCTCCACCGCCACCAGCAGCGTCTCGTACTCGCGCCGCAGTCGAGCTTGGAGGTCGGCCCAGGCAGCGTCGTCGACCCTGGACACCGTCCAACTCCGACTGCGATCGCGCGACGTCGGCTGGCCGCGAAGGCCGAGGGTCGAAAGCGCGAGACTCGAGCTCAGGTGGTGGATGTGGCCGGCGATGGTCGTGTGGCCCGGTCCCCCCGCCTGCGAGGCTGCGGCGGCGCTCACGCCGCTGATCGTCCCAAGGACTCCGGTTCCCGGGGATGTGTCGGTGAAGTAGGTCCAGGGGCCGGGAGGCCCTGCGAAGGCCTCACGCAGCATCCTCGTCAGCAAACTCACCGTCACGGCGGGCGGTGTAGCGGTCATGGTCTCGGTCAGGCCTTGAGAGCGGAAACAAGGGGCAGCTTGCGGATCCGCTTCCCGGTGGCCGCGAAGATCGCGTTGGCCAGGGCCGGGGCCGTGACTGCCGTGCCCGGCTCGCCGATCCCGCCGGGCGGCTCGAGGTTCCGCACGAGGTGTACCTCGATCGGCGGCGTCTCATTCATCCGCAGCACGCGAACGTCATGGAAGTTCGACTGCTCCACCCGGCCGTTCTTGAGCGTCACCTCGCCCCACAAGGCGCCGCCGATGCCGAAGATGACCCCGCCCTCGATCTGCGCTTTCACGATGTCCGGGTTCACGACCGTGCCGCAGTCGACCGCGCAGACGATGCGATGCACGCGCACCTCGCCCGACTCGGACACGGAGAGCTCGGCGACCTGGACCACGTAGGTATCCCAGCCGCTGTACATCAGCGCGATGCCGCGCCCGCGCCCGGCTGGCAGCGTCTCGCCCCAGCCCGCCTGCTGCGCGGCCAACTCGAGCACCGTGCGGGCGCGCGGCGACTTTGCCAGCAGCGCGCGACGGTATTCGAACGGATCCGCCTTCGCGGCCAGGGCGAGCTCGTCGATGAAGCTCTCGATCACGAACGTATTGTGCGTGACGCCGACGCCGCGCCAGAACCCGGTGTTCACGACGGGCTCCTCGTGGCGCACGTACTCGACCTGGATCGCGGGGATATCGTACTGCAGATGCACCGCCCCGTCCAACGCATCGCCGTCGAGTCCGTTCCGGAAGGCCGGTGGCGCCCAGCGCGCCAGGATCGATGGGCCCACCAGGCGGTGCGTCCACGCGATCGGCTTGCCGTGCGCGTCCAGGCCTGCGGCCATCCGATCGTAGTAGTAGGGGCGGTAGACGTCGTGCTGCACGTCTTCCTCGCGGGTCCAGACCACCTTCACCGGCCCGTCGACCTGTTTCGCGATACGCACTGCTTGCGTGACATAGTCGACTTCGAGGCGCCGCCCGAAGCCGCCACCCAGGAGATGGTTGTGCACCACCACCTTCTCGAGCGGCAGGCCCGTGACTTGGGCGGCCGTCGCCTGCGCCCGGGCCAGCACCTGCGAGCCGGTCCACACCTCGCAGCCGTCCGGCCGGACGTGCACCGTGCAGTTGATCGGCTCCATGGTCGTGTGCGCAAGGAAAGGGGCCTGGTACACTGCGTCGAGCTTCACCGTCGCTCCGGCGATCGCCGCCGCGGCGTCGCCCTCCTTGCGAGCGACCACGCCCGGCTGCTGCGAGGCCGCGTCGAGCTCCCGGACGACATCGGCCGTGCTCACCTTGGCATTGGGCCCATCGTCCCAGCGGATGGCGAGCGCGGCGAGCCCTTGCTTCGCCGCCCACATGTGGTCGGCGACGACGGCGACCACATCGTCCAGCTTGACGATCTGGCGCACACCCGCGATCGCCATCGCCTTGGCCTCGTCGAGGCCGGCCACCGTGCCGCCGAGTACCGGACTCGCGGCGACGGTGGCGATCTTCATCCCGGGCAGCCGCACGTCGATGCCGAACTGCGCCCTGCCGTTCACCTTGTCGGGCGTGTCCAGGCGCTTCGCCGGCGTGCCGATCAGCTTGAAGTCTTCCGGCCGTTTGAGGACAACATTGTCCGGTATCGGGAGCGCCGCCGCCGCCGCGGCGAGCGCGCCGTAGCTGAGCCGGCGGTGGCTGGGGGTATGGATCACCGCGCCTCGCTCCGCGCGGCAGGACGCGGGGTCGACGTTCCACCGCTTGGCCGCCGCGGCCATGAGCATCGTCCGCGCGGTCGCACCCGCCCGCCGCATCGGCTCGTACAGGCCTTTCACGGAGGTCGAGCCCCCCGTCGCTTGGAAGTGGAATATCGGATTGGCGTAGAGCTTGTCGTCGGGCGGCGCATGCTCGAGGCGGACCTGGTCGAGCCCGACCTCGAGCTCTTCCGCGAGGAGCATGGGCATCGCCGTGTACATGCCCTGCCCCATCTCGACCTGCCCCATGATCATGGTCACGCGGCCATCGGTGCCGATGCGAATGAACGCGTTGGGCGCGAAGACCGGAGATAGCGGCCGTGCGTCGATGCGCCACCCCAGCAGCAAGCCGCCGCCGGCGGCGGCGCCCGCGATCAGGAATTCCCGTCGGGACACGCGGTCCATGGTCAGCCTCCTGCCTTGACGGCGGACGGCGCCCGGGCGGCCTGCTTGATGGCCGCGCGGATACGCTGGTAGGTGCCGCAGCGGCAGATATTGCCGGACATCGCGGCGTCGATGTCGGCATCGCTGGGCTTCGCCTTCTTCGCCACGAGCGCCGCTGCCGACATGATCTGGCCCGACTGGCAGTAGCCGCACTGCACGACCTCGAGATCCAGCCACGCCTGCTGCACTCTCTTGCCGGCCGGCGTCGCGCCGATGGCCTCGATGGTGGTGATCCGCTTGCCGACGGCCACGCCTACGGGCGTCACGCACGACCGGGTCGGCTGCCCATCCAAGTGCACGGTACACGCCCCGCAGGCGGCGATGCCACAGCCGAACTTCGTGCCCGTCAACCCGAGGAGGTCGCGCAACACCCACAGCAGCGGCATGTCGGGCGGCGCGTCCACCGTGTGAGCCTTGCCGTTTATCGTCAGTGTGACCATGGCCATGCCTCCAGCAGTGGTTTTCACTGTGCTGCTTGAATGAGACCAATGATCGCTGCAGGTGAGCAAAAGTACCGGCGATCCGTCCCGCGGGCCCGTCCTCGTGGGCGATTTCAAGCGGCGAGGTGCGACCTCGCGATAGCGTTCTTCACATCGAGCCTCCTGTTCCTGTGTCTCGCTCCCGGGCCATCCACTCCCGGACGGACGCCGCGGTCTGGCCGTCGGAGGCTGTTGCGACCTTCAGTGTCATTCCGGAAACGCCGCGCCGAACATGGGGAGGCCGCTCTTCGATTCGGCCTTCGTCGGCTCGTCTTGCACGACGTCCCAATGTTCTGCGAGACGTCCGTCCACGATACGGAGG
>Ga0209235_1000298_pt1 | contig 24204 bp, 27 predicted proteins | sample GraSoi013_1_20cm_4_FD_185817 | JGI IMG/M metagenome (GOLD analysis project Ga0209235, IMG submission 185817) | Grasslands soil microbial communities from the Angelo Coastal Reserve, California, USA - Sample 09_25_2013_1_20cm (SPAdes) (version 2) | ecosystem: Environmental > Terrestrial > Soil >... | reverse complement strand
CCCGTTCCCCACGATCGGGACGGGGATCGCCGCTCTCCAGCTGCGATCCCTGTCGCCTCCAGCCCCGCGGGACAGAACCTCAACGTCGGCATCCGGACCAGCGCCAGACTGGGAGCACCGCCCCCGATTGTCACCGCCCCATGAGGACGATTTGGGTCTACAAGGGGACGCCCAACCCCCCGGTCAAGCCTAGCGTCGTTCGCAACCGACGCATCGTATATAATCCTTCGCGGCTCGGAGTGAATCGGCAAAACGATTAAGGGGCTTCAGTCCAATCCTCAGGCAGGCAGGGGGAGAGGAATGAAGGCTTTTCCAGTGGCACTGACGTTGATCGTCGTCGCTTCGGTTCTCGCGGCTGCGCCGCTCGTGCAATCATCCGCGGCGTCACGGGCGTCGATCGCGAAGTCGGTGGTTAGCTCATCGTCTCCCACGTCCACGGTCCCATTCTTCCCGAACATCAAGATCACGGACGGCACGTCTCCGTACGATTGGCAGGTCGAGCCGACGATGGTGGTGAACAAGACCGGGACGGTTTTCGTAGGCTGGAAAGAGACCAACGGTCCGGAGGCCGCCGGTTATCGGGTCGGCTCGTCGTTTTCCACAGATCAGGGAACCACTTGGGCCAAGAACATCCTCATGAACCAAACCCACCCGAATCAGAACTGCCGCGATTCAGATCCTTGGATGTCACTGGATCCGAATGATCGGGTTCACTTCGCATACCTCGAGTATGATCCGAACAGCGGGAGTTCGCCACCGTGTAATTCCGGCTTAGACGTTTCCAACACAACGAATGGCCAGGACTGGGGCGGAGTCCATTACGTCCAAGGGTTCGGCGGACTCGTCGACAAGGATTCCATCACCTTCGATTCGAGCGGGCGGCTATACGCGACATGGGACGAAGGGAATATCTTGGCGCTCACTTGGTCCGACGACGACGGAAACCACTGGGTTCCGATCCAGGATCCTGGCAACGTCGGCTTTGGGGTACTCGGCGCCGTCGTCGGCACCTTCGGGACCAGTTCAGTCTACCTCGCCTGGTGGGACTTTTCCACGGACAACATCATGTTCGAGGCCTCGAACGATCGAGGCCAGACCTGGGGCCCTCAGATCCGGGTGAACAGCGCAGGCGGGTCGGCGCAGCAGGTCGGACCTTGGCAGATTCCGATTCCGGCGATGAATGTCGACCCGAACTCCGGGGGGATCGCGATTGCGTGGCCCGACGTTCGGAATGGGAACCAGGACATCTTCTTCGCGTATTCCACGGACGGCGGCGCGACCTGGGGGACGAACCACAAGATCAACGATGACGCGGGTTCGACATCGCAATGGATGGTCGACCTTGCGATTGACGGCACGGGAAAAGTCCACGCTGCATGGGAAGACGGTCGGACCGGAGGGTGGAACATCTTCTACGCGAACTCTACCGACCGGGGAGCGACGTGGACTACCAACCTCCGCGTTTCGTCGGAAGATACCTCGGGCACGTACAACCGTCCGGGCGACTATTTCTCAATCGAGGCGGGACCCAACGATTATGTCTACGTCATCTGGACGGACGGCCGTGGGCAAGACTTCGACATCTATTACGCAAGGAGCCCCGGATTCCCGGGTGCGACGCTCATGGCTTCGACGAACCCCGCGGGACTCAAGGTGCAAATCGACGGGGTGACATATACCAGTCCCGCCCAAAAGACGGTCGTGATCGGATCGGTGCACACGATTGGTGCACCGGATCCGCAGCCGCCGAGCGGCTCGACGTCGCGTTACCTGTGGACCTCTTGGAGCGACGGCGGCGCACAGACCCATAGTCTGACAATGGACAGCGACACGAACGTCGTGGCGACGTTCAAAAAGCAGTTCCTAGCGCGATTCGCCGCGTCTCCATCGGGACCCTCCGTCCTCGTCGACAATGTATCCTATGGGGCTCCGGCGAGTTTGTGGTGGGACCAGGGAACGGCACATTGGCTCGAAGCACCGTCTCCGCAGCCTACGGATAGCAACTCGCGGTTTGTGTTCGTGTCATGGAACGACGGCGGTGGGCGGGCGCACGGCGTCACCGCGAATAAGACAATCAATACCACGGCGACGTTCCAGCCTGAGCGGGCGCTCGTGATTCAGACCGACCCCCAAGGATTGAAGTTCACACTCGACGGCGGCCCACCGCAGTCCGCTCCCGCGACGTTCTGGCTCAACCGCAACTCGACCCACAGCATCGCCGTGGACACGCTCCAAACAGGCGCTCCCGGGGTCCGCTACCGTTTCCTCGAGTGGAAGGAGGACCATGGCGCCCCGTCCCACAACATCACGATGAGTGCGGGCATGACCCTGACCGCGCGGTTCAACACGGAATTCTTCTTGACTGTCGTTTCTCGAGATCCCTTGTCCACGGGGGAGGACTGGTACATAGCCGGTTCTCCCGCGCAAGCCTCGATCTCGAACCCGGTTCAGACGGTGGGTCCGGGTGAACGCCTCTTGTTCCAAGGTTGGGGCGGCGACGCTACCGGCAATGGGACGACGTCCGACAAAATCTTGATGGACGGTCCGAAGACCGCGATTGCGATCTTTGGGACGCAGTACTATCTCGATGTGCAGTCCCAATACGGCGTGGTGGGCGGTAGCGGCTGGTATTTCGCTGGCCGCATCGTCAACGCGACGGCACCTGCGACCTTGCCTCTCTCCTCCGGCTCACGTCGAGCCTTCAACGGATGGAGCGGCGACGCATCCGGCTCGAGCACGACATCGGCTCCCATCATCATGAATGGGCCCAAACTCGCGACCGCGAACTGGAAGCTTCAGTACAACCTCCGAATCGACACCGCGTACGGCACGCCATTGACGGCAGGTTGGTACGACGCCGGCACGCAGACCACGGCGCGTCTCGACGTGGGGACGATTTCCCTCGGGAATGGCGCCCGCGCGCTATTCCAAGGCTGGTTCGGAGATGCCTCGGGTACCGACTCGTCCGGGTCTTCGGCCATCACGATGGACCGCGCGCACCTCGTCGTGGCGGCCTGGCAAGTGCAATACTATCTCACGGTGGAAACTGCATTCGGCAGCGCTTCCGGAAGTGGGTGGTACGCCGGCGGATCCTTCGGCATCGCGTCGGTGAACTCGTCGATGATTCCAGTGAGTGGGACCGAGCGCCAGGCGTTTGCCGGTTGGAGCGGGGACGCGACGGGATCCTCCGGCACCTTGTCGAATCCGATCGTGATGGACGGACCCAAGACGGCGCATGCAACGTGGACAGTCCAATACCTCGTCCGTGTCGATAGCGACATCCAGGTTCAGATCGATGGGGGTGGCTGGTACGCCGTCGGGACGCAGGCAACGCTCCGCGCACCACAAGAGGTAGCCACCGGCGGACAGACGTATCGCTTCTCGGGCTGGACCGGCGGCGTGACCTCATCTGCCACCGAAGTCTCGGTGACCGTGAACGGCCCGTTGGTCGTGCACGCGAACTGGGCGACGGTCGGAATCTTAGGCAGCCCGACGGTCACATACAGTCTCATCGTCGTGATTGTTGTCATCGCGATCGTCATCGCCCTCGTGGTCGCGCGTTCGCGTCGTCGGAGGGAATGATTCGGGCCTCGGACCTCACTTGACCCGGTTCATTCGCAGCTCGAGCCGGGCCGCCTGCGTCTTCCGATAACGCCCGAACGTGGAGAGGAGCAAGAGTCCTCCGACGAAGAAAGCGCCCGCGGAACACACGAGCCGCCACGATTCCAGGTTCCCCACGAAGAGTCCGTTCGTGAGATTCGCGGTGAAGTAGAAGTTGATCGATGTCACGATGATGAAGAGCCCGATCGCCATCGGCGCCCAGACACCGAGGATCGACCGGACCCGCTCGATGTTCATCGGCTCATCAGTCGGATGATCGCTTCCGCGGGTTCGCCGCCGCACTCTTCGAGTGCTTTCCGCGCTTCCGCTTCGGAGACGCCGGCCTTCTCGGCGACGAGCTGGACGTCTTCTTCCGGGATCGCCAGTCCTTGGCTCGCATCAGGCTTCTTCGCGTCGACTCGATCCCGGACGATGGGCTCGCCGACGACCGTCCAGATCTTCTGACCCTGCGCGGTCATTGCCGTGACGTTCGGATCCCGGATCACGTACTCTTTGCTCGCGGTGCGGATGATGACTTCCTCGACGCCCTCGAGCTCTTCCTGCTCGATGCCCATCCGCTTCATGGCCTGGCGCATCTGCCGCGGGTTCACGCGTCCGCCCGGGATCATCGCATCACATGGAAAGGATGGTCGCGACTCGGATAAAGGTTCTGCGCGTCCGACCTCTCCGTCATATGTTTAAATAGCTCAGGGTTCATCAAATTCGGCGTGCGGGTCGCGGTCGTGTTCAAGGATCGATGTCAGCCCAAGCGCTGCCATCTCGAATGCATCGCCTTCTGTCCGCCGCAGCGGACCGGCACGGAAGTCATCTGGATTGATCCGGAGACCACGAAGGCCGCGATCAGCGAAGAAACTTGCATAAGTTGCGGAATCTGCGTCCGCAAATGTCCGTTCGATGCAATTCGGATCATCGGTCTCCCCGAGGCGCTTAAGGAAGATCTCGTTCACCAATATGGAAAGAACGCGTTCCGCCTCTTCCGTCTCCCGGTCCCGAAGCAGGGCGAGGTCATCGGCCTGCTCGGACCAAATGGGATCGGCAAGACGACGTGTGTCAGCCTGCTGAGCGGAGAGGTTGCTCCAAATCTCGGCCATTACCGCCGAAAGAAAGCGTACTGGGATGAGGTGCTCGACTATTTTGCAGGAACGGAGCTCCACGATTACCTTGAGAGAATCGCATCGAAAAAGCTCACGACGGCCATCAAGCCGCAGTACGTTGACAAACTGAGTAAGATCTACACCGGACGCGTCCGCGATCTCTTGACGAAGATCGACAAGCGAAATCGACTCGGAGACCTGACCGCATCCCTGGATCTCGAATCGTTCCTCGATCGGGACATCGCGCAGCTGTCCGGCGGCGAGCTCCAGCGGATGGCGATCGCCGCGACGATGCTCAGGGACGCAGACATCTACTTCTTCGACGAGCCGTCCTCCTATCTCGATATCTACCAGCGACTCCAGGTCGCGAAGGTCATTCAGTCCCTTTCGAAGGAGAAGTACGTCGTCGTCGTGGAGCATGATCTGGCCGTCCTTGATTTCCTCGCAGACACGGTCTTCCTGATGTACGGCGAGGAGGGTGCGTACGGGATCATCGCGCAGCCGAGGCCGGTCCGCACCGCGATCAACGTGTATCTCGGCGGCTACCTGAAGGAGGAGAACATCCGTTTCCGAGATCGCGAGATTCGCTTCGACACCCGCCCGCCTCGAAGCGACTGGAAGGGCGAGACGCTCGTCACGTTCGACGGACTCACGAAACGGTTCGAGGGCTTCGAGCTCACCGTCCATCCGGGACGGCTGCGAAAAGGCGAGGTCGTCGGCGTTGTCGGACCGAATGCGACCGGCAAGACGACGTTCGTCAAGATGCTCGCGGGCCAAGAGACGCCCACGTCGGGTGCCGTGGAAGGGCGGTGGCAGGTCTCGTACAAGCCGCAGTACCTCGAGGCCGTCTACGAAGGCACGGTCGGCGAATTGCTTCGCAACGCCGTCGGAAAGAAGGCGGATACCGGCTACTTCGAGACGGAGATCCTCCAGCCGCTCAAGGTCAAAGGAATGCTCGAGCGGGACGTTTCGACGTTGTCCGGCGGCGAGTTGCAGCGCGTCGCCATCGCCCTGTGTCTCGGCCGGGATGCGGACATCTATCTGATCGACGAGCCGTCCGCCTATCTCGATTCGAACCAGCGGATGGAGGCCGCGCGGACGATCCGACGGGTCATGGAGAAGGAAGCGCGCACCGGGCTCATCGTCGATCACGACGTGTACTTCATCGACATGGTGTCGGACAGCATCATGGTCTTCTCCGGCGATCCGGGCCGGACCGGCGTGGGCGAAGGTCCGTTCCCGATGCGGGACGGGATGAACCGCTTCCTGAAGATGGTCGGCATCACATTCCGCCGGGACGCGGACACGAACCGCCCGCGAATCAACAAGCTCGACTCCCGCCTGGATCGAGAGCAGAAGTCCGCCGGCGAATACTACTACGCGATCGAGGACGCGGTCCACGCGTCGTGATCGTCCGTTACGCCGAAGAACGAATCAATCGGCCCCGCCCCTCGGAGATGGCCTCCCCATCTTCGACGATCGTTTCTCCTCGGAGGTACACGGCTCGAGGGAAGCAGGCTTCCATTCCCTCGAACGGCGTCCACCCACATTTGTATCGAACGCGTTTCGCGGTGACGGTTTCGATATTCCGCGGGTCGACCACGAGGAGGTCGCCATCCCGGCCCACTTCGATTGTCCCCTTCGCGATCCCCAAGATGTCGGCGGGTCGCGCCGCCATCGCCGAGACGAGTCGCGGAAGGTCGAGGTCACCCGTGCGAATCCGACGCATGAGTAGTGGGAACGCCGTCGCGACACCGGGGATTCCGGCGGGCGCTTCCTCGAAAGGCTCGCCCTTTTCGTCCAGAGTGTGCGGTGCGTGATCGCTCGCGACCGCGTCGATGCGGCCCCGACGGAAGGCGTCCCAGAGCGCCTCGCGATCCGCGGGTGATCGGAGCGGGGGATTCACTTTCCCTCGAGCACCGAGCGGCTTTGACGAGTCGAGGAATAGGTGGTGGGGCGTCACCTCACACGTCGCCCCCGCAGGCACCGAGTTAAGCGCCTCCAGACAGGTGACGTGAGCGACGTGCACCCTCGCTCCGTCTCGGATGCGCGCCAGGGTGGCGATGGCGGCATCTTCGGCGGCCTTCGGTCGTGCCGCGTCGTGGCCCCGGAGGTCCCTCGCTTTCTGCTTGGTGAATTTCCCCGGGTCCTCCGCGTGGACGACGACGAGTTTCGGCTGCGCTTCCGCGGCTCGGAGGATTTCTTCCAGTCGCGGCACCGGCACCTCGAGATTTCCGGTCGACTCCGCCATGTAGACTTTGAATGCGGCCGCATTGCCAAGTCGAGAAACTGCCTCCGGGGATTGCGGTGCGGCATACAGAGCATAGTCCACGGTGGCCCGCCCGTGGAGTTCCGCGGCTTTCGCATCCAGCGCCGCAGTCGTGGTCACCGGAGGGACCGTGTTCGGCATGTCCGCCACCGTCGTCACGCCCCCGATCGCCGCCGAACGGGTCCCGCTCGGAAAATCCTCCTTGCGCCGGAGCCCCGGGTCTCGCATGTGGACGTGGAGGTCGACGCACCCCGGCAGGATCAGCGCGTCGCCGTGGTCAATCTGTTCGTCGCCTCGGAGGACTCTCTTGATCGCGGCAATCCGGCCCGCTTCGTCGATTCCGATGCTCAAGGGCTCCAGCCGGCCGCGAAAGAACACGCGGCCGCTAATGACCCGCACGCGCCGCCTCCAAGGTCCGGCGCGCGACGGGACCTCGGGGCTGGGTTTCCGCGAAGACCTCGGCCTGGAACTTGTAGACCCGCGTCGCGGGGTCGAGCCACGCGTCGGCCAAGAGGCCCGCTTTCATGCACGCCTCGGACAGAAATTCGGCCGCATCCCAGGCGTACTCGATCGCGACCTGCGGAAGCAGAAGTCCGCGATACGGACCCTGGGCGACGCTCAGCCCATCCACGCCGACGTTGACGGACTTCGCGAGGTCCTTCGGCTTCTTCACATCAATCAGTTCGGGCGGGGTCAGGATGCTGACTTCCACCGTGACGCGGTCGAGCTCTTCCGAGGTCAAGCGCGGGAATCGCGGGTCCTCCGCGGCGCCCTCCGCGCCTTTCTCGATCGACTTGACGAGAGGGAAGAACGGCTGAGGGTAGCCGATGCAGCCACGCAGCAGGCCACTCGGATGTTCGTTGAGCGTGACGAACGCCCCGGACTTCGTTTCGAATGCCTTGGGGATTTCAACGGTTCGTTTCGCGCGCTTGACGACGTACGCCTCGAGGGCCTCACGCGCGATGCGGACGGCGAGTTCGCCTTCCCGGTCCGCGTACGACATTCGGCTCGACAACAAGGCGCGTGCCTTAACATTGTCGGCGCGGTTCTCCGATTGCCATTCCGTGCGGCCGCTCTCGCTCCGCCGATTGGGATGTCTAGCATGCGAATTGGACTCGCAACCTTTATCGGCCCCGACTTCTCATTCACCGCGGCACAACATGCGAGCGCGCGTCCCCGTCGTCGAAATCATGACGCAATCCCCGGTGACGATTCCGGCCACCGCGACCGCGAAGGAGGCGGCCGGCCTCATGCGAGACCGGGAGATCGGGAGCCTCGTGGTGGTCGAGACCGGCAAGCCGATGGGCATCGTCACGGAGCGGGACATCGTGACGAAAGTCGCCGCGCCGGACAAACAACCGAGTCGTGTCCTCGTCCGCGACATCATGACGTCCCCCGTGGTCGTGGTTCATCCGCACGAGGAAGTCGCCGAGGCCGCGAAGCTGATGTCGCAACGCAAGATCCGAAGACTCCCCGTCGTCCAGGAAGGAAAGCTCGTCGGGATGATCACAGAGAACGACATCATCCGGGTCTGGCCCCAACTGATCGAAGTCACGCGGGAATACGCCCGGGCCGGACTCGAGTCGCAGTTCGCGAAAGGCATCGAGGGCCACTGCGAGGCGTGCGGCGTGTATTCGACGAACCTCGTGTGGGATCGCAACTTGCTCGTCTGCCCCGAGTGCCGCGGCGGCTGAAGTGCCCGTCGTCGGGAAGGCGCGGATAACAGCCGCGGAACCTTTATAGTCCGTTCCCAGGTTCGGCCGGCCATTGGCCCGGTTCGTCAAGGTTTCTCAGCAAGAACTCGATTCGATCCGGAAGCTCTACGAGAGCGTCATGTCGTACGCGTGCCACGGCCTCTTCTTCCGAGAGGGCATGGTCCTCGCCGAGGAAGTCACGAAGAACCTGGCCCTCGGTGACGATCCACTCGAGTTCGGCCGGAAGGTGATCCTCGAACGCGGCTGGGCGGAAGAGGTTTCCTTCACGGACTCGGGCGCGAGGGTGCGCGGCTCGATCGAGGCGATGCCCGGGGGGGACGTGGAGACGTGCCACCGGCTTCGCGGGATTCTCTCGAAGCTCCTTGAGGCGAAGACGAAACACCGAGTGCGCCTGGCGGAAGTGGAGTGCGTGAGCACGGGCGGTCGCGAATGCGTTTTCGAACGGGAGGGCGGGGCGTGACCGCCTTGGCGGACATGGTCCGCGCGCTTCGCGAGGTGACGAAGGCGGAGGCGGTCGCAGTCGTCAATCGCGATGGCGGGATCGTGGCGGCCGAGCTTCCTCGAAATGTTTCGCAGGAGACGTTCTCGATCATGTGCGCCGCAATCCTCGGCGCCGGGATGACCGCCGCGACGGAGCTGGGCCACACGGCGCCGCACCGCGTCCTCCTGGAGTCCGACGACGCGACCGTCGTCATCCAAGAAATCGGCCGACGCGCCATGGTGGTGCTCGTGGTACCGCCGGAGCGCGTGGTCTCCGATCTCGACGCGGCGATTTCGCGGTTCGCGCAGGCCGCAGCGAAGGACTTGGACTGAGCGCTCCGGGAAGCCTTAATGGGGCCACGACCTTTCGTGCCGCGGGCCCGTAGTCTAGTGGCTATGATGCGACTCTTACAAAGTCGAGGTCGTCGGTTCGATTCCGACCGGGCCCATTCGCCGCGTCTCAGTGCCGAATCCACAGCCTCTGTCGAAGGATCACGCCGAGCGCACGGGATAGGACGGGCGCACCCACCGCCGAAAGGACCGTGGACACGGTCGCGCCGAGTCCGAGCGCAGCGGTCGGCGGGAGAAATCGGACGAAATACCACGCCGACCCCATCAAGCCCCCGAGCCACACGACCAGGAAAGTGAAGAAGAGGGGCCGGACGAGGAGCATCGCCATCAGGACCAGAGCCAGAATTCCGCCTGCGTAAAGGAGAAGTTCTGGGGGAGCGCCCATCGCCGTGGAAATCCACAGCAACAACGGGATTTCGAGTGCCGCAATCAGCAGGAGACCCAGCCGCCACTTCCACCGCATCTCGTTCGGTCCCTCACTGTCGGTAGTCCTCCGGCCGAAAGCCCAGATCGACTCTGATATCTCGCAGTCGTCCGAGGTTCGTCCCATCGAGCAGATGAACGGACGCATCCTCGACGCGGACGAGGTCCTCGTCGAAGAGCGGTCCGATGAATCGCGCCCGGACGTCGTTCACGGGCATGCCGCCGCATAGGTCGTTGAAGGAAGGCACGACGATCGCCTCCTTCGGGAGCTTCGGATAGCGTTTGTGCTTCCGGAGGAACGGCACCCGCATCCAGCACGGGACAATCTGCCGGGATCCCAACGCGTCGCGGAACGCCGCGGCCGGGTGGTTGTGTCCCATGAGGAGAACGGATCCCTCCATGACCTTCTTGTACGGCCAAGCGTGCCCGTGGCAGAACCCGACGTCCTCGATCCGGAAGCCATACGCGGGCTTGAAACGCACGCTCCGGGGCACGATGTTCTTCAGCATGCCGTCGTGGTTGCCTTGGGCGATGTATACTTCCCGAAACCTCGGCGCGAGGTCGCGGAAGAACACGTAGACGTCCCGTCGCTCGCGGGAGGCCATCTTCGGCACGAGATGCTTCACGTCGCCCAAGATGACGAGTCGGCTCGCGCCTCGACGATCCGCCAGGTCGACGAGCTTTCGCCCCATCACCTCCGCTCGGCTCGGGACCCGGATCCCCTTTTCGTGCAGCTCCTCCTCGATTCCAATGTGCAGGTCCGCGACGACGAGGATGTCGTCCGCCATGAGTGCGGGCTCATCCGGGACCGGCTCGAGATCCACGTCCGCTCCAACGGCGGGTCGGCTTAATGGTTGTGCCGGGTCCACGTTCTTGTCGCTCGTCGCGTTCAGAGAAACTCGGCGAGGACCCGCCCCAGGTTGTCTGCGACGTCGACCGAAGTCAAGCCGTAACTCTTGATCTTGAAGGCGAGGTCGCCCGCATAGCCGTTCGTGAAGGCGCCGAGGCGGGCGGCGTCGAAAGGGGGCATCCCTTTCGACATGAGACCGGCCACGACCCCGCAGAGCACATCGCCCGTCCCGCCGACCGTCATCCCCGGATTTCCCGTGTAATTGAACTTGACTCGCGTCCCGTCCGTCACGATGTCAACGTGGCCCTTCAGCAGGATCGTGGCGCCGAGTGTCTTCGCGGCCTCTCGGACAAGTTCGGCTCGGTCCTCCGGCGCATCCGGGAGGGCCTTACCGGTCAGGGTCTGGAACTCTCGGGAGTGCGGCGTGATGACCGCCCGCTTCCCGACGAGGCACTTCGGATCGGAGGCGACCGCCCGGATCGCGTCCGCGTCCACGACGAGGGGCAGCGCGATGCTCCGCACGATCTCCTTCACGGCGTCTAGCGTCCCCTCGGCGTCGCCCAGTCCGGGGCCAATCGCGATCGCGTCGGCGCGTGACGCCAGCTCGACGATCTGCCGAGTGTCCTCCCGCAGGAGTCGGTGGCCGACGAGCGGATGGACGATGAACATCGGGGAATACGATGCGACGACCTGAGCCGCAAGGGCCGGTGTCGCGACGTGGATGAGATCGCCGCCGACGCCCAAGGCACCGTACCCGACGAGCGCCGGGGCGCCGGTGTATGGTCCGCCACCGATGACGAGGACCCGTCCGTTCTGACCCTTGTGGCTCGTGGACTTCGGAACCGGGTAGAGCGTGAATTCGCCGGGCCCGATCATCGCGGCGATTCTCGCGGGGATGCCGATGTCGGCCACGCGGATCCGTCCCGAGTTCTGGGCGGTCATCCCCTCCTTCACATCATGGAGCGTGACCGTGACGGTCGGTCGGACGGCGCGGTCCGTTCCGAACCCGCTCGGGACGTCCACGCTGAGGATCGGCTTGCCGGAGGCGTTCATCTCGCGGATGAGCGCGGCGTACGGCTCGCGCAGAGAGCCTTCCGCCCCAATCCCGAGGAGCGCGTCGATCAACAGATCTGCCGCCGCGATCGCTTCCTCGCTCTTGTCGAGACCCGCCAGGATTTGCACATCCCTCAGGCGCTCGAAGTTCGTCGCCGATTCCTGGGTGACGAATTGGTCCGGCGATCGCGCGAGGAGGACCGTGACCCGCGCCTCTTTCGCGAGGTGGCGAGCCGCCACCAGGCCGTCCCCGCCGTTGTTCCCAGTGCCGCACAGGACGAGGACATTCTTTCCCGGTGCGCCGAATTCGGACCGCGCGACGTCGGCCACGGCTTTCCCGGCGTTCTCCATCAGTTCCAAGATCGAGAGGCCGAAGTATTGGGCGTTCCGATCGAGGACGCGCATCTCCGCCGGAGAAATCATCGGGCGCGCATTCGGCCGACGCTAGTTAAACGTTGCCCGCGGAGTTAAGAACGATCGAACATTTCGGGGCGCGATGGACTTCGAACCGCTGCGGGCGTACACGTGGGCCCTCCTGTTGGGCCTCTTCGTCCCACTGAGCTGGATCCTCGACCTGCTCCTTGGTCCCGGCGTCATCGTCTTCGCGGTCGCGGGTCTCGCGATCGTCCCGCTCGCCTGGTTCCTCGGCCTCGCGACCGAAGAACTCGGCAAGCACGCGGGCCCCGGGGTGGGCGGTCTCCTCAACGCGACATTCGGGAACGCCACGGAGCTGATCATCGCCGTCTTTGCGTTGTCGCGCGGCCTGACCGAGGTCGTGAAGGCGTCGCTCACCGGCTCGATTGTGGGGAACCTTCTCCTCGTCCTCGGGTTGAGCATGCTCGCCGGGGGCGTGAAATACAAAACGCAGCACTTCTCCCGCGAGGCGTCCGGGATTCAGATCACGATGCTCGTCGTCGCGGTCATCGGCCTCGTAATGCCCGCCTTGTACGTCCTCTCGACAGGGACTCGGTCCGGCGTGGCCTTGGAGGAGATGAGCCTGGGCATCGCCGGGATCCTGCTCCTGGCCTACGTGTTCGGCCTCCTCTTTTCCCTGCGCACGCACCGGGACATCTTCAATCCGGTGACGGAAGTCTCCGAGAAGCCGCGCTGGGAGAAACGGTTCGCCCTGAGCGTGCTCGTCGCTTCGACGGTCCTGGTCGCGGTCGAGAGCGAGATCCTGGTCGGCTCCCTGGAGACGGCGCGGCAGAGCCTCGGCCTGACCGAACTCTTTGTCGGAGTCATCATCGTGGCGATCGTCGGGAATGCCGCGGAACACGGCAGTGCGATCCTTATGGCCTGGAGAAACAAGATGGAATTGAGCGTCGCCGTCGCGACGACCTCGACAACCCAGGTCGCGTTATTCGTGGCGCCGATCCTCGTCTTCGTTTCTCTGCTGACCGCGAAAGTCATGACGCTCGACTTTGAAATCTTCGAACTCGCGTCGTTGGCTTTGGCGACGGCCGTCGTTGCGGCGGTCGTCTCGGATGGCCGAAGCAACTGGTACGAGGGCGCATTGCTCGTGATGGTATACGCCGTAGTGGCCGTGGCGTTCTTGTTCCATCCGCCTTCGGCGTGAGCCCATGGCCGGTACCCGTCGATCCATCGCATACGGCCTTACCGCGAACGTCGTCGTCCTCGGGGTCGTGTCCCTCTTCACCGACATCAGCAGCGAAATGATCTTGCCGATTCTCCCGTTTTTCTTGATTCAGGTCCTCGGCGCGAATGTCCTCATCGTCGGGATCCAGGAGGGGCTTGCGGACGGCGTCGTCTCGTTCATGAAGATCTTTTCGGGCCGGTTCTCCGACGCCGCCGGAAAGCGGAAGCGCTTCGTCGGGGCGGGCTACGCCCTCTCGACGTTGATGAAGGTCCTCTTTCCGTTCGCGCAGAGCTGGCCGGAGTTCCTCGGGTTGCGGATCGTGGAGCGGACCGGGAAGGGCGTCCGGGACGCGCCCCGGGACGCGCTCTTGACCGAGTCCACGCCCGCCGAGACCCGCGGGAAGGCGTTCGGCTTCCACCGGAGCATGGACACGACGGGGGCGATCGCCGGTCCGATCATCACGCTCGTCCTGTTGGCAACGATCGCCGCCTCCCCTGGCATCCCGAACTATCGTCTCATCCTGCTCCTAGCCGCGATCCCTGCGCTGATCTCCGTCTTCATCGTCTTCCTCGTCCGCGAGCCGGTCCGTCAGCGTACTCCGAAGCAGCCCCTTCGAGTCACCTTCCGCGGGATTCCGAAGCCGCTTTGGACGTTCATCGGGATCGCCAGCATCTTCTCGTTTGCGGATTTTTCATATGCGTTTCTCCTCCTGCGTGCAGGGATCCATGGGACGACCGTGGCCATCCTGCTGTACGTGGTCTACAACATCGTGTACGCCGCTCACGCGTTCCCGGCGGGGATCTTGTCCGATCGAGTCGGACGGAAGCCGGTCGTGCTGACCGGATATGTCGCCTTCATCGCCATGGCGACCCTCCTCGTTTTCTCGGACCTCCTGGCCACCTTGGTCCTTGCCTTCGTCCTCTACGGTCTGAGCTACGGGATGGCGGAAGGAACGCAGCGCGCGCTCGTTGCCGACTTCGCCCCACCGAGCATCAAGGCCACGGTCCTGGGCGCGTATCACACGTGCGTCGGGGCGGTGAAGTTGGCGTCCGGCGTCGTCGCCGGACTCCTGTGGATCGCCTTCGCGCCGACACCGACCTTCCCCGTCGGGGCCGCGACGTTCGCCTTTGGGGCGATGGCCGCCACCGTCGCGGCCATCGGACTCTCCCTGTGGAAAGCGCCCGCTAGGTCCTGATCTTTCGGCCGAGGCGCCGCTCCACTCCCGCGACCTTCGCCTCGAGTTGCTTCGACGCACCTTTGCGGTCGTCGATCTTGACGATCGTCGAGACGCGTTCGCAGTCCTCCAGGACGGCCTTGTGGCAGCGAGCGATGAGCGCGAGGATCTCGTCGAACGAACCCTCGATGACCGTCCCCATGGGATTGAGGCGATACGGGAGACCGCTGCGGTCCACGATGTCCACGGAGCGCGTCACGTACTCCCCCACGCTCACGCCCTTCCCGATCGGCGTGATGCTGAATTCCGCGATGGTCATCGCCCGACCCCGCTAGCCTGATAAGCCGCCCGCCTCTTGCAAGTTTGTGGCCGTCGACTATTCGCGACATGCCGCGGACTACGATCGCGTTCGGGCCGACGAGGCGATGGACCGCGAGTTCTGGCTCCACGGACTCGTCGAAGTCGGACGCCTGCGGGACGGGGAGCGCGTGCTGGACCTCGGCGCCGGGACCGGCCGATTTGCACAGCTCCTCTCGACGACGAATCGCGTCGTGGCCTTCGATTCCTCGGACGCCATGCTCCGGATCGCCCGCGCGAAGGGTCCGTTCGAGTGTGTGGAGGGCGATGGCCACCGCCTGCCGTTCCGGGCAAACACCTTCGATCTCGCCATGGTCGTCATGGTGCTCCACCATCTCGGAGACTATATCGCGGCCCTGCGTGACGTCGCGCGGGTGGCGCGTCGAGTCGTCGTCGCGACCTCGGACATGGCCACGCGTCGCCTCGGCATCTTGGAAGAGGCCTTTCCAAGCCTCCTAGCCATCGATCGAAAACGGTTCCCGCCGATTCCGGCGATCGTCCACGCGCTTGAGGCGGCGGGCTTTCGAGCCCCCATCGTCGACGACCGCGCGTACGTTCGAAGGCTTACGACGGCCGAGCAACTCGACCGCGTACGACATCGGTACCTCTCGACCTTCGACCTCCTGCCTCCGGGTGAGTATGAGCGAGGGCTCCGTTTCTTGGAGACCGAGATGCCCCGGCGCTACGGAGACCGCTTCGAGATATCGGCTCGCTTCACGTTCGTAGGAGCGACAAGGTAAGGTTCGCCGAATCCGCGCAAGGCTTGCAGAAGTCCCGGCTCTTCCGATCCGTATCCGCGAGTTTCTCGGAGAAGAACATCACGCATTGAGGATTCGCATCGTGATGGCCGAGGCCCAGGGTATGTCCGAGTTCGTGGACCGCCGTCTTCACGGCACGTTCGACGAGTTTGTCCTTGCCCTCTCCCGCAAACTGCGACAGGGAGACGACCGCCCATCGCCCGTGGAGGTCCGCGTGACCGAAGACCAACCTCAGTCCGAGCTCCGGGTCGCTGAGCTCGACGTCCGTGATCGCGATGACGCGATCGCCATCCGAGGATCTGCAGACCCGACCGAACGTTGCCGCTCGGTACCGGTTCGAACCGAGACCGAAGGCTCGGCTCGGTAAGGGCTTCGGACTCGCGATGCGCACCTCCCCGAACGGCGCAAGCTCGGATCCGATTCGTTCGAGGACGGATGGGTCGACCTGGCCGACAGGTTGGAGGGTGAGGATCATCCTTTGACGACTCCGAGCGGGACCAACCGAGCAACGATTTTCGTCAGTCCTGCTCCCTCCGCCACCCGGACGACGTCCTCGACGTTCTTGTAGGCTCCGGGGGCTTCCTCGACGATTCCAGCTCGCGAGGCCGCCCGGAGATAGATCCCGCGCTTGTCGAGCGATTTCACGACCTCGTTCGCATCGTACTTCCGAGTCGCGGCCTTTCGCGACATCTGGCGCCCGGCGCCGTGGCAGCTCGAGCCGAAGGATCGCTCCATCGCCGTCGGCAGGCCGACGAGGACGAACGAGTACGTGCCCATGTCCCCCGGGATGAGGACGGGCTGACCGACGGCCTTGTACTCGGCCGGAGTCTCCGGGTGTCCCGCGGGGAAGGCGCGCGTCGCTCCTTTCCGATGGACGACGACCTTGTGTCGCGCGCCGTCGATGACGTGATCCTCCACTTTCCCGATGTTGTGGCACACATCGTAGACGATGTCCATGCCGAGCGCTTCCGCTGATTGGCCGAGGACCTTCGAGAACGCGTTCCGTACCCCGTACGTAATGAGCTGGCGGTTGTTCCAAGCGAAATTTGCGCCGCAACACATGGCCCGCCAGTAGTCGAGCCCCTCCTTCGAGCCGATCGGCGCGCAGGCGAGCTGGAGGTCCGGCAACTCAATCTTCTCCCGTTTCACGACCCGTTCGCACACCTCGATGTAGTCCGTGGCGATCTGGTGGCCGAATCCGCGGGATCCTGTGTGGACCATCACGCATACCTGGCCTGGCTCCTCGATCCCCAGAGCTTTCGCGGCGCGTTCGTCGTCCACCCGATCGACCTTCTGGATCTCGACGAAGTGGTTTCCGGCACCGAGGCTGCCGACCTGGTCCTTCCCGCGCGCGATGGCTCGCTCGCCGACTTTCGAGAAGTCCGCGTCCTCGAGGCAGCCGCGCGCCTCGATGTGGTCGGGGTCGTCGGACCAGGCGTATCCCTTCTCGACCGACCAGCCGGCGCCCTCCGTCGCGAGCTTCGCGAGGTCCTGCCGCGACACTTTCGTGATGCCTCCTTCGCCCACGCCGCTCGGGACGTTCTCGAAGCACGCGTCCGTCAACGCTCGGAGGTTCGAACGGACATCGGCTGCGAGGAGATTCGTCCGGATGAGCCGGACGCCGCAATTGATATCGTAACCGATCCCGCCGGGCGAGATCACACCGTCGTTGTAGTCGAAAGCCGCGACGCCGCCGATGGGGAATCCGTAGCCCCAGTGGATATCGGGCATGGCCATCGCGGCCCCGAGGATCCCGGGCATCGTCGCGACGTTGGCCACCTGCTCCGGCGCCTGGTCTTGGCGGAGCTGTGGCACCATCAATTCGTCGATGAACACCAAGCCGTTCGTGCGCATGGCGGGCTTATAGGACCGCGGAATTTCGTACCGGAACGCGTCGACTTTGTTCAGAGGGCCGTTCCATCCGTCGCCCATGGCATCGAGAAAGGCGCCTACGTGCCGAGTGCACATAAACGTTCGCGCACGCCGTCGGTCTGTCGCAAACTTCATGCCCGGAGCGTGTTATCCCGTACCACGGGTTGGGACGAGCTCCGGTTCCGCTCTTCCTGCGTCGCCTTCGGGTGGGCTTGCGCGGCCGGGATTCGTGGGGCCCGGGTTCCCCGAGGACAGGGGGGAGGGAATCGGGGGAGGCCGCGGTCCCGCGGGCGACCAGAGCTCGTCGCGCCCTTTTCCTTCGAGGTTCTAGTGTCTTCCACGTTCGGGGTCCGGGGAGGGCGGCCGGCGCTTCATCCGAGGTGCCCGCGTGCCTCGCCAATCGCCACGATCGCCTCCCGGATGAGGCGCGCGGCGAGCAACGACGTTTGCCCGAAATCCCATGCGGGACTCACCTCGTTCAGATCCATCCCGACCAGGTCCGGCGCGAGCATCCCGATGAGCTTCTTGACTTGCAGGGGTGCGAGCCCAAACGGCTCCGGATTGCCGACGGCCGGAGCGAAGGCCGGATCGACGCCGTCGATGTCGATCGTGAGGTAGATCTTGTCGCGGTTGATCGCCTTCAGCGCCCGGTCCAGCGCGGCACCGATGCCTCTCTCATGGACGTCGAAGACGCTCACATACGTCAAACCGAGTCGTTCGAGGTCCTCCCGTTCCTCCCGACTGTACGACCGCACGCCGATGTAGACGACGTGTTCGACGCCGACGTGGTCCGCGATCCGGCGCGCCGAGCAGGCGTGCGACCACTTGTCGGAGAGGTACGAGTCGCGGAAGTCGAGGTGGGCGTCGATTCCGATCACGCCGATGTCCTTCGGGAATGCCCGCACGACCGCCGGTGCGAGGCTGTGCTCACCGCCGATGACGATCGGAATCTTCCCCGCGCGGACGACATCCGCCGCCATGTGCGTCACGCCGTCAACCATCTCCGTCGACGCCCCGAAGGTCGGCGTATCCCCCAGGTCCGCCACCGCGACGTCTCGAAGGTCGCGCTGGTGGTCCATCATGTACGTCTCGAAGTTGTACGACGCCTCGCGGATCGCGCGGGGTCCGAAGCGGGAGCCGCCGCGGAACGAGCACGTGCGGTCGTACGGCACTCCGAACAGGGCCATCCACGCCTCGTCATACTTCGCGACGGCGTCCGCGAAGCGAGGCGCAGCCATGGGCGAACGGAAATCCTGTGCGCTTATTTGAGGACGACCCCGCTCAATTGGACGAGAGCTTGCGTCGGCCGAGCGCTTCGATGTACATGATTTCCTGACCGGAAGCGAGTTTGCCCTGGAACTCCTCGGGCACGGAGAGTTCGAACGTTCCGTACGTTGCGAGGTCCATCAGCTGCGCGACGTTGCCGTGGGTCGAGAGGACCTGCGCCTTTCGCTTGTCGATGATCGGGACTCGCACCTTGTGCGTCACCGGATGCACGATCGACCGCTTCTGCCCGTCGAAGATGCCGACAGCCTCGAGCCGCGCCTTCGCTTCGCCGTGTTTCCCCGGCTTCGAGGTCTGGATGGAGATGATGCGGCACGGTTCATCGTCGATGACGATGTACCGGTTCACCTTCAGCTCTCGAATCTCCGCTTGCTCCCAGGACATCGCTTTCGCGCGGCGATGTGAGGCGACCCTAAAAACGTTTCCTCAGCGGCGCGTCCGTCTCCGGTGCGCGCGGTTTTTCGGCGCGGCTGGACGCTTTGGTCGCGTCGGTTTGTCGGCTTTGCGTCGACGGATTTCGTCGATGGCGACCTGGAGATTTTTCAAGAGGTCCGGGGCAATTTTGCGTTTCGTGTACGCGTCCGCTCGGGCCGCAAGAGAAATCTTCGCCGCGAAAGCGCGCGCGATTGCGCCCCGCTGCCACGGGGGCGCTCCGTGGACCCATGGATGCTGGAAAAGTACGCCATGCTTCGGCGGCCGTGATCCGGTCCGGAGATGACGGAAGAGCGCGCGCTCCGCACCCAAGAGTTGCACCGTGCCGCCGGGTGCGCGAGCGAGATCTTCGATGCCGCCGGCCAGCGTGACGAGCCGCGCGGCGATGATCGGGCCGGCGAGTTCGGAGACGTTCGGCGCCAGGTCGCGGATCGATCGCTCGACGTAGGTCTCGACCGCCCTCCGTTGGCCCATCACGAGTTTCGTCAGGCCGGCGAGCGCCTTCAATTCGGCTTCCTCCCGCTCCGCCAGATCCGCTCCGACGCTCTCCCGAGGGTCGATGGGCATCCGATCCCGTCGCCCGTGGATCGATACGAGCTCGACGTACGTCGCGGTGTCCACCATCGGTGCCAGCTCCGGGAAGTGAAGCCCGTACCATTCCCGGAGTCGTTCGACAAGAACGTTCTCTTCTTCCTGAAGTTCATCGAGGGCGCCGACCGCCTGCCGGAGATGATCCTCGGGTCCGATCGCCTTGCGCATTCGTCGCTTCGCGAGCTGGACCATCGCCCCGTGCAGGAGCTCGCGTCCGTAGCCGAAGTCCTCCGGCTTGAGGAACGGAGGGCGCACCGTCGTGCGATTGCCGCCGGCCCGCTCCAAGCGCGGCTCGATGACGAAGACCTCATCCGCGCGGGCCATGAGGTCACGCTCCTCGTCCAGGACTTTCCAGTCTTCGACCAAGGCGAGGCGATCCGCGAGGGCATTGGCGTCCATCGGGAAGAGCCTCTTGTCGACGACCGTCCCCTCATCGAGTAAGAAAGAGCCGAACCACGTCGTCAAGAGGAGCATGGCGCGAGGCGAACGGGGTCGGTCCGTAAAAGCGTATCCGCCTATCGAGACTTGGGGCGCGCTTTCTTCTTCGGCGCGGCCTTCCCGGAAGACCGGAGTTGAGAGGGCTTCAGGATCCCCCGCTCGGTGATGATTCCCGTGATGTACTTGGCGGGCGTGACGTCGAAGGCGGGATTGCGGGCCGGACTTTCCTTCGGGGCGATGACTTGCCCGTCGAGGTGGAGCACCTCTTGTGGAGACCGCTCCTCGATTGGGATCTTCGCACCCGACGCCAGATCGACGTCGATCGTGCTCATCGGCGCCGCGACGTAGAACGGGACGCCGTTTTCCTTCGCGACGACCGCTTTCGCGTAGGTGCCAATCTTGTTCGCGGTGTCGCCGTTGACCGCAATCCGATCGGCGCCGACCAGGACGAGATCGATTTCCCCGTGCCCGAGAAAATGGCCCGCGGCGCCGTCCGTGATGATCGCGTGCTCGATGCCGGCTTCCAGGAGCTCCCACGCGGTGAGGCGGGCTCCTTGCAGGCGGGGTCGGGTCTCGTCTACGTAGACGAAGAAACGCCGCCCGTTCTCCTGAGCCACGCGCATTGGAGCCGTCGCGGTCCCGTAGTCCACCGCGGCGAGGGCACCGGCGTTACAGTGGGTGAGGATTCGCGTGCCGTTTCGGATCAATTTCGCCCCGTGTTCTCCAATCCTTCGGCACTGCTCGATGTTGTCCCGCGCGTACCGTTCGGCGACCTCGACGAGGTCCTCCCCGCCGGACGCCGCCTTCATCATCGAGTCGATCGCGAAGAAGAGGTCGTGGCCCGTGGGTCGCGTCTTTCGCAGCCGGTCCGCTGCGGCCTTCAGGTCGAGTCCTTGGTGGGCGGCCTGCGCCATCCCGTATGCGGCCGTGGCCCCGATCGCGGGCGACCCCCGCACGACCATGTCCTCGATCGCGACGGCGACATCCTCGTAGGTCTTTGCCTCGTAGACGCGGACCTCGAACGGCAAGTAGCGTTGGTCGATCAATTTCACGATTCCGTCGTCGAACCAGACGGTTCGCATCTCCCGCGGAACGCCGTCGATCGTGACGCGCACGGAATTGCTCCTACGGACGCCGCAGCGAGGAGAGAAGGCTCGAGAGCCCCGGCCGGCCGAGCTCTCGCTTCATGTCCCGCGTGAGGGAGTCGTAGTACGCGAGCTGCTGTTCGACCTTCACGAGCTCATCGTCCAGGCGGCTTCGTTCCTCGTCGACGTCCCGGAGGGCGTCGAGGAGGCGCCTCTCCCGGTGCCGCCAACGTTCGATCTCCTTACGCGTCGCCTCCAGTGCGCGGCTCATCGTCATCGCCCCGGGGCGCTGGGCGCAAGCACGGTCCGCGTCGGCATTCCGCCGCGCAGGTCGGTGAGGACCCGGTTGTATTCGAGGATTTTCTTCCGGACCCCTTCCAGCTCCTTCCGCAAGGTGGCCCTCCGTCGTTCGAGCTGCCGGACCCGATCGCGGATTCGCTTTCGGCGCTCCCGCCACTTCTTCTGTTCGTCCAGAGCCAGGAGGACACTCGAGGAGTCCATTAGGGCGCCCATCCAGGTGGTCCAGACTATTTAACCGTGCTGTGTGCTCACGCTTCTTCCTTCACTTGCGCGCCGGGCAGCACGTACTTGAACAGGTCGAACAGGTTCATCGCCTGGTTGACCAGGTCGCGCGCGATGCCCTCGCCCGCGTCGATGCCGAACACGAGTTCCATGTTGTCAATTTTCCAGACGCTGACGAAACTCGCGACGGTCCGCTGTGTGGACGCCTCGGTCACGCGGATCTTGCCGATCAGGTTTTCACCGTCCCGGGTCGTCGAGAGGGAAAGCACGTAGCCGCGGCCCTCTAGCTGCTTCTTCGCGATTGTCGCCATCTCGGACTTCTCTTCCTTTGCCATCGGGAGCGCCTCCCGCCCGCCCAAACCGGTCAGCGGTAATAAAAGCTCTGAGGGCACGTGTGGACAAACGCGCATTTCGATGGAGATTTATACCGTGCGGGCCCTTGCGCGCCCGCGCGGGCTCGTGGTCTAGCGGTTATGACATCGCTCTCACACAGCGAAGGTCACCGGTTCGAATCCGGTCGAGCCCATAGTTCTCTCTGACCGGTCTCGCGGCCCCGGGGGATCCGCGGCCGCGTCACGGGTGGACCGACGTCGCAGTGAGTGCCGCGACGAGCACGGCGACGAGGGCGAGTCCTCCGAGTGGAATCAGCGCGATCCACCGCGGTTCGTATCGCAGATGCATGTAGTACGCCACGACGAGACTTGCCTTGATCGTCGCCAGGACGACCAGGATCGTGATCGTCTCGAGATGCGGAATCCCCAGGCTGTAGACGTTCAGCTCGGCGAGCGTCACTACTGCAAGGATGCCGAAGACGACCACGTAGGGGCGCTTCCTCGCCTCCTCATGGGGTCCGCCGGTCTCCGTTGCGGTCGCAGTTGCCATTCGTCACCTCAAATCAGATACACGATCGTGAAGAGGAAGATCCAGACCACATCGACAAAGTGCCAATACAATCCGACCAGCTCGACGGCTTCGTGATTCTCCTTCGTGAATCCGCCCTTGAACGCCTTTCGGGTAATGTACGCCATCGCAAGCACACCTGCGGTCACGTGGGATCCGTGGACTCCGGTCTGCGCATAGAACGTCGGACCGTAGAGCGGATTCACCCCGAAGGGGGCGCTCTTGAACGTGAGCCCCTCACCGAAGTACAGCTTCTGGTACTCGAAGGCCTGGATGCTGAGGAACGTCATGCCGAGGAGCAACGTGGCCAGGAGAAAGATGCGCAGCTTTCTCTGATCGCCCCGCTCGGCGGCAGCGAGGCCTTCGACCATCGTGAGGCTGCTGCAAATGAGGATGAAGGTGTTCAGGCCCGTGAGGGGGACATTGAGGATCTCCCCCGGCTGGGCCCACGGTCCCTGGAACGCGTCTCCAAGCGTCGTGGTGCGGAGTCGCAAGGTCCAGGAGGCCCCGATGATCGCGGAGAAGAACATGATCTCGGTCGCCAGGAACAGCCAGAGTCCGAGCTTCCGGGCGCTCACCCTCGGCAACTTCGATTCGACGGCGGCTGCGAGCCCGTAGAACGCGCTCGAGGGCCGCTGCATATCCTGGTGAATCCAGCCGCCGGCGCCGCCGGCGAAGATCACGACACCCGCCAGGAGCATCGGGATGCTCGCGGTCACGATGCCAACGTAGCCGACGCCCATCCCCACGGCGATGATGACGGGCCACGGGCTGCCATGATGCTCCTCCTCTTCATGGCCCGCGGGCTCCGGGTGTGCCATCGAGTGCTCGGACCGGCGCAGTGCATCAACCGGGCTCGTATAACTTCTTCGGTTTTTCGGGCTACTCAGTTCGGCCGGAAGACCCATGGGTCGTGGGCGAGGGTCAGAAAAAGGTCGCGGGACTTCGACCACTCGATGAGCCAGTTCGGGACGGGAATCCGTGGCCCCTCGGGGCGAAATCGCATGACGACGACTTGGCACCCTTGAGGGATAAAGGCATCGATGCTCGTGCTGATTTCAATTCTCGGTACATAGAACGCAGCGCGCCGGGACCTGATAATGGCCCGCGGCATTCGCTTGGCCGACGCGATCCGAAATGCCGGAGACGGACCGATTGGATTTTTGAACTCTACGTGCGGCGGACCTGTCGACGGAGTTTCCGCGAGGTTTGACGTTGCGGACGACGCGTCGAGAACTGAATCCGTCGGATCCCCACGACGAAACTGCTTATACCCGCGCTCCGAATGAGGAGCCGCCCGGGGTCTCCCATGCCGACGGTCCGACACATGAAGGCAAA
>Ga0209235_1000292_pt1 | contig 24597 bp, 24 predicted proteins | sample GraSoi013_1_20cm_4_FD_185817 | JGI IMG/M metagenome (GOLD analysis project Ga0209235, IMG submission 185817) | Grasslands soil microbial communities from the Angelo Coastal Reserve, California, USA - Sample 09_25_2013_1_20cm (SPAdes) (version 2) | ecosystem: Environmental > Terrestrial > Soil >... | reverse complement strand
TGTGGTGCTCCTGGCCTACGGGGCGGCCCAGGTGAGCTACGACGCCCAGGCGCGCCTGCGCGCGAATATTGGAGCGTTGCAGGAAGCCCGCGCACTACGAGAGCTGCTCCAAGACGCGCTGCGCAGCGCCCGGGCGCCGCAACGCCCCGGGGACCCGCGGTTCACGCTGCACGCGGGCCGGTTGTCCTTCGTGACGGCTGGGGGCGGGCCGCCGATTGATCCGGACTACGACTGGCTGGTTACGATCGAGCCGGGTGCGGACGGGCTCGAGTTCTCAGCAACCCCAGTCGGGCGTGCCCCTGCCACCGTGGTGACGTTCCGCGTTCCCGGCGTGACGCGCTGGGACGTGCGGGCGCTCGCGCCAAGCCAACTGCAATGGCTCGAGGAGTGGCCGCAGACGACGCTGCTGCCTCGCGCAGTGGCGATCACAATGTGGCACGACTCCACGCAGCTCGCCTGGCGACGGGGGGCTCGCGACAATGACGAGAAACGAGCGGGGGTTCACACTCCTCGAAGTCATGGTGGCACTCGTGGTGCTCAGCCTCGTCGCCTTGGGCTACCTGCAGTTATTCCATGGCAGCCATCGGCTTGTCGGCGATGCCCGGGAGTGGTCACAGGCAGTGGAGTACGCCGAGGACGCGATCGAGCGGGCGAAGCTAAGCGGGCCGGGCTTCACTGGGACGCCAGCCGAGTCGCTGCCCGGGGGGTTTCGGCGCGAAGTCACGAGCCGCCCGTGGCAACCTGGACTGACGCTCGTGACCGTGACCGTGTTTCTCCCAGGCAGCGGTCGCTTCGACCTCGATTGGCTGGCGCAGGACCAACCGGCCGAACAGCGAGGGAGAGTGTCACCATGAGGTGCGGGGATCGCCGCGGCGTCGCGCTGATTTTCGTGCTGTGGCTGCTCGTGCTGCTCGGCGTGATCGTGGCTGAAGTCGTGTCGCAGGCTCGGACGGAGGCTCAAATCCTTTCGAGCCTGCGCGCGCGCATCGTGGCCCGCTACAGTGCCGAAAGCGGCATCCTCGCTGCGACAACCCGGATCGAGGCGCTGCTCGACTCGACCCGCAGCCAACCCGAACGCATCACCGCGCTCCGGAACCTCGACTCGCTGCTCACGTCTCTCAACGATCTCGATCTGGGAAGCGGGCGGTTCGCTGTGGCAGTGGTGGACCTAAACGCGCGCATCGACCTGAATCGTGCCGACGGGGCGACGCTACAGGGCTTGTTTCAGCAGTTCACCACGAATCAACGTGCGGAGGAGGTGGTGACACGACTGCAGCAGGCGCCCATCAATCGGCTCGGTGAAATCAGCAACATCCCGGGCATCAGCGACTCGCTGGCGTTGTCAGTGGCGCCGTATGTCACCGTTTGGAGCGATGGGTTGGTGAACGTCAACTCCGCTTCCGAGCGTGTGCTCGCCGCCTTGCCCGGCGTTTCCGATGCAACCGTGCGGAGCGTCGTACGACGTCGCGAAACGGGAGAGGTTTTCTTTACGACGACCGGTCTCTTCGGGCCTTCCCATACCCCCGCCCTGCGCCTAACGGCGATGCCGAGCCGCCTCATGATCATCGGCCGGGGCTGGCAGGACGGGCATCCGCTGACGCACGAGATCCAGGCGGTCTACGCCGTCGCCGGCACGCGGCTCGTGCTGCTGGCCTGGCAGGAGCGAGATCTCTAGAACGCCTTGAGGTTGATGCCGTAGATCGCTTGCAGCATCGCAAGCGCGACGAACCCGACGAGGGCGCCGAAGAAGAGGATCAGCGCCGGCTCGAGTAGGGCCACGCCGGTTCGCAGCGCGCGCCGCACCTCTCCGTCGTAGGTGTCAGCGACGCGGATACACAACTCCTCGAGTCGCCCGCTTTCCTCTCCCACCGCGATCATTTGAAGCGCCAACGGCGGCAACGTGCCGGCAAGCGATGGCGCCAGCGCGCTCCCCTCGGACAGAGAGGCCGCCGCGCGGTCGATGCTTTCCTGCACTACGAGATTCGTCGCAGACGCTCGGGCGATCCGGAGCGCGGGCAGCGCCGGCATGCCGCTCTTCAAGAGCAGACCGAGCGTGCGAGCGAACCGCGCCGTCGAGTACTTGAGCTCGATGTCGCCGATCCAGGGCCACGCGAGCCGGGCCGCGTGCCAGCGGCGGCGCGTTTCGGGACGTGCGAGGCCGCTCCGGACCATGTAGACCGTGGCGGCGCCCAACGCCAGCCACAGCCACCAGCCTTTTGTCAGCACGGCGCTCGCACCGAGCAGCAGACGCGTGCTGAGAGGCAGGGTGCCACCGACATCGGCAAGCACGGTAGCGAATCGCGGGATCACGAACCCCAACAGGACGAGCACACCGACTGTGGCGACCACGGCCAGGAGCGCGGGATAGAGCAACGCCGAGAGGACCTGGGACCGAAGCTCCGCACTCTCTTCCATGTGTTCCGACAGACGCACGAACACGACGTCGAGCGCACCGCTCGATTCGCCGGCCGAGACGAGGGCGACAAACAGGGGATCGAAGTACCGCGGGTGCTGAGCGAGCGCGTCGGCAAGGCTGGCCCCTCCCTGCACCGCGCGGCGCACTTGCCGGACCGTCTCAGCGAGGCCCTGGTGAGTCGCGTATTGTGCGGTGAACATGAGCGCGCGATCGAGCGGCACCCCCGCGCCCAGCAGCGTCGCGGCGTTGCGGGTCCAGAGCGTCACGGCCGCCCGCCGGCTGAGGCGCCGGCTGCCTCGCACCGCTCGGCCAGGCGTGGATTCGTCGATCCTGACAGGAAAGAGGTGTTGGCGACGCAACTCCTCCAGTACCGACTGTCGCGAGGTGGCCTGCACCACCCCTTCCACAACCTGCCCGGCTGGTGTGGCGGCCCGGTAGCGGAACCGGACGCTCATCCCAACGCCTCGTCCCGCGTGACGCGCATGACTTCTTCGAGTGTCGTCGTCCCCGCGCACGCCTTCGCCCAGCCCGCCGCGCGAAGCGGCTCCATGCCTTGCGCCTGCGCCAGCGCGCGGAGCTCGGCGAGCGGAGCGCGCTGAACGACGCGCTCACGCAAGTCCTGACTCAGCGGCATCAGCTCGTACAGACCCGAGCGCCCGCGGTATCCGGTGCCCGCGCAAGCGTCGCAGCCGCGCCCGCGCTGGAATCGCGGTTGGGGAATGTCAGGCAGCGTCGTCACTTCGGCGAGCAGGTCCGCCGACGGGCGGAAGTCCTCGGCGCAGTTCTCGCACACCATTCGGACCAGGCGCTGCCCCACGATCGCCAGGACCGTAGCGGCGACGAGGTACGGCTCAATGCCCATGTCCACCATGCGCGTCACGCCGCTGGGCGCGTCGTTTGTGTGCAGCGTGGAGAACACGAGATGCCCCGTAAGCGCGGCTTGGATCGCGATCTCGGCGGTCTCGCGGTCACGCATCTCGCCGATCATGATGATGTCCGGGTCATGGCGCAGAATGGAGCGGAGCGCGGCGGCGAACGTCAGCCCGATCTTGGGATTGATGGGGATCTGCGACACACCGTCGATCTGGTATTCGACGGGGTCCTCGACGGTCACGATCTTCACCCCGGGTTGATTCAGGCGGGCGAGCGCGCCGTACAGCGTGGTGGTCTTCCCAGAGCCGGTGGGACCGGTCACGAGAATAATGCCGTGCGGTTGGCGGATCAGGCGGTCGAAGAGCTCCAGCGCCGCGCCAGGCATACCGAGCTCGTCCAAATTGCGGACGCCTGCGCCGCGATCCAGGATCCGGAGCACGACGCTCTCGCCGTGCAGCGTGGGAGTGATCGACACGCGCAGATCGAGCTCCCGGTCCGATAAGCGCAGCCGAATGCGACCGTCCTGGGCGAGACGGCGCTCGGCGATGTTCAGGCTAGCCATGATCTTGATGCGGCTCAGCACGGCGGCCTGGTACTGTCGGGGCGGACGCGAGATGTCGTGCAGCACACCGTCGATGCGGTACCGTACCCGCAGCCCCTCGGCCGTTGCCTCGAGATGAATGTCGCTCGCGCGAGCCCGCAGCGCCTCGAGGATCATCACGTTCACGAGCTTGATCACCGGGGCCTGGTTGGCGAGCGTGCGCAAGTCGGCGATCGTCTCTTCCTCTTCAGTGAGAAGAACCAGATCGGTGCCGCGCAGGTCCGTCGCTTGCGCCTCGGAAGTCGACTCGGACTGCGCGGAGAGGATCGCTGCATGGATTTCGGCGGCAGGCGCGGCCACGATCTTCACACGTCTGCCATACACCCAGCACAGCTCGTCAATGACCATCGGGTCGGGTCGCTCTTCCGCCGCCACCAGCAGCTCCCCAGTCTCGCTCACACCAACGGGGAGCAGGCAGTGCTCCACGAAGTATTTGGGTGAAAGGCGCCGCGCCAGCGGCCCCGCTGCCGCGGCCCGGAGGTCCGCCCCAGAGCGAGGCGGCGCGGCGATCGCGTCCAACGCCGGGGTCACCTCAGGTGCGGGGCGGTGGGTCGGGAGCGGCTCTGCGCGAGTTTGCTTGTTCACGGAGCTCACGGCTTTCGCGGAGGCACTGGTGCCAGCAGGCTGTCGAGCTGTTGTCTCGTGCCCTGTAGCTGGTCGCGCTCGCGCTGCAGCAGCGAGTCCGCCTGTTCGTCCGTAAACACGACGGAGGGCGTCAGGAAAATTGCAATCTCAGTGCGCTCGCGCGAGACGCTGCGGTTCTTGAACAGCAACCCGAGCAGCGGGATGTCCTTGAGCAAGGGGACGCCGCTCTCAACGGTTTGCTGCATCTCGCCGATCAGCCCACCGATCACCACCGTGTGCCCCGTCTTCACGATCGCGCTCGTTTCCGCTTCGCGCGTGGTGATGATCGGTGCATTCTGCGCCGCCGCCACCGTTTGTTGCGACAGCGCGCTGACTTCCTGGAGCAACCGGAAGGTCACATAGCCATCATTATTCACGGTCGGGAGTACTGTGAGTTGCGTGCCGACGTTGCGGAACTGCACGACGCTGTTCAGCTGCGCCGTCAAGCCGGCGAACGTCGACGAAACAAACGGCACCTCGCTACCGACCAGAATGCGCGCCTCCTCGTTATTGAGGGCGAGGACCCGCGGGGTGGATAGCACGCGCACGTTCGTCCGCGTCGCAAGCGCATGGAGGATCGCGCGCACGTCGATCGTGCCGAGGGAGATCAGCCGGACGCCGAGACCCTGCAGGCCCGCGAGGAGCGAATCGCTGAACCGCTGCGGGCCGACCCCGACCGTGACCCCACGCGTGCTGTCGCCCGCGATGCCCTTCTGCGTGAAGAGCTGCCAATTGATGCCGTATTCGCTGGCGCGATCGAGCGTGACTTCGGCGATCAACACTTCCAGCAGCACCTGCGGCGGACGGATGTCGAGTTCGTCGATAGTCTGCTGGAGCAGGGAAAAATTCGGCGGCGCCGTGCGAATGACGAGCGAATTGGTCGCCTGGTCGGGAACGATCGTCGTCCGGCCGAGGAGTCCTGTCTGGGCCTGCGCGCTCTCCGCCGCGGCCCGCGGGGTGGTCACGGGAGCAGCAGCGGGAAGGGGTACCATCTCGGCGCGTTGCTGCAGCGACTCGAGCTCACGACGGCGGAACCCTGTCAACTCGCTCGACAGGCTGCGCCCCTCCAGCGCCTGAACGCGCTGTCGCGGCGCCGCAGCCGACACGGCGGCTCCAAACACCTGCCCCAGCGTGGTCGCGAGCTCCGCCGCGCTGGCGTGCTTGAGCGGATATACGTAGACGCGGAGTCCCTCCTCGCCTCCCGTTCTGACGTCGAGCTGGCGCAACAGATCGAGGTAGCGTGCGATGTTCACGCCGCGGTCAGTGATGAGCACGGAGTTCGAGCGCGGGACGACCTCGATACGGGCGTTTTTGCTCGCGACCTGCTTCAAGAGGGTGGTGCCCTCTTCTGCTCGAATGAACTCGAGCGGCACGATCTGGGTCACGAGCCCGAGTGGGGGCGGCGAGGGCAAGTCTTTTCCAACCCGCACGGGTCCCGTCGACGGCCGGTTCGCCTCAGGCATCACCTGGGCCACAGGACCCGACTGCACAAGCACTAGCCCCTGACTCTCGAGGATCGCCTCCAGCACCGCTCCGACTTGCGGCGCCGGAACCGGCTGTGGCGTTTGAAAGGTGATGCGGCGGCTCGGTACGCCGGTGAGCACGACGTTCACATTCAACACCGCCGCGAGCGAGCGGATCACGTCGGGCAGGTCCGCGTTCACGTAGTTGATGCGAACGGGCTGCGGCTGCTGCGCCCTAGTCGGCGCGGGCGCCGCGAGCAGCGCACCGAACAGCGCCGCCATGCAGTGTCTCACGAACCCCTCCGCCGCCTCACCGGCTGCAGGCGCAGAACAAGTTGTCCTGACGGCCGCGCCAATGTCACTGTGGAGTCGGTAATGGCGACGACACGCGCGCCCGCGACCATATCGCCAAGACGGTAGTTCTCGGCGCCGGGGATGTTCGGGTCGGCGTCAATGAGGGCCACGGGACCTTGCCCTCCGACCGTGATCCCATACAGCCGAAGCGTCGGTCCCTGGGGCTTCGTCGGCGCAACCGCCCGGCCAGGTAGGGAGAACCGCACCGCCGGAGGGGTCCGGTCCGGCGAGAGGATGTTCGCCGCGATGATGGTGTCGTACCTCGGCACCGGAGGCATCGTCGTGGGGGCGCTCTCCGGATGCGCGACTGCGGGTACGGCTAGCGTTTCCGCGCGTGGTTGGGGGAGGGCCGTGGGCGCCAGCCGGAGCGCCAAGCCACCGACGAGGAGCACGCCAGCCGCGACATACAAATTGCGCACGAGCGTCACAGGCCGCCGGCTCCGCCAGCCGCGCGATAGAGTCCGTGCAGGCGGAGCGACCAGGAGAACGACTGGGGTTGGGGGCCTGTGGCGCTCGGAGCGCTCCGCGAACCGCGGAACGTAGGGACGCGCATGGCGAACCCCGCGTTCAACGACGCGTTCACCGACAACTCGTCGAGCGCGAGCAGTTTCTCGCCATGCTCCAGGCGGGATAGAAAATCCACGAGGCCGTAGATGTCCCCCTGGCACTGGAGCTGCACCGGGATGGAGAGCAAGCCGGGCTGGCCAGCACGTGGCTGGCTCGCGACGTCGACACGATTGAGCTGCACCGAGCTTTCGTCACCGTAGCGTTGCAGTAGCCCCTGCAGCGCCGAGGCCGCCAGCGCGGGCGTTGCGCCGGTCACTAGACGGATCTCATCTGCGGCGTGCACGCGCTGCCGCTCGTCGAGCGCCCGGCGCAGGCGATCAGTGTTCGCGACGAGCTGTGTAAGCCTCAGCCACTGCTCGCGGCTCGCCATGTAGGCCGCCTCGCGGGCCGCCCAATGGTGGGCGAGCGGCAGACCGACGAGCACGACCAAGAGAGCGCTCGCGCTGACGAGCGCTCCACCCAGCACCACCCGGCGCTCGCGCGGGTTAAGGCGCTGGAGCGTATCGGAAAGCCAGTGCAAAGCTTTCATAGGTCCGGTCGCCCAACGCGACACGGGTTGTCGCGGACAGGAAGCGCACTTCCTTGAATTCCGGAGCCGCGCCAAGCTGCGCCACCAGGCGGGATGCATTCGGCGCGAAGCCGTCTATCTGCCAATCGGTCCCCGACCAACGGATCCCACGCAAGTAAGCCCCCGCGGGCAGCCGCTTCGAGAGCGCCTGGAGCACCCCCAGCGGATCGGGCCGTTTCTGTTCGATTTCGCGGATCGCCTGTGCCTCGCGGTCGAGCGCCAGAAGTTGGTTCTGGAGAGCGAGAGCGGGCGCGGCTCGCTGCTTGACGGATTGGAGACTGGCGTCAAGCGAGCGGGTTGCCCGCGCGCGCCACGCGTCGGCCGAGGCGATCGCGAACGCGAGGGCCGCTACGCTGACGGCGACCGCGAGCCCGAGCTGGCGCCACCACCGCGCGGTGATGCGGGCACCAAGCTCACGAGAGACCAACGTCCGCGGGAAGTTTGGCTTCGTTCCGATTCCGAGCGCGGCACCGTACGCGGGAAGGAAGGGACTCACCACGTCCGCCACCGTGGGCAGCGGCTGCATCACCGCCTCGGGCAAGAGCGCACCGAGCGCGCGCCCCCGATCCTCGTTCCACGGCGTCAGGTAGATCGGCCCCGCTGCGCCCTGATTCTCCACCAGTGCCGCTGCGGCGTCGTCGAGGGTCCCGAACACGCGCCGCACGCATCTCACTCGACCAGCGTCGATCTCCACGATTCCGATGCCGTCGGCCTGGCCATCGAGCAGCACGACGGCTCCCGTGAGCTGCACCTGCGCGAGCGCCCGCGCCAGTGCAAGGGGCCCGGGCTCAATCACGTCGACCGGTCCGAGCGCTTCGAGCGCGGCGACCCAGGTTGCAAGCGGCGTCTCTCTCGTAGCGAATACGAGGTCATCGTCGTCGCGCACTGCCGGCACGATCTCCTCAGCGCGCACAGGAAAGAATCGCTCAGGCTCGAGCCGCAGTATTTCGCGCTTCTCCGATTCGGGAAGGGGGGGGAGTTTGACCCGCTTCATGAAGAGGAAGGGAATGTCGAGGGCTAGGGCGATTCGGCGTGTGCGCCCGAGATGCTCACGCAGCGCGTCCACCGCCTCCGTCGGGTTCGCCGGGTCGCACTCGACTTCGACTACACGGGCACGGGACCGGAACCAGCCCTCGAGCCGCACACCACGCATGGTGCGGGTCCCGACCTCCACTCCGAGGCGGGCCATCATGGATGGCGCGCGATAAGGGTGTGCGCTCTGGACATCCCTAGGCCACCAGCCAGTCTTTCAGGTTGCGGGTGCGGGGCGATGCTACCCCGAAAATCACCGGGAAAAAACCCACCATTCAAACGAGGTGTGCGGTGCTGATGCAGGAAACGCACCGGCTGAAAGTGCTCACGAGCCAGGGACCCTTGTTGCGTACGCGCAACAAGAGAAGGGGTGTTACTTTGGCTCGTCCAAACGGATCAGACCTTCATGGTCAAAGCCCTACATCTATCACTCGTCCTCCCCGTCCTGAACGGCGCCGATCGACTAGCCGCCGCCCTGCCGGCAGTGGCCGAGTGGATGCAGCGCCAGCCCGAGCGCGCCGAGCTGGTGCTCGTCGACGACGGCAGCGCGCCCGCGACCGCTGAGTTGTTGCGCGGTTTTGCCGCCGATACGCCCAACGTCACCGTACTCACCAATGGCACCAATCGCGGCAAAGGCCACGCCGTGGCCCGCGGAATGCTCGCGTCATCGGGCCGCTTCCGGGTCTTTATGGACTCCGATCTCGCCTACCCCGTCGAGGAAGCGGGCGCAGTCGTGCGCCACCTCGAAGCGGGCGCCGACGTGGCCGTCGCGTGTCGCGTCTTACCGGAGTCGCGCTACCTGATCGCTCCGACGTTTTTTCGCTATCTCTACACGCGCCACGTGATGAGCCGGACGTTCAACTGGGTCGTGCGCCACACGCTGCTTCCCGGGATCCTCGACACCCAGGCCGGACTGAAGGGCTTCACCGCTCAGGCGGCGACGACGTTGTTCCCGCGGCTGACCGTCCCGGGCTTCGGTTTCGATCTTGAGATCCTCTATGTGGCGCTCCGGCACGGTCTCCGCATCACGCAGGTGCCGGTGAGTTTCCGCTACGACAGCGAGCCGAGCAGTCTGCGGTTCGCCCGCGACGGCGCGACGATGCTCGGTGATTTGCTGAAGATTCGTTGGAACGATTGGCGGGGGGCATATCGTTGAACGACGACTGATCATCAACGCCGACGATCTCGGCATGTCGCCGGGCGTGAACCGCGGCATTTTCGACGCGCACGCGGCAGGAACAGTGACATCGGCGTCGCTCCTCGCAAATGCTCCCGGACTCAACGATGCGATTACACGGCTGCGACACGCTTCCACTCTGCAGGTGGGTCTCCATCTCAATCTGACCGCAGGTGCCCCGGTGGCTCAGCCAGGGGACGTCACCAGTTTGTGGGATCCGCGCAGCGGCGAGTTCTATCTGCTACCACAGCTCGTGCGCCGCGCCCTTATGGGTCGCGTCGCGCCCGAGCATGTCGCCGCCGAGTGCAGCGCGCAGCTCGCCCGGCTCAGGACGCTGGGTGTCAGTGTCGGACACATCGACGCTCACCGTCACGTCCACGCGCTCCCCGGCGTCTGGAAACCGGTCGTCGCGGTGGCGCGACGGGCCGGCGTTCGAGCCATCCGCGTGCCTCGAGCGGCGCTTCTCCACGGACGTATTCGGGTGAGTCGTGCACTGGTCGCGGCGTCACTTCGCGTGGCGTTGCGCCTAGCGGCGAACAGCGGCGCGCACGATCGAGATCTCGGCCGCGCCGACCACTTTCGCGGTCTCGATCTGCTGGGCGCTCAGGATTTTCAGCGCCGCCTGCTCGCGCTGTTGGATCAACTCCAGCCCGGTACCACCGAGCTGATGGTGCATCCCGGCTATGTCGATCAGGATCTGACCGCGTGGGATTCGTACACAACCGGCCGCGAGCGCGAGCTCGCAGCGCTCTGCTCACTCGAGGTTCGCGACCGCCTCGCTCGGGGAGACATCCTGCTCGTCCCGTGACGGGCGTGACCAAGATCCGCTCCACAACTCCGCCTGAATCACCAGCCAGACGATCAGACAGGGAATCACGTCCAGAGCATACGGGCCAATGACCTGGTTGTAGACGCTCGTCGGTACGAAGAACAGATGCGGCACCGTCTCGAACAGCAGCACGAGCGCGACGAGCATGGTACGCCACCACGATCGCGCGCTGGTGACATACCAGATCGCGACGCCGGTGGATGCAACGACGAACGACGCGGATTCGGACTGGTGATTGAAGATCACGAAGAACAGGAGCACCGAGCACAGCCAGCGCAACCGAAACCGCCCATCAGACCAGCGCGGGCGCTGCGCCACCAGCGGTGCGAGGAGCAGGAGCGTGCCGGCGAGCTGGATCGGAAGCGACGGTACGCTCGAACCGGAGATGGCTGAGAAGAATCGCATGACAGACTTGCCTTGCCATGCGCTGCTATCGCGCTGGAGGATCGACCACCACTCGCGGTAGATCGCGACGACACCCGCTGGGGGCAAGACGACAAGTGGCAGCGCGGCGAACAGCAATCCGAGGGCGACCACGATCCCCACGAATCGCTCGGGGCGAGGTCGCAGGAGGCCAAGCACGCCGGCGCCCAGCGGATAGATCTTCGTGAACGTGCCAACGAGGATCGCCGTGGCGCCCGCGCCATAGTGCTCGCGCTCGAGTGCGACGAATGCCAGGACGATCAGACCGGCCACGAGCGCGTTGCTCTGCGAATTTTGCAGCGAGCGGAGCATATCGAGAAACACGATGACAAGCGCAACCCGCGCGGCGCGAGCTGGTAGCAATCGCTTCACTCCCCACGCCAGCGTCAGCGCGTTGACGCCGTTCCACAGGAGCAAACCGAGCGCCAGCGGGAGAATTGCGAACGGCGCAAAGAGCAGCGGAAACACCGGACTATAAAGGAAGCCGCTCATCTCCCCCGCGGGCGGGTTGTAGATGTCCGCTCCCGAGATCAGCCGATGGAACGTGTACCGGAATAGCAGGAAGTTGCCCGGATGCCCGACGAGGATCCCCTTCTGAACTGTCACCGCAATGGCCGCGGCGGCGAACAGCACAATGACGGGATCGATCTTCCGGAAATTGGCCATGGAGTATATTCGTTCCCCTTCCTTCCTTTGTGGAGATGTCGCATGCGCCGCATTTCTTCGACCCTCTCGGTCCTCGCCTGCACGGGCACCCTGGTTGCCTGCACTCACGAAGTACCAACGACCACCCGAACGCCCGGCGCCCCCAGGTTCAGCGCAGTCTCGAACGGCGCCTCGATCAATGCCGTCAACGTCAGCCGCGATACCACCGCCCAGAACGAGACTCCCCTCGCGTTCAATCCCGTGAATCCCGCCAACCTGATCACGGGCAACAACGACTGGAACTACAACGACGGCTGCGGCGTCAACGCCACCTTCGACGGCGGCAAGACGTGGACGCCCACCCTGCCCAACGGCTTCATCCCCGGGATCACGCGATTCACGAATGATCCCGCCGTGCCCGGCACCGGCACCTACGACTTCGGCGGCGACCCCGCGGTCGCGTTCAGCCCCGATGGGAACACCGCCTACTTCACCTGTTTCGGTTATCTCGGAAAGACCGTGGCACTATGGCTGAGCCGCTCCACCGATGGCGGCCGCACCTGGACGGCCGGCGGCCCCGACCATCCGCTCACGCTGGTCAGCGCGTTCACGGGAAATGGAAAAGCGAGAGGCTCGAACGGCCAATTCCCCGATCATGAATCCATTCACGTCGCGCTCGACGGCACGATCTACGTCCCGTGGGCGCACTTCGATGGCTTCAGCTCACACTCGCCGATCTTCATCGGCGTGTCGCACGACGGCGGCGCCAGCTTCGACATCCCCGTCAGGGTCACGAGCGGATCGGTTCACAGCGATCAAGACGCGCGCGTCGTGACCGATCCAGCAACCAGCTACGCTTATCTGACCTTCGACAACTCGATCCAGGGCGGCAAAGGCACCGCGATGTTCGTCAGCGTCTCGAAAGACCGTGGCGCAAGCTGGAGCAGGCCGGTCCTGCTCGCGACGTTCCAGAACCCCGTCTGTCTGTACCCGCCGTACTGCTTCAATATTTCCGGTGGCCAATTCCGCGCTCCCGGCTCCTATCCGGTGCCCGCGTTCGATCCGACGACCCAGCGCTTGTACGTCGCCTACACGGACATCGTCGGCGGCCTGGCGCAGATTCTGCTCACCTACGCGAACGTCGCCGATATCACGAAATGGACGACGCCCGCTATCGTTGCTCCAGCATCCGGCGATCGCATCAACGTCGAGCTCAGCGTCGAGCCGTCAAGCGGCCGCCTCGACATCATGACCAATGACCGGAGCTACACGGGCAACACGCTGTTCGATGTCTCCTACATCACGAGCTCCGATGGTGGGAACACTTGGACGACGCGCCGTGTGACGAAACAGAGCTGGGATCCGGCGCAGTACGGCGTACCGTGCGGCTCCTGCGCGAGCGGCGTGCGGCCCTTCATCGGCGATTACGATGGGATCGTCTCACTGCCGGGCAGCGCGGCCATGACATGGACCGGACCGGGCAAGACGTTCGGGCTGTATCCGACGAATCTCGAGGTGTTCTTCGTCAGCGTCGCCCCGTAACAGCTGGCTGCCGCTCGGCGCGGCGCTGGTTTCGGTCGTCCTCTGGGCCTCCGCGTTCGTCGGCATTCGCGCGGCGGGCCGCGCGTTCTCCCCGGGCGCTCTGGCGCTGGGACGATTGGTTGTGGGCAGCCTGCTGCTTGGCGGCCTTCAGGCCACTCGCCCCTTTGTTCGCCCCTCACGCCGCGAGCTGGGTTTGCTGTTGCTCGCCGGACTGCTCTGGTTCGGCGTCTACAACGTCGTGCTCAACGACGCCGAGCGTCGTGTCGATGCAGGCACGGCCGCCATGCTCGTCCTCGTCGCGCCAATCATCGTCGTCGCGCTCGCCGCGGTGTTCCTGAAGGAGCGCACCACGCCGAACCTGCTGCTCGGCGGGGCGCTGGCGTTCGCCGGCGTGGTCGTGATCGGCGTCGCGACCACGTCGCATCATGCACCGCTCGCGGGCGTCGTGCTGTGCCTAGTCGCGGCGCTGGCGTCAGCGATCGGTGTCGTGGCCGAGAAACCGGTGCTAAACCGGGTGACGGCGTTGCAGGTGACGTGGATCTGTTGCGCCGTCGGCGCGATTGTGTGCCTGCCCTTCGCGCCGGTGCTGGTGCGTGAGCTCGGGACCGTTCCATCCAGCGCCATCGGCTGGCTCATCTTCCTCGGCGTCTTCCCAACGTCGATCGCGTTCACGACGTGGGCCTATGCGCTCGCCCGCGGTGAGGCCGGACGTCTCGCCGCGACCGCCTACCTCATTCCACCGATCGCGATCCTCATGAGCTGGCTCATCCTCGGCGAAGTGCCCAGTGTGATCGCCATCGGCGGTGGAGCATTGTGCCTGGTCGGCGTGTACATCGCCCGCAAGGAAGCTCGTGCCGTCGCGTCGACTTAGTGCGCGGCCGCCACGCCCTCCCACTGCGCGCGGGTCAGCATCGGGATCGGCTCGAGGTACTTCGCCCCCAGCGCTGAATTGATGCCCGGCAAATCCCGCGCGGCCCATGCATCGAAATCGCGGGCGATGTCGCCCAACTCGCGCGCAATCGCGTCGGCACGCTCCAGCTGCGTCTGGGTCGGCCCGCCGTCGTAGAACACGATGTTGCCGTACAGCTCCGTGAGATTCTCGCGCAGCCGCTCCTCGCCCGTGATCATCCCGCCTTCTTTGGTCGCGACGATACGCTTGCGCAGACCCGTGCTCGACGCCGCGCGCAGGCGCCTGGTGAGCGCCCCCCCGTCCCGCGCCGGCAGCTTTGTCGCGCGGTCGTCGAGCGCCTGGCGGACCGAGTTGATACGCTCGACCGCGAACGTCATGTCGCCGAGCGTACCCGAGAGTTTCACCGCGAGATCGAATGCCGCGCGCCGCTCCGCATCGGTGTGCGTGCTCCGTGGATCGGGCACGATGACGAGCTGGGTTGCGTACGTCGCGGTGTCTTTCGTCATCCTGATCGAGTACGTCCCCGGAAGCACGTGTGGTCCAAACGCGGCGCCGAACGCGGCGCTGGCCGCGGGCGGAACGCGCGGTGCCGGCAGGCGCATGGACCACGTCACGCGGCTCAAGCCACGCCGCTTGCTCGTCGGCATGGTGCCAACACGTTTTCCGCTCGCGTCGAAGACCTCGAGCTTCATGTCGCCGAAGATGTGGCGGCGTCGCTGGTAATACGTGATCACGGCGTCGCTGGGCGGATTCGGCCCCACGTACATCGCGTCGCCGTTCGCCCACCCGCCGCCTCCTTGCAGCCGCTGCACCGTCGGCCGGCCGGGGAGAAAGGCAACCGAGCTGGCGAGGATCTCCGGCGTCAGCGCGCGGAGCGGCGAGATGTCGTCGATGATCCAAATGCCGCGGCCGTGCGTCGCGATCACCAGGTCGTGATCGCGTGGATGTACGGCGAGGTCGCGCACCGCGACGGCCGGCAGGTCGCCGCCCTTGTAGTGCGCCCACTGCTTGCCGCCATCCACCGAGATCCAGAGCCCGAGCTCAGTACCAAGGAACAGGAGACTCTGGTTGACGAGGTCTTCTTTGATGACGTGCGCATAGCCGCGCACCGGACTCTCCGGCGCAACGAGTGCCGACCACGTCGCCCCGAAATCGGTCGACTTGTAGGCATAGGGCCGCATGTCGCCGAAGGTATGGACGTCGAACGTTGCGTAGACCGTACCCGGATCGAAATGGCCCGCTTCGACTGACGAGACCCATGCGTTCTTCGGGAGGCCCTTGATATTGGCCACCACGTTCGTCCACGTCTTCCCGCCATCGCGCGTCACCTGAAGGTTGCCGTCATCCGTCCCCGCCCAGATCACGTTGGGATTTTTTGGCGACTCCGCGATCGCGTAGATCGTGGTGTGCATCTCGGCGGACGAATTGTCGACCGTCACGCCGCCGGACTGCTCCTGCCGCTGCTTCGCGGGGTCGTTCGTCGACAGATCGGGCGAGATGCGCTCCCACGTCTGCCCAAAATCACGCGAGCGGAACAGGAACTGCGAGCCGATGTAGATGGTGCCCCGCTGCGTAGGGCTGATGTGAATCGGCGTGTTCCAGTTGAAGCGGAGCTTCTTCTCCTGGTAATGCGGGAGCGGCTGGATGTTGCGATTCTCGTGCGTCTTGCGATTGACGCGCGCGATCCCGCCACCCTGATACTCCGCGTACAGGTAATCCGGGTCAGTCGGGTCGACGAACATCCAAAAGCCGTCCCCGCCGTACATGTTCTCCCATTGGTGATTCGTGATGCCGCCCGGAAACTCCGACGCGCCGACCCAGGAGCTGTTGTCCTGCAAGCCGCCGTAGACGTGGTAGGGGCGGTCCATGTCGACACTGACGTGATAGAACTGCGAAACCGGGAGGTTGTCGCCCTTCCACCACTTATTCCCGGCGTCATACGAATACCAGAGACCGCCGTCGTCCCCCGTGATCAGGTGATCGGTGTCGTCCGGATCCACCCAGACATCATGGAAATCGCCGTGCGCGCCGCCCCCGATGTTGCTGAAGCTCTTGCCACCGTCGGTGCTGACGATCAGACTGCCGTCGGGTTTGTAGACCCGGTCGGCATCACGCGGATCGACGATCAGGTTCGCGAAATAGAACGGCCGCCAGATCATGTTCTGGCTGCGATCGAGCATCTGCCACGTTTTGCCACCGTTGTCGGAGCGATACAGCGCGTTCAGCGGCAGCGTCGCCTCGATGAACGCGTAGACGACGTCCGGCTTCGAGGGCGCGACCGCAACAGCGAGGCGTCCCCACGGCTTGGGCGGCAATCCGGACGCACTCGTCGATGACAGTTCCATCCACGTGGCCCCACCGTCCGTGCTCTTGAACAACCCCGAGGCGCTCGGCGCCGTCGCGCTGTCGCCGCCGGAGCGGAACGTCCAGCCACGGCGCCGGAAATCCCACATGCCTGCATAGAGCGTCTTGGGGTGCGCCGGATCCATCGACATCATCGAGCAGCCGGTCGACAGGTTGCCGCCCTTCAATACCTTGTTCCACGTCTTGCCGCCGTCGCTGGTTTTGTAGACGCCGCGGTCGTCGCTGTCGCTCCACAGTTTTCCCGGCACGCAGACGTACACGGTGTTGGTTTCGGTAGGATCGACGAGAATCTTGGCGATGTGTTCGGACGTGTTGAGCCCGACATTGGTCCAGTTCTCGCCGCCGTCCTGCGATCTGTAGACGCCATCGCCGATCGACACGCTGTTGCGCATCCACGCTTCGCCCGTGCCGACCCACACCACTTTGGGATTCTTCGGATCGATCGTGATCGCGCCGATCGATTGCACCGGCTGGCGATCGAAGACCGGCTTGAACGAGTTGCCGCCGTTGACCGATTTCCAAACGCCGCCGCTCGCGGCGCCGACGTAGATCGTGATGCGCGCGCCTTCATGGACGGCGGCCAGCGCCGCGATCCGGCCACTCATCGCCGCTGAGCCGATGTTGCGGGCGCCCAGGCCCGCAATCGTTTCGGAGTCCACCTTCACGGCCGGTTGCTGCGTGGCCGCGACGAACGCGATGAGCAGGAGCTGAGTCATGGGTGAGTCTCCCCTCCCGGCCTGATGAAGCGCTGGTCGTCGAGCGGGACGTTCGCTTCGATCTTGTCGTAGGTGATTTTCGAGCGGTCCTGGCTGCCGCGCAGTCCGGTCTCCAGGGAAAACGGGAGATAGACGCCCGCCACCTGCTTGTAGTCGCCGAGCGAGGTTTCGAGCTCCTGGGGCGCACCGCGAATCATGCGTTGCGTGTTGATTCTGATCGGGACGTAGTACTCGGTGTCGAGATAGTAAAAACTGACGTCACCGTTCGGGCGCGTGACTTTCAGCTTGTAGGCATCGCTGCCTTCGATCGGCTCGGTGCCTTGGTACTCGACGCGATTCCCCTTCGCCTGATAGTTCACGAGCGGGCCGTCGAAGTCGGCATCATCGAGAATGCCGTGCATCTCTTCTTCGCCGAGCGACTCGGGATCGCGCTTGCCCTGCCATGGCTCGATTTTCCAGCCGTTGTGGCCGTCATACGCCGTGATCCCGGTCATGCCCTGGAGCGAAAATTCTTCGCGCACGCTGTTCGAGCGTTTGTTCTCCTGCACGACGACCGCCTCGAACCCGTCGTTGCCGGTGAACTTCCCCGTGCGCCGTAACGTCTGTAGCGCCTGCATGCGCGCGGTGCCGCCGGATGCCTGCACGTATTTCGCGATGAGACTGTCGACGGACTGAGCGGATAGCGGCATCGCGAGCAGCGCGAGCGCAATGACCTTCACGAGAATGTGTCGCATGCGAGCTCCTGTGCCTGCCGGTTAAAACGGGACGGTGAAAATAGCCGTCGGTCGCGCGCTCGCAACCGAACGCGTACCTTCTCCGCCCATGGCACGCGTCTCGCCCGCGGATTTCCCGAATCTCACGGTGCTGTCCCACCCGCTGATTCAGCATAAGCTCACGATTCTGCGCGACAAGCGCACCAGCACCCGCGACTTCAAACAGCTCGTGAACGAAATCGCGATGCTGATGGCGTACGAGGTCACGAAAGATCTGCCGCTCGAGCCCGTGGAAATCGAAACACCGCTCGAGAAGACGCACGGCAGCCAGGTCGCGGGGAAGAAGCTGACGCTCGTCCCGATTCTGCGGGCGGGCCTGGGCATGGTGGAAGGGATTTCGCAGCTGATTCCATCCGCGCGCGTGGGCCACATCGGGCTGTACCGCAATCATGACACCCTTCAGCCCGTCGATTACTACTTCAAGATCCCTTCCGGTGAGGCAGACCGCGCGTTCTTCCTGCTCGACCCCATGCTCGCGACGGGCGGCTCCGCGGTCGCCGCCGTCAGCGCCCTGGCCCGCGCTGGGGCGCCGCTACAGCGGATCCGGTTCATGTGCCTGGTGTCGGCTCCCGAGGGCGTGAAAGCCATGCTCGCCGCTCACCCAACGGTCCCGGTGTACACGGCATCGCTGGACCGAGAGCTCAACTCCAAGGGGTACATCCTGCCCGGCTTGGGGGATGCGGGCGACCGCTTATTTGGCACCAGGTAGAGCCTGCCGACGTAACCCTTTTGCCGTCCTCCGTGTCACATCTGTAGTTACGAGCCTGGTCCGTCACCTGGAGCGTCGTGGACGAAACACAGCTGATAGCCCGCGTCCGCGCCGGGGACAGCGCCGCAGAGCGAGCGCTCTATGACGCCCATGTGGATCGGGTGTACCGCCTGGCGTTCCGGCTCGCGGGTGACGACACACTCGCGCAGGATTTCACCCAGGAAACGTTCATCCGGGCATTCGACCGGCTCGGCTCGTTCCGTGGCGACGCCGCCTTTTCGACGTGGCTGCACGCCATCACGACGACCGTCGTGCTGAACGGATTGCGCAAGATGAAGCGGTTTCGCCAGCGTGAAGCAGACATCGATGACGCGCAGAGCATTGGCGTGACGCGTCGAGACGCGGAGCCGGATCTGAAAACGCGACTCAAGAAAGCGATCGACGCATTGCCGGAGGGTTACCGCACGGTGTTTGTCATGCACGACGTCGAAGGCTATACACACGAGGAAATCGGCGCGGCATTGGGCGTCGAGACCGGCACCTCGAAGGCGCAGCTGTCGCGCGCGCGGGCCAAACTGCGCGTGGCGTTGTCGGATTTCGCGGGAGAGTGGGTACCATGATCGACCAGCACGAAGATCCCAAATTCGAGCAGTGGTTGAAGGATGCGGCGCAGTCGTATAATGCCCCGCGCCCCACTCCCCGCCTGGAGATCTGGAAGCGGATCGAAGAAACGCGTCGCAACAGACACGTCATCGAGATCCGGCCGTGGATGCGCTGGGCGCTGGCCGCGGCGGCCATCCTGGTGATCGGCATCGGGATCGGTCGCTGGACAGCTCATCCGCCACGGGCGAACGCTCCCGTTGTCGCGTCGGCTGATAGCGTCAGATCTGATGTCGCCTATCAAGTGGCGGCACAGCAATACCTCACGCGCACCGAAGTGCTGCTCACCGATTTCCGCGCCCAGCGCGTGCGCGGGCAGCTCGATCCCCAGTTCGTCGCGGCAGCCCGCGACCTGCTGACCACGACGCGGCTGATGCTCGATTCGCCCGCCGCCAATGATCCGCAGTTGCAGCCGTTGCTCGAGGACTTGGAGCTGGTCCTCGCGCAGATCACACAGCTCCCGGCCGAACCGGGCCGCAAGAATGAAATGGATTTGATCAATCAGGGACTGAACCAACGCAGCGTTCTGACCCGGCTTCGGACCGCGACTCCCGCGATCCCCGCAGGCCCGGTGCCGGTGCGTGCACAAGGAGTTTCGTGATGGTCTCCATGCTTTCGCTGCTCGCGGCCGTTGCCTTACATCTTCAGGTCCCGCCAGCGCATCCTCCTCGCCCGCTGCGCCACATCCCGCACATCCCGGTAGTGCCGACCATGCCGGTAATACCGAGCATACCAGAAATGCCGAGCATACCGGACCTCGAGGCGCTTGACGCGTCCGCACCGATGCTCGCCATAGGCGATGCGGAGCTCGCGGGCTTGGAAGGACTCGCGGGCTTGGAAGGACTCGCCGGCCTGGAAGGGCTCGCCGGCCTGGAAGGATTGGCGGACATGCCGGAACTGGCTGGCCTCGAGACGCTCGGTGCGCTCGAGATCGACGGTGGTACAGTGCTCTCACGCGCCCGCGGCTTCGCGACGTCGCCACACGCGCCGTGGGCCACGCAGGATCCGGGCGACTCGCTCTATCGGGCGGCGCGCCAGCTGTTGAATCGCAACCGCTACGCCGATGCCGCGCGACTGTTCAATGATCTGATCAATCGCTACGCACGTTCGACGTACACGCCCGACGCCTACTACTGGGCTGCGTTCGCGTTGTATCGCACCGGCGAAGATCCCAACCTGCGGCAGGCCGTCGCGCTGCTCGACAAACAGAAGGCGCAGTACCCCCGCGCGTCCACGGGCCGCGACAGTGACGCACTGCTGACACGCGTGTTGGGCCAATTGGCACGGCAGGGAGACCAGGACGCCGCCAGTCGAGTGCATCAGATCGCGGGCGACACGGCGAGGACGACGACGACGACGTGCTCCGACGATGACGACGATCCGCGCATCGCCGCGATGAACGCCTTGCTGCAGATGGATGCCGCCAACGCCGTGCCGATCATCAAGAAGGTGCTCGCCAAGCGCGATCCCTGCTCGGCAGGCCTGAGAAAAAAGGCGGTGTTCGTATTGTCGCAGAAACGAACCGAGGAGACCGAGGACATCATGCTCTCGGTGGCGCGCAACGATCCCGACCCTGAGGTCCGCCAGCAGGCCGTGTTCTGGCTCGGTCAGGTGGGCAGCGAGAAGGCGATCTCCGCGCTCGACTCGATCGTCACTCATGCGCAGGACGAGGAGCTGCTCGAGAAAGCGATTTTCGCGCTGTCCCAGATCCATAGCCCCCGCGCCGCGCAAGCGCTCCGCGATTTTGCCGGGCAGGAGAACGCGCCGGAAGAAGCGCGCGAGAGGGCGGTGTTCTGGCTGGGCCAGGCTCACGACGGCGCCAATGCCGCGTTCCTGCGCGAGCTGTTCGGCCGCAGCACCAACGAGGACCTGAAGGAGAAGATCATCTTCTCCCTCTCCCAGATGCGGTCAACCGAAAACACCCGCTGGCTGATGGACCTGGCGTTGAACTCGCGCGAAGGCATCGAGCTGCGCAAGAAAGCGCTGTTCTGGGCCGGACAAACCGGAGCCGACATCACCGATCTGGTGCAGCTCTACGATCGCACCTCGGATCACGACATGAAGGAGCAGTTGATCTTCGTGTACTCGCAGCGCCACGAGACGCAGGCGCTGGACAAGATGATCGACATTGCGCGGCACGAGACCGATCGCGAGCTGCGCAAGAAAGCGATCTTCTGGCTGGGCCAGTCCCGCGACCCGCGCGCCGCGCAGGCGCTGCTGGAGATCATCAACCAATGACATGCTCTCTGCTCGTCGCCGCGGCGTTGTTCGCCGTCGCACCGCTCGCCGCCCAGTCGCTGGCCGAGCGCATCGCCCGCGCACCCGATGGGACGGTGCATCTCACGTACGCCGCGCGCGAAGGCGTCTGCGGCAACGGTGCCGGCATGATTTCGTTCGATTGTGAAAACGGCAACTGCGGGCGCCGCCGCATCACGACCAACTCTGATTGGGACGACGACACACCTTGCGCCTGCGACTCAGGGCCGGTGCGTCTCGCCCTGCAGGTCACGAGCGGCCACGTTACGCGGCTGCGGAGCTACGTCGGTGGTCACTGGAAACCGGCCGCCGCAGGCGTGACCGATCTCGGAACCGTCGCGGCTCCGGAGGCCGCGCGCTTCCTGCTCGATTTGGCAAGGACGGGCACCGGCCGCGCCGCCGAGGAGGCCATCTTCCCGGCTGCCCTCGCCGACTCCGTGACCGTGTGGCCCGACCTGCTCAAGATCGCTCGCGACGGCGCCGTATCGACCCACGTGCGCAATCAGGCGGTGTTTTGGCTGAGCCAGGCGGCGGGCGATGCCGTGGTGAAGGATCTCCGCGACCTGGTCGATGATGACAACGTCGACCGCGACGTCCGCGAGCATGCTGTCTTTGCGCTTTCGCAGGAGCCGCGCGACGTCGGGGTTCCCGCGTTGATTCAGATCGCTCGCGCCAACAAAGATCCGGGCGTACGGCGCAAAGCCATCTTTTGGCTGGGGCAGAGCAACGACCCGCGCGCCATCAACCTGTTCGAGGAGTTGCTCACCCGCCCCTAGTATCTTGTGGCATGCCATTCTGGAGCATGCGGCGTGCCCTGGGCGCGATTCTCCTTGCTATCATCCTGATCGCGGCCGGCTGGGCCGCGGTGGTCGTGGCGGTCGCCGTCCATGGCGCCCGCGATCAAGCCACCCGCGCAGACGCCATCGTCGTGCTCGGCGCAGCGCAGTACACGCGGCCACTCTCTACCAGCGCGCTCTCGCACCGGTCGTGTTAGTGACCGGGGGCGTAGGCGCGCACGATACGCTCAACGAAGCAAACGTCGGCCGCGATTACCTCGTCCGGCTCGGGCTTCCCAGCGAGACGATTGTTCCCCTCGCCGGTGAGGATACCTACGCGTCACTCAGCGAAGTAAAGCGCTGGTTCGACGGACGGACGAGCCGCCGAGTGCTGCTCGTGAGCGACGGCTTTCACATGCTGCGGTTGCAGATCATCGCCTCCCGTCTCGGACTCATGCCATTTACATCGCCCGCTCCCGGCTCTCCGATTCACGCCAACGCGCGCCGCAACACGGGGTACTTGTTCGCCGAAGGCTTCAAGGTGCCGTTCACCTGGTTGTTCCAGCGTTGAGAAGGAGTCGTAATGCAACTGGCCAGTAAACGAATCCACAGCGGACGGGTCATAGACCTGGACCAAGACACCGTGCGCTTTCCGGACGGCTCGACGGGAGAGCTCGAGATGGTGCGGCACCCCGGAGCGGCGGCCGTGGTGCCATTCGCCTCCGATCCGCGCGGCACTGACCCGACGATTGTGCTCATCCAGCAATTCCGGCACGCGGCGAATGGCCCGCTGATCGAGATCCCGGCAGGCCGGTTGAACCCAGGTGAAGACCCACAGGAGTGTGCCCGACGCGAACTGTTGGAAGAGGTGGGTGTGAAAGCCGGCAGGGTCGAGCGTCTTACTACTATATGGACGACGCCCGGATTTACAGACGAACGCATTCACCTTTTTTGGGCGGCCGACTTGACGGCCGACAAACACGCGCGCGAACCGGACGAGTTCATCGAGGTGATGCCCAAGCCGCTCTCGGAGGTTCTCAGTCTCATCCGCGATGGGGTGATCTGCGACGCAAAGACCGTAGTTGGAATCCTTTACATGGCGGGCTTCATCCTGCGGTATTAGTACCATCCGCTCTTCGGATCTAGACCGTCGGTGCAATTGCGCTGTCCCCAGGCTCGGACAATATTCCCATTTCGCAGTTGATTGCGAATCGCAAACTACTGTTGCATAAGGGGTTAGTCCGCACGCACGGGAGGCACGGTTCGTGCCAAGCACTCACAAAGCAAGTCAGGCCAGAGTTTTCGCTGTTTCCGTTCGTAACAGAAGGGGACCAATGCGGACCACTCTGAAGCGTCCAACGCCGGCCGTCGACACCACGCGAGCTCTGCAGCGGGAAGCGCTGCACGAACTGGATGACGGTCAGGTCGTGATGCGGCATCTGGCAGGTGAGCCGCAGGCCTTCGGAACCCTCGTCGACCGCTATCAGACCCGTCTACTGAACTTCGTCAACCGCACGATTGGCGACCGTGAGCGGGCCGAAGACCTCGTCCAGGAGGTTTTCATCCGGGTCTTCCGCCACCTGCACCGGTTCGACCAGACCAAGAAATTCTCCACGTGGATCTATACCATCGCCTCGAACCTGGCGAAGAACGAGCTCCGTAACCGCAGTCGCAATCCGCTGGTGCTCTTTCAGACGATCAAGAAAAACTGGGACGCCGATCACCGGCCGCTGCAGTTCGAGGATACGACCGCACGTCCTGACGATCTGTACCGCAAGCGCTTCTTGAAGGATGCGGTGGACCAATGCGTCCGGCGGCTGCCGGAACACCACCGGGAGGTGTTCGTGCTCCGCGAGCTCGAGGGAAAGAGCTACCAGGAGATCGCCGAAATCACCGGGTGCAATTTGGGGACGGTGAAAAGCCGGTTGAACCGGGCACGCAATAGCTTCGCCCAGCTCATCGGCCCCACACTCGTTTAAGCATAAACCTGTCGTTCGAACGCCCGGCGGCGGAACACTTCCGTGGCCGGGACGGTACATTCCCCGTCATGCGATGTAGCGAGTTCCTGGAACGGCATACCGACTTCCGGGACGGACTGATTACGTCCGCCCGGGAGGTGCGGCGTTTTGGGCGCCACCTGGCCCACTGCGTCGCCTGCCGACGCTATGACGCCACGGTCCGTCAAGGCGTGCAGGTTCTCACCTCCGCTTTACCGATCGCGCTGTCATCCGATTTCCGGCAACGGCTCGACGCGCGACTCGCGTGCGAACGCGCAATCATTCCGCCGCCGCCCGCGCGTGCGGGTGTGTCTGCGGCCTT
>Ga0209235_1000287_pt1 | contig 24703 bp, 18 predicted proteins | sample GraSoi013_1_20cm_4_FD_185817 | JGI IMG/M metagenome (GOLD analysis project Ga0209235, IMG submission 185817) | Grasslands soil microbial communities from the Angelo Coastal Reserve, California, USA - Sample 09_25_2013_1_20cm (SPAdes) (version 2) | ecosystem: Environmental > Terrestrial > Soil >... | reverse complement strand
GTACTTCAGATATTTTTCCATAGCCTTCGTCATTAGCAGGCCGCTTTTCATGCTCTTGTATACGAATAGCCAGTAGTCCTTCTGGCTCGCTTTTCCTCCTCCAACTCGCAAAGCGTACAATTCGAGCTGGTCCAAGAGATTCATCACGTCCCTATCCCTCAACTCAAGCCCTCGATTGAAGCTACAGAAAGCCTTGTTCTCTCATCCACTTGTCAGAGAATAATTTGCTGAGGTAGTTCCTTCCGGTATCCGGGAGCAACGTTACGATCGTCTTGTCCTCAGGTAAGTGGTCTGCGACCTTCACCGCAGCATGGACTGCTGTGCCCCCTGACCCTCCTACCAGGATTCCTTCTTCTTGTGCCAGTCGTCTTGCCATGCGAAACGAGTCCCGGTCAGAGACTTGGATGACATCATCCACAATCGACAGGTCCATTGTTCCCGGCATGAAGTCTTCTCCTATCCCTTCCACCTTGTACTGGTGGGGCTCTTCCTTGTATCCGTGGTAGCGCGGGTAGAAAATTGACCCCTCCGGATCAGCGCCGACAACCTTCAGGCCCTTTTTCTTCTCCTTCAGAAATCGGCCTATTCCCGTGATGGTCCCTCCGGTTCCCATGCCGCAGACGAGAACGTCTATCTTTCCCTCGGTCTGATGCCAAATCTCCGGCCCCGTTGTCCGGTAATGAGCGTCGGGATTAGCCCTGTTCTCATATTGGTTAGGCATGTAGGAGAGTGGCGTCTCTCTCGCCAGCTTCTCCGCGACCTTGGTATAATGTTCAGCCGATTCTGGCGAGACATTTGTCGGAGTCACCACGACCTTTGCTCCGTATGCCCGTAGGATGCTCCTCTTTTCCTCGCTCATCTTGTCAGGCATAACGAAGATCATCTTGTAGCCCTTCACGGAGGCAACCATTGCCAATCCAACTCCAGTATTTCCTGACGTGGGCTCTATGATCGTTCCGCCGGACTTTAGGAGTCCCCTCCGCTCGGCTTCTTCGACCATTGCGATCCCGATTCGATCCTTGACGCTTCCACCTGGGTTGAGACTTTCCAGCTTCGCGAAAATGGTGGGTTTGAGACCTTGCGAGACCTTGTTCAGCCGGACGAGAGGCGTGTTTCCAATAACATCTAGTATGGTCTTGTGAGCTTCCATTGAAACAATTGCTTCCGCAGTATCTTCAATCAAGCTTGTTTATCAGAATATGCAGACTCACAGTTGGACAGGAAGAAAAATGGACACACAATCTCCACGACCATCTCTGAGATTACTTAGGACCCCCTCGCCTTCCCCGACCTTTCCAGTGAAGAACTGGGCGAATCCAGAGACTTCTGTTCTAGAACTTGGCGTTGTCAATTTTCTCGACCCCTTCCAGATTCCTCAGATGCTTCGCGATAGCGTCCAAGACTTCCCTGTCCCTGGCACGGTCGAGGAGTAAGACTTCTGAACGACCAATCCTTCTTGTCTTTAGGATACCCAGATTCACGAGACCCCGGACGTCTTCTTCGATCGCATTGCCTGTTCTTCCAATGCGGCGTGCAACGCCGTCGAGTGTGTCGATGAGTCCAGGGTTTCGGTGGAACAATACAAGCAGGTCTCCCGTGATCTCCGAGGCGAGAAGCGTTTCTAGCATCTGCGCTGCGCTCACTTTGTTCGAGCCTCCACCACACAGGCTTCTTTTGCCCTCTCAAGGGCTTCGCCATAGTCGAAGTGTTCTTGAGAATTGTATTGAATGTTCAGCTTCCGGAACAGATCTTTGATGATGACTTTTTCGAGGACCGTTGCGCCGTTGCCGAATACCGTTTGTAATTTCCTGTGAAACTCTTTTGGAGTGGTTGCTTCATTGAATAGGCCTTGGCCGTTTAGAACTCCGAGGATTGCCTCGCCCAGGGCCGCTCTTACTCCCTCGCCGATGCTGAGCTGCAGCATCGAGGAGAAAGTCTTCTCTTGGGCCAACTTTGAGTTGGTCCTGCTCGTCTTCCAGCTTGCTCGGAAGTCGTCCTGAGGCATATGTGAAATGGACGAACTCATGGCTAGAGCTAGGCTCCTGCTCATTTGCTTCGTTGAGAAGCCGTCCGGGAATAAGCTCGTTGTAACCTAGGCCGCGGGATTTTAGTTGTTGCAACATCCCCGCCGATTGAATGGAAACTCGACAGCGACTACTGAAAGCTGACCATTCGATTGTGAATCTTCGGTGTGTAGCGCGAGGGATGTTTTGAGCAAGCTGAGAATGGCTAGCTTTCTCGCAAGAAATGCATAAATTACCGCCACGGCCGCGGGTGCGAAGCCAGTCGAGTCAACATGGCCTCACTCATCGCGTTTGTTAGCATATTCGTGGAATCGCCGTATATGGACGATGTAGTCCAGGCTCTATCCCGTCTCGACAAGGTAGTCGACCTTTACGAGGTCACTGGCGAGTTTGACATTGTAACTGTTGTCTCAGCTTCAGACATTGAGGAGTTTCGAGATGTGCTCAAGAACAAGATTATGAAGGTCAAGGGTGTCAAGAGCACTGTCAGCTCGATTGTTCTAAAAACCCACAAGGGCTCCGGGTCCAATGGCGATATTTTGAACGCGACGTCGGCTGTAGCGGCTTCTTTCAGTCACCGGAAATAGATTAACTCGCAATGAACTCTGAGGCCGTGCCATGGAGGCTGTTAGCGGCTGATCGACCCGAGCAATTTATTCATAGTCATCGCGATTCTGGCCATAGCCATCCTATCAGGCCGCCTCCTGTCACCACACATTACTAGAGTATTCACGCTAGCACCTAGTCGCCTCGACAAGATACTCAACCCTGTCGAGCGAGGAATCTATCGACTCGTGAGCGTTGATCCAGCTCACGGCATGGGCTGGAAAGAATACTTTCTCGCCGCAGTCATTGTCAACATTTTCCAGATGGCAATCGCATTCGTAATATTCTCATTTCAAGGCGTTCTTCCATTGAACCCTCAAGGGTTTCCAGGTCTCTCATGGGACTTGGCGTTCATGCAGGTCATCAGCTTCGCCACTAACACCAACTTGCAACACTACAATGGAGAGGGAAATTGCGTTCAACTCCCGAACTGCAGTAATCTAACTGGATTTCCTGGTCTTTCCTATCTTAGCCAGATGATGGCCGTCCAGTTCTTGCAGTTTACTAGTGCAGCTACGGGAATATCCGTGGCTATCGCGATGATTCGAGGGTTCATCGCCCACTCGAAGGACTTGGGCAACTTTTACGTCGACTTTACGAGATCTCTGACAAGAGTACTGCTCCCTCTATGCTTCGTGGCATCCCTAGTATTCGTAGGCCTTGGAGTTCCTCAAACTCTGACAGGATACGAGAGGATCGTAAGTACTGTGGAGGGTGCCACCCAGACGATCCTAGTCGGACCGGTCGCCTCTCTTGTCAGCATCATGCAACTCGGCACAAATGGAGGAGGATACTATGGAGCGAACTCGGCCTATCCATTCCAGAACCCGAACCCTGCATCCGACATATTCCAGATCTTCTTGATGCTACTGATCCCCACGTCACTCTGTTTCGTATTCGGCCAACTGATCGGCAAGAAACGGGAAAGTCGTCCCATACTCTGGGGTGCCTATGCCCTCTTTGGGCTGGATCTCTTGATAGCGTTCACCCCTAGCTTCCCAGTTGTGGGTCCGGGAATGGAGGTTCGTTTTGGTGGCTTCTTCTCAGTTTTCTGGACCGTTGTCACGACAGCAGTGACCACTGGCTCAGTCAACGCATCCTTATCGGGCGTGAACCCGCTAGTCATACTTTCGGCGTTCAATGGAATGCTGATCCAAGCAACTCCAGGCGGTAAGGGCGTGGGACTGATGTACATGGTCATGTTCATCGTCCTCACAGTCTTCATCGTAGGCCTGATGTCAGGTCGGACCCCTGAGTACTTGGGGCTGAAAATAACTGCCAGAGATGTAAAGCTGGTAATGATCGCATTTCTGGTCCACCCGGTGATCGTCCTCATTCCGACGGTCCTCGCCTACTCGACCGGGGCTGCCAGCGCTATCGGCGTCGGGACGAATTCTAACGGGTTCACCAAGATTTTGTACGAATTCACCTCCGCCGCTGCGAACAACGGGAGCGATTTTCTCGGAGCATCAGCCAACACGCCATTCTTCAACGTCTCAACAGCCATCGTCATGTTTCTGGGACGCTTCGCACCCATCGGGCTATTGCTCGCTCTAGGCGGATCTATGATCAATAGAAAGAGACTCACAACAGATGTCGGCGTGAGGACGGACAGCTTCCTCTTCTCCATCGTCATTGTGGGAAGCATACTTGTCCTCGTCCTTCTCACCTTCTTCCCGTTTCTAGCGCTAGGCCCAATTCGAGAGTTCTTCCAAGGACATGCAAACGGGTTCTAGGGACAGAATCTTGGCAACAAGATTCAGCAGGATGTTGTCTGTCCGGCGACCGGCGCTGGTTTCGAGAAGGGTGTTTATTGATTCGCTGGTTCGCCTGAACCCGCTTAGACTAGTCGCTAACCCGGTAATGTTGATCGTGGAAATCACCTTCTTCATCGTAGCGGCCATGGCAATCTACCCCCCGGGATTTCCTAGGGTTGCAAGCCCCTCCCTCCAGTCATTCTACGTGGAGGTTGCCTTGATCCTCCTAATCACAGTCTGGTTCAGCACTCTGTCAGATGCACTCGCAGAGAGTCAGGCGAAGAACACTGCGAACAGCCTTCGAAGACTCGAGATGGAGGTATCTAGCAAGAAGATTCTCATCGAAGAAGGATCTAGACGGATCGTTCTGACTCCCTCAAGAGAGCTTCGCAAAGGTGACCTAATTCTTCTCGAGAAGAGTGACACGGTTCCCATTGACGCACAGGTTCTGGAGGGAATCGCGATGGTTGACGAGTCTCTCCTAACGGGAGAGTCAACTGCGGTTCGAAAGGCGCCGGGAGATGATGTGATCGGGGGCTCGCAGGTTCTCAGCGACACGCTTACGGCGAAGGTCACGGTCAACCCTGATGAGACTTTCATCAACCAGATGATTAGAATGGTGGAGTCCTCCAAGAGGCCCAAGACCCCGAACGAGCAAGCCGTAACAATTGTCCTGATAGGACTCACGGGGATTTTCACGATTCTTATCGGGGCTTTGCTAGGGGTATCTCTGGTTCTGAGTCTCGCAGCGGATCTTTCAGTCCTGATAGCGCTCTACGTCTGCCTCTTGCCTACGACGATAGGAGCACTTCTACCCTCGATAGGGCTGTCCGGTATTTCTAGGCTCTACAAGGAAAAGATCGTTGCAAAGTCCGGTCGGGCAGTCGAGACTGCTGGAGACACTGACGTTATTCTCCTCGACAAAACTGGGACCATCACGGTCGGTAACAGGCAGGCGGTCGAGTTTCTACCCTTTCCCGGATTCGCCGAGAAGGATGTGGGTGAAGCCGCCTTCCTATCCTCGTGGCATGATGATACTCCCGAGGGTAGAAGCCTGATCAGGCTAGCCTATGAGAATGGGTTTGTTCCAAAGGAAATGAACTCTCTGGACGCATCCGAGGTCTACGAGTTCAGCGCCAGCACCAGAACCAGCGGCGTCAAACTGGCTGGAGGCACTGGATTCATGTTGCCAAAGAGCGGAGGGACCGGCCGAGAGAGGGGAAGGCTCAGGAGAAAATTCGAGCCCCACGTGGAGGGCGGCGTCCCGATCGGATCCGATGAGACAGAAATCATCAAAGGCGCTCCTGATGCCATCAAGAAAATTGTCAAATCTGTTCCCGCAGACTACGACAAGATCGTTCAGAACATATCCTCAGCTGGAGACACAGCTATGGCACTTTCGAGAAATCGAGAGGCGATCGGGATTGTAAGATTGAGAGACGTTCTCAAACCCGATATCAGGGAAAAGATCATGGCGGTCAAGGTGATGGGCATCAGACCGGTCATGATAACCGGTGACCAACCACTCACCGCCAAGAGCATAGCGACGGAGGTGGGAATTGACGAGTACCAACCAGAGGCGAAACCCGAAGACAAGTATCACATCGTCAAGCGGGAGCAGGCCGATACGAGAATTGTTGCAATGATAGGAGACGGGACCAATGACGCCCCTGCCCTAGCAATGGCCGACGTGGGTTTGGCGATGAATTCTGGGACCCAAGCAGCGAAGGAAGCTGCAAACATGGTCGACCTCGAGTCGAACCCGGCCAAGATCATAGAAGTAGTGATGCTAGGAAAACAATTGCTTATGACCCGAGGCGCTGTGACAACATTTAGCATTGCGAACGATGTAGCGAAATATTTCGCGATCATGCCTGTTTTGTTTGCATCAACTGTCCCAGAGCTGAAGGCGTTAAATGTTCTCGGGCTCGGATTGAACACTGCCGTTCTCTCGGCGCTTATCTTCAACGCAATCATCATCCCCCTCTTGATTCCCTTGGCAATGAGAGGAGTTGCGTTCAAGCCTTCAGGAACCATGACCCTTTTCCTGAAGAACACACTGATCTATGGAGTTGGCGGAGTTATCATTCCCTTTGTAGGAATCAAGCTGATAGACGTGGGAATATCGTTGCTCTAGGAGAGAAACCATAATGAAAATCACCCGAAAACTCCTGCAAAACTGCGGCCCAGCGATCAGGTTAGCAGCAATATCACTAATATTATGCGGGCTAGTGTTTCCCCTCGTCATTACAGGCGTTGCCCAGCTAATCTTTCCATCCCAGGCAAATGGAAGCCTAGTTCAGTTTCACGACAAGGCCGTAGGGTCAAGTCTTATCGCGCAGAGTTTCAGCCTCCCGATCTTTTTCCATCCCCGAAACGGTTCTGCTTCAGGGGTTGACCCGGACATCACAGTCCAAGACGCGTATTCTCAGATCCCTAGGATAAGTTCTGCCACCGGTCTTTCAGTGGACTTGCTACAACAACTCGTCAACCAGAACGAGGAGGGCAAATTCTGGATCTTCGGCACTCCCTACGTAAATGTTCTGAGGCTCAATCTAGCTCTCATTCAAACAAACAACTCAGCCTACAGCAGATTCCAGTGAGTTCGAGCTCTGAGGTTCCTAGAGAGGGATTCTGCGTATAAACTAGGCGAATCGACGACATAAGCAGAAAAAGGCCTCCCGGCTTCCGCTTTGAAATTGAGTTACGACATACGGCTTCACAAACCTTTTCGGAATCGTTTCGGAATTCTCCGGAGTGGTTAATCGCCATGCCTCTCAAGGTTTCGTCTCTACGGTTGCTAATGAAAATCGTCATTTTGATCATACTCTCGATCGGTCCTTGGACATTCTCGGAGGCTCAGTCATCATCTTCTGCTACGGTGACAGCCATTCATACGGGTCTTAGCTTCCCAATCTCTCTCAAGTTTGCCCCAGATGGACGAATCTTCTTCAACGAAAAAAACACGGGCAACATCCGAATCATTAAACAGAACGGAACAATCTTGTCATCTCCCTTTGCCACCATTTCGCCGATATTCACGGACGATGAATCAGGACTCTTAGGCATAGCTTTGGATCCATCCTTCGCTTCCAACGGATACGTCTACGTCTACTTCACCTATCGCGACGGCCTATCCTACACACACGGCCACATTGTACGCTATACAGCAATAGGCAACATAGGAACGGCCCCCATCGATGTCTTCGACGTTGTCAGTGCAGCTCCGAACACGCCTCCCTATCACAACGGAGGCTACATCAAGTTCGGACCTGATGGCAAGCTATACATGCAAGTTGGCGAATTCCACCAAGGTTCGCCAGCACAAGACCCATCGTCTACAACTGGTAAGATGCTTCGCCTGAACCCAGACGGGTCCGTTCCCTCTGACAATCCCTTCCGTGAAAGTCTTGTCTATGCTATGGGCATACGCAATGCTTTCGGCTTTGACTTCGACCCCTCAAATGGAAGACTTATCGCCACCGAAGCTGGTCCCAGCACCGACGATGAGATCAACATCATCGAAAAGGGCGGAAACTATGGCTGGCCAACATGCGCAGGGATCTGCCACAATCCATCCTTCATAGATCCAATCGTCGACTTCAATCCAATCGTCACGCCAACCGGGATCGCGACAGTTGCCCCGAACGTCTACTATTTTGGCGAATGGAGCACGGGAAACCTCGAACGCCTGGAACTCTCTGCAAACGGATCTGTAGTTTCGATGACCCAGGTTTACACGCAAAGCGGAGGAATCATCGCGGTTGAAATGGGACCCAGTAGAAAACTCTACTTCACTTCTCCAAATGGAATTTACACTTACGACGTTCAATCGCCAGTCTCAGCGATGCCCAATTCCATTTTCATAATACTCGCGATCACTGTCTCAATAATCGCGACGGCAATGTTAGGTTATTTGGGAATCCGTTATCGGCGCAGACATTCCCCTCAACCTTTTCCTATAATGCAACAGGGTCGGGGGTTCGTTTCCTCTAGAAATGGAATTAACGGGTAGATGCTACATTAGTTTCTGGTATAGCACGAAGTACGCGGTGGCCATGAAGACGAAGCTTAGTAGCATGCCGAACCCTAGAAAGCCGTATGCCCGCTTAGGCCGATAGGCGTTCCGTGTGCTCGTGAACATCATGTACAATCCTACGATTCCCAGCGCATAGAGCAGGGCTACGAAGACTCCTTCGGCTGGCGTCTGGTTGTTGATGTCGTGAGGATAGACAAAGCCGAGACCTGGGACGTTCAAGAGACTCACCGAGGTACCAGCACCCACTAGGATGAACAGTCCGCCTGCGAGAACAAAAACGGTGAAGGCAAGGATCAGGAAGGAGGCTACAGGCAATAGTGGCCTGCTGGATCCGGGTGCGAGTTTAACGAAACTCATTCGGAATGCTAGGTTGTTGAGGGATCTCTTCAGTTTGAAGAGTCCTGTTCTGAAGCCCATCGCTGGTCCACGTTGCTAAGGGGGCAAATGTCATCGCCGATTATAAGCCCTGCTTTCCGAAGTGCATTCACGACTCTGATACCGTTTTTATAGCGCGTTCGGGTCATGAGACCTCACGAGGCTTCCGCTCCGCTTTGTGTCCGCAGCGAATTTTATGCTCCAAGTGCGGCGAACTCCTCTACACCGGGCTTGAACTGGAGACGCCTGGCGAGATCATTCAGCGCAACGGAGGCTATTGCCCGAAGTGCGGTAAGAAGCTAGGGTTTGACACTGAAAACTTGAAGATTATTCCTGAGACCCCTGTTCCTGGTCCATAGTTCCCTCGCATTCTTTTTTCTACCAGCACCCAGCTACCGGCAGATCACGAGTAGTCAACATTGGCGAGAAGAACCCACGTCTACGAGTACCACAGGAAGCATGGTAACATTGTCGAGTATGCGGGCTTTGACCTTCCGGTCTGGTTCGAAGGCATAATCCCGGAGTGCCGTAGTGTTAGGAACAGCTGTGGAATATTCGATGTCTCCCATATGGGACGGGTTCTAGCGGAAGGAAAAGGCGCCGAGTCATTCCTCAGCGAGCTCACAACGAACGATGTGTCTAAGCTTGCCGTTGGAAGAGGGCAGTACTCTCTCTTTTGTAATGCTAAGGGAGGAATTATGGACGATCTGACTATCTTCAGAATCGGTAACCTGCGATATCTTGTTGTCTACAACGCCGGGAACCGTGACAAGAACTGGAACTGGCTTCTCAAGAACAAGACACGGACCGATGTGAATGTTGCCGATGTTTCTGATGATGTTGCTATGTTCGCGGTTCAAGGTCCTCGGGCGAGTACGGTCCTCTGGAACTTATCGGGTGTCAAGCTCGACGAGGTGGAAAAATATGGGACGAAGGATGCGAAGGTTGCCGGGATTCCGTGCCTCCTGACGCGGAGCGGATACACGGGTGAAGATGGTTTCGAGATCTATATGTGGAATACCAGTGTGAAGGAACCATCAAATGCGATGAAGGCCTGGGAGAAATTGTTGTCGGGCGGTAGAGAGGTAGGGATTTCTCCGGTCGGGTTGGGTGCTAGAGATGTTTTGAGGCTTGAGGCGGGAATGTGTCTCTATGGAAATGATATTGACGAGAACACTTCGCCCGTCGAGGCGAGGCTTAACTGGGTTGTTCGTTTGGATAAGCCGGATTTTGTGGGTAAGAATGCGATCATGCGCTTGAAGGAAAAAGGACCTGGCCGAGTTAGAGTTGGTTTCAAGATGATGGAGAAGGGAATTCCGCGGCAAGGCCAAGACATTTTTGCGGATACTGATATAGTTGGGACGGTGTCGAGCGGAACGTTTTCTCCAACGCTCAGTCTTGGGATTGGAATGGGCTACGTCCCACCGTCGTTAGCTGCAATCGGAGAGAGATTTAGTGTTGGAATCCGTGATCGGAGGGTCCAGGCCGAAGTCGTCAAGCTTCCTTTCTACCAACGAAAATCAGAGAATCAAGTTGTAGTGCTTGGAGAAGAGATGGGGTTGAAGGATTTCAGGAAAAAGTATAGCTCGTCTGGTCAGCCTGCGGTCGCAACAGCAACTCATTGAGTCAATAGCGGGAATTATTCTTCAGGCCGTAGAACCTTTGTTTCGATCTCAACGTGTAGACGGGTTATGGTCAGCCGGCTACATCGAAGCTTCGGGCTTTGAGCTGGTCGCATTCGTGCTGCGTGCTGTGCTTTTCGCACAGGTCTCTGCTGCAGTGGGGGCAGTTCTCTACTGCCAGTATTTGGCAGTCGTTGCATACTGCGCCCCATACGAGTGCCATTTTCACGTCTCCGGGTTCTCAGGGTATTAGTGATGGTTACTAAAGCCGTTTGGACATTTCCTACTCAAAAAGATAAGTGAATTGGTACCAGACCTGCGAGGACAAGTGTACTTGCGACAGACATTTTTCGTAATCTTTCTTTATGAATAGATCTAACGTCGGGGCTTCTCTTTCTTACCCTTTAACAAGGCATCAAGGCTGACACCGTTAACCGTGAAAACCCGGTAACGCGTTCCTGGAAGGTCACCGTACGCCTTACCCTCAGCGCCACCAATCCCTTCTATCTCGACCTCATCATGTTCGTCTATGAAGTTCAGCGCTCCATCGCCCGGAAGAAAGGCTGTTACGGTTTTTCCGTTCTTTATGATCTGAGCTCTAACGCACTTGCGGACAGCACTGTTGGGCTGGCGGCACTCCACACCAACCTTCTCTAGGACGATCGCTTTTCCTTGCGGCGCTCCCTGAAGCGGGTCGGACTTGTAATCCAAGCCGAGCATTCGTCGCTTGTAAGGAGCGTAGGCCCACCTGAACTCCTTCCGTCTTTTCCTAAGCTTCTGGGCTGCGAACAGCCCCCTGGACGCCTTAGCCATTCATCCACCGTGGTCTGATAGACCAGCAGGCTCGCTGGGTTGCTTTTTAGATTGACGCCAAAAAGCTTGGAAAAGAAATCATCCAAAATCAGCCCGGATCTCGAATCTGGGACAAGCTACACAACGTGCCCTAGAATCGTTCGGGAAAAATCCTAGACTTCCCGTTATTTTCCCTTTTCATCAAAGCCCGGATCGTGCCCTGAACCGTGAGACTCCCCAATTATCCGTGCCAGACAGAAAATTTTCTCTAGAAAAAGGGAGGGGGGTATTGCACAGAGCATCACGTGACGCAGGAGTGGTTGACGGGGAGAATCCGTCTAGCGAAATCGCCCATTATCAGCCCTGAACTCGATTCTAGAAACCCTCCTTAGACTCTCCCGAAATTTGTTCGGAATTGTCGTCTTCTTTCCACTGTCATCCAAGCAAGGACTGTGCCCGGAATCGCCCGTATCACCCAATATCAGTGCCAGACAGGAAATGATTTCTAGAAAATAGGGGGTCTTAGCGACCGACCCTCGCGCCGCATGAAAGGGAGAAACGGAGTACCCCGAAAGTATCCCGAGATTACCGATGCCGAAAATAGTTCGAAGATCCCTGGTTTATTGGACGACTACGTGGTCGATATCGAAGTATCTCTTCACAAGCAACCGCGTCTTGTCAATCGTCCGACCATTCCTTCCGATCGCGATCGCCTTATCCTGAGCGTCCACCTCAACGACCACGATCTTCTTGTCAGGCCTCTCTGTTACCCGGATCTCCTTGATCCTTGCTGGCGATAGGCTGTTACGGATCAAGCCTTCAGGAGTATCCGCGTACTCCACAACCTCGATCTGCCGGCTTGTCATCCGACGCAGCTGGTTGATGTTCTTCCCGCCCTTCCCGATCGCGAGACCCATGTCGCCGGGCTTTGCCACGAAAATAATACGTCCCAGCTTCTCATCGATCAAGCAGTCTTGTGTGGTAGCGCCTGTGGTGCTCTCGAAGAGAGCCATGTACTTCATTTCTTCACTAGTTAGCTTGATCTTGGGCTGAAGCATCACTTGTTCTCAGCCAGCTTCAAGACCTCAGAATCACCAGGTTCTCTAACGACCATCGATGCAACTGGGAAGGGTTTCTCGCATAGCGCCCCCAAGTCGAGACTGCTGCCCTGGAAGACATAGACTGGAACCTCTGACTGTTCTGCATCATAGACGATGTTCTCTCGAAAACTCGCTGGGCAATTGTTTGCGAGAATCAGGAGTTTAGCTCTTCCGAAGGAGGCGCTGGACAGCGCGATCTTACTTCCGAACTCGACCTTGCCGGTCTTGACGGCCATCCGGATCTGTTTGTTCACGTCCAACTGGTTCTACTTGCTCCCTTTCCGGGACATTGACATTGAGACTTCTATGAGACCTGTGCCCATTGGTACTTGTTGACCGACGATCACGTTCTCTGCAACGCCTCTTAGAGTGTCTACGATGCCCTTCACGGCAGCGTCCACTATCGTAGGAATCGTGATCTCGAAGGCTGCCTTTGCAAGAGTGCTCGCTTTCTCTCCGCTGACACCGTGGCGTCCGACTTGGAGGACCTCACCTGACGAGGTCATCATGTCAGCCACAAGCATCACGTGTCGAATATCCACGTCTAAACCCTGTTCCTCCAATACTCCTAGCGCTTCTTTTATTATCACATTACGGGCTGCTTCGATCCCGAGAACAACAGCCGTCTCGTTGATGTTGTTGCTTACCGTCCGGCTTGTATCAACGCCCGGAACCTCGAAGGCCAGTGCGAGGCTGGAGCCTTCTGTTCTGACTATCCATTCGCCTTTCTCCTCGATAACGAGAGCTCTCCGGACGGCAGGCAAACCCTTGACGTGATGGACTAGAAGCTTGCTGGCTAGGCGTCTGAACTGGGGGATCTCAAGCTCCTTCGACTTGATCTCCACATGGTACCCCTCGACTTTCACCTCGCAGTTCGGCGGTTTCACCGCATCCCGCACGTCCTGGACGGTAATCTCCCTCTCACGCATCGCCTGCGGGTTCAGCTTCACATCGATTCTCATCCGTGTAACATCAGACTCAAATGAGCTAGCGATATCCCCTAGCGTCGCATGGGTGAGCTGTGTAGCCACTTCCTGAGCTTTCTCTCTGCTCGCACGGTGTTTCGGATCAAGAAACACTGTCATGTTTGGAGTTGAGGGGATCTTGCGAGCGTCCACGATCTCTATGAGTCTTGGAAGCCCCAAAGTCACGTTTTGCTCTCGGACTCCTGCAAAGTGGAAGGTTCTGAGAGTCATCTGCGTACCGGGTTCGCCGATAGACTGGGCGGAGACTATTCCCGCGGCCTCGCCGGGCTCCACGAGAGCACGCTTGTAATTCTCAATGGCCTCCAACACCGTCTCGTCAACAGCAGGCTTGGGCAGTTTCGCGTTTACCAGGCTCTGGCGCAGCTTGTTGAGTATCAAGGGCGAGAGGGTATTGTTCGCCTTGTCGACTTCATCCTCAACGTACTCCTTGGTCGCGGCAGTTCCCTTCTTCATCGTTAGCCGGATACGTTCTATCAAACGATCAATGTTGACAGCCTTGCCATGATCACTCTTGGCCGTATCCACACCATCTTCGCCATACCGGATCTGGATTATGTTGCCCCGTGAGTCTCTGACGGTTGAGTCGTATTCGACTCTGAGATGCTCCAGAGCGTTGATTAGACGTCGCTGCATGTATCCGCTCTGCTGGGTTCTGACCGCTGTATCCACAAGTCCCTCTCTTCCTCCCATTGCATGGAAGAAGAATTCGATGGGTTCAAGCCCGTCTCGGTAGGAGTTGTAGACGAAGCCTCGAGCCGCCGCCCCAGCGTCCCCGGGTTTAAAGAACGATAAAGCTCTGCCACGATATCCCCGGAGGATTCTTTTTCCTCGGATCGACTGTTGTCCGACGCTTGCGGTCATCTGAGATATGTTGAGTGTTGAGCCTCGAGCCCCTGCCCTGCTCATTATCACGCCGCTGTTGTCCATCTGGAAGTACTGGTCAGCGAACTCGCCCGCCACGTCTCGCGCTCGCGAGAGCTCGTTCATGATGTAGAGCTCCAACGATTCTTCCAATGACTGCCCCGGCAACCGTTCCAGCGTCTCTTTGCGGTAGCTGTCGATGTACTCGTTGACCTTCTCCTCGGCCTTGGCGATGGCTTTAGCGATCTTTTCCTTGGTGGCTGAAGGAATCTCAAGCTCGTCAAACGCGTACGTGAAGCCTCGAAGAACCATGTACCGATCGAGAAGTTTTGTAACCGCGTTGAGGAATGTCCTTGCATCTTCCGCTCCATAGTCTTTGACTATACGGTGGAAGAGGCTCTCTGATTTTTCGGCGCCGATAGACGCCTTGTCGATCACGCCTTGCTCGAGAACGCCATCTTTGATCACGATGAAGGCATCGTACGGGCAGTCATGAAGAACTCCCTTGTCGCAGTCCGCGCACTTGTAGTAGCTTGAAAGGTTGGATTTCGAGATGAAATTGAAGCCCTTCGGGATGACGATACTGAAAATCTGTTTGCCCGTCCATTTCTCTTCGGGTTTTGTTACTGCCGGTTCTGGCATAGGTCCCTCGAACCCGGCCGCCGCGAGTAGCTTCGAGACAGTTGGACGATCCAGAAGTGTTGACTTCTGCGTCAGAAGGAAAGCCGCGGTTAGAGAATCTCGAATCGCTCCGATGATCGGCCCACCGTATCTTGGAGACAGGATCTGGTCCTGGACCTGCATGAGCAGGCGGGCCTCGGTCCGGGCTTCTTCTCCTTGTGGAACATGGAGGTTCATCTCGTCACCGTCAAAGTCAGCGTTGTAGGGCGGACAGACGGTCGGGTTGAGCCTGAAGGTCTTGTAGGGGAGGACTCGGACGCGGTGTGCCATGATGGACATTCTGTGGAGGCTCGGTTGTCGGTTGAAGAGCACAATATCGCCATCTCTGAGGTGTCTCTCGACGACAAAGCCTGGCTGAAGGGCTTCTGCGACAACTTTTCTATCTGTAACGAATTCGAGCCGGACCCGTCGACCGTCGGGACGGACGATGTATAGGGAGCCTGGGTAAGTGTCGGGGCCGTTGCTGATGAGGCGTTTCATCTCTTCGAGGTTGTAGTCAGTAGCCTTCTCAGGAATCGTGAGGCGGCTCGCGACATCAAGGGGGACTCCCACCTCGTTAATATCCAGATTCGGGTCAGGGGACACGACTGTTCGAGCCGAGAAGTCAACTCGTTTGCCTGATAGGTTTCCTCTGAATCTTCCCTCTTTTCCTTTCAATCGTTGAACGAGTGTCTTCAGTGCCCTTCCAGATCTGTGTCTCGCAGGGGGCAGGCCTGAGACCTCGTTGTCGAAGTATGTGGTTACATGGTATTGGAGTAGTTCGTGGAGTTCTTGAATGATGTTGATGGGAACTCCGGATTCTAGCGCCTCTCGTAGTTTCTGGTTAATCCTGATAATGTCGACGAGTTTGTGGGTTAGATCGTCCTCGGACCTGATGCCGGACTCCAGAGTTATCGAGGGTCTGACAGAGACGGGAGGGACGGGCATGACTTGTAGGACAGCCCACTCTGGCCGCGCGGCTTTGGGATCCATTCCGAGAAGGATAAGATCATCGTCAGGAATTCTCTCAAGCCTCTCCCGTACCGTACTGGGAGTCAATCGCACCGCGCCTCCCTCGGCCACAATCTCGTGGAAGGTGGTGGGCTTGCCATGTTCGATCGGGTACTGTTTTTGCCCACAGTGAGGACACTGCTGGGCCTTCTTGGCGTCTTTGATGATCTCGTCCAGGAAGGCGTCAGGTATGGTGTTAAGCCGTTGTTTGAGATCGGCGTGGCGTACTTTGAACTTCTCGATCTTCTCTTCACTCAGCAGTATTCTGCCGCAGTTTCTGCATGTAATTGAGAGGAGTCGATGGATGAGCTTTGCGAAGCTCACGTGGATAACAGGTTCTGCCAGTTCAATGTGACCAAAGTGGCCCGGGCAGGCGGAGGCGGTGTTGCCGCAGGTCTTGCACTTTTGGCGGGGCTCGAGAGTTCCTAGTCTGCCGTCCATGAGCCCTGATACGATCGGGACTCCATCCTCATCGTAGGTGTCTGCAGCCTGAACTTCCACTGCTGATAGTTTCCGGAGCTCTGATGGCGATAATAGTGTGAATCGGATGCTCTGGATTACTTTGTGAGCTTCTTCCATTGTCGCGAGAGACATTGCTATGCCCTCTCCTCCAGGTTCAGTCGGGGTGCGATTCCGAGAGCCATGAGCTCTTGGACTAGGAGTTTGAACGCGTAGGATATTGCAACGGGGGATATGACGGCTTTCTCTGCGTCGATGCGGCAGATGTACTTGTTCTGTTTGATATCGTGATAGGCGAGAGTGCCGCAGGTCTCGCATACATAGGCGATGTATTTGTCAGATTCTTCTAGCAGCCTGTCTCGAAGTAGAGCGGATGCTCCGTGTCCGATGAGGCAGTCTCTCTCCATTTCTCCAAATCGTAATCCTCCCCCTCTGGCTCTGCCCTCGGTGGGTTGACGTGTGAGCATTTGGACTTGGCCTCTAGCTCGAGCGTGCATCTTGTCGGCTACCATGTGGTGGAGTTTCTGGTAGTAGACGACACCGATGAACAGGTCGGCTGCGAGCCGTTCGCCCGTAATCCCATTGTAAAGTGGTTCTCGTCCACTCTTCTCGAAGCCGAGCTTGGTCAACATGTCGCCGATAGCCTGCGGCCCGATGTTTTCGAAAGCCGTTCCGTCCATGATCTCTCCCATTTGAGAGGCTAGTTTTCCGCCAAGTGTTTCTACGAACTGGCCTATCGTCATTCTTGACGGTATGGCGTGAGGATTGATGATGACGTCAGGCACGACGCCGTCGACTGTGAAGGGCATGTCTTCTTGTGGTACGAGGAGTCCGATGACTCCTTTCTGTCCGTGACGTGAGGCGAACTTGTCGCCTAGTTCGGGGACACGGAGGTCTCGTACCTTCACCTTGACGAGCTTGCTTCCTTCGATAGATTCGGTTACGAAGACTTGGTCAATGGTTCCCTGTTCTGAGGGTCTCATTGTGACTGAAGAGTCTCGCTTCGTGGGGCCCTTGGCTTCGAACTCGCGGTATTCTTCCATGAATCTTGGTGGGCTCGTTCGTCCAACAAGGACAGTATTGCCTGTGGCTTCAGCCTCGGGAGAGATCATTCCGTCTTCCTCGATGAGTCGGTAGTAGCGGTCTCCGCGGTATCCTCTGATCCCTGCCTCTGGAATCTCAAACTTGTCTCGCAGTCCTCCGAGGTACTGTCTGCTCTCGGCTTCGTAGATTCGGTAGAAGGTTGAGCGGAATAGGCCTCTGTCAACGGAGGATTTGTTGATGATGATCGCGTCTTCCATGTTGTAGCCTTGGAAGGATAGGATTGCAACGACCACGTTTTGTCCGGAGGGGCGTTCGAGATAATTGAAAACTTCCATCGGTTTCGTCTGGACGATTGGTGTCTGTGCATAGTGGAGGAGATGGGATCGCGAGTCAACCCTAGTGAAGAAGTTGGTCGAGAAAACGCCCAAGGCCTGTTTCGCCATAGCGGATTCGTAGGCGTTTCGTGGAGATTGGTTGTGTTCTGGGAATGGGATAAGGCTTGCAGCTATTCCAAGCATCACGTAAGGCGCAATCTCTAGGTGAGTGTGATCCTTTCTGAGGTCGTGTTCGTACATGGCGATCAGAGCGTTTTCTTCCTCGTCTGCATCCAACATCTCTACGACTCCCGATCTGACCAAGTCTTGCCAGGCGATTCGTCCCTGTTCGAGCTGGATAAGGTGGTCTTCAGTCAATCGTGGTCTGCCACTGTCAACCACGATGAGAGGACGCCGGACTCTTCCAGCGTCGCAGTTGACGTGTAAATCGGCTCTTCCTCCACGTGTTTCTGGGGGGTGGAATGAGAAGTTGACTTCGGAGCTCAGTTTTCCTTCGCGTCTGAGTTCGCGGAGTTCGCCGGCGAGTGCTGCCGGATCTTTAGAGTATCCCGCTAGTAGCCCGTCGACTATGACCTTGCCGCCAGTCGACCTGAGTTTCTTGTCGGAGTCTTCGATCGGGGTCACGCCCATTCTACGAAGCTTCTCGACCATTTCTCCAGGCTCGATTCCGACCGATATACTGCTGGAAAGGGCGAGGTTCTTGACAAGCCCGCAGTTTGATCCTTCAGGTGTCTCGTCGGGGCAGAGTCTACCGTAATGCGTTGGGTGAAGGTCTCTAGCTTCGAGGTTAGGCTGGCTGCGGCTGAGGGGGGACTGCAGCCTCCTCAGATGGCTTAGAGTGCTGACGAAGTTTGTCCGGTCTAGTAGCTGCGTTACTCCAATCCTTCCCCGTACCCAGTTTCCGGTGGCAATTGCATGCTGGACTCTCTCCGTGATTATTCCGGGTCTGATCGCATTGGCGATGGAGAATTCTATGTGCCGTCTGATGGTTATTCTCTCAAGCTGATACTTGAGATCTCGAGTGAGGTTTCGGAAGGATATTCGGAACAGTTCAGCCAGGAGAGAACCGGCCAGTTTCAGACGTTTATTCGCATAGTGGTCCTTGTCGTCGGAAGTCCGACGTCCGAGTTTAACTTCTATTATTCGAGCCGCAATTTCTGTGAGGAAGAGCCCTTTTTCCCTTCGTTCGGCAGGTAGTCTGCCAAGGTGTGGTAGGAAGTTTCGGTCCAAGACAGACTCGGCTTTCTTTAGGCGGTATTCGTCCACCTGTCCTGGAGCCAGACGGTTGCCGAGATACAAGAGGGCATCGTGACTGTTGTTAGCCTCGAGCGACTTCTCGTACGAAGCCTCGAGTTCATCTTGTATGTCGGGGTCGGTGCTTACGAGCTCGGCGATCTTGGCGTCTTCCTCGAACCCGAGTGCACGCATGAGGATCATGAGGGGAATGTCGCTGGGGATTCCTGGCATTGTTACGTAAGTTCCTCCGTCGCTCTTCAGGGCAACCTCGATTCGTGCTCTAAAACCAACCGTTGTGGAGAATATTTTGGCCTTGTAAGTTGGATTGACGCCAGTGTGCTCGACATCGACGAGAATCCTATTAGCAGCGAGATCTTCCAAAGCTACTATAACTCGCTCTGATCCATTTACAATGAAGTATCCGCCAGGGTCCAGTGGATCTTCACCGACGCCAACAAGATCGTCGGGTGAGAGTTTGGAGAGAAGACAGATTCTGGATTTGAGCATGACTGGTAGGTCACCGATGTAGACCATTTCGGGTTGACCTTCCCGCTCGCCGATCACAGGAATCATTTCCATGTGGAGCGGTGCTGCATAGGTTAGATTCCGAATTCTGGCCTCGGCAGGATAGATTGACCTCTCTGTGCCATCGACCTCAATCACCCTGGGTGCTCCAATCTCTATTTTACCTAGCTTGATCCTTAGTGGATAATCCCCGATTTCGATGGGCAGTTCTCCGACTTCGTCTACGATTGCTTGTAGTCCTCTCTCGACGAAGTCGTTGTACGAGTCGATGTGTTGACGAACAAGCCCGCTGTCCTTGATGAACTCCTTAGACAAGTTCCAAAGTTGCTGGGTTGTTACGGCCATTTCAATTTCTCTCAAGAATTATTTTCAAAAATCTTCCACGACATATCTGTAAAAGTCGGATTCGCCTGCGGTCGCGCTCTTCCGGATGACCTTGATTATGTCTCCCGGTTTAGCACCGATGGTCCTCGCTGCTGGATCGCTCGACTTAATGTATGGTAGCTGGAAGGGCTTGATGTGATAAAGGCCTAGGATTTCTCTTGCTTCTTCAGGTTTGAGGAGGACGTGTTTGGGGACGAGTTCGTGCTTGAATACGTCGTAAGAGAGTTCCTTCTCCTTGTCTTGCTTCTTTACCAATTATTAGTAGCTACCTCGGGAGCGGGGACGGCTTAGAGTCCGACCTACCTCAGGTGAAAAGTACGGCGTCCGGAAACCCGTTAATAAACCTAGTTTCTGGCAAGAGATCGACGATAAAGCTCTTGCTAGCAAAAGACGACCTTCGGAAGAATCGCAAACCAACGAATCGACTGAACGATCTCTCTGGCACGGATTGGATCAAGTTCACAAAGTCTTGGTTCAAACATACCCCGCCACCCAGGGACAGGACGAAGCTGATTCATCCCGCCAGCTTTCCCGAAACCCTTGTCCGCGAGTTTGTGGAATTCTTCACCAAACCCAAAATGTGGGTCCTTGACCCTTTCGTAGGAACCGGGAGCACCCTTCTTGCAGCACGAATTGCAGGGCGTAACGCGGTGGGCGTAGAGATCAATCCCCGCTACGCTTCAATGGCCCGGTCGAGGCTCGAAGACGCGCCGCCCTCTGACGGAACTCGGCAACTGGTACTCCAGGGGAACTCACGTAACTTGCAAAAGGTGCTGGACGAGAATAAGGTTCAGAAAGTCGACTTCTGCATCACATTCACCTCCATACTGGAATCAACTGAAGCGCGCCAGCCTCCGGCAGCGCGAGCGAAAGCAGAAGGGGCTTGACACTAGCTACAGCGAAGATCCAGAGGACATTGGAAACATTGGCGACTACGAGGAGTTTCTGGATTCACAAAAGCGAATCTTTGACGAGGTATATGGGATTATGAAGGTTGGAGGATACTTGGTGGTCGTGACGAACAACGTTTTCTCAGAGGGTCGGCTTTACCCACTCGCGTTTGAAACATTGACGAGCCTGGCCAAGACGTGGGTCCCAAAGGATGAAAGGGTCTGGTTGCACGATGATAAACGGCTACTTCCACTTGGAATATACAACGCCTGGGTTGGGAACCACTCCCACCAATATTGTTTGATCTTCCGCAAAGAGTCATAGAGCTCTTTCGGGAGCGCGTGTGTCGAGCAGGTTCGCGAGCACCTCAGGCGTAGACTATTCTGCGAGCCACTTCCCCTCTCACCGCTGAGAGTCTGCGGGGTTGAACCTACCCCCATGATCGCCCCAGCCATTGTGTGAGTTGTGCTAACGGGGATTCCGAGGGAAGCGGTGGCGAAAGGTGTTGAGATTTGACTTCCGTCTCAACCAAAAGACAGTGGTCGCAGTAAGATTGGCACTCAAGTCTGAAGCGCATTTCCGAGTATGGCGAAGACGTTGCAGAAATGACAATAAATCTGACAGCTAGAAGAAGAGAACTTTACTAAAGGGCCTGTCTGCAACGATTTTTCCGAGCAGTTGTATGGATTGATGATCCAATTTTCGTCTTCAACAAAGTGAGAAGGACTCTTGTATTCCTAGTTAGTTTGAGTGGCACCTTGAGAAAAACAGAAACTGTCAGGACTCAGTATCTGGAATGCCAGTTGGCTCTAGAATCAGGCATGCTTGAGACTACGAGCCTTTCTAACGGCGAACAGAATAGTAGCTAGAGAGAGCGCGCCAACGGCGCCCGTGCCCAAGTAGGTCAAAGACATGAACCCAAGAATTGTACTCGAAGATGGGCCTCGAGTAATAGTCAGTGTGAGAACGATAATATGCGTCACACTAGCACCGATGGATGTAGTGCCAATGGCAGTTAGGGTTACATTCCGATTTCCAGGTTCTGAATTCGCATCAGTTGTAAGTGTCATTGTCGATGTCGACGAATTGCCGAAATCGAGGGCAATCGTAGGAGGGCTGAATACTTCCTCAAACCCGAGCCGGAATGAGGCAAAAAGAAACAGCTGGCCTTTGAAGTAGTCGACGCTCGTCATTGCGAGGGTAAATGTTCGGGATTCGCCCGCTTGAATTATGCGACCCGAGCCGCTCAATAGAAAACTGAAATCCGGTTGTGGGGGGATAACAATGACAGTTACCATGTGGCTTGAGAACTGGCTTGTCGCTGTAATATTTACCCGATAGACGAAGGGCGTGGGTGAATCCGGGGTGTGAATGTCAAGAACTGTCGTTGTGGGACTGCCGGGTGAAATTATTAGATTTCTTGAACCTAACGATGCTATTAGTCCAGGAATACCAGGTACAGTCACGCTTAACTGAATAGGACCGGCGAAACCCGCTGGAGTACGCAATGTGATGATGGAGCTGCTTGAAGCGGTGGCATGGATTTCGAGGATTAAGGGTGAGGCGTCTAGTATGAAGTCCGGCTTGTAAGTTGTCAATATTGACACGGTTGCCGTATGAGAAAGGCCGTTGCTTGTCGCTGTCACCATGACTGTATACTGGTTAGCTTGGTATGTGGTGTCCGTTGCGATGGTCAGTGTTACATTACTGGGGTGGTTCGGTGAAAGAAGGGTACTACTCGCATTGAGGAGTAACATGAGGCCGGGAGGCTGTGTTCCTAGGGTAAGATCTATTGTTCCAGCGTAGCCGCCGTAGCTTGAGACAGTAAATGTGACATTTGCTTTGGACCCTATCACTATTCTCGGAGAATCCGGAGAGGCTGTCAGTTCGAATCCTTGCCCGAGGGGAATGCCGTAGGTTCCATCCCGGGTTGTTACAGAGACTGGACTCTGGTGGTTGGTGATAACGGCTCTCAGAATTTGTAATGGGCTGTACGACCCTGAACGAATTACTGTGTAGTTTATTGCAAAGAGCAACCCGTAAGCAGAACTGGTCGGAGGATTGCCTTCGTGGGCTACTGCTTCAGAGTGCACAATGCCGGGTCCGTCGGACGAGTCGCAGGGGTTTGCGGTGTAACTCACGCCGTTTATGCAACTCACTATCTCAAGGACGTTTTCGCTGTAGTTAACTTCGAGGCCGTTCCCCGTTATTGACAGAGATATGGGACTGATCACAGACTGATTGGATTCGACCTGAATATCCCAACCATTGAAAGGGTCCACACCAGCCACCTGTACTCGTACTGTAACAACTGTACTCGCAGAGCCTACCGCTGTCGTCGGACGATCCACATAGACAAGTCCTGCGGCATGAACAGAGTGAAAAATGCTAGGCGAAATTGATACTAGCGATGCAATGGAAAGCGCGATAAGTAGGATGCTCAACCGCCGTGATGCTGAAACCGTCTCATGTGACTGGACCATTATTCACTTTCCCTGCTCTCGCGAGATATCCTTACTTCAGACATGTTGGATCTTACCCGAGGAAGGGGTCGGGTCTTCAGTTTTGTTTCAACTCTTGCCTATACGGGAAGTTCGCTAGCGGTCATGGCTGTTTGAAAGTGATATTGTGTTGTTGAACAGTTATTAGACGATCATTTTGTCTCAGTTTGGTTTGCCGGGGTCGCCTAGCCTGGTAGGGCGTCGGATTGCTAAGCCATATCGATGGTTGTAAAGATCCGATGGGCCTTAGGCCCTCGTGGGTTCAAATCCCACCCCCGGCGCCATAACCGTTCACGACCCTGAGCTCACGAAAGAGATCGGATCCGTCATTCATTCAATAGCCAAGTGAGTGATGAGTGCTAGCCAATTCATCGTCGGCATCCTCCAAAGTCCCGATCGATGGGAGATCTCTGCAAAGCAGACGCTCGCGGTTGTCATGAAGCTGGAGAATTCGATAAAGAGAAGAATCCCTTTGGATTGAGTTGTTAGGTGAAGGCTATCACTACGCCTAGCTCGAGTCTCATCTTAAATATCCGATTATGTCTGAAAAGATGCTCGGGGAATCTATGAGCATAAAGCTGTCCGAAATGCGGACTTGAAGTATCTAGCGCACCGGAACGCGAGTGGAGATTTCAACAATACCGCGTCTCAAGGTTCCGATGTAGTCGAGGTGACAAGTTCAACCTCTACTCTGGAGGGAGCAAGACCTTTACCATTCCTAGAGCGGCATCCAACGGGAATCGATGCCGAGCCTGTAGGACTGACAATCCAGTTGAGGCCATTTTCTGCAAGAACTGCGGAACCAAACTCTAGCGATCTTCAATCCTCTGGGCGGCTATCATCCTTGTCCCGAGCGCTGTGAGGCGTCTCGGGTTGAACTCCACGAATCCTAAGCAAATTTCGAATACTGTCCCACATAGCTAAGGACGTATCCTAATATTCAACAACCTGAACCCAGGTGACAGAAAGACGATTTTGCGAGTCAACATTGCTTTCCTGATCCTCGTAATGCCATATCTAGCTGTTAGACGAGTGTTCAGAGTATTTTTTGGCAGGTTGAAGAATTATGAGATTTTTCTAACGGCAGGTCTTGCCTCAACAACCGACTACCTTGAAAAAATCAAGACCCCAGAACTTGTCAGAACGTGGATAGATGTCAGAACCAGATTCGGCTTCGAGAAGGAGGTCGTCAAAACAGCGTTGGCGATCAGGGGAAACTTATTTCTAGATGTGGGATCTGACGACGGCTACTATTCTGTGCTTCTATCGAGAAACTTTGATGCGATTACGGCCTTCGAACCCAATCCAGCATCCTTCCGGAGACTCAACCTTACGATTGCAGCGGGTAAGCTCCGAAATGTAACCCCACTGGACGAGTCTGTCTCGGACCACGATGGGACGGCAATTCTCTATGTCAAGACTGTGAGGGGTCGACATTCACTAGAATTCAGCGAACCGGTATTCGCTCATGACCTAGGCGGAACAGAAGTTCGCA
>Ga0209235_1000283_pt1 | contig 24850 bp, 23 predicted proteins | sample GraSoi013_1_20cm_4_FD_185817 | JGI IMG/M metagenome (GOLD analysis project Ga0209235, IMG submission 185817) | Grasslands soil microbial communities from the Angelo Coastal Reserve, California, USA - Sample 09_25_2013_1_20cm (SPAdes) (version 2) | ecosystem: Environmental > Terrestrial > Soil >... | reverse complement strand
TCAGCGTCAACCCCGTTACTCCGCCGACGAACGGTCAGGCATCCACAACCCTAACCCTGCTAGTGAACGCGCTGGACTTTCCACAGACGGTACCTCTCGAAATTTCGGCCACTAGCGGTTCAATAACCCATACGACAAGCCTGTCGCTCCAAATATCTAGCTTCTTCATCTTCACTCAGCCATTCCCTCTAATGATTCGACCCGGAGAAACCGTCGTAACATTCGCCCAGATAGTCTCAGTCAATGGTTTCAGCGGCACAGTCCAGCTAGGTATCGTCCCCGTTCCTGCCGGGGTCACAGCAACCTTGTCAACCAACAGCGTTACCCTCACCAACTCAACTTCGGCCTCCGTAGCCCTAACTCTTACTGCAAGTCCCACGATAACAGCAGGAAACGTTGTATTATTCATCACGGGGACGAGTGGGAACACGTTTAACACGGGATTCTTGCAGCTACAGATTACAGACTTCTCATTAGCTGCCGGTCAAGTAGACCTTACGGTTCCCGCCACAGGGTCGGCGACCTCGTCAATCTTCCTATCCTCCCTCAACGGCTTCACCGGTTTCGTAAACCTTCAAGTGACAGGCGCCCCGTCCGGAGTCAGTGCAACCATAGCCCCCAGCTCCATCGTCTTATCCAGTGGAAATTCGACCTCGACATCCGCCACCCTGACAGTAAACGCGAGTGGCGCTACGGCAGGAAACTATGACCTCACCATTACCGGGTCTAGTGGTCCCACTGTACACAAATTAACAGTCAAACTCCATGTCACCGACTTCACAGTCACCTCTTCCCCTTCAACCCTAACCTTGAGCCCTCGCCAAGTCTCCAGTACAACCGTCACAATTACGTCCCTCAATGGCTTCGCACAGCCAGTAACCCTCACTATTTCGGGTCTTCCTATCGGAGTGACCGCCGCACTCACGCCGTCTTCACTAGCTGGAGGAGCTGGAGTATCAACCCTGACCCTCACTCTGGGCAACAAACCAGCCCTCGGCACATTCGTCATCACAGTAACTGCAACAAGCGGCATGATAGTTCATACTAGCGCTATCACTCTCATCATTGCAAAATAGTGGGCAGTCTCTCCTCCAAGAACACACTTCATCAATTGACTCCGATCCAGGAAACGTAATGGGGGAATCCTGAGACTAAGGCGCCCGATGGAAGGACTAGTCATGAGAAAGAGTGACGGTCGTACCTCAGAGCTACCACTAGAGAGCTGAACGCGAGAATTCTGATATTAAGTGTCACGAAATTGCTTTCCACTAATAATATTGGAGTACGAGTGAGATGCCACCAAGGGTCTTGGAGGGCTCAGGGAGGAGTACGAGTCCTCTTTTATCGCTCACTCGTCTCGATTGCATCCGCGGGCTCTCCAGCCAGCCGCCCAGAAGAAGATCCCGGTTCGAATCAGGAACTCTTTCAGACCTACGCGAGAAGGGACACTTGTTTCAGCGAACGAGACGAACGGAGTACCAATGGGTAGTGAAAGCGGTCTCCATGATACGGGACGTCGGAATTGTGACTGTATCGGGAACGGGGATGATGGGAGCTCCGGGTGCGCCTGCGAAGGTCTTCCAGACCCTTGGGTTGGAGGGAATCAATGTGATGATAATATCTCAAGGATCTTCTGAAGCGGCCATCTCATGTGTCGTGGCGAAAGCAGGTACGGAAAGGGCTGTGAGAGGGCTCCAACTAGCCCTCCTGGGGCAGTGGTCATGTGGATAGAATTGCCGAGGAGCAGAACGCCTGCATAATCGCCGTGGTCGGTTCAGGTATGAAAGGAACGCCGGGGGTTGCAGCGAGGGTTTTCGGTGCTGTTGCTAGGGGAAAAGTGAACGTGAGAATGGTTGCACAGGGCTCATCAGAGTACAACATATCTTTCGTGGTCTCCGAGAAAGATGGACCCGTAGCTGTGAGAGCCCTGCACCAAGAATTTCAGCTCGGCAAGACCCCGAGCTAGCGAGAACTCGGAAGTTCGTTAGAAAGATTATCATATTATCGCATGATCGTGACGACATCTTTGTCTGCAGGGATGTGGTCCAAGCCAACCCTCTGGCCAGCATACTTCACAGTAGACCCAGAGACGAAGGCATACTTGGCGCCCTCCACGAACCTAGGATGAATCTTCTTGCAGACATCTCGCAGTGTGGACCCCGCGGGGAGGACCAACGGCTTCTCGAAATCCGGGTCCCCGTCAGGGCGTTTCAGATAGATCCGGATGAAGTCGAGAGTCTCCCATATCCGCTCAGTGAGAAGGTCCATGTTCAATCCTTTCTCCGCAGATATCGGCACAAAGTCGCTTCCCACCTGTTTCCGGACCGCTGCGAGATACTGTTGATTCACAAGATCCACCTTGTTCAAGACGACGAGGCTCCGGACATATCGCCGATCCCCAGTCAAGACGTCAATCAATTGATCGTCCGTGACGTCTTCTCTTATCAGAATACCACCGTTGCTGAGACCATACGCTTCCGCGATTCCCTTGACAGTTGCAGGTGTAAGCTTCGTAAGCTTCACACTGGTCGTCAGTGCCAAGCCTCCCTTGTTAGATCTGGTGATTGTCACGTCTGGTGGTTTCTGGTTTATCCGAATCCCCATTTCATGCAGTTCATGTTTCAGCACCTGCACCTGTCCGGGCTGAAACACGTCCAGGACCAACAAGACGAGATCTGCGTTCCGGGCCACGGAGAGGACTCTCCGTCCTCTTCCTTTTCCTGAGGACGCTCCGCTGATGATTCCTGGAAGGTCGAGAATCTGAATGTCGGCCCCGTTGTAGCGCAGTATTCCAGGAACGACAGTCAGAGTCGTGAAAGCATAGGCTGCAACCTTCGACTTCGCGTTCGTAAGTCTGTTCAGAATCGTCGACTTGCCTACGCTTGGAAGACCGATAAGGACGATAGTTGCATCCCCACCCTTACGGAGCTCAAAAGCCGGACCACCACCCTTCGACGTGGAACTTTCCAGCTCAGCCCGCAGCCGGGCAAGTTTTGCCTTGAGGAGACCAATGTGATGCTCCGTGTGTTTGTTGATCTGGGTCTTCTTCATCTCCTCCTCAATCTGCTTAATCTTCTCAGGAAGACCCACGAAAGACTCGCCCTATCCTCATGACTTGATATGCTGGCTTTGTAAACTCGCGCTTGCTCCAGCTCAGCCGGAGCTACGTTCACCATCGAACCATGAGGTCAAATTTGCGGCAGCTTCCAAAACAAAAACTCGCCGGCAATCACAACGAAAGAGGGGTAACACTGGTGAAAAAACGTATTTCGGGAACTGGATATTTTCGCTTCTGACGAAAGGTTCTGAGACAGGATTGCTAGATGAATGTCCGGCAGGAATGCGGATTGAAACGGTCCTTCATTCACTGACCGTCTGTTTCATCTTCATCGACTATGCCACAACTGCGAAGGCACCGCTCTTCGAATTGCCGCTTGTCATCCCAATCGCTGTTGGTGATGTTCCCCACATTATGGTGCCTGTGAAGTGGTATTTTGTGCCAACGCTAGTTGTGTCGAAGGTCTGAGTTATTGGCACTTCAAGCGCTGCGCCACCTACAAGGGTGATAATAGCCGAGTGGGCCGTGAACGATAGCACACCGTTAGTTCCTTGAATTGTGACTATCGCATAGGCTGTTTCGGTGCCAGGGTTCGTTACCTTCGCGCTCCAAGTCTGCATGTTGCTGTTTTTCGCTAGCGATAGGTGGTGAGTCCAAGAGATCTTGCCAAGTAAGACTGGCGGCGGGAGGACAGTGATGCCAGTTGTAGCGGTAGCTGTGAGGTGGTCGACAGAGTCAGTGGCGGTAAGCATCACAGAGGCGGACACAGGGCCAGTAGGTGTGAAAGAGAACGTTCCCGTCACAGGGTTGCTTCCCAAAGTCGTGAACGTTGCCCCCGCTGGTAGCCCAGTCGCAGTCAAGGTAAGCGTGTTCATATCGGCATCGTCCGCCGTGGCGATGAAAGTTGTTAGAACCCCAATAGAGGTGATCACAGAGCTTGGCGCCGAGATTCGCAGAAAATCCGGCGGTGAAGGCGCACTGGGCTGGAACGTCTCAACGTTCGGCGTTGCTCCACCGTTAGTTATGGTGACACATAAGCCCGTGACGCTCGTACCAATACAAAGGCCGGACACCGCATCGATGGTGGTGAATCCTGTCGAGACAACATTGTAGGTGATCTGGAAGAGACCACCGGTAGTGGGCGCGTTGGAGAGGCCTGCGAGGCTCACTGCGCCTACGTCGACGACGCCTGGACCGTCACCGGATGCAAGACTGCAACCGGTTCCAGCACCGTTAACACAGTTCGCCAAGACCAGAACTGGCTGCGCAAGCAGAGTATTGGAAATATCAGCACTGATCGGATTGAGAACTGCGTTGTCTGTTTTGATGAAGATGCGGAACCCATTCAACGCGTCAGAACCCTGAATGTTGATAGCGACGATCAGGTCAGTATTCAGAGCTTGGCGAGGAAAGTTTACTGGCGCGCTCGGGCATCCAGATGTACTCGTGCCCTGAGCGGCGACACAGACAACCCCCACAAGCTGGCCAGAAGCAAAAGGAGACCTCCCTGGACTAAACGCAATTGAAAGGGAGATGATGAATATGAGAACGAGTTGTCGCTTCGAGAATAACCGATTTCTCATAGAATAGGACGATACAGCTATCTCCCGTAGAAACTATAAGATTTTCGGCCGAGGGATGATTTTGCCCTCAATTCTGAAAAGGAGAGCCGGGTGCAGGAGCGAGAATCATTCATTCTCAGCGGGTCGTGTATGTGATACAGACTATTTCAACCGGAATGCCCATAGTCCTGCATGGCTGAGGACTGGGCTGAAGAGCGCGACAAAGCAGTTCTGAACACAATCTACTACTGTGAGACGTGCAACATAATCGTAGAACCCGGAGACGTGGACATCTCAATCCACAAGAGAGAACTTCCCCATCACAAGATGCGACGAGTCATGATTCTTAGATGCGGCAAATGCGGAAACGTGGTCACTGACTCCTATGCCGAGTACAGCCCCGAAAGAAACCAATTCTGGTGTAAGAATTGTATCTCGGAAACGGGGGTCGACGGTTTTCACACCAGCTAGCACTGCCTTTATACTGCAAACACGAGAACGAATCGCATCACTCAAGGGGTCCTGACGCCTCTTTGAATATTGACCTTGTAAGAAAGGAAATTCCGGTAACCTCACGACGTGCGTATTTCGACAATGCTGGGACTGGTCCACCCTCCATTAGCGTTCTCAACGCCATCCATGAGTATCTGGCGGACTGGCGCGACTATGGCGAGAACTGGGAAGAATGGCTGCCGCTCATCATCGATTCCCGTCGGCTCTTCGGGAAGATGATCGGAGTAGAGCTGGAAGAAGTAGCGAGTGTCCCGAACGTCAGCTCGGCTCTCACTGCGTTGGCGAGCAGTATCAAGTACAAACCGAACGGGAACATTGTCATCAGCGAACTGAACTTCCCCACAAACATCTACCTCTGGCATCTACAGAAGAAACACGGACGCACCAACGAGGTTCGACTACTGAGAAAAGATCAGAACGGCGTCGTTCCACTGGATGAGTGGGAGAAGGCGATTGACGATGACACTTCCATTGTATCAGTCGACTATGTCTCATGGATGAACGGATGTAGAGAAAAGATCCGGGAGATTGCGAAGATCGCTCACGAGCACGATGCGTTTGTCATAGCAGACTCTTTCCACGGACTAGGAGTCTTTCCCATCAATGCTAAGCAAGACGGGGTTGATGCGTTGGCTTGTGGCATGTACAAGTGGATGCAGGGACCCCACGGCGCCGCCTACCTTTACACGCATCGTGAAAGACTGGGAGAGTTGGACCCCAACTATATCGGCTGGCACGGCGTCGAAGACTCGGTCGTTAGAAGACTGTCCAAGCAGGAAGACCTGTTCGGCAAGCCCTTCAACATCGACGATGCAGAGCCGGCCGTAGACGCGACTCGCTTCGAGGGAGGAAGCTGGGGAGTGGTCTCGATCGTTGGAGCGAAGGCCGCACTTGAATACGTGCTAAAGCAAGACCAACAAGAAAGATACCATCGAGTCCTCAGAGTAACAGACCGTCTAATCGACGGTTTGAAGAAGAAGGGACGGAGAATACTGACCCCTCTACAGTCCGAGCGTCGGAGCGGAATAGTAGTCTTCGAAGACCAGGATCCTCAAGCCACGTTCAACAAACTAAAGTCACTGAACATCACCGTCGCGAGTAGAGTCAAGGCTATACGCGTATCCCCCCACTACTATAACACCGAGGAAGAGATAGACAAACTCCTCGCAGCCCTGTGACCTCTTAGATTGAAGATACTGGTAATCAACAACTACAAGGAACCAGAAAAGGCGATACAAGCGCTTCACAACATAGCACTCTGCACAGGTCAACATCCCGAGATGCTGGACTACAAGACCGCTCGCCTAGTCGAGGTCGTATTGCAGAAAGATCCTGACGTTACGATTCTCACCGGTTCCAATTTCATGCTATCAAAACCTGACACAAGAATGGTATTCCAGTCTGAGATGGATCTAGTCAGAAAAATAGACCTGCCATTACTCGGAATCTGTTTCGGACACCAGCTCATCGGCGCCGCCTACGGGTCCGAAGTCGTCGACCTTGGTCATAACGTTCGAGAGTTCAAAGAAGTCAAACTGCTAGGAAAGGATCCATTATTCGAGGGACTGCCCGGCTCGATCAGAGTGTCCGAGTCGCACCGTCAAGCCATAAGCCGCGTCCCTGAAGGGTTCCGTCACTTGGCTGAATCGGCAACATCACGGGTTGAAGCCATCGCTCATCAGATACGGCCCGTATACGGTCTCCAGTTCCACCCAGAAAGATCAGATGATAAGCATCCTCATGGACGAATGATCATTCAGAACTTTTTGAAGCTCGTCGCGAAATCCTAATCCGAGTTTCTAGATTGGAAGATAGTGAGGAAGAAGCTTCACATCTAGGACCATCGCGAGAAACACGATGGCCAAGTAAGGGCTTGAGAACTTGAATGCTGTCCATGCTTGAGCTTTGGTCGGGTTAGCGACGAGTCTAAGGTCGACCAGAATCATGCCCAGACCCAGTAAGCCCGCTGTCACCAGATAGATGATGCCAAATCCTCCCAAGGGCGGAAGGACGAACGCTAGGGAGAGGGGGACCAACAGGAAGGTGTTGAGCGCGATATACTGCGCCGTCTTCTTCTCCCCCACGACAACCGGCAGCATAGGAATTCCCGCCTTCGAATAGTCGCCGACAGCTCTCATAGCCAGTGCCCAGAAATGGCTAGGAGTCCAGACGAAAACTAGGAGGGCCATCAGCCACGGCGCGAGGGCTGTCAGTTGTCCCGTCGCGGCTGCCCAGCCTGCCAGCGGGGCGCAGCTTCCCGCCAAGCCGCCCAGAACGATATTCAGACTGGTTCGACGCTTGAGATATTTCGTGTAGAACAGCACGTAGACGGCTGCGCCCAGAACGATGAACAATCCAGCCAACAAGGGCAGGAAGACTGCAGAGATGACCGCACCAACAGCAATGAGTCCAACGCCAAAGAGTAACGCGCGGATTGGGGAGACCTCTCCTTGAGGAATCGGTCTCCAACTCGTACGTCCCATCATTCGATCTACGTCTCGGTCAAGATAGCAGTTCAGTGCTCCTGCTCCTCCCGAAGCGAGAGTCCCGGCGACGACTACTGCAGCCAGACGAATGATATTGATGCTTGGAGCAGCAACAAGAAAGGCCGTCAACGCTGTAAAGTCTAGCAAATAGACGATTCTCGGCTTCATCAGCTCGTAATATGCGCGGAGACTGCTGGATCGTCTGACCTGCAATTCGAGGACTAGTGGATGGGACAAAAACGTGGGTAAAAGGGTTTTAGGAGAAACTGTACAAACTTCTACACGCTATCCGATAGATGGCAAGATGAGCTGAAGATCACATTACTGGTAGAGGAGACATTCCACAGTTCTATCTGCCACGGCCGTATGAACCAGTTTGTCAGGGGTTCTGAACTGGACGATAACGAACTCTCCTTTCGCTTCTACTGACTGCACTGCCTGAGCCATCGCTGGAGGGGCCCTCGCGAGAATCTCTTTTACCCTTTCAACCAGCTTCTTTGGATCCTTAGCGTCGGTCTTTCGCCCAGCTTCGAATCCCTCTGCCCACCATTCGCCAATTGACCCCAGAAGTTCATCGCCTTCAACGCCTTTGGGACTAGTCGATAAATGCTCGTCGAGAAGATCGATGAAATCTCGGCCCTCCCAGCCACATGTCGGCAGGACAGATTGACAGCGCGGATGGAAACGGCAACCTGCGGGAGGGTGGATAGCGTCGGGGACCTCGCCTCTGGGCAGGATTTTCTTTCGTCGCTTATCAGGATCGGGAATCGGGATAACCTGAAGCAAGGCCTGAGTGTACGGGTGCTTGGGTTCCGCGTAAATTGACGCAGCCGGTCCCAGCTCCACTACCCGCCCCAGATACATTATGGCGATTCTGTCGCAGAGGAACTTTGCGGTCGCCAGATCATGCGTGATGAAGAGGTACGTGAGACCATGCCGTCGTTTTAAGTTGAGAATCAGCTCCAAGACCTTTGCGCGGACAGACATGTCCAACATAGCCACTCCCTCGTCCACGACCAATAGCCGGGGTTCCAAGATCATAGCCCGCGCAATCACGGCCCGCTGCTTCTGTCCCCCGCTGAGATCCCCTGGATATTTGTCAAAGAGTTGATCCTCAGGAGTTAGTCCGACCTCACGCATTATGTCGAGTACCCTTTGTCGAACTTCCTCGGCGTCTCGAACTATGCCGTGTATTTGGAGCGGGTGTCCGATAGCTCGTCCGATGGTCATGGCTGGGTTGAGGGAGGCGTGAGGATCTTGGAAGATGATCTGCATTCGGCGTCTCAGCGGCCGAAGCTTGGATTGACTTAGGTGACTGATGTCTCGGCCTTCGAAGATTATTCGTCCAGATGTAGGTTCGAGGAGCCTGACGATAGTTCTTCCTACAGTAGTCTTTCCGCATCCGCTCTCCCCAACGAGACCGAGAATCTCCCCCCGCTTAAGGCTGAACGAGACACCATCAACCGCGTGAACTACGACCTTCTCACGGGATATGAGGCGCTGAATCAATGGAACTTTTACCGGAAAATGAACCAGGAGGTCTTGCACCTTGAGCAGGTCCTCAGCTGGGGACTCGAGCCCGGAGGCTGAACCAGTCACAGAAACGTGTCTCCGAAATGACAGGCGGCAAAATGCCCTGGTCGATACTCGACCAGCGGAGGAACGTTCTCTTTGCATATGGACTGCGCATAGGGGCATCGAGGGTGGAAGCGGCATCCCGAAGGTGGTATCAATAGGTCGGGAGGGCTTCCCTCTATGGAATGCAATTCTTTTGTTTCTAGACTGATAACCGACGACAGTAGGGCCCGTGTGTAAGGATGAATTGGTCTGTGGAATATATCTCGGACGGGTCCGAGTTCCGCAAGTTTCCCTGCGTATAAGACAGCGACTCTGTCACAGACTTCCGCGACAATGCCTAGGTTGTGCGTTATCAGCAGGAGTGACATCTTATAGACCCGTCTAAGATCCTGAAGAATTTCCAGAATCTGCGATTCGACTATGACATCCAAGGACGTTGTGGGCTCGTCAGCGACTAAAAGGAACGGCTTGAGGACTAGGGCTAGGGCAATCATTATCCGCTGCCGCATGCCCCCTGAAAATTCGTGAGGATAATTCCTGATCCGAGACTCATGAATCCCCATAGAGACTAGTGCTTCACGCGCTCGAGAACGAGCTTCTTCCACGGAGATGGATTCGTGGGCTTGGATTTCCTCAAGAAAGTGATCCTCAATCGTCATGAGAGGGTTGAGCCGAGTCATTGGGTCTTGGAAGATCAGCGCAATCTCCTTCCCCCTGATTCTGCGAAGCGTGTCATCGTTCAAATGAGTAAGGTCACTACCGTGATAGATGATCTGGCCACTAACCGTTGCGTTTGGTGGGAGAACTCCTAGAACGGCTTTCGCCAGCGTCGATTTTCCTGAACCGGTCTCCCCCACCACTCCGAGCGTTTCTCCCTGAGCTATTTCGAGGCTAATTTCGTCTAAGGCGTGCGCCTCTCCCCGTCTGGTCTTGTAGTGCACCGTGAAGTCGTGAGCTTTTAGGAGGAACGAGTCCGTGTTAGTCTGGATCAACTCCTCTCTTTCCTCAGGATTGGATTGATTATGTCGTTGAGTCCTTCTCCCAGGAAGCTCAACCCGACCGTAAGTATGACTATCATGAGGCCTGGGAAAACGGACATCCACCAGATTCCAACCCCAATGAATGACTGGGCATCGCTTAAGTCGCGTCCCCAGTCACCAGGAGTGTCGACTTCTAGACCGAGCCCCAGATAGCTGAGCCCCGCCGCGGTAAGTATCGCATCTGCAGAACTCAATGAGAAAATCACTGGTATGGCGATGATCGCGCTGTGCGCGATATAGGAAAACATCACGGTGTGAGATTTAGCGCCTAGAGCCCGAGCCGCTTCCACATACGGCTCCTCTCTCACGGAGAGAGTCTGGCTCCGCGTCACCCGGAAATAGAGCGGAATGTAGATGACAGTTATCGCTATTCCAATGTTGAACACTCCCCTTCCTATCACGGCCGCTATCAGCGCGGCCAACAACAGCCCGGGAAACGCGTAGATCGAGTCCATGATTAGCACAAGCAAGCGATCTATTTTTCCGCCTACATAGCCTGACAATAGCCCCACTGGGAAGCCAACAGCAAGAGCGATGAGCACCCCGATCGCCATTATCTCCAATGAGGTCCGCGCTCCCCAAATCACGCGGCTCAGTACATCCCGGCCCACGTTATCGGTACCCATCAGATGCTGAAGACTGGGGGCTTGCAGAACTGGACTTGCGAAAGGTTGAGTCTGGCTGAACGGGACAAGCAACGGAGCGAAGACTGCAATGAATATGAAAAAGAACAGAATACCTAGGCCCATCCAGCTCAGGGCTCCAGCGAGACTACGTCTTTCACGGATGAGGGGATGGATTAGCCGACCCAAGAATGGGAGGGGAATCTCGGGGAGAGATGATGCCCGCTTAGGATCCGAGTGCTTTGCCTTCAATATCTCACTCTTGGATCGATAAGCCCGTTGATTATGTCAACGATCACGGAGATCACTACGATGATGAATGCGTAGACAACTATCGTTCCTTGAATCATCGGATAGTCGGCCGTGTTAATGGACAGGAGAAGCAGGGAGCCCATTCCGGGCCAGGAAAAAGTCCGTTCTGTTAGAACGGCCCCTGCGAACAAGATGGCGAATTGAAGGCCTAAAACGGTAACGACGGGTATGAGGGCGTTTTTCAAGGCATAGCGCGTGATGATCCTGCCACGGGGTATCCCTCTAGCCTTTGCTGCTTCCACATAATCCGAACTAATGGTGCGGAGAAGATTGGCCCTAACCGTCTTGGTGAAGAAGCCGCTCAAAACCAGTCCCAATGTTAGACAAGGCAGAACGAGGTGCTGCAGAGCGATGAAGAACTTGTCGATTCTGCCCGCCAGTAACGAGTCGATAGTGTAGAAGCCTGTGACAGTAGCTGGAGGATCGAGGCCCGAGAATCGGCCTTGAGCTGGAAGCAGGCCTAGGTTGACAGCAAAAACAATCTGGAGAATCTCACCCAGCCAGAATATGGGGATGACGAAGATTATCGTTCCATAGAGACGAACTATGAGATCGACTGGTTTGTCTCTATTCACGCCCGCGATAAGACCGGTGCCAACACCGATGATGCTGGCTACAAGCATTGCACCGATAGTCAGTTCCGCGGTTGCGGGTAGCCTTTGTAGGATTACTGCCAGGACGCTTTGACCCTTGAAGTATTGACCGATAGAGATACCTAGGTTCCCAGTGAAAATCTGAGCCAGATACACGAGGTATTGTTCCCAGTAGGGCCGGTCGAGACCCAGCGAATGCCGAACCGCCTCCACGATGTATGGAGGGGTCCCTTCTGCCAGCAGAGCCGCAATGGGATCGCCAGGGATTACCCTGAGAACAAAGAACACTACGGTCAGAAGTATGAAGAGCATAGGCAGAGAGAGTATGAGACGGGTCACCGCATAGGTGATCAAGGAACCGGTCTTGGGCAAAGGACTCCGTTATGCTGAATTCTCATTTTCGAACTAAAAAAGGGGTTGGAGAGCAGCCAGGTTTTATGGACTGGACCTTGAGCGCGTTATGCGCTTCTTGGGTAGACTCTGCCTATCAGGAGCCGTATTGTCGAGATAGTGCTGTCACGTCTTGGGGGTTTAAGGTGCGGTAGGCCATGTCAATCTGTCCGCTTAGTAGAGCGTTCTTCAGTCCTAATGCGTCGCTGGAAAATGAAATGACGATCTTGGTTAGGACTGGAATCGATGGAATTCCGTAGCTACTGTAGACGCCTGCGTTGTAGTAACTCGGATTGTTGGTTAGCGTGATGAATTGACCGGGAGTGTACGAGGAGACAAGGTATGGGCCTGTGCCTACTATCTTGCTAGTCGGAGCGTCAGGCTGACCGGATGTCTTGCTGTAGGCGGACATCGAGACCGGCGCTGATACCGAAAATGCCATCAAGTCGTTGAAGAAGGACACGCGACTGCTTAGGTGGAACCTTATTGTGTAGGGATCGATGATTATTATCCGGTCATTAGTCTGGGTGGTCCAGGTGTTATTTCCGAGTTTACCGACATCGAACATTAGAAAGGCCGCGCTTGTGCCGTACTTAGCGGCGTCATAGTTCGGGCTGAAAGAGTCCCCTAGGGCGATCACTCGTTCAATTGACCATTTCATTACGGTCGCGTTGAATGGGGTTCCATCGGTGAATTTCACGCCTTGCCGCAGGTGGTATGTGTAGTTCATCTCGTCGGTTGATATACCTCCGTTGGCCACTGTTGGCACTTGAGAAGCGAGACCCGGTAGAAGAGTGGTCGAATTGGGAGCGTACACCAGAAGCGTGTCGAACACTTGGTTGATCACTTCTATCGAGAAGTAGTCATACGCGCATGCTGGATCAAGGCAGACGACCGAGTCGGTTGTGCCCACATTTAGCTGCGTCGACCCGGGTCTGCTCATCGTGAAATATTTGAAGACGACCGGGTGAAGATAGACCCCGTTGATATCCGATCTGTAGCCTATGTTGGCGCTTCCTTGCCAGAGAGGCACGTAAGGCACACTCGATGCCACTGCATTCTGAATCTGACCGAACAAGTTGCCTCGGACAGTATCATCTACAGTGGACTCTTCTTGGTTGATCCAGCCGGCCACGGTGGCGTTGTTGTAGAAGGAGCCTAACGATTTCGCGCCGCTAGCGGTGAGAAACGGCGAGACGTAATCGTCTGAGTCGAAATAGTCGGGGTACCAGCCAAGCATGAATAACGGGAATGTCCCCGCCTTTCTATCGGGTACAAATTGAGCCCAGGTCTCGGATTTCAAGTTGACAATTACCATACCGGTCTTTTCGATCGAAGTCTTGAGAACTAGCGCGGCTGTAGGTTCTGTATCGCCGTAGTGGCCGTCACTGTTGTACCAGAGGTCTATGGTAAGCTTTCCCGTTGTTGAGTTGTACCCTGCTTGAGTTAAGAGAGCCTTAGCCTTTGCAAGATTGGGAGAACTTCCGTAAGTGGTTTGGAATACGGGTTGGGAGTATGGCATAGACGGAGGCACCATGCTGTACAGTGGTTGAGTTTGGTTGTAGAAGACATTCGAATTGATCGCTCCCCGATCAACAGCATAAGCGATAGCCTGACGAACCCTAACATCCGTGACTTTGTTCAGGTTGAACACAAGATATCTGATCTGAGCGCTCGTTCCAGTAACAATCTTGTAGGCTGAACCAGCCTTTGGTAGGCTCAGGAAATACGCCGCCGTCACGCCTGACGCGATGATAATTATTATCAACGCAATCGCAATGACGTACTTCGGCTGTCTAAGTTTGCTGGAAAGTGAGCTGGATGCGGGTGCAGTTGGTTGAGTCATATTATTCGAATCTTCAATACAAAACGTGCTTATGAGTATTGCTCAAATCTGATGCATATCGTCAAGCTGGCGCGAGGACCGGCGCATCGTCAAGCCGGGCCACCATAGCTTCCGAGAAGAAACCGAACTCCTTGTTTTCGTTCGAATGCCTCTCTTAGCCGCCGCGGAGGGGTGTAATATGGGGCAGAATCTCATACTGCTGTTAGAAGTGTCGGAAAGCCCGTTCTCCAGTCATGATCATAGCGATTCCACGGCGATCACATGCTCTGACCAGCTCTTGGTCTTCGACTGATCCCCCGGGTTGAACAATCGCCGCCACGCCCTCCTTTGCAACCGCCTCTACATTGTCCATCTTCGGCAAGAATCCATCCGAGGCCATCACACTACCCTTGAGGTCGTGACCGAACTTGTGGGCCTTCTCGATACACGACTCAATAGCGCCGATTCTGTCCTGTTGTCCGGTCCCGATTGCCAGAGACGTATCGTTCTTCCAGAAAACCACAGCGTTGGATCGGACCTCGCAAGCTACCCACCAGGAATGCAGTAGAGCAATACACTCGGTTTCTGATGGCGAGCGTTTCGTAGCTACAGGCAGCTGCTTAAGCTGTTCCAAGGATTGTATTCTCGTCGTGTAGGCATCCTCAAGTATCAGCGACCCATCATCGAGTACGACAATGTCGGGAGGATTCGAATCACGAGCCCGGCCTGGGACTTTTCCAAGCCGAATATCTTTTTTCGCCTGGAAAATTGTGATCGCCGATTTCTCGTAGTCAGGCGCGTAGACCACCTCGACAAAGGTCTCCGACAATTCTTCCGCCGTAGACTTGTCAACTCTACGGTTGAGAACTACAACGCTACCGAATGAGGCTCTCGGATCCGCATCCCTAGCCCTCGCGTAGACAGAAGACAACAACTCACCTTTGCGTCCAATGGCAACTCCTGAAGGGTTTAGATGCTTCATCACTGCCACCGCCGGCTCGTCGAAGTATCTGACAATTCGAAGTCCATGACTTCCATCCTCGATATTCGTGGCCGATGGTCCGTCTTTTCCCCATTTGACCCAATCCACGCTCCCTATCCCTGCCTCAGAGGGAGCGGCCTTGTACAATGCGGCCTTCTGGTGCGGGTTCGTCCCATATCGTAATCCACGATCCTCACCATCGACCCTCCAGTGAACCTTGGAATACTCGAGCATCTTTCCTCCGAGCTCTAGTCTCAGAACTTGTGGAAAGTCCTCCTTCAGAGCGGTCCGGTAGATTCTCCGAATCTCCTGCTTGCTCATCGAGTCTGACCCATCAAGTAGTCCCGTATTGCCCGGTCATAATCTGCTGTTAGAACAAACGCTTCACGAGCGAGGCGCTGCCGCAGTTCGTTCCCGACACAGCCTTTTCTCTCCAGCTCTGCAACCACACTCTCATACTGTGTCGGACTGGTTACAGGAACCACACGATGGTTCAAGAATGCTCCCTTGCCCGCAGCCCGAATTAGCGCCACACCGCCAATGTCAATATTGTCAACAGCTTTTCGAAGATTCGCGGAATCAGCCTTCACAACCTCTTGGAAGGGATAGAGATTCACTACCACGAAATCTAGGGGCTCGATTCCATTGGCCTCCAGATACTTCTGCTGTGCAGGGTCGTTCCAGTCTCCCAGAATCCCGCCGTGAATCCTCGGATGCAACGTCTTCACCAGTCCTCCAGGCATCTCCGAGACTTGAGTATACTCCGAAACCTCGACGACATGAAAGCCGAGCTTCCGAACAGCTTCAGCAGTCCCTCCGGACCCAAGCATCTTGATCTGGAGCTTCGAGAATATCCAGGCCAGCCGGTCGAGCCCTGTTTTGTCGTAGACCGTTAGTAGGGCGTTACCGGGCATATCCGCTCCCCGTTAACATGTTCGCCGTGATATTTAGTCTCGGGCCATGCTCAGACTTGTTCGAGAGCCTGGGTAATCTCTAGCCGAGACGCTCGTATCGCGGGGTACAGACTACCGATCAGTACTGCGACCAGCGCGAGGATCAAGGCCTGAACGATGGCACCGTACGGTACGATGAAAGGAACATAGAAACCGGCTAGGCTAGTGCTGTTGGTAGCTCCTTTCAGCAACAGCAACCCACCGGGAACGGCCAGTACAAATCCGAAGAGACCCAGAAGCATTCCCTCGCCAAGAAATAGCCCAGTAATCTGCAGCCTGCTCATACCCTGCGACCGTAAGAGTCCTATCTCCCTCCTTCTGTCTGAGACGTTCATGATCATGGTTGCACCGATGCCGAGACTCGCTATCAACAAAGCGAAATAGAGAATCAGCAATATCAACGCAAAAATCCTGTTTATCGTATCGTTCACAAGCGATAGGAGTTCGCCGAGCGTTAGTGAGTTCTCGCCGAAATCGTACCGGGGAAATCTGGTCGCGATGTCTTGGGCGACGCCTGTAGCCTGAGACTTGTACTGCGGCTTAAGGTCAACTAGGAAGAGGGGGGCCGTGTCTCTCCCCGCAAAATATTCCCGCTGGGAGGCTAACGATACCACGATCGAATCACTAGCAAAGTGTTCACCGAACTGAATGTATTGCAGCACTGGACCAGTAAATACTCCTGCAACTGTAAAGGGCACAATAGAGCTGTCGTTGTTTATTGTGGGTTTTCTTGTAAGAATCGAGAGCTGGTCTCCAGCGGCGACCCCAAGCTTAGATGCAAGTGAATCAGGTATCAAGAGCGACTGATTGTCCGAGGCCAGTCGCGGGTATATCTGGGACCCTGGTTGTGAATTGACAAAGGTGTAGGAGATGATCGTCGGAAATATTGACGGGTCTACAGCCACGATTCCGATACTGCTACTCGCGCTTTTTCCAAAAGCCTTGGCAGGGGAGGGACTCGGGGACAAAGGCGTTGCACTAGCAACTTGTTGTAGCCTTGTCAGGTTCTCTGTGAAACTGACTGGGACAGACTGGTTTGCGACTAGAATAATGTCTGCCCCTATTGCCTCCTGCACTCCCTGCTGGAGCGCGCCTCGGACCCCGCTCTGAATCCCACCTATCATTATTGCAAAGCTGAGAGTTATCGTTATCATCCCGAAACAGACAGTGCTACGCAACAGCCTCCTCCTGCCACTCCTTGAGGAAACGTATCTAGCAGCGCTCGAGAGCAGCAACATGGGGAGAGTCAGGGCCCGCCCAGCTTTTCCGAAGAGCGCGGAGCCGAGCAGGACCAGGCCGATTGGTACAAGGACCACGTCTAGGTAATTGACATGGAACGGGGTAATTCGGAGGGACTCTCCGAATCCAAGCCCGAGCATGAGAACGCCGGCTAGGGCGATAAATGGTAGAGGAATTTGCATCTTCGAATTCCTTGCGGAGGGTCTTATCGCTTGTATGATGTTAATCCGGCTCGCAGATAGTGCAGGGTAGAGAGACCCTCCCAACACTGTCGCAAAGCCTGCTCCAAGACCTGCCAGTGTGATACCGGGGGTTAGCTGGGCTACGGGAAGGTTTGAAACAGAGAAGGTCATCTCAAACACGAATGTAAACAATCGGGCAAGGCCCAATCCTCCCAGTATTCCAGCTACCGTTCCAAAGGTTCCGATGAGAGCGCCTTCGGCAAAAAATATCCTGAATATCTGGGCCCGAGAACTTCCGATTGCTCGTATTATTCCGATCTCGTACGTTCTCTCGCTGACCGTCATATAGAGAGTGTTGAATACTATGAACGAGCAAACGACGAGGGATACGCCAATCATTACGTTGAGTCCTATCTGGAAGCCCGCAGTTTGTCCTTGGATGCGCTGGACCGCTTCTGCCTTCGGAGCGCTGACATCATAGGTTGGTAGAAGCGTCTGCAGTTGGTTTACTGCTTGTATCGCCTTGGTGGGGTCGTAGAGGCTGGCGTAGATGTGAGTGATTTCTCCTCCGAGTCCAACCTTAGATTGTAATTCAGGGAGGGAGACGTAGATTGTCGAGCCTAGATTGCGGAGTGGATTGTTGATTCCCACGATCTGAAGCAGCATCCATTCTGGCTGCAGTTGAGAAGTCAAGGTTGTTACGTTAAGAGTGGACCCTATGCCTGTTCCGAGTTTCTCAGCGATGACCCTGTCCACTACTACTTCGCCCTGCAAAAGCTGGCGTGTGCCTGTAATGTTGAAGGTAGCATAGTCGAAGTCATCTTTCGGGTTGACTCCTGTCAGGAAGAAAGTGACGTTAGATGTGGTGGTTCCAATTGCTCCTCCCCACACAAGTCTCTCTGCAGTCTGATGGACCAGACTATTGTTCCCTACTGTATAGAGTATCTGATTTGAGAATGGGAGTCCGTTGCCAGATGTTACGACGACGTCGGTCGCTCCCCAGAACTTGTTGATGTAATTGTTGAACTCGCCAAGAGCGCTGGCTGTGGCCATGTTGATCCCCACGAGAAGAGCAACACCTAGGAAAACAGCCGTAATAGTCAGAATGGTACGGGCCCTGCGTTTTGGGAGACTTCGAGAGGCAATTTTCGCGGAGAGCATTGTCCTACCCGATTGCCCTAGTTGGGCTGGGATAACGAGCGTCCAGGTTCAGGCGGCAGAGGTTCTACGGCTCTAATGGTACGCCTCTGTCCCATAAGAGGCTCGCCGGCCTTCTCCGTAATTCTCCCGTCCCTCATCTCGACAAGACGATCCGCTCTCTCAGCCACAACCGGATCGTGAGTTACCACCATTACGGAAGAACCCTCCTGCTTAGCCATACTGTGCATTAGCTGAACTACTTCGGCGCCAGTCTGGGTGTCGAGATCACCAGTCGGCTCATCTGCAAGAACAAGCCGTGGATGATTGGCGAGTGCTCTCGCGATAGCGACTCGTTGCTGTTCTCCCCCGCTCAGCTCGTCTGGAAGATGACCAGTCCGGTCTTGAAGCCTCACTCGGACCAGCAGTTCCATTGCTCTATTTCTGGAAGCTTTTCGTTTGACTCCTGACGTTATGAGTGGAAGCTCAACATTCTCCAAGGCTGTTAGAACTGGAATGAGATTATGGAACTGGAATACGAAGCCTATCTTGTGCCGTCTCAGCTTCGTCAATTGGCCATCATTCATCCTGGTGATATCCTCACCGTCCACGAGGGCTCGACCGGAACTGGGCTTGTCCAAGGTTCCGATTATGTTGAGGAGAGTCGTCTTACCGGACCCTGAAGGGCCCATAATCACCATGAACTCACCCTGCTGAAGTTTCAGTGTGACGCCACGGAGCGCATTTACCGTGACCTTTCCCAGCCGGTAGCTCTTCTCTAGATTTTCTAGCTCTACAACGGCTGGGATCTGCAAAACGTGGTCTCCGAATAGGCCGCTAGCTGGCGATTCTGGGCTATGAAACCTGCGTTCGACGAACTTGGACGAAGCGCTTTAGACCAGGCCCGAATCGTCGAGTTATATGGCGCCGAGAATCGTTATTCTTGACATTGAGACTTCTTCCCTAGAAGCCGATGCCGGCATAGTGGTGGGAGCAGGGCTATTGCCAGAGACTGGGAAGAGCGAATACTTCGAGGCCGAGAGGACTGACCAAGAGAAAGGTCTGCTAGTCAAAGTTCTCAAGCGACTGGAGGCCTATGATGTGATCGTGACTTGGAGTGGTCGAGGCTTCGACATTCCCTTTCTCACAACTCGTCTCTTGAAGCATGGCCTCGACCCTCTCCCACTATCGGGGAGAATACATCTGGACCTGAACGAGGTCGTAAGGTCTCGCCTCCGCCTAACATTCACCTACCTGGACCATGTCTGCGACTTTTTCGGGATAAACCGAGAGAAAGGGCCCATGGGATTAGAGGTCCCTCAGTTGTTTGTCAAGGCATTGGAGGGAGATGAGACGGCGTTGAAGTCTATCAGGGATCATTGTCTCGACGATCTTAGGGTGACCCGAGAAGTCTTTCTGAAGCTGAAACCGCTACTGGAGAATCAGCTTGGTTAGATGACGCCCAAGGGCGTCTGAATTCCGGTTAACGCGCCTAGCAAGGCCAGTATTACTATGTAGATGCCGAAGAGCCCGAGGCTGATTACAAGGTTCTTCTTCCAGTGAAGACTCCAAGCAATACCGAAGGGTATTCCTACTGTAAATCCTATGACATGAGCGATGTATGCCACGTTGGGATCGTAGCCCGGTATCATGGACGGGGCGTAGACAAGTGCGACGTTCAGAACGAAATAGATGATTGCCACAAGACCTTGTGGTGCGAGGAAGAGCCAGCTAAACTTGAGCGGGGACATGAGCATCACGATCGCGGCGAGTGTGAAGATTGCTGCACTCGCTCCTAGCATGCCTGTGTCGGGGCTGTAGATTCCGATGATGGGTGGGAGTAGGAAGCTTGTGAATCCTCCCAGAAAGAAGACCAAGAGATGATTGTTTCGACCAATCATCTTTTCCAAAGTGTTTCCGAAGACGAAGAGGAAGGGCAGGTTGCCAAGTAGGTGCTCCCAGCCCGCATGAACGAACAGGGCCGTGACGAGAGTCCATACGCGTCCGGCATAGAGATTGTTGAGGCTAAAGACCAGATTCTGATCTGCCCAGTTCGGATCCTGCTGCCACGCGTAGAGGCTGGCTAGAACGCAGGCTAGCATCAGGAACCAGTTTACACGCATGAAATACGAGTCCCGGATCGAGAGGGAACGGATGAGGACTATTTCAGAAGTGTCTAACTAGGGACCTGAAAAGTACGTTCTTGCATTGTCGGAAAAAGGATCGCGAGAGCGGTTCCAAGTGCTGGTAATGGACATCTGTGACTCGGCAAAGAAAAAGGGGATTCTAAACGGTCTTTGGTCGAGGTCTACGTTGATGTAAGGGTACAGTTGTGTGGGGTCGTAGACGTGCTCGCTGTCGATGTACTCTGTTGAGATGGCCCATTGCTAGGAGTGCCCATGACAGCGGCGAAAGCATTGCCAAGAACGTAGGCCGTTGCCCCCGCGCCGACTCCGAGTAAAAGTGCTAAGAGCAACACTGATCGCAATGAGAATCCGCGAGATTTGATAGGCTGAGTTTCTGAAAGTGACATTTTCGTCTCTCACCTCCGCGAAAGTGGTGAGTTAGGCGAAGACGATGACCATTCTCCTAGGAATTCCCTTAAATGAGGCAACCTAGGAAGTCGATTCGATTTCTCGGAGCCTGAACTTTAGCCAAGTTTCTAGCTTGCAGCTTCAAAAACAAACGCCGAAACATGGCGGTGAAAAACGTTAGAGGCAACCGTTTATGTGCGTATTTCGTCGTTAAACAATCAGTACATGCTTTTTGCAATGATTTGGACCAGCACAGGTTTTCGAGTTATGGAGTGCCATGCCCTCTGTCCACACTCGACCGACTAGCGACAGTCACTAGTTACGCGACCCGTAAGCCTCCTGAGCACGCAATTGGCCTTAGGATTAGAGGATTGAAAGACAATGCTATTCAGCAACCTCGTCCATCTTAAGGGTCTCCTAATGGTTCTCACGGCCGCCGTAGGAACCGTTGCGAGTGGCACGATGCTCAGTTCGTACGTGAATGGCAGTAAGGCTGGCCCCTCATTCCTTCTAACAGTGAATCCTTCAACTTTGTCTATCGAGCAAGGCGCATCTCTTACTTCTACGGTTAGCGTAATGAGCGTAAGGGGCTTCTCCGGAACTGTATCATTGTCGCTGTTCTTTACTGGATCAAATCTGCCCGCGTCATTGACCCCTTCCAGCGTGAGCGTCCCGGTCAACGGGACAGCAAAGTCCACATTGACTGTTAACGCTACCAGTACCGTTGGAAGCTATGACATAGTTGTTATTGGGATCGCAACCAGTCACGGAAAGACCAACTACGCATCATCTGAGTTATCAGTCCAAGTGGTCTCCAACCAGGACTTCAGGATCACTTCCTCCCCGTCGAACATCGTCAACACTTTCGGGTCGAGCAATACCACAACTATCACTGTTACAAGCCTGAATGGCTACACGGGAACCGTTAGTCTCACAGTTACGGCGCCCTTCGGGTACATCACCGTGATGGGTGGCCAAAACCCCTTGATACTATCTGCAGGTGGGACAGCCTCTAGCACTCTGAACATGACCACCAGTCTCAGCACCACGCTCGGAACCTACAATGTCACCGTAACTGGAACCGCTGGTTCACAGACCCATTCAACGGTCATTAGCCTCACAGTCATCGACCCAATCATACCGCCGCCTGTAATCGAATCCCTCAAGCTAACCGGCTACCAATTCATCAATAGCACAAGCTTATCGTTTGTCCTCCAGAACACTGGAAATACGTCTCTGACATTACAGTCTTACATGGTACGTGACTCATCCGGAAACACGTGGAGTCTTTCAAACTTCGCAGGACCCGTGATGACTCCAAATGGCTTCGGCACGGCGATCATTCTAATCGGTGCCAATTGTCCTGGTTGCGTCTATGGTGGAATACCTGGATTATTCTTCCAATTCACCGTTGGGCAGTCATACACAGTAATCCTGACGACTACCAGAAGCAACCAATTCTCATTCACAATAACCCGGTAAAAAGCTGGACGAAACTCTCGTTGGAGTTTTTCTATCCTCGCAAAGGTATCATGTGACGCTCGTCAGGGCAGATCCAGATCGATTCTCCTGTGATGGTAGTGCTACGATAGCATTGTCGTCCATGTACCGTGCAGAACATCCGGCCTCGAAGAATCTCGGGCAACACTCCTTCCTCAATCACGTTTGCCTCTCCCGGCGCATCCGAGGACGGGTTCGCTCCTTGATCCGAGAGCGGGTTGTCGAGAGGCTTGCTCATCCGGGCGTCCGCGACATGCTAGCTCTTTCCGACCGCATTAAGCATAGCCCTGCTCTCTCAATCCACCTATAGCAGTTCGTCGACCGGAGATCTCCACAGATGTCTATAGCAATAAGCTGGACCGTAGTCCGGGGCTGCTCAACCATGACCGGTTCGATTGCAAGACACCGGTTATCGATTCTTACAGAAGCGTGAGTCATGAAAAAGATGCCCAGACAACAGAATAGCGGCCCAGGGAGAGTTCGCATCCACGACCTCGAGCATCTTGCTGCCCGGTTTTCGAACGCCAAGCGGGCTAAATTGAGCCCATTTCCAATCAATCGACCGAACTTCTTTTATGGGCGACATTTGGGCGACCCGTATCGAGGATTATCATATGGCCAGGAAATCCAAACAAGCAAAGAAATCTAAACCCAAAAGAGCTAAGATTGATCCGATTCCGAAAGGCTTCCGAACGGTAACTCCTTACCTGTCGATTAATGGAGCCGCTGCGGCTATCGACTGGTACAAGAAAGCCTTTGGAGCGAAGGAGATCGTGCGTGAACCTACCCCCGACGGGAAGCTAATGCATGCTCAAATTCGGATCGGAGATTCGATCGTGATGATGTCAGACGTGTTTCCGGGGGCTAGCTCGCAATCGCCGGATGTTCTAGGTAACAGCTCAGTCACTCTGCAGGTCTATGTGAAAAATGTTGACAAGTTGTGGCATCAAGCCGTCGATGCCGGTGCCAAGGTAACTATGCCGTTGGACAATATGTTCTGGGGCGAACGCTACGGTCAGCTTACCGACCCGTTTGGTCACCACTGGTCACTGTCAGAGCAGATCAAGATGAGCAAGGCAGAGAGGGATGAGAAACAGAAGCAGGCCATGGCAATGTTCTCTCAGGGACAGCATCCTGAGGCGTCAATGCAGACTGCACCGGCTCAATAGCTACGAATCGAGTCTCTTCCAAAGAAACTGGGCCCTAGGGTCAAACCCCATTTTTCCATAGAGCTTCATCGCTCCTATCTCCACGGCCGGAACGGATAGGGTCACCAGATCTATCTTTTTCTGTTTGAACGCTTCGAAAAGTGTGGCCAACAGTGAGGTGGCAATTCCCCGCCGCCTATAATTTTTGTCCACTGCGAGCGTCTCGATTGATGCAACCTTTCTAGAATTCCATTTGTCGAGGACTTCTGCGGGAGGATTGGATTCTCTTCCATAGATGAACCCGACGATTTTCTTGTCATCCTCCGCTACAAGGAAAAACTCTGGACTGGCGGAATGAAATCCCTCTATGTCCGCCTTTGTGGGTGTTACATCCCAAGAAGCGTATTTCTGCGCCAGTTCTAGAACCTGTTCGACGTCACCGGCTTCGAATTTCCTTACGGTTGCCGAGACGGCTCTTCTTTCCATTGTGTTTCGGAGTCGTTTGGTCAAAGGTGGAAAACCTTGCTTGGGTAGCGAATGCGATCCCTGTCGGGAACGTTGATATAGCCTCGACTAGGGTCGCGGGTTAGAAGAACAAAAATGCAAGCACAAACACAAAAAATGAAAGGCGAACTTCTGTTCGAATTCAAAGCCAAGAACAACAGCACTACTATCAAAGACATCGGCCCCAACGGCATTCAGTTAGAGATGAATGATCACGGAGAGGTCAGCGGCAAATATCACGCCGGACACATCGACACCGTCAGCGTCAGCCTGAAGACAGACGGAACCAATGAGTGGCAGCTAAAATCCATCCACAACACCAAAGACGGAGACATGGTAGTAGTCTGGGGAGGCGGCAAAGGTCGCATGAGCAGTCCACAAACGGGCACCTGGGAAGGAGAACTACACTTCATGACCCAGTCACCTAAACTAGCCTGGCTGAACAACTCGACCGGCTGGGTCGAAGGCCAGGGCAACATGTCTACCGGCGAAAGCACCGGCAAGATCTACGCCAAAAAGTAACACGCCAAGAAAGTCAACCTTCTACCACCGTTTTTTTTCTCGCGAGCAGCAGCGTAGCCTCCAAGCCTCGTCAGCCTAAGATCCTTCATTATTTCTTCCAGACCTCTCCTCCTGTGTAGGGGTCTAGAAAGTTCAGTTCAGTATCCAAGACCTGCTGGTAGATTTTTCC
>Ga0209235_1000282_pt1 | contig 24873 bp, 24 predicted proteins | sample GraSoi013_1_20cm_4_FD_185817 | JGI IMG/M metagenome (GOLD analysis project Ga0209235, IMG submission 185817) | Grasslands soil microbial communities from the Angelo Coastal Reserve, California, USA - Sample 09_25_2013_1_20cm (SPAdes) (version 2) | ecosystem: Environmental > Terrestrial > Soil >... | reverse complement strand
TTTGCAGTCCAAAACCAACATAATTTGGCCCCTCGTGGCGATTATGTCGACCTGCCAGCGTCTTCTTCCATCTTTGAAAATCAATCCCTTCTGAGTCTCGAAGCAGGCTCTGCCGAGGCACTCCTCGCTAAATGTCTCGAATTCCTGCCATGTCAGAGCTCTGAGGACCGCTTGGAGGGCGCCTAGTCGAACCGCCTCGGAAGCCAGGTTGAACCGCGCACTTGAATCCAGTCTTGTCCCATCCGGATTCTCCATGTTCAAGAATTTTTCGAGGACCCTCAATGCTGCTTCAGGAGTTGTTCTAGCGGCTTGCGCGATCTCAACTGGATTAATTCCGTTGCCACCCTTAGTCCTCTTTAGAGTCTCGACTATGACGCTCGACATATGAAAGGAGCTCAGCTCCGAAGGGCTATAGAGGGGCGTATGCAAAGGTCAGAACGAGCATTGCAAGGCCGACAACATAAAGCGCCTTTCTTGAGTTACTGACGGGGCTAACGTCGTCCAATGGCTCCACTCCGGCGAAACCTCTGCCGGTCATAGTCATCATGATGAGTACAAAAATGGCAAAAATGTAGAACCTTGTGTATAGCAGCACGCCAAGGCCCATCAAAGTCGCAATGCGGTGCACTCGAGGTCCGAACACAGCTCGTGATATGTGGCCGCCGTCGAGTTGCCATGCAGGAACTATGTTGAGGAATGTGATTAGTGCTCCTATTTGCGCCGCGAAGAGCAGCTGTCTGTCAAAGATTACGTTTGGGTTAATGCTGGACGATAGATTTGATAGAATCACGAGAATGAGTGGATAGGCTGGAAAGCTCAAGTCAGTCAGACAGCTACCTCCACATTGTGCCCCCCATGTAGTGTTCCACGATGTTAGCTCAGTAATCTTCGTCTGGGTGAGCGGAGCACCAAAGAGCATGCCAGCCAAGCCGACAGCCATCGTCACTACGAATCCCACGACGGGACCACTGAGTCCAAGGTCGAACAATTGGTCTCTGTTGGTCGGAGGTCCTTTTAGCGAAATGAGGGCTCCGAAGGTACCTATAGGGGGTGGGCCAGGAATGAAGTATGGAAAGGTTGCATCAAGCTTGTGGTACACTGTGGTGGCTTTATGCCCGAATTCGTGAAGACCAATTATCGCCAGGAGAGCAATGGCAAAAATCGTAGCCTCTACCAGGGCGTTCGCGCCCGGTGAAACTATCGAGTTGTATTGATCTACGATTGGATTCGGGGCAAGAATCCCTGGGATCGCTCCTGACCAGACATAGATTCCGGCAAGAGTGACTGTAGCTAAGGTGGCTAGGAAGAATCCTAGGTTAATCTTCCGGCGGGATGGGTTTATTGCTGGTTTCTGGAAGACTTTGATCGTCAGCGCGTCTCCAGTCCCGCGTATTGCGGCGATGAGTCCTTCGGGTCTTAGTTGCTCTACAAGATGCATGAACTTGTCCTTCGTCGCGTCTGCGTAGACTAGGAAGGTTGGCACTCCATTGGGGTCAAGGAAATAGTCCTTGACCTGGAAGTGTGAGGCGACGATTGAACGGGTAGTGTCCAGTGGAGGTCCGGAATAGACTACAGGTGTTGCTTGTGCAGTTGGTTGCGGCGGCGGTGGTGAAGAGGCGTCGCTCATTCCTAAAAGTCGCCGGGTTTCTCAGGCGCAAGGCTCGTAACGATTTAAACGTGTTGTCCCATCATTGTGACGATTTCATTTTCGGCGACAAGATATTATACGTCAGAATCTTTGAGCTATGTTGGAGAATCGTTGCTGGAAGCGCCCTACCTGCTGAGGCCCTTCAGACCGGACGACCTCTCGTCTGTTGTCGAGATTAACAGGGTCTGCCTTCCAGAGAACTATAGCGCCTATTTTTTCATGGAGGTTTTCAAGAGCTGCCCTGAGGCTTTTATCGTTGCTGAACGCGAAAGTCGCGTTGTTGGCTACATCATGTGCAGGCTAGAGTTCGGATTCTCCGATGTCCGAAGATTCCGGATGGTCAGGAAGGGCCACATAGTCTCCGTCGCGGTCCTTCCCGAGTATCGTAGGCAGGGTATAGGTAGAGAGCTTGTCACGTCAGCAACGAGGGCTCTAGAGCTGCACGGGGCTGAGGAGTGTTTTCTTGAAGTCAGAACGGCGAACGATGAGGCCGTGAAGCTTTACAAAGACATGGGCTTCGACACCGTGAGGACAGTCTCTCACTACTACCATGATGGCGCCGATGCTTTCCTGATGAGCATCCGACTCCCCTACTCACCGGCATCAGCCGGCCGCCCGTAAGATTATTCTCGTGTCGGGGCCTGCGGTCTTAGCCGCAGAAGAATCTGATCCCCAACGAATACCGTCGTAGGGATGTAGACCATGAAATTGTCAAAGATAATGGTGAACGGGTCGATGGTAGCGACCCCGTGGTCGTGGTGAACGGCGTAGCGGTTACGACTGTCTTGCTGGCAATGAATAAGCCTCATCCCTGCAGAATGGTTCGAGGCTACATCAAACCGCTGTAGTTCTTCCCTGCTTACGAGTCTTCCTTCTTGGGTCTAGTCTTCCGCTCTGTCTCAGGCTGAAGGAGCCACTTGAGTGGGATGTTCTGGCTCGTCCCGTCCGGGAGTGCGCGTCTTATGCTGATTGGCAAAACCCCCTCTTCGAGCTCCATGAGGGCGATGTCGATCGGCGAGAGTTTAGGGTCTTTGATATCTAATAGTACAGGTGCGCCCATCGAGACTTGGAGCGCTCGAGCGCCTACGACCCTTGCTCGTTCGAAGCGAGTGAGCTTTGGAGGCCCGATCTCGATATTCTCAGGCTCTCTAGTACTCACTGCTTCCCTCTTCGCCACCTTCCTCTTGACCTTTCGGCGGTCCCGCGCTGTCCTTGCTCTTTGCTGATGCGATCACGTCGTCGATCTTCAGGATCATCCCGGCTGCCTCAGCGGCGGATTTTATGACTTGCATCTTCACTCCATGCGGCTCCAAAACTCCCTTCTCTTTCAGGTCCGCTACCTTGCCCTCGAACACGTCGACCCCGGCCCATGTCTGACCCTTGTCGTGTGCGGCTCGGAGCTGGACCATGATATCGATCGGGTCAAGCCCCGCGTTCTCCGCTAGAGCTATCGGGACGGATTCGAGCGCGTCTGCAAACGCGAGGATTGCCAGCTGCTCCTTCCCAGACTGTTTCTGGGCATACCCCCGTAGCTGCTTGGCCATTTCGGCCTCAGGAGCTCCTCCGCCTCCGACGACTCGCGGGTCTCGGACGACGTCTCGGACTACGCATAGTGCGTCGTGAATAGATCTCTCTGCCTCGTCAACCAGCCTCTCGCTGCCGCCTCTGACGAGGATCGTGACTGCTTTCGGATTCCTGGCTCCTTCGACGAAGGTCATCTTGTCGTCAGCGATCTTTCTCTCCTCGACTAGCTGGGCCTTACCTAGGTCCCCGGCTTTCAGATCGTCGAGGTTGCTGACGATTCTTGCTCCTGTTGCCTTGACCAGTTTCTCCATATCGGATTGTTTTACTCTTCTAACGGCTAAGACGCCTTTCTTTGCAAGGTAGTGCTGAGCTACATCGTCAATGCCTTTCTCGCACAGGAGAACATTTGCTCCGGCGGTCGAGACTTTTTCGACCATGTCTTTCAACATCTTCTCTTCCTCGTCCAGGAAGGCTTTCATCTGCTCTGGATCCTCGATGCTTATCTTGGCGTCAAACTCGGTCTTCTCCACCTCTAGCGGCGAATCTACCAGCGCGATCTTAGCGTCTTCAATTCTCTTGGGCATTCCCGGATGGACGACTTCTTTGTCGAGGACGATGCCCTTGATCAGGACTGTGTCGAGGAGCGATTCTCCCGGCTTCTTCTCTACTTTGATGTCATCGATATCTACTCGGAATCCTCCCTCTGGCGTCTTCTCTGCAACTTGCAGTACGGCGTTAACGGCCAGCTCCGACATTTCCTTGTACTCGGCCAACAACTTACTTGCTAGGGAGACTTCTGCGACTTTTCTTAATGTCGCCTTGTCTGTTGGATCGACCTTGATCGCGATCTGGTCTAGAATCTCAAGCGCTTTCGAAGAAGCGGCACGGTATCCGTCAACAATTACTGTTGGGTGCAGATTCTGGTCGATGAGATCTTCAGCCTTCTTCAGTAGCTCTCCTGCTACGACTACGGAGGTTGTTGTTCCGTCGCCTACTTCATCGTCTTGGGTTTTTGCGACTTCCACCATCATCTTAGCGGCTGGGTGTTGTACTTCCATCTCATCGAGGATGGTCGCGCCGTCGTTGGTGATGGTTACATCGCCGAACCCGTCGACGAGCATCTTGTCCATCCCCTTTGGTCCCAGGGATGACTTGACTGATTCTGCGATTATTTTTGCCGCGACGATGTTTGCCTTCTGTGCGTCTCGTCCTCTAGATCTGTTGGTTCCTTCTCTGAGAATTATTATCTGCTGACCTGCTAGTTCTGCGGACAATTTGCCTCTTACTCCTCTTTGCGATTGAGGCGAGACCAAACGCGCGTGATATAAATTTTTTCAACCGCGAGAGGCTTGAAACCAAAAGGAATCTCTGCTAGAGGGACTCGGGAGGCTTATCGGCTCAATCCAAGCTCATTTCAGCCTATTTGCGGATGCAAAAAAGACGATTGGCCCTCTCGTCGACGATCAGAGAAGTGAACCGAACTATTCCCGCGGAATACAACAGGGTCTAGCAGCTTCAAGCTGCCTCAGTGCTCATGATCTATGACATCTGACCAACTCGATGTCTTCAGAATCCGTTGAAGTAACGTCGTCGCGAATATGCGACGACGGATGACTAAGTTCTAGCTAAGGTGCGATTTTTGCAGGTCGTCAATGGCCGAGTCATCGGAGTCTTTGCAAAAGTCTCTGGTGGATAGGAATCCTCTCCTCCCGAATACGATCCATTCGCTTGATTTCTCTATACGAGTTAATAATCCGTTGTGTGGTAGAGAACTCTTTTAGACTAATCCTCAAGAAGTGAGATGATGCGGAGATTCAGGAGAATTGCGGGAGCTCATCAGAATTAATCAGCCATTTCTTGGGAAAGAAGAAATCGATTCTGCTGTGGATGTTCTACGGAGTGGTGTGCTGACTGACAAGAGCGGCATGGGACCCAGAGTTCTCGAATTCGAGAGGAGCTTCGCAAAATACGTCGGCGCAAAACACGCGGTGGCCGTGGTCAACGGGACTGCGGCGCTCCACGCAGCTCTCCTCGCGGCGGATGTCCGACCTGGCGACGAGGTAATTCTCCCCTCCTTCACTTTTGTGGGCGCGGTCAACTCTGTTGTTCTTGCCGGTGCTACGCCGGTCTTTGCCGACATTGACAAGGATACCTACTGCCTTAAGCCTGAAAGCGTTGAGGAGTGCGTAACTCGGAAGACCAAGGCGATTATTCCTACTGATCTCTACGGATTGCCCTCGGATCTCAAGAGCGCCGTGGACTTGGCGAAGAATAAGGGGTTGATCGTGATTGAGGACGCGGCTCAAGCTCATGGCGCCCAGTATGACGGGAAGAGGGTTGGGTCTGTTGCGGACATGACCTGTTTTAGCTTCTATGCAGCGAAGAATCTTACAACTGGTGAGGGCGGCATGATCACGACTGATGATGATGAGTATGCTCAGGCTCTACGCATGATCCGGTCTCATGGCGAACAGCGTCCCTATTGGACCGTGAGGCTGGGTCATAACTATCATATGTCTGAGATCGCCGCTGCGATTGGTCAGGCGCAGCTCAGGAAGCTTCCGGGCTTCCTCGAGAAGAGGCGGAAGAACGCGGAACTAGCGACACAGAAACTGGAGATGTCGGGGAAACTGATCCTTCCGAAGGAGCCTGACGGGCGAAGGCACGCATGGTACGTATACACGGTTAGGCTGAGAGGAGTTAACGCGGCAAAGCGTAACAAGATAGTGGACAAGCTCTGGAACAAGAATATCGAGGCGGCGGTCTACTACTCTACACCTGTCCACTCTACTCCTTTCTATCGAGACTCAAATGTTGCCAGGAAAGGGCGGCTTCCTGAGACTGAGAAAGCCTCCCGTCAAGTCTTCTCGCTCCCGGTGCACCCAAGGCTTGGCGAGGAGGAGATGGATTTCGTTGCCGATATGTTACGCAAGGCCATAGCATAGCGGAGTAGTGCGTTAGATGATTTTGTATGTCTGTAATACTTCTTGTATTCCCGGTTTCGTCTGTTCCTTCAGTTCGTAGCTGACCATGGCTGTCGGTTTGGAGAACTTGATGATCCGGCGAATATCGGCTGGCGTTCCGATGATCACGCTATCACAGTCAGCCTTGGATATCGTGTCCTGAAGGTCTCTGATTTGTTGCTGCCCATAACCCATGGTGGGCAGTACCTGGGTTAGATGAGAATATTTCTTGAACGTGTCCTTGTAAATTCCGACCGCGGATCTTCGCGGGTCAACGATTTCTGCGGCGTGGAATCGTTTTGCGGCTATGAGCCCCACACCGTAAGCCATGTCGCCGTGTGTGACTGTTGGACCGTCTTCGACGACTAAGACCCGTTTGCCTTTGACCAAGTCTGGCTTGTCGACCGTTATTTCCGACGCGGCCTTGATCACCACTGCGCTTGGGGCGAGTTGTTTAAGGTTTGATTCTACTATCTGCACATTCTTCGGCTCTGCAGTGTCCACCTTGTTTATGATTCCCGCATTCGCGAGTCGTAAGTTGATCTCGCTGGGATAGTGGTCCAGTTCGTGTCCGGGTCTTAGTGGGTCGAGTACGACGAAGTGGACGTTAGGCTGGATGAATGGTACGTCGTTGTTTCCCCCATCCCAGAGTATGACATCAGACTCTTTCTCGGCTGCAGTCACGATCTCTTGATAGTCGATTCCTGCGAAGACCACGAAGTTTTTCGCGATGTGAGGCTCGTACTCCTCGCGTTCTTCGATCGAACAGTCAGCCTTGTCCAAGTCCTCGAAGCTGGCGAATCTTTGAGAGGCTTCTCTCGACAGATCGCCGTAAGGCATAGGGTGTCGGATAATCGCGACTCTCCTTCCATGGTCTCTCAGAATTGCGGCGACTCTCCGAGATACCGTGCTCTTGCCTGCTCCCGTTCGGACGGCACACACCGATACGACAGGCAGCCTCGATTTGAGCATCGTCGACCGAGGACCAAGAAGTTGAAAGTCCGCGCCTGCTGCCATTGCGATTGATGACTTGTGCATCACGTCGCTGTAGGAGACGTCACTGTAGGAGAGTATTACCGTGTCTACCTTTAGCTCCTTTATGAGACGAGGCAGTTCCTCCTCTGAGAAGATCGGAATACCACCAGGATATCTGGGGCCAGCCAGCTCGGGCGGATAGGTTCTGCCTTCGATTCCGGGTATCTGTGTAGCGGTGAATGCAACGACCTCGCAATCGGGAGAGTCTCTGTAAGAGACATTGAAGTTGTGAAAGTCTCGCCCCGCCGCCCCCATGATTATAATCCTCTTCATTGATGCGTCCCGAGGTCTGTCGCACGGAAAATCCGTGCGACCTATATATCTTGGGCAACCAGCAATCGTAATCTTGTCGGACAGACCAGGATCTGAAGTCTCGCGGCCGAGGGTAGTCTTCTCAATCGAGGGAGTAGGAGACGCGACCGGCGAGTTTCACAGGTTTGCCAGTCCTCGAACTGCCGATGCGATTCTGAGGCAAGTTCCGATCGGGGGTCGGATCGTTCGGTATGGTGAAGAGATATATTTTCAGATCTCGGTAAAGGCTCCGAGCGAGAATCCACGCACCAGCATTGAAGTTGGTGGGATAGCATACTGGCCGATGGGTAGCGCTGTATGTGTATTCTATGGCCCCACCAAGCCCTATAGTCCTGTTAACAGGCTCGGGAAAATAACTCAAGGGCTGGAGTTGTTTCGTAATGTTAAGGAGGGAACTATTGTTACTATCAGGAAGGGTTAGGCTGCGGCCGGGTGATAAATCCGGATTCTGGCATTCCCGCCGACGAGGGTGATTAGCTTTCTCTTTTCCAGTTCTTCCAGTAGGTCTTTGGCGACGCTCAGTCTTAGGTTGAACTGGTTTGCTAGGCTGAATGGTGTTATGGCTCCCATCTTCTGGACCTCGCCGAGAAACTTTGGATCGCCAATTTCGGGTGCCTGGAGCCCTCGAGGTCTCTTCTCTGCAACGGTCTTGGTCTTGCCCTTCTTTGGCTGTGCGGGCTCTTCCTTCTTGTCTGATCCGACCTGGGTCTTCTCCATTTGAGCCATGCTCTTCTTCTTAGCGCCGCCCATGATGGTCAGTCGTCTCCCTCCTGTGTCTGGATAAATACGTTATCGAAGCTTCGGGAAACCCTTATTCGTACTTCCGGTCCAGACCACGGAATAGGCTTGCAATCAGGGATGGCTCCTTGAAACTTGTGACGGTAAAGCTTCCTGAGAGGCTCATTGCTGACGTCGATCAGCTCGTCAAAGCAGGGATTTACCACAATCGGAGCGATGCGATACGTGCAGCTGTGCGCGAAATGTTGCGTCGCGAGCTATGGCAGTCGAACCAAGGCTAGGATAATGTCATTGACTCTCGCGCAAAACTCTGCGCGACCTTTTCCGGGTCCGACGCCCGAGTTATTGACCTTCCGATTATGAAAAAGTCTGATCCTGCCCTGGACGCTTGGACCACTTTGCCACCCTGTGTTCCGACTCCCGGAGAGTATATTCGGATACCATCGCTAAGTTTAGCGCGTACTTTTCTCACAATCTCGGGTCGCGTGGCTCCCACAACCGCCCCGTCAGCGCCCCATTCTTCTGCCCTTTCGGCGAAGATCTCGTACTGCGGCCTAGGCCTTCCCCGTGGAGTAGGTAGAACAAGCTGGCCGAAGTCGTCAGAGGCGCCTGGATTGCTCATGTAGACAAGGACTATGACCCCTTTTCCCTCCTTCTGCGCGATCTTGAAGACTGGCTCCAAGCCTCCCTTCCACCCTGCGATCGGGTTCACGATTATGCCGTCGAATCCCATGTTGAAGTAGGCTTGACATATTGCAGAGTTGGTCTCGTCAATATCACCTAGCTTATCATCGATGATGCAGGGTAGATCATTTGCGTGTGAGGTTTTGATAAGGGACCGTGTACTCTCCGTTTCCAGATTCAGAACAGTTGGGCGGCCAAATTTCACCGCGCATACGTACGGAGCAGTTATCTCCACGAGATTCTTTCCAGTTCGCAGTAGTTTCCTGGATGGCGACCCTTGCAGGTCAAGGGCGAGGATTACCCGAGTGAAATTGTTCTTGGAGGCTCGTAGAATGTCTTCGCGGAAGTTCGTATCGTTTTGCCGCTTGTTCCTCAATGATTCTTTGTGCCTTTCGTCATGGCTGCCAACTCTTGCTTAAGGGTTTGGTCTGGCAACCGTTTCGGTGGAGCCTTGAATCCATAGGCCGAGACCGCGTTTAGCGGGCCGGTCTCTCCGTGATCCCACGATAGTTTTACCATTCTGATAACGTCGGATACGACTGCCGCGCAAGCGGGCCCGTCCTCCAACGACAGTCGCATGTCTAGTGAGAATTCTGTTCCTCCGAAGTATTCTCCTTTGATGTTGAAGTAGCTGGTTCGTCGGTTCTCCATGAAGTCGACGAAGTCTGAGGATCCTGCGACTATGGGAAACTGGTATGGGACAGCGGTTGCTACTGACGAAGTCTTGATTTTTCTCTTAATCTCATATCTTTTCTTGTCCAATGACAGTTCTGATTCTGTTCCTCCTCCGATGTCAAGTTGGTAAGTCTCGCCGATATGTAGGCCACGATCCACAAGGAGGGCGAGCACGTTCCGGTGTAGAATCGTGGATCCTACCTGGTCCATTATATCATCGCCCGCCAGCGGCACCTTTGCCCTTCTGTACTTGGACTGCCACTGAGTGTTCGACGCGATTCTGGCAGGTGTAGCGTTGATGAACGCGCACTTCGATTGAAGGGCTGCTCGAGCATACATTTCGCTAGCTCGCGTTGCCCCGGTCGGTGTCAGGTTTACCAGAACTTCCGCTTTAGCGTCCGCCAGGACTTTGGCTGGGTTTGAGGGTTTAGCGTCGCTGAGGAGGATTTTTTCTCCGGCGATTGGTGAGATACCGTCGAGTGGTTGTGCCATCTGGACTTTGACTCCAAGGTGGGATGGCTGGATGAACTTGCGGGTGTTGTTCGGTTCTTGGAAGATGGCTTCAGAGAGGTCCTTGCCGACTTTTCTCTTGTCTACGTCAAAGGCGGCGACGATCTGAATGTCTTGTACGCCGTATGGTCCGATTTTCTTGTTTGCGAGGCCAACTGGTTTCTTCTCTTGAGTGTAGTATGCGATTCCTTGTATGAGGCTGGAGGCGCTGTTGCCTACACCGGCAATTGCCGCTCGAATTTCGCGGGCCATCTATGTAAACTCGGTTTTCTGCAGCTTTTGACGGAAGAAAAGGGTTTGGCTACCTTCGGCTCCGGTTCTCCAAGTAATGCCAATCCAGCGTGGCGGCAAAGTAGATGAACTCTGTTAGCCGATAATGTTGGGAGGTTCGTCAATTGAAAGGCATGCCACATACAATCAAGATTGAAAGGCGGGAAAATGAGCTAGTTGTTCATCTTGCCCTGCTGGATGGTCCGCGTGCGAGGTTGCCCCATGGAGTGCTTCTCCATTCTGAGGGTTGGGTCGATATCGGATATGGGTTGAAGATGTTCTTGGTGATAGGTTCTTCGAATACGACGTATCGTCCTCTGGCGCTTGAGGAGAAGCGAGGCTGGCGTGAGCGTCTGCTGGGAAGGAAGCAGCAACCCCTCCTGGAAGCAAAATAGCTACATCGAGGGCCTGGTTACTCTGATCTCGTGGGCAGCTGTCCGAAGAGCGCGGTGCGGTCAGCGGAACAGGTCGATTTCCTCGGGTCTCAGCAGATCCTTGGCTCGACCGTGGCCTTTCGGTGCTTTGTAGCCCCGGATGATTGCTGCTGGAACTCGGTCTGCTTTGTTCATAACGAGTTCGGCAGCGCATGCCAGCTCGTCTGCGACAGCCATCTCGGTGACTTTCAGCGTTCGTCGGTACATGTCTTTGGTTCCACGATAGTCGTGGATCGGCTTCATGCCAGAGACCCCGATGGCGAAGTTAACATGGCCCATCCGCCAGGCACGGCCAAAAGTGTCTGTTACGATGACGGGGACGATTCTCCCTGTGATTTCATGGATCGTTTTCCGGATTCGGTCGGCCGAAGCATCTGAATCTTGCGGGAGGAGTGTCACCGAGTCTCTGTCTCCCACGTTGGACTGGTCAACCCCTGCGTTGGCGCAGATGAAGCCCTGTTTTGTCTCGGTGATCAGATGGCCTCCTTTCATTCTTACCATCTTCTCGGTTTCTCGCAGAATGACCTCGACCTGCCGCGGGTCTTTTCCAACGTTGCTTGCAATCGTCTTGGCGAAGTCTGAAGGAGCAATCCTTGAAAGGGACACGACTCTTCCTTCGGCCTTGGAGACTATCTTCTGGGCGACTACAGTAATATCACCCGGCTGGAACGTATCACCTTGTTCTTTCAGCCTGGTCACGAGCAGTCTGCCTAGGTCATCGCCCTTCTTGATGTCTGGAATTCCTCTGACTGGGATGATGGTGAGCATGTTTTCAGCCGCTTCCCGGGAAGAATGATTCTAGCTTCTTAGCCCCCGTAAGTTCTTCGTAATCGAGTCCGAGCGCATCGAGGACCTGTTCGAACGTGGCGCGAATGTATTCCGTGTACTTGTCCACGTCTATCTCATGGAGGCTCGCGAGGCGTACTGGTTTAACCCCGGCACTGGTAGATACCTTGACGAAGCTGACTAGGTCGCCAGCTTTGATCTCGTCACCTTTGTCTCTGAGCTGTTGAGCCGCTTTGACGTGCTGTGGCATGGTCTTTGTGTAGCCGGCTACTGATTTGCCGATCATCATGTTGAACGCTAGATCGTCAAGAGAGTATTTCCTGTTTCGCAGTTTGCTGTACGAGTCCTGGACTAGGCTCTTGATTTTGCTCCTAGCATCGTCAAAATCGAGCGGTGTCTGCACCTGACCTAGAATGCCAATCATCTGGTTGAACGTCTCCTTGATGAATTCTGGAGTATGCCTCTTCTTACCAGTGAGTCCTTTGATATCGACCCGGTTGTCAGGATGGACCCCAAGATAGTTTTTCTTCCGAAGGCTCAGAGCAACGTACCGGTAGTTCTTGTCCACCTCCAGCTCCATCCCGAGTTCCTTCCTCGACCACTGGATCAGCTCGTCAAGCTTCGTCCGGTCGGGGGTCCCAAGAAACAGTGAGTCTGTGTCCCCGTAGAAGACTTCGATCCCCAAGCGTTTAGCTTCTTTGATTGTGCTCGTAATATCATACCTTCCCACAGCTGCGGTCGATTCCGCTAGCGGAGGGCAGTAGAGTGAGAATCTGTCGCTACCGAAGACCCCGTAGCTTGCGTTTAGTACGACCTTCAACGCGTTTTGGACGACTACGTACCAGCTCAGTGTTTCAGGCGGCAGATTTTTTTCCTTGGATTTTGGCTTGTACCACTTGATCCGGATATCCCTGAGAGAGCCAACGAGCTGGCTCTCCATGGCCTTCTTCTTTCGGCAGACCCAGTGGTCTGTGTCGGGTATCTTGTTGGTCCTGTCTTCGGCATGGTTGCAGAGTATCGTCTCGTAGCCGAGATTCCATGTCTTGATTATCGAGGGATATAGTGACGCGAAGTCGAGTACCGCGACTTCGAAGTGGACTCCCGGGATCGGATCGACCACCATTCCACCCTTGTACTTCTTGCCTTTGATAACCGCAGTCGTGCTGGTGGCGCCCTTCGATTCCGTTATCTCTTCAGATCTCGGAATGATGTAGCCTCGAAGGCGGTGTTCTCTGAACATCATGCTCCTTATCCACCCCGAGACGCCCTGGCGAGACATGTCCTCGATCGGGAGGAAGCTGATTCGCGAAAGGGCAGTGACGAGTTTCATCACGACCTCGCCGTCAAACTGGGTCAGTCTAAGCACCAGCTGAGCATCCTGGTAGCAGTACTCGGCTAATTCGGAATAGGAGAGCCTGGAGACTGGTGTTGAGATCTCAAGTTTGCCCTCTTCCAATAACGCTTCCGAGATCGCGTCTAGGGTGACTTCCCTGTACTTGCCGCTGAACGCGTAGACCTGAATGGACCTGTTGAAGAAGAATTTGTAGAGGTCAAGATGTATTCCATATCTGACCCCGGCTGACTCTCTCCCCAGTTCGATAGGAATCGTATCGCGGAAATAGCCTAGTCGCTGCGCTCGGTGGGATAGGTATCTGAGGTCGAAGTCGTCTCCATTGAAGGTCAGGATGACGGGATAGTCGTCCAGTATTCCGAATATAGCCGAGAGCAGTTCTTCCTCCGTGTCGTAGAACTCCAAGAGTATGCCGGAAGTAGATTCGGCTGTGCCTGCGTCAAACCCATGCCGCCTCAGCAGTAGAGCCTTTCTCAACCCGTCGCTGGCCGAGAAGCTCGCGCATATCACTCTGTCTTCTGCTTCAGTCGGGTCTGGTACCCTAGTGTCCTTTGACTGTTCGACCTCGATGTCGAATGCTACTCTGCGATAGTCGGGAACTGGAAACTCAAGCAGTCTCAGCCATCTATCGAGTACGGATTGGTAACTTGGATCGTTCTCGCCGAAAACGGTCTGAATATTGATTGAGCTGCTTCCAGACTGTAGAGCTGTGAGGTTGCCTCGTTTGATAACGTAGGACATTCCCGGCTCGAGTCGCCGATCGTAGATGTAGTTCTCCGTGTAGCGTATATCTGCCTCCCAAGCTCGGGCGATGTCCCGGATGCAGCCAGAGGGGCGACCGCCAATTGATAGCGGGTCCCTCGCGTAGATTATGGTGACTGGAATCTGTTTGCCCTCAAGAGCGTCGAACCGGTTTGATTGCTCAAACTTGAGAAAGCCCTGATGCTTCACTATGCCCTGGTTCTTCTGTAATGAGGCCACAGGCTCCTTGGAGAGGCAATATGGCACATGGCCTGTGTTGTCGTACCAAAAGTGTATCTTCTGGGATTTGGGCTCGTAGAGCTTGAGATAGACAACACGCCTCTCACCGTCATAGCCTGCGCCTATGAAATATGACTCGGCTAGATCTTGAGGAATACTCGGTCTAAAGTAGAGTTGCGCCTTCGGGTCCTGCCTCGGCCTAGGTGGAAGAGGTTCCGGCTTCGCCATGTACTGGTCGAGGCTTGACATGACACCAATCCGACCGGTCCGAGCGTTTCGTTAAAAGGTTCCCACGAAGCCGTCCGGTCCGTGTCAGGCGCGGATCTATCGAGCACCGTCAAGCTCGCCTATCGAGCACTTCGGTTGGTCGCTAAAGGTGCAAGCGAGCGTAGCGCAATACAGCAACTCGCGACCTCGGATCCGAACCTAGCGAATGTCAAACGTGAATCTCTAGATCTAGTCCTCACTACACTGAGCAATCAAGACGTGTTAGACAGAATCGTGCAGGATACGCTTCCAAACGAAATACTCGCGGCGAAGACCGTCCCCCTTTTCCGCCTCGCAACGCAGTTGCTAATGAAAGCTCATGGGAAAGATGATGTGAGGCGAAAAGAAAGAAGCCTCCGCAGTATCACGCCCGTCGAATATCTTCCCAGTCTAGAGATTCTGCTAGGATCGGTGCTTGGACACGACCCGTATCGGATCCCATCCACAGCAACGGATGCCGAAAGAGTTGCTCTTGAGACTCATCATCCTGCCTTGTGGGTCGAGTACTGCTTCCGACTACTGGGACGTAGTGAAGCTATCAAACTACTGTCGACGGACTCCAGACCGAGATACATTCGAGTAAATCCTCTGATGAATCGAGGCAGAACGACCCTTCCGGCTCAGGCGAAGCGACTGGCCGGAAAGCTCACTAAGGTCCCGTCAGATCCTAGCGTGTACCTCCTTGATGGTTCCCCGTCCGAATTTTCCGCATTCTTTTCGCAAGGTTTGTTCCAAATGCAAGATTTCGCCTCCTATCTAGCCGTTAAGGCTGGAGGTCCCGAGCCCGGCGAGACTGTTCTAGACTTATGCGCGGCGCCGGGGGCAAAGACCGCAACCCTTGCCCAGTTCATGAAGAATCGGGGCAAGATTGTTTCAGTAGATTACTCTCAGAGTAGAATGGAGGCTTGGAAGCGTGAAACTTCGAGGCTGGGAGTAAAGATAGCCGAACCTGTAATTAGCGACGCGGCGAGGCTCGCTGTCCACGGGGCATTCGACCTAATAATCATCGATCCGCCCTGTACCGGGACAGGGGTCTTCGACAGGAATCCACGTATGAAGTGGCATTTATCTCCCAAATCTCTAGAGCGTTACGCCACTCTCCAACAGCAATTCATGGACTCTGCCACTCCGCTAGTTGCCGAGGAAGGTCGGATCCTGTATTGTACTTGTAGCATAGCAGTGGAGGAGAATGAGCAAGTCATCTCAACGTTTCTGAAGTCGCATGCAGACTTCGAGATATGCCCGATCCTAGGGGAGTACGGGTCGCCAGGCTTGAAGGGTTTGACTGATTGTCGCCGACTATTTCCGCATCGGGACCACACTGCGGGCTACTTCATCTCGCTAATGCAACGGATTAACTAATAATACAACCTCTGTCGAGTTGGGGCATCTCTCGGTCGTCGTCTACGTTCGTCGGGAGTACTTTAGGCCCGGTCCTTAGAATTGAAGGGAGAGAGATTCTTAGTTGCGCCCGCTAGTTTTTCGCGCGCCTTCGGCCAGGGTCCCGATATACTTGTGAGGGCTTCTTTTGAACAAGGGAATCGATATCCTCGTGGGAAACCTCAGAATCTTTCTTGCGTTGCTTCGCAGACTTGTGTTGCGCAGGGCCCTCGGGCTTCGTTGGGATAACAGCAGAACTGGGAGTCGCGGTTTCATCCGGCTCAGTCACAGTCTTGTCTCTGGTCTTGGAGTGGTCCTTTTTCCGTGGCCGAATCTCTGCTTTCCCATCTGGTAGAGTCGGATGGTCTGTCTCATGTGTCTGAGGCTTATTCCGGACCTCTTCGCTTAGCAGATTCCATTTGTGACGTAGCTCAGAGTAGCTCTCATCGGCCAACTTTATGAATTCGCGGGCGACTGCAATGTTCTTCTCAAGATCTCTAAGACGTGAATCTAGCTCGTTCGCTATTTCCCTATCCGATAGGTTGTTGAGCAAAGTAGACTCTTTGTCTTGTACTTTTGACACTCTCGATCGATGGGCATTTGCGAGCGAACAATCTAATCCTGATGTTCCCGTTCAAGGACCTGAGCAGTAGCAGACGTCGGAAACGACATCAACCAGTGATATTCCTATGTCGAACGGTCAGCTAGGGTCGCAGATGGAAGAGTCGTGGCCTCAGATCCAGGTTGCCTTGGACCTGGTCAGGTTGAAGGATGCACTGCGAATAGCTAGAGCTGCCGCTTCTGAAGGTGTGGAATGGCTTGAAGCTGGAACTCCGCTTATCAAGAGCGAGGGAATGAGAGCTGTTCGAGCCTTAAGCCGAACTTTTCATGCTAGAAAGGTTGTGGCTGATATGAAGACTCTCGACGCTGGCAGGATTGAAACTGAGATGGCCTTCGAGGCTGGAGCAAAGGTTGTGTCCATTTCCGGCCTAGCACATGAAAGAACGATTCGCGATTCGGTCCAGACCGCTGTTCGCCATGACGGGTTGCTGATGGCTGACCTCTTGATGTCTCCAAATCCTCGAAAGAGGGCGCGGCAACTTCAGAGCTTGGGTGTTGACATTGTCTGCGTACACATGGGAATAGACGCACAGAGAGCCCTCCATTCCAGACTGGGACTAGACCGAAACCTACGAGAAATGGCCAGAACCCTTCGGATTCCCGTTGCAGTTGCAGGAGGGGTGAACCCGAACAGCGCAAAGGCACTCGTCAGGTCTGGAGTGAAGCTGATTATTGTTGGAGGCTGGATTACTGGCTCCAAGGACCCAGCTAGGGCATCACGTCAAATAGTGGATAGTGTCAAGCTTCCTGAACACGGCTCATGACTAAGAATCCGTCTGCCATCAAGTTGCGATCCCAGAGGGACAAGGCCGAGGGTTTTCGCGCGCTCCATCATGGGAGACAGATCCTGATTCTTCCGAACGCCTGGGATGTGCCGAGTGCACGAGTGTTTGAGGACGCAGGATTTCCCGCGGTAGCGACGTCGAGCGCTGGGTTGATGGTCTCCCTGGGCTACCCTGACGGCCAGGTGATCAGCAGAGATGAGTACATGTCGGCCGTTGGAAGGATAAGTCGCATTTTGTCGGTTCCGCTCTCCGCGGATCTTGTAGCTGGCTTCGGGACTACTCCGAAAGAGGTCTTGGCCACGGTGCGAGAGGTTCTGAAGGCTGGCGCAATTGGAATCAACATCGAGGATTTTGCTCACGCGACCAAGAAACTGTTTCCAATTGAGACACAGGTCGAGAAGTTGAAGGGGATTAAGAAGTTGGGTCAGACGACGGGCATCCCCGTCGTGATTAATGCCAGGACCGACGCGTTCAGATTTGCGTCGGGTGAGGAAGGTGCTCGTCTTAAGGAAGCAATTCGTCGAGCTACGGCTTACAGAGATGCGGGTGCCGATTGTGTCTATCCGATGGGTCTGTTCGACCCGGCATCAATCCGCGTCTTCGTGCAGGCACTGGACTTTCCAGTGAACGTCATGGTGAGAAAGGGCCTGCCGTCTGTTGACGAGCTAGAGAGGCTTGGTGTTGCTCGCGTAAGCTTCGGTCCCAGCGCTTCTTATGCTGCTATGGGGCTCTTGAAGCGTGCCGCTCAGGAAGTGCTGGAGACAGGAACCTATGAGAGCCTCATCGAGGGTGCGATAACCTTCGACGAGCTAAACAACCTTGCCTTGCCGAGACGTGGTTGATTATCTTACGCACTAGGGCGCGGATTTTGGCTGCCAAGCTGGGGCGAGTGTTTTGCCGAAGAAAGCTCTCACTTTCGGTCTCGTGAGGTAATAGATAATTCCCAGATCAATTGCGAGGCCGGCAACACTTGCGATGTTTCCAAACGCCACCTGGATAATAGAGTTGATGATCGACAGAACCAGGACGATGATGCCGACCGTCCAGGCCCATCCCCTTCCACGGAGAGCACCAAAGCCCACGGCGACCCAAAATATGCCAACCAGGAGGGAGAACACTCCAAGAATTCCGAGAATAGCTCCTACGTTGCTTGTCGTTACGTAGGAGACAAGTTGGGGGTAGCCTTGAGAGGTTAGAAAGTCCTTCAGAGGTGATGTTATGGTCCCCACAACAAGGGCCGCAAGCATGAGCGCTCCTCCTGCCACAACCCCCGCTATTCCCCCAAGTATCGACAATACTCCTAGTATGGTTACCCCCTCTGGCCTCTGGCGTCCCGGGATCACTTGCATGAGTTTTCTCTATGCGATGGTAGTCTTGGATAGCAAGTTAAGGTATTCGCGCCAAAGCATACGCAAAAAAGTAAGAACCATCCGTCCGAAGCCCAAGTGCACTCGATAGGCGGCCGCGTCTCCGAATCTCTACGATCCGTATAGCCGGCTTCTACCCATTAGGTCCGTGAGGACCGGCATCAAGTCTATTCCTCGTATTCGTCCTATGTTTCCACGGCTTGCGCTGGCTTCGCTGAGCTTGAGGACCCTGCTTGCTGGAACGTCAGGTCCCCCGATAACTAACGGGACAGGATCGCCCGTGTGGTATCCGTATCCGACAGGTGTCGCGTGATCGCTTGTGAGCGCGACATAGTTAGCGCCTATGTCTACCTCGTCTATGACGTGGCCCACTAGTGCGTCGACGTCTTCGAGCGCCCGGACTTTGCCCTTGAAGTCTGCATCATGCCCCGCGATGTCTGGAGCCTTTACGTGCACCACGACAAAGTTCTTGTCCTTGGCCCCTTCTATCACAGCTTTTGCTTTAGCCTCGTAATCTGTCTTTATGCTGCCAGTTGCTCCTCTGACATCGATCACGTCAATGGCGGCTGCGCTGGCTATTCCTTTGATCATCGCTGTTCCGGAAATACAAGCGCCGCGCAGATCGTACATTGACTTGAAGCTGGGAAGTGAGGGACTGGTCCCTGCACCACGGGTCAAGATAATGTTGGCGGGTTTCTCTCCGTCGTTTGCTCTCTCTTGATTTAGCGGATGGTCTCTCAGGACTTCGTGTGATCTCTTGACGAACTCGTTGACAGCTGCCGCTGTTCTCTTCGCTTCATCCGATCCATCGGTAGCTCTGGAAATAACAAGCTTCAACCCTTCCGCTCCAGGATCAGTGTCAGTAACATGCCGAGACAATTTCTCACCTCTCAGTACGAGAACCGCGCGGTGTTCGACTGTTGGCTTGAAGATGGTCTTGACTCCCGTTGTACTCTCGACCTTGATCTCGCTAACAGACTTTGCTAGTTTCGATGCGCCCTTGCGAATCCTGCCGGCCCGTCTGTCTTCCACGCGGAAGTCATCATCGACAGTCGCGAAGTTGACGCGGAATGCGACATCGTTGGGTCTTAGGTCAATGCCTGCGCCCAGTGCTTCAAGTGCTCCGCGTCCTGTGTAGTACCTAGCCGGATCGTAGCCTAGCAGCGCCAGATTTGCGACGTCGCTGCCAGGTCTTACTCCAGGAGAGATAGGATCTAGTGATCCGACTAATCCGCCTTTGGCTAATCTGTCCATGTTAGGCGTGTTGGCGTACTCTAGAGGTGTCTTGTAATCGTGATCGATCAGGGGCCGGTCGCCCATTCCATCAACGATGATCAATACCGCTCTTTTGTCAGGCATTACCGAAATCTACCGGCCGACGTTTTTACGGTAATAGGGTTAAAACGCTTTCTGATGAATACCACGAGCACGAAGAATAGTCGATTACAATCCGTTAAAATTGCGTCTATCCTGTTAAAATAAACAGGTCGCGTTAGGATGGCGTATCATCCATAGCGAGCGTACTTCAGTTAGAATCCGACATGAGACCCTTACAGTTTTCCTTCGAGAAATCAGGGATTATCGGAAATAGTGACGCTTGTCAAGAAAACCAGTGTGGTTGGTTGCTCGCTTGAGTATGTTGGCGTATTCCAAATTGCAGTGGCGGCCGACATTCCCGTGATCACCTTCCCAAAAACTGTGTAACCCGTATCAAGATCGGTGTTGTCCGCCATGTTGATGTAAAACTGAGAGCTTCCGCTGTTCAGGTCCATTCCTCGAGCCATACCTAAGTATCCCGCGTAGTTGTGTAGAGAGCTAACAATTTCGAGCGGAACGGTCTGCGGTGATCCTCCTGATCCCCAATTCGTGTTATTACCTATTCCATCTTTTGTGTTCGGATCTCCGGTCTGAATGACAAATGGGTCGACCTTACTGATTCTATGCCAGACCAGGTTGGTGTAAAAGCCAGAGTTTGCGAGGCTCACAAAGTTAGCAACGGTCTTAGGGGTCGCATTGTAGTAGAGTTCGACTTCTATCGTGCCATCGGAAGTATTGAGTTTGGCGTAGACGACAGGAGGGAGACTACTCGAAGCCTGTGAAGAAACATAGACATACAAGCCCACGCCGATTGTGAGGATAATAATGATGGCCGCGACTAGGTATATTTTTCCTCGGCTCTGCCGCTTGCGCACGGTCTGGACAGTCCGTTTCTTCTGCCAACTAGGCCTCTTTTGACTGGCGGGCATTTCGATAGGACTTCCAATATTGTTTGTTTGCGCGTGCTTGTTGAAATATCATTCGGTGTCTAGAGACAAATTGCTCTCAATCATGCCGTTTCGCTAACCTTGGTCCACAGTTCCCATTCCCTTCAGAGAACCTTGAATAGCACTGTATTTCTCATCATGACTCGTGCTTTCCTCCAAGGTCTCTGTTGACAATGCGGAAGATTGGTTGCTTACTCACGAGATCCCTGCCATCCGGTATGGCGCTCTCAGAGATCTTGAGGGCACGTCAGTTTCTGATTCTAATGCTTCAAGAGTTCAGAGCGAGATTGCTGAATGGGCTCCGGTCGCCAGCCTCCTAGCCAAACAAAACCCAAGAGGGTATTGGGCCTTTCCGGAGGATTGCTTGGCCGAAGCGGAGTTCCACGGTGTGGAACCTAATCCTTCTAGGTGAGGTTGGAATTATCCCGAATCATCCATCTGTCGTTGCAGGTTGCCTGAGTCCTACGGTCTTCTCTGGGAACCGTGCGTCACTGGTAACATGGCGAGGACCCTCACCGTTTTCGGTTATGGACGCGACTCGCGCGTCCGTTCAATGTTCGAGTTTCTTGTCGAGACCCAGCTTCCCGATGGAGGATGGAACTGTGAGTTTGGAGGGTGGGGTGTAAAGATTAATCACAGCTCGTTCATGTCGACTATAGAGCCGCTCTGGGCATTCTCTGCACTCGACCGGAGCCTTTGGCCGAAAGGATCGAAGGAGGTTGTTGAGAGAGCTGCTGAGTTCATGCTCAAGCATCGACTCTACAAGTCCGACCGGACCGGCAAGGTAATCGACGAGGAGTGGACAAGGCTTCACTTCCCACTCTTCTACTTCTACGATATCCTCCATGGCCTGCGAGTTCTAGCAGATCTCGGATACGACGGTGATGAGCGTGTCTCAGATGCTCTCCAGCTTATTCAACAGAAACAGCTCGCGGATGGTACATGGCCAATGGAGAGCACGTACGTCAATGCCCTTCAATGGAACTATGTGAAAGACCCAGCAACGGGCGCTTGGCACGAGGCGAGGCGTGAGAACGCGGCCGTTATCCCGGAAATCTATCATCACCTAGGCAAGGTTGGCGAGCGTAATCCACGGATCACGCTAAATGTACTGCGCGCCCTCAAGAAACTCTCCTGACTCACGTGTCCGAGAAGACGCGTCTAGAGAAGATGGGGATCGCAGAATACAATCGCATCGTCTAATCGAGGCTCGTTACTTACACTCACCTCCCTCCAAAAAATCGTAACAATAATCTCCAAAACTCGAAAAACGACAGAGACGAAAAAAAGCAAGAATTCTTATTTCAAAGAGCGGTCCTCTCGGATCACGCGCGACCGAGCCCCCTCTCCATGACTTGTCCGTTGTGCCATGAAGAAATTGACGTGGCAGGGGCTGGCTACTGTGCTTCTCACCAGCGCGCCTTTGAGAATATCAAACGAGCCTTCAGCACGTGGACGGTCGCCTACGGAAGCCCAAGGGTCCCTGATTTTCTCGAGCAGGTTCAGAAGCTTCCTCAGACGGGCTTGAAGGCCAAGGAAATCGCCAGTTTCTTGCTGGAGAATCCGTCGAGGTGGAAGTGATACAGACTCTCATCGTCTGCGAGAAACCGGACGCCGCCGCTCGCGTAGCACGGGCCCTCGACGAAGACGGCGACCCACACAAGATCAATGCGCGCGGCGTCCCATACTACGAGGCTAGGCGCAGACAAGAGACTATAATCGTCTGTTCAGCGCTCGGCCACCTCTACTCCATCGACTCTAAAGGCCGCACTCCCCATCGCTACTATCCTATCTGGGACTACAGATGGGAGCCAAAACATCTCATCGACAAGAAATCCGCCAGGCTCAATCGATGGATCCAGACCATCAGTTCTCTGGCTAGAAACGCAGACCGTTTCATCAATGGCTGCGACTATGACCCCGAAGGATCGCTGATCGGATACACGATCCTCCGATACGCGTGCAGTGGTGCCCACGCGAAGGCTCAACGGATGAAGTTCAGCACGATGACTGAGAAGGAGCTTCAGACCGCCTACGGCACAGCTCTTCCGCAACTGGATTATTCCCAGGTCGAGGCAGGCCGATGCAGGCACGAGCTGGACTGGCTCTATGGAATCAATCTCAGCCGACTCCTAACAGAATCCGCCCTAAAGCAGAACCGGGGCTACTCGACGCTCTCATCAGGCCGAGTCCAAGGTCCCACGCTGAAATTCGTCGTTCAAAGAGAAGAAGAGATCCAATGCTTCACACCCACTCCCTTCTGGACCATCGACGCAACGATCCAACATCAGGGCCAAACATATCCTCTCGAATACACAAAAGAGAAGGTTCCCACATTAGCGGAAGCGACACAAATCTCAGTCGACTGTAAGAACGCCCTCCTAGAAGTCGCAAACATCGAAACTCAGACCATCCAGCAACCACCACCCTATCCATTCGACCTGTCAACGCTGCAGTCGGAAGCCTACAGACACTTCGGCTACACGCCTTCTAGGACCCTCGCACTTGCAGAGAGGCTCTACCTGGATGCTCTCATCTCCTACCCCAGAACCTCAAGCCAAAAACTGCCCCCTGACGTCGGATATTCCGAGATTCTCAGAGGAATAGCTGCCAGAGCCGAATACAGATCACTCGTTTCAAAGCTGACAAACAGAACCTCCCTGCGGCCAAACCAGGGCCCAGGACAGGATTCCGCCCATCCCGCAATCTACCCGACAGGAGAATCGCCCAAGAGAAGGCTACTCCATCCCGAGGCTAACCTGTTGGATCTCATTATCAAGAGATTCATGGCAACCTTCGCCGAATCCAGCCTCCTCGAAACGACAAAGCTCATTCTCAGGAAGGACCAGCACAGCTTTTTCCTGAAAGGATCTAAACTGTTGAAAGATGGCTGGATCGAATTCTACCATCCGTACGGCTCTGAGGACGATCAGAAGCTTCCCGATCTAAGGCTGGGAGACAAAGTGCCGATAAAGAAGATCGATGCCCTAGAGAGGTTCACCGAGCCTCCCTCACGGTACAATCCGAGCAGTCTGCTCCGAAAGATGGAACAGCAGAATATTGGAACAAAAGCGACGAGAGCCGAGATCATCGAGATTCTCTACCGGCGAGGCTACATCAAGGACATTCGAATCCAAGCCACACCCGTTGCGGCCAAGATCATCAGCATACTTGACCGCTATTGTCCTATGATCACGGACTCGGGATTCACGTCTCAGGTGGAAAGCCAGATGGAAGAGATTCGATCAGGATCCGCAACAAGACGCGGGGTCCTGGGGAGCACCCTTGAACGTCTACGGCCAATCATGCTCCAGCTAATCTCGAAAGAGGAGGCCCTAGGCTCACAGCTTGCTGAAGCGGTCGCCACCCAGAGAAAATCTAATGTCACACTTGACCATCCATGCCCTTCATGCGGCTCGAGCCTAATGATAATCCGTAGCCGCGCTTCGGGGAAGAGGTTCATCGGATGCGCAGGCTACGCGAAAGGCTGCAGATTCACATTACCTCTCCCTCAATTCGGATCTCTCACCATAACTAGGAGGAGTTGCAAAGTCTGCGGATTCCAGCTTATTACGGCGCGATCAGGAAGGAGACGCATGAACTCTTGTCCTCGATGCTATTCAAACAAAGCCAGGCAAACGGCGAAGATCATCAGCGCGGTTAATTCGATTCGCATCTCTCCGTCTGACTCTAAGAGTCTACTTGAAGGTGCGCCGCTTGTCCAGGATGAGTAGGAAGGTCAAAGATGCGAAAAACGTCAAGACTGCAAGTGACGCGATAAAGGCAACGTAAATCGGCTGCTGAGTCAAGCTAGCATAGGGCAGTACAAAATTGATTGCATAGATAGGTACGATTACTTGGGGAATAAAGAGCCCCAAACCAAGCCAGAGACCCCATCTCGTCATCTTGAGAACCCCCAGGCTTCCGAGCAATGAAAACGCGCCTATGACGTAGAGGGGCCAGATGCTCGGGTTGCTCGCTGCTATGGGATAGACGAGATAGTATGCCCCCGAAGCAGCATAGAAGAAGGCCGAGATCGAGAGCCCCACAGGCCGCAGAGCCTCTGTAGCCTTAGTATCGGGCTTCGTCTCCTGCTTGGACATGTTCCGACCTAGAGCGACCCGCCAAGGTCTCCCAAAATAAGCCCTTCGTTTAGGCGGGCGTCCCTAAAATGGGGACAGAAAAACGCGCGGATCCAGAAATTCTGGGAGCCTGCGGTTCAGCTCTCTAACCCCTACCATTCAAGGGACTCTGCGACAGCTCTCCTTAGGCAAGGAC
>Ga0209235_1000279_pt1 | contig 24996 bp, 17 predicted proteins | sample GraSoi013_1_20cm_4_FD_185817 | JGI IMG/M metagenome (GOLD analysis project Ga0209235, IMG submission 185817) | Grasslands soil microbial communities from the Angelo Coastal Reserve, California, USA - Sample 09_25_2013_1_20cm (SPAdes) (version 2) | ecosystem: Environmental > Terrestrial > Soil >... | reverse complement strand
AAATCATTGTCGGGACGAGTTCTACTCGCCTCGTCATGAGGTCGAGCACGACCTGATCCGCCGGACGCTCGCCCACCACGGGAACGACAGGGACAAGGCCGCCCAACGCGCTCGGCCTCATCACGTAGTCGCCCTCCCTGCCCGGCGTGACGCGCTACTTCACTTCTTGCCGGCGTCGTAGATCTCGCCGAAGAGCGCCCACCGCTCGCCGTCGAACTTCGCGAGCTGCTCCTGCTCAATGGGCGCGAAGTCCGTCGCGCTCGTGTTGATCCTGATGCCGGGCAGCAGCAACGGCAGCGTGAGATCCTTGATGTTTGCCACCTGGCTCATGATGTTCTCGCGCGAGAGATCGTTGCCGCACTGCTTGAGGACCTGGACAAGTGTCTGGCTGACCAAGTACGCGTAGGCGTTGGCCTGGTCGTCGAGCGCACCCTCCGGGTAGTACTTCTTCATCCACGCGAGCCAATCCTCGTAGCCTCGATCGTTGCGCCACTGTGGATCGGTGATCTCCTTCATGTACAGCGCGGTGATCAGTCCCCTGGAGGCCTCGAGCCCTGCTGGCTTCAGGACGGTTCCGAGCGAGCTGGAAACGTTGTTGAGCAGGTGGAGCGGCTTCCATCCGATGTCGTGGGCCTTCTTGATCGCCTGGACAGCGAACTTCGGGATCGTGATGTTGTAGAAGACGTTGGCGCCGCTGCTCTTGAGGTTGACGATCTGCGAGTCGATCGTGGGGTCTGTCACCTCATAGGACTGCTCCATCACGACGAGCTTCCTGGCGGCGTCACCGAGGCCGTCCTTGAGTCCCTTGACATAGTCCTTCCCGTAGTCGTCGTTCTGGTAGAGGATGCCGATCTTCGGGTTCGGGACGTTCTTCATCACATATTGCGCGTAGATCCGCCCCTCGGTCTGGTAGTTCGGCTGCCAGCCGATCGTCCACGGGAAGTTCTTGGGGTCGTTCCACTTGGTGGCGCCGGTCGCCACGAAAAGGTGCGGCACCTTCTCCTGGTTGAGATACTTCTGGATCGCGCTGTTGTTCGCCGTGCCGAGGGTCTGGAAGACGAACGCGACCTGGTCCTGCTCCACGAGTCGGCGCACCATCTCGACGATCTTCGGCGGGCTGTAGCCGTCGTCGTAGGTGATGAAGTCGATCTTGCGGCCATTGATCCCGCCCTCGTCGTTGACCTTCTTGAAGTAGGCGACGATCGCCTTGCCGATGGTGCCGTACGCGGACGCCGGACCGCTGTACGGGTTCGTGTGACCGATCTTGATCTCGGTTGCCGTCACGCCGGGCATCTCGGCCGAGACCAGCGGCGCCAGGACGGCGAGTCCCAGCCCCGCGACGAGAGCGAGAGCGACGATGCTGCTTCGAGTCATGATGTCCTCCTTGCACGTTGACTGCACCCTGTGAACCGACATTCCCGAGACGCTGACCATCTCCTGGGTGCCGGCATCCGACCTTCCGGCGAACGGGAGGGCCTACCCCCCAGCGGAGGCGCTCACCGACCTGGGAACGCGCTGGGCGCACGAATTAAACTGAAACGTCGGGGCGTCTCGTCGCGTTGAGTCGACGTGTCACCCATAAGGCTTCGCGGGCCAGATCGGTCCGGCGGGTGGCGCTGATTAGAGTCGGGCGGAGCGAGAACCGAGTCCTTTAGCTCAGTGCGAGCCGAACTGTCGCGGCAGTGACGGGATCATGTGCTCACACCTACTGGTTGTCAAGGCTTAATTTACAGTTATTTTCACGGGAACGCGCAGACCGCCGTCCGAGTCAGGCATCTCTGCACGCTCCGCGCGGCCGGCCGCTTTCGACGATCCTCTATGAGCGTAAGGACCTGAAGAGGACTCTTCCACGCCCAGAAGCGCCTGAACCCCTGCCGGTGCCACCCCACCACCGTCTCAGGCCGCACCACCTGCAGGGAACTCCGCCAGCTCTTCCAGAACCTGGACAGCACGACCCAGAAGGTCCGGTCCAGAGCCGTTAGCCGTGGCCGCGGCTGGCGTGCCTTCCACACGGCGAGTTGCTACCGAAGCGCGAGGTCCTCCAGCGCGGACTCGCGGTGCGTGCGAACAGTGGATCGCGGTGTCCCAATGAGGATCCCAAGCGAGGAGGGCGATGAGCACCGGGTAGCGGGGACACTTCATACCGAGCCTCCAAGCAGCCGGGCCGGTTTGCTGCGCCGAAGAGTGCGCCGAGAGTAGCCCGACCGAGGAGAGTGGTCAACCGCCTTGACAACCTCGAGGTGGGCGCAGATGATCCCCTCACCGTCTTGACCGTCTCATCCTCGGGGAGCACGCATGCCCCTGGATCGGGTTATGGAGCACCTTTCGGTTCTGAATCCCCATTGACCACACCATTACCCGATAAGCAGGCATCCTGTGGCCGCAGTCCTTCATGACTGCGACAGCTCGGGTATGCGCCTCCTGGATCTCTTAGGTATGAGCCGTCATGGCAAAGACAATGACCGGAGGTACCCGCATCGTATGACAAGGCGCGGACCCAGTGGCCCGCCAGTCGTTCACGATCGCTAAACCAATGGGTGATCATGATGCTATCGCCTGGTCTCGCTACCAGATCGGCAGCGTAGGTTGCCGGGCTGCCTTTGGGGGGGAAAGGACCTATGAACACACGTGGTCGTCAACACCCGATCGAGCGAGTAAACACGCGACAAGGGCCGCGACTGACTCGCCGACAACTCCTCCAAGGCGCGGGCGCCGTCGCCATCGCAGCGGTCTCATGCCCGACCGCGGTGTTCGGACACGATGACGATGAACCGCTCGGCGCGTTTGGGCCCTGGTCTGAGCCGGTCAACCTCGGCCCGAAAGTCAATTCAGAGTTTCTCGATAGTCACCCGGCGATCTCGAAGAGTGGCCTAAGCCTGTACATCACCTCAAGCCGCCCAGGAGGCGTCAACGGCGCCACCAATCTCGGCAAGATACAGGAGATCTGGGTTTCGCAGCGCGCCAGCCTCGATGACCCCTGGGGAGAACCGCGGAATCTGGACGCGTTCAACAGCGTGCCCGTCATTAATAGCCCCGGCTACAACACTGGCGTCCCAAATTTCTCAACCGACGGCCACCTGATGTTCTTCAACAGTCCCCGTCCGGGGGGCTGTGGCGGAGCTGACCTTTACGTCTCCCGGCGCAGGAACAAGCGCGACGACTTCGGTTGGCAAGCGCCGGTCAACCTCGGGTGCACGATTAACAGTGCGGCTGACGAGACGGCCCCGACCTACTTCGAGGACGAAGAGACGGGGACCATTACGCTGTACTTCACGAGTACACGCTTGGGGGGGCCTGGGGGCAATGACCTCTACGCGAGCACGCTGGGCGATGACGGGTCGTTCGGTCCGGCCGTTCTCGTCCCTGAGCTGAACACCTCGTTCAATGAGACCCGCACGGCGATCCGGCGGGACGGGCTAGAAATGTTCATAGCCTCCAACCGCCCAGGCGGACTTGCTCCAAGCGGAATTGGGGCTAACGACATCTGGGTATCGACGCGCGAGACGACCACCGATCCCTGGTCGACGCCCGTGAACCTCGGCCGTCCCGTGAACAGTGAGTTTGAAGATGGAGCGCCGGCTCTATCGTGGGACGGCACCGCCATGTACTTCTACTCGAGGCGCCCTGTCGGGTTCGGAGACAGGGACCTGTGGGCAACCACCCGCGTCAAGTTGGACCAGAGCTAACCGCGCCAGGTACAGACGAGGCTAGAAGGTGGCTGTGGCGCGTGGCCGCGGTTTGGTCTGCTCCCAAAAGTTCCGCTCACCGGGAGGAGGTTAGACTGCCGCTGATCTCCTCCCCGCATCCTGGTCCCGAAAGTCATCAGAAATTTCTCCGGCCATCTAGGACCTCAACGCCGAAGGTTACATCACCCGAGGACAGCCGACCGTTGGGGTGAAAACCCAAAGGGCTACGGCCATCGACCGTAGCCCTTTGATTTCATTGGTTGCGGGGGCTGGATTTGAACCAGCGACCTTTGGGTTATGAGCCACTCCCCGGCCATCACCCGCCGCGAACCGCCGCAACGGTGTGCAGAGAAATCGTGGGGATACGAAGCCGTGGTTCTCTCCTGTTTGCGCTCGTTCGCGGTGCGTCTGGGCACACTTTGGGCACAGACGACCCGAAGGATCCGATTCTCGTTCTCGTCCGAGCGTCGCCGAGATCACCACGTTGTCATTATTCTCCCTTCCGGGAGGCCGCTACCACGAAAGCGATATCCTCCTCCGAGCGCGAGTGAACTTCCGCGCTCGGGGGACCGTCCTCAGCGGCGGGCAGACGTATTCGTCCACGCGTGCCTACCGCGCGATAGCGGCGAGCGCCCGGACGGCGCGCTCTTGGCTGAGGCGCTCGGTGAGCGCCTTCTCAGGCTCGATGACGAGCGCCGCGCCGAGCTGCTCAAGGATCTTCTGGAGGGTCTGCAGCGAGAGCTCCGAATGACCCGCGAAGATCCGGCTTAAATGTCCAGGGTCCGTTCCGGTAGCCTTGCAGAACCGATAGCGGGACCCATAGCGCTCGTCGATCAAGTCAGCGAGGTAGTCCCGGTAGTCGGGTGCTGCGACCTTGCCCTGGGCGATGCCCAGACGCGCCTCGAGGTCTTGACAGATTCGGTGGGTCACCGAGTCCGCCGAGAGACCGCGCCGCTGGAGCTCTTTCGGCCACCAGGCGGCGAACGCCGACCACGCCGGTTCCTTCTCGTACTTGGCCTGAACCGCCGCGAGGAAGTCGCGCTCTTTGGCGTCGAGCCGTTTGAGATCCAGCGCTCGTCCGGTGATCGTCTGAAACACACGCCTCTTCATTCTCGCCTCGCGTCCTGCGCCCGCGCTCGGGTGCCCTCTCTCCTACCGGCTATCTTCCAGGAAGCCGTCCTCCGGCCTCACTTCCAGAAACTCGGCATACCGTCTGACCTCGAGGTACATGACCCGCTGGTCGAAGGAGTTACCCGCCTTGCGGAGAAGGGCCCGAAGTTCATCCACGCGGTGTGTGCGGGCACCGCAACGGTGTATCTTCGGCTCAAGTCCTCGACCGACTGCTTGCCCTCTTCAGGACGCCACGCGCCCGGCACCGCCTCCGGGTTGCGGTAGTACAGAACGGGCTCGGGACCGGTCAGTGCGCCGAATGTGCGCAGCAACGCGTCCTGCAGCAGTCGCCACGCCAAGGGCGCATGGGGCCTCCGGTCCGAATCGCGAGCATGAAGCTAGCGCGTAGTTGACTACAAGTCAACTATACAAAAAATCTCCGCAGAGGGTAACCCGGCGGCACCGCTCCGGCTGGCAGGCTGCCCTCGCCGGTAGGCACCAGGCCCGTCTCGCCGTTCCCGATCCGCCAATCTCCGGGCATCAACTCCGAAAACCCCTCGCGACCAGGCGCTAGCGAATTCGATCCGTGTTCCCCATGTTCCGCGTACACGCCGCCTCAAAGCGTCCACGGAAGTGAGACCTCAGACTTAGACATCGAACTGACGGACGACGCGTCCTGTGACAGGATCGCGCGGCAGAACCTCGCCCGCGTCCGTAGATGCGGCGATCAACCGCGGAGGCGGTCCCTCGATCACCGGCGAGGATCCTTCTGGTTGCGCTTCACTCAGCACGAGAGCCGGGACGCGAGCACTCCGCCAGAGGAGCCACGCCAGGACGATGTAAGCGAGCGCCAGCGCGGTGAAGGCCCAGGCGAGATCAAGGCGGTCCGGAATTACGACGACGGGGCCGAACATTCGGCGGTGTCCAGCAAGCCACTCCACCGAGAACCTCGGGTCCAGCAGCACAACGAGCGTCTGGTGCGTCACATACGCGGTCACGCCAAGAAGCACGGCCCGACGCCGCACGGCGCGGCGCTCCTGGCGCAGCTGCGAAAGCGGTAGGCCTTCCCGAAACCATCGGCGCGTCGTGACCAGCGTGATCGGGCCAAGGACGAGCAGCTGCAGTGCGTTCAGGACGAAGGTGCCCCACAGGAGGAGGGTCGGGCTTGCGAGGCGCGTCGATCCCGCTGCCGTGGCGACCGCCAGCGCAGAGGCGGCGACGCCGATAAGAAGCCCGCGCTGGAGCCACGTGATACTCAACATTCCTACTCCTGTATCGTGCGTGAATTGACCGAGCGTCGAATTTTCGCGCGCAGGAGGACGCGATGACGAACCACGGCGATGGCCGTCGCCACGAGGTACACCGCGAGGAGCTCTACGCGCAGGTCTGGTCCGAGCCCATGGTCAGGCTGGCCAAGCGCTACGGCGTGTCCGACGTCGCCCTCGCGAAGGTTTGTCGAAAGCTGGACATCCCGGTCCCGCCGCGCGGCTACTGGCGCAGGCTCGAGACCGGCTGGCGTCCGACGCCGCCGCCCCTCCCCAAGGCCCGTCCGGGGGTAGGCGGGATGACCACGATCACGCCGCAGCCGGCCCCAGCACAGCTCCGGCGAACAAAACGCCGAGATCGTAGCCCAGGAAGCCTTCGAACGTCAGTCGCGGAATCGCATTCGCGTCCCTCGGCTGCTCGTCGATCCCCATCCCCTGGTGCGCCACACGGCGGAGATGCTCCGATCGGCGAGACCGGGTCTCTACGGGACTGTCAACGCCCGGCGGGAGAAGTGTCTCGATCTTCGCGTCGGTCCGCGGAGTCTCGAGCGCGCGCTCCGGATCATGGACGCTCTCGTCAAGGCGCTCGAACGCAGAGGGTTCCGCGTCACCATTTCCACGGCGGAGAAACCAGAAACGACGGTCGAGATCTTCGGTCAGCGGTTGACGATCGCGCTTGACGAGCGGATCAAGCGGACCGAGCACGCACTGAGGGACGGCGAGCGCTTTGGACCGAAGTGGGGCTATGTGCCCTCGGGTCAACTCAGGCTCAAGATCGACGAGTGGGTCGTTGGCAGTGCCCGCAAGACCTGGTCTGACGGCGACCGCGCGCGGGTCGAGCGACAGCTCAACGGTGTGATCGTGGGACTCGTCGTCATCGCCGTCGCGAAGCGGGCATGCCAGCAGGAGCGCGAGCGTGAGGAGGCGGCTCGCCAGGAGGCCGAACGCCAGCGGGCTCTCGCCGAGCAGGCCCGGCGTGAAGAGGAAGAGCGCCGGCGCGTCCTGGAGCATCAGGCAGAATCTTGGGACAAGAGCCGGCGCCTCCGGGCCTTCATCGACGAGGTCGAGCGACGCGCGAACGCGAAAGGAGTGTCGGTCGCAGCGGACAGCGAGCTCGGCGCCTGGATCGCCTGGGCGCGTCAGCACGCCGACCGCCTTGATCCACTGAGAGCTGACGCAGATATCGACGAGCCGAGAACTCAGACCGCTGCTGTGGGCGGCGAGACGTCCATGAGCTCGAGCTGACATGATCAGAGAGACCCGAAGCCCGCCGTGAAGACGCGGAAGAGTCGGTAGACGTGAATTCTTCGGTCCTCGCTGTGGATGCGCTTCTCCTCGGCGAGGACGCGGCTCACCGGCCCCGCATATTCGTCGGTGAAGCTCGTTAGAAACGCCCTGATGACCTCGCGGGACTTCGGTCGCGCGAGGCGGGCGGCATCGACGCCAACGAGGTACGCGCCGGCCTCCTCGAACGCGACCGGGGCACCGTCCACGGTCGCGCCGATCACCTCAAAACGCCGACCGTCGTCCTCTTCGTACCGCTCGAACACCTCGACGACGTCCGCGACGTCCTTGCCCCGTTCGTGCGGGCGATCCTGATAGGCGACGATCTTCATGACGACAAGCGCGGGTGCGGTGACAACCCGAACCGTGAGTCCCGGAGCAACCTCCCGCTCGACCGAGGCTGCAAATGCTTCTTCCATCCCCAACGCACTCATCACCGTGCCGTCGGGCCACACGATCGTGTCGTCTGCGACCACGCCCTCGCCGTACGGCAGAAGATCCACTTCGGCGCCCTCGGGCGAAACGAAGTGGTGGGCTTCAGGGCGTGCAAAGCCGAGCGCCTTCAGGTGCTCCGCCAACCGCTCGAAGGCATCCCAGGTCGGCGTTCGCACGACAGCGTCGACATCTCTGGTCGCGCGCCAGGTGTGATCCGCGACGAGAATCCATGGAGCGCGTGCTCCGACAATGACGAACGGCCATCCCTCGTCACTCAACACCGCCGAGACCACGCGGAGAGCTTCGACGTCCTGCGGTCTAAGCGCCACTGATGTTCGGCTGGAGATACTGGTCGTAAACGAGCTTCGCCGTTTCGACTTCTCGTTCTCTGCCCTGGAACAGGAGTTCCGCGTAGACCAGCAACGGATGAGCCACGCGTGCTTCGCCCTTTTCGAGCGTTCGTTCCACGCTGCGTGGCCAGAACATCCTGAGCAGCGTGATCGGCCCGTCAACCGACGGAATCCAGCGAAGACCTGCGGCGCGTGACGAGCTCCACGGATCGACGAAGAGGATGAGTTGGTCGCCACGGTAATGCCCGGTCAGCGCGTCAGCCGCGAATCCGCCCGTGAGCGCCCATCGAAGGCTTCCGTCTCCATCGGCGGTGAGCCGTTTCAACGCGTCAGCGGGGTCACGGTCGGGTGACCGAAACCGGCCGATGACGAGCTGCGGGCGCAGCCGCTCCGCATAGCCTCCGACCCATAGCTCCAGCAGCTCGCGTTTCCTGCGGAGGATTCGCCGCTTGCGCCGGCGCTGCATCTCCAGGAACCCACGTCGCTTGAGCTCCAGGGCCACGCGACCGACGGTTCCCAGGGACACTGCGGCCTGCTCAGCCAGCTCTCGATAGGCTGGGACGTCCGCGCCTGGCTCGGCGAGCAGCGCGAAAAGAACTCGGAGGCCGTTCGGTGTGGTGAGGAAGCTGGCGGTGGCTTCAGCGATACGTGTCGGCTTCATGCCCTTGACGTGAACGTGGAGCTTCCCCGGCCAACGAAGGAGCATGTTGCCGGCGGCGTCGACGAAGTCGACCTGTGCCTGCTGAAATAGGTCGATCAGGGAGTCCGGAACGAAATCGGTCAGAAGCAGGCGTCGGGTCCCCGCCCTTGGCGGGTGGGCGGCACTCACCAGCGCGTGCTCGAGCCGCGGCCGGCTGAGCGCTCGCTTGACTTCGCAGAGGTACTGGAACCGACCGGAGTGGGTTGTCAGGACGAGGAGGCCGTCGGCAGGACCGGGCCGGAGGTCGACTGCGCGGACCGTCTCTACGGCCTTGAGGCGGGCCAGGCACTCGTCGACGATCGGCCGCTCGCGCGCCATGGAACCAGCATAGCACTGTTCCGTATTTCGGCATGTTCCATTTTATGGAACAAGGCGTTTTACTGGAACACCTTTGCCCGGCCGTTGAAGCCCGGCCGCCAGCCGCGTGTTGGGCAGGCTGCTCTCGCGCTACCGTACCCGGCAGTATAACCGTTCCAGACCCGTCAATCTCGCCCCGTCCGGGCTCACTCGGGCTCACTCCTGACCCGGTTCGTGAGCCCATTTCGCCCGCACCGGACGCCGCCTTCCGCCACTAGGCTGGGGCTGGCAGTCGTTGGCGCTTCACGAACCTTCCGACGAACAGTGGCTCGTTCCGCCCGACACCAGCGTTGGCGCTTCGGGGGTGTAATGGATTCCCCCGCGTCGCTCAGCTACGGGCCTGCGGCTTTGTAATCGCCTATCCACGGTTCAGACCTGGTCGGATCCGTCGGCCGGCCCTGGCGCGTTCAAACCACGGGTGTTCCCATTTCGGCCTTCCAAAGCCTCCGCCCCGTTCCCGGGGTTGCCCGCGTAGCGGCTAGCGGTGTCGGGCGCGCCCGAACGAGAACGTTTGGTGACACGTGGAGCGGAGGTGGCGGGTGGTGGACGACGAAAGATCTTCTCAGGACCAGAACGAATCGACGAACCCAGCCAACAACGTGTCCCCTGGTTCGAAACGCGAGGCGCAATCCCGTTTGCGTTCTGAGGGAAATGCCCGGGGCCGGCCACCGTGTGGCGATCGAGGCATCGACAGCAACCTGTCGTCTTCTTCGAGCTCTACTGTCTCGTTTGGAACCGTCGCTCCCCTTCGCTGGCGCGTCAGGCAGCGGTTCGGTGTCCGGAGACCCCGCGACAGAACCAACTTTTTCCGACGCGGAAAGGGCCAGCGACAGCGAGGACGTCCATGACTAGGGACCGGAGATTTTTATGAGCCTTTTCGGCGACTTGGACGTCCGGCTCGACCCTTGGGACGTGGACTACGGCACCGAGCTGCCGCTTGAGGCGGAGGACGTCCCAACTGAGGCCGTCGTGCTGGACGTCGAGGTCCCGGCTGGAGAGTGGAAGCCGGTCATCCCTCCAAGGATAGTGTGGCCAAGACTGGTGTTCGTGGATGGCGTTCGACGGATCGAAGCGAGGCTGGTCGTGCGCCGTGCAGATCGCGTCGCCCACGGGCTCTTCGGCAGTTTCGCGGTCGGTTCCGTGGTCGTCTCCGACGGGGTCGCCGAATGCGGCGAGGTCAACCTCGACCGTCTCATTGCGACGGGGTCAGGGGAAGCGATCCCAGCGCCCATCGTCGTCGACCCCGTACTCACCTACCGACCGGTCAGCACGGCGGATCCAGCCCCCGACGGGCCACTCCGCAAGATCCAGGAAGAGATGCGGGCCGCTGAGGAGCGCTTCGCACGGTCGATCGCGTCCCGTGAACGAGCACTGACCGTGGTGGACGGGCCGCTCACCTTCGAGGAACCCGCCCACGGCAGCGCTGTCGGCTATATCAAGCGCCTGTTCCGACTCTATATACCTTCAGAGCACCTGTCGCTGCTGGCTAGCTTGGTGCCGGGAGCACGCACGCCCTTGTTTGCACTGCGCTCGACGAGGCGGTTCGCCCGCTACTCGTGGTTCCTGCGCTTAGCTCGCCCGCAGGCCGCTGACTCCGACCTCGCGGGAATTGTGCGGCTCGAGGTCTCGGAGTCGGTGGGCCGAGACGAGGCGCGCCGTCTGGCCGATGCCACCGCCGCCGTGCTGCCGGCATTCGCGCCGCCGCGCGCGCGTGATCCCCGTGCGCCTCAGAACCTCTTGCCTATCGGCGCTCTCGAGGCGCAGCTCCGCCGGCGGCTGGGAGATGCACGGCTGGCACGTCGGCGGATTGAATCGCTCATCGCAAGGGAGGTTGCGCGTGCCTGAACAGCCGATCATTAGCGAGCGCGTAGGGCTCGTGCTCGGGTCTGTTGATGCCACACCGCTCGAGTTCTGGGTAGGCGTAGAGGAGGGCCAACGCGTACAGCTCGACGATGCGATTCTGGTCGAGACGCAGCTACCCGATGGCGGCCACGTCCAATATTCGGAGTCGTCGACCTCGTGCGCAAGCGCTACGAGGGCGCACAGTTCGACACGGACGCGTTCCGGGCTGCGGCCGGAACGCTGCCCGTGGACGTGTCTTACGCCGCCCACGTTCAGGTGACTCGAGTCGACCCCGAGGTCTTCGTGCCGCCGCATCCCGGGGATGTCGCACGCGTAGCGCACGGCGACGATCTTCTCAGGGCGCTCTGCTTCGACCGCATGGAGCGGCGGGTCGCAGTCGGGCTCACGAGGAGTGGCGAGCCTGTGTACGCCAATCTGGAGTTCCTCGACGGAACGAGAGGTGCCCATGCATCCATTAGCGGCGTATCAGGCGTCGCGACCAAAACCTCATACGCCACCTTTCTCCTCTACTCGCTCTTCCATTCGGATGCCCTCGATCGCGACGCGGTCAATTCGAAGGCACTCATCTTCAACGTGAAGGGTGAGGACCTCCTTTGGCTGGATAGGCCGAACACGCGCCTGGACGATGCGGTGCGGGCCGAGTACGTGCGGTTGGGGCTACCAGCGGGCCCATTCCAGAGCGTCGATATTTACGCGCCAGCCAAGCGCCGGGTCGACGTGCCGATCCCCGACACCGGAACGCGGCAGGAGGGAATTCAACCGTATTTCTGGACGCTCCGCGAGTTCGCCGGAGAGGGCCTTCTGCGGTTCTGCTTCGCTGAGGAAGAAGATGCGCGGCAGGCACAGATCTGGTTGGTAATTCGAAGCGTCGAGCGGGCGCTGGACCGGGCCGCCAAGGAAGGCGCGCCCGACGATCCCGGTCTCGAGCTCGCGAGGGTGCGGCTCGACAGCTTCCACGCTCTGGTCGAGCTCTTGGACGACGACCCACTCACGCACATGGTGCCGGCATCGGTCGGCAGCAATACGCTTGACGCGTTTCGTCGCCGACTCCACATCGCCGCTCAGCACATGGGCCATTTGGTACGCGGCTCTGCCGGTGCTCGTGGCCACGGCATTCGATGGGATGAGCACCAGGTGACGGTCATTGATATCCACCCGCTTCACTCGACGGCGCAGATGTTCGTCGTCGGCGTGCTCCTCAAGCGCATGATGGAGCAGAAGGAGGCTCAGGGGACCTCGCGTCCGCTCTTCTTCGTCGTCCTCGACGAGCTCAACAAGTACGCCCCACGTGAGGGCTGGAGCCCGATCCGCGACGTACTCCTCGACATTGCCGAGCGAGGCCGATCGCTGGGCGTCTCCCTCTTCGGCGCCCAGCAAACGGCGAGCGAGGTAGAGCGGCGGGTCGTCGTCAACGCGGCCCTCAAGGTCGTCGGGCGGCTTGACGCAGCCGAGGCGGAGCGCGCCGAGTACGGCTTCCTTGCCAACAAAACGACGCGGCTGCGGGCGACGATGCTCCAGCCTGGCAGCATGATCGTCGCCCAGCCCGACATTTCGACGCCGATCCTGCTGCGCTTCCCGTTCCCGGCGTGGGCAACTCGGCCCAGCGAGGCAACGTCCCCGGGCACCGCGCGCGACCCGTTCGCGCGCTTCGCGGAGTAGCCAGTGCGAATCCTGCATACGAGCGACTGGCACGCCGGCCGTGTGTGGAAGGGTATCGATCGTCTGCCTGAACTCGCGGCGGTCTTCGAAAGCCTCGGCGACTTCATAGAACACGGGGCGATCGACTTCGTCCTGATGTCCGGCGACGTCTTCGACAGTGGGGTGCCGTCAGCTGAGGCCGAGCGACTGGTGTTCGGATTCCTGAAACGCATTGGCCGCACCGGCACGCGAACGATTGTTATCGCTGGAAACCACGATCACCCGGCCCGACTCGACGCCTGGGGAATGCTCGCCGAGTTGGTGAACGTCCATGTCGTCGGTCGACCGCGCCGCGCCGAAGCGGGCGGAGTGATCGAGGTGGAGGGCCGTGGAGGCGAACGAGCTGTCGTGGCTTGCGTTCCCTTCGCACGGGCTCGTGGCTTTGTCTCGGCCCTCGAGCTCGCCGCCGGAGACGCCGAGGCACGGCAGCGGTATGCCGAGAGTCTGAAGGCCGTTGTGGAGCACCTAGCCGAGCGGTTCCGTCCGGACACTGTCAATCTTCTTGTAGCGCACACCCATCTCGATGGAGCTGTTCTATCAGGCTCTGAGCGTCAGGTGCACATTGGCGAGGAATGGGCTGCCGCAGCTCAGGCCCTGCCATCGCATGCGCATTACGTGGCTCTCGGTCACATCCACAAGCCGCAAAGGCTCGAGAATGCACCGGCGCCGACGTGCTATGCCGGATCGCCCTTGCAGCTGGACTTCGGCGAGGCAGGCGAAGAGAAGTCATTCGTCATCGTGGACGCCCGGCCCAGGCAGCCGGCGCGCATCGAGCGCGTGCCGTACCACGGCGGGACGCCTCTGACGATTGTTCGTGCGTCTCTCGCCGATCTCGAGCAAGGCGCCGAACAGCTTCGCGAGCGAGGTTGGCTGCGCGTTGTCGTCCCGCTTACCGCCAGGGACCCGGACATCAACAGCAAAGTCCGCCGGCTGCTCCCGAACGCCGTATCGGTCTCAGTAGAGCTGCCTGAGGTCGAGGAGAAGGTCGCGACCGTTTCGGTTAAGGAACTTCGTCCGAGCGACCTCTACTGCGCGTATCACCGCTCCGAGCATGGTAGCGAACCTGACGCCGCACTGATCGACGCGTTCGGACGTCTCTGGTCTGAGGCGGAGGGAAGCTGAGGTGCGCCCGCTTCGCCTCCAGGTCGAAGGGTTCACCTGCTTCAAGGAGCGCTAGGAGCTCGATCTTGCCAGTCTCGGGCTGTTCGCGATCACCGGACCCACTGGTGCCGGCAAGTCGAGCCTCCTCGACGCTATCCTGCTCGCCCTCTACGGCGAGGTTCCACGCGTGGGGGACCGGTATACGGAGCTCATTTCGCACGGGCGCGATCGCATGGCACTGGTGCTCGACTTCCGTGTTGGTCAGCGTGTCTTCCGCGTTACACGTACACGGCGCCGCAAGGGCGCCGGCCAGGCGGAGCTCGAAGAACTGGTCGATGGGAATGAGTGCCCGCTGGCCGACGGCGTGCGTGAAATCGACAGACAGATCCAAGTCCTCCTCGGGTTGCCATACGAGGCGTTTACTCAGGCCGTCGTCCTCCCGCAAGGTGAATTCATGAAGTTCCTGCGCAGCGAGCCGCGCAAACGCCGCGAGATCCTGCGCGAGCTCCTGCGCCTGCAGATTTACGAGCGCATGCGGCAGTTTGCCTCGGAGCGTGCGACCGGATTCGGCCAAGCGGTCGCAGAACTCGAAAGGCGGCTGACGGAAGAGTACGCAGGGGTCACGCCAGAGGCGCTTGCCGATCTTCGCGATCGCACAGGTCGCGTGGCAGAGGACGCCTTAGCTCTCGAATCCAAAATCGGACGGCAGCGGCGCGCGCTGGAGGAATTGAGAGTTCGTCAGGGCAAGACCCGTGAGCTTCGTTTGAAACGTGTCGAGTTCCGCACGCTTGAGGCCCGCAGGTCCGCCGTCGACGCGCAGGAGCGTCGGCTTGATGCTGCTCGCCGCGCCGCGTCTCTGGTGGCGGCCATCCGTGCCGCCGAGGACGCTGAACGGTCGGCAGCCGAACGGTCGCGGCATCTGGTCGACCTGGAACGAGCCCTCGATCGCTCACGGGCAGCACACGATAACGCGCGTCGGGTTCTTGCCGAGGCCGAACGCGCTGCGGAGGACTTGCCGGCCCTCCGGGACCGCATCCGTCAACTGGATGAGATAAGGGGGGTCGTGCAGGCTAGAGACGCAGCCCGTTCTCGCCTTGCTGAAGCTGAGAAGGGCCACCAAAGAATGGGGACCGAGTTTGATGAGGCGACGCGTCGCGAGGCGGAGGCAAGGCGTCTAGTTCAGAAGCTTGAGCGCACGGCGGAGGACGCCAGTCGTAGCGTGACGGCGGTTGGGTACGACGCTGATTTCGAGATCAGACTTGAGGCTGTGCGTGATGTCGCTACGCAACTCCGAGCGCTCAGGGACCGTGCCGCGCAGGCAAATACGGAGCGTCAGCGGGCCGCCGAGCGCGCTACCAGCGAGGAGACTTCAGTAGCGAAGCGGCAACGGGAGGCCGAAACGGCCAAGCAGTGCTGGGAGGAGGCGCGCCACGAACGCGAGCAGGCCGATAACGCCCTCCGCGATGCCCAGCAGAAAAGTGCCGCGGCACTTCTACGCCATGCCCTGCGCAAGGGCGAGCCTTGCCCGGTGTGTGAACAGCGCGTCGCGACGCTGCCGCCTCGCGTCAGGCTGCTGCATATCGAAGCGCTTGAAGAGAAGTGCGCGACAGCGACGGAAACCGAGGAGGCCGCACGTCACGCCGCCGAGCAGGCCACTGCGGCCGCCACACGCACCAAAGCCGCCGCGCACGAGCTGCGCGCTGCAGCGGAGCGCGCGGCCAAGGACGCCACGACACTTCAGACGCAGCTCACCAGCGCTGAGCGGGCACTTGACGCGAAGATCGGGTCTGCCATCAGCAACGAACCTGGCGACACCATCGACGCTCGTGTTCTGAGTGCTGCGCAACGCATGGTTGAACTGCGCCGCCGGCACCATCAGGCGATGGGCGTGCAACAGCAGGCTGAGAAGAAGCTCAGCGACGCTCGGTTACAAGCGACCGATCTTGCGCAGCGGGTTCAGCTCATCCACTCCAAACTCGAATCACTCGCGGACCAGATTTCTGGGGCCGCCACCGAGATCGCCGAACTGGATGCGGCGATCGTGAAGGTGACTGTGGCCTCGAACCCGCTCACCGAGCGGGACGAACTGAGCGAACGTCAGACCGAACTCATTCAAGGCGTGGAGGAAGCCCGACGCGTTGTACAGGAGGCCGACACGGAGGTCGCACGCGCCATCGAGCGTGTCCAAGCCGGCCGGCAGGCCACTGAGGATGCCTCACGGACAGCGATGGCGGGCCGGCAGCGTGTTGAAAAGGCGACGTGCGCAGCCGGGCTCGCGGACGAGAAAGCCGTAATAGCCGCGACGCTGACACCAGCGGAAATCGACGAGCTTGCCGCGGCGGTCGACCGATATCGACTCGATCTTCACGCGCTCCAGCACCGCATCGCAGAACTCACCGAGGAACTCGCGAACCAAGAGGTCTCCGACGAAGAGGTCGACGCCGCCGAAGCCGCCGCCGACGAGCAGCAACGGCTTTTAGACCAAATGCGACGCGAAGAGGCCCAGCTGGACAGACAGATTCAGACAATGGCTGAGCGACTCGCAAGAGCCGCCGCGCTCGCGGAGGACCTCGCAGACCGCAAACGCGAGCACCGGATCTACCGGCGTCTCGGTGAGGATCTGCGCACCGATCGATTCCAGGCGTTCGTTCTCGACGAGACGTTCCGTGAGCTCGCCAACGGCGCGTCCATCCGGCTCATGGCGCTGAGCGGCCGATACACGCTCGAGTACCGCGAGGACACCTTTTACGTTGTCGACCACGACAACGCGCGGGAACAGCGAAGCACCGACACGCTCTCCGGGGGCGAGACATTTCTCGCCTCGCTCGCGCTCGCTCTTGAACTGAGCGAGCAAGTCCAACGCGCCTCCTCCGCGGTTCCGCTTGATAGCCTGTTCATCGATGAGGGATTCGGCACACTTGATCCGGCCACGCTCGACACCGCCGCCGGCGCGATCGAATCGCTGCAGGTTGGGGGCCGCATGGTCGGGATCATCACGCACGTCCAGGACTTGGCTGATAGGCTACCTGCCAGAGTGGTGGTCGAGAAGCGCAGCGACGGCTCGCGCATACGTGTCGACGTCGCGTGACCAGTCGAAAGCCCACTCGCCTTCCATACGTCGCTCGGCCGAAGCGCCGCGTATGAGACACGTGACTTGCTATTGAAGTCTGTCCACGTAGAGCACTTCCGGTCAATCAAGAACGAAACCCTAGAATGCGATCCGCTTACGGTACTCGTCGGTCCAAACGGCGCGGGCAAGTCGACCTTCCTGCAGGCGATACGCGTCTTCTACGACATCACTGCTCGCCTCGGCATCGAGGACTTCTATGGTCGACGGACCGAGCAGCCTATCGTGATCCGCGCCACATACGGCGACCTACGCGATGACGAGCTAGACGCCTTCAAGCCGTACGTTCAGCAAGGGTTGCTTACAGTGACGAAACGCATTGCGTGGGCCGACGGGAAGATGGAGCAGAAGTACTTTGGCTCGGCCGAGCAGGTGCCGGCATTCGCGCCGATCCGGGCAGCGAGGACGAAAACTGAGCAGATCTCACAATGGAACGAAGTCGTCGAAAGCGGCGTGCTCCGAGACATAGCCGAAAAAGCGAAGCGGGGGCAGGACGTGGAAGCGCTGATGCGGGATTACGAAACCGCACACCCAGACGTGCAACCAATCGAGAAGGAGGAGCAGTTCTTCGGACCTCGGAACATCGGCGGAGGAAAGCTCGACAACTATACCAAGTTCGTTTATCTCCCTGCTGTTCGCGACGTTGCTGAAGAGACGATGGAGGGTAAGGGCGCGACCCTGCACCAGCGTCTGGACACCCTCGTCCTTCGGAAGATACAGAGTCGACCCGAGGTTCAAGAGCTGAAGACCGAATTCACCGAACGGCTGAAGGCTATCTATAACCCGGCGAACATTGCGGAGCTCTCAGCTGTCGCAACCGAGATCTCGGCAACGCTGAAGGATTTCGTTCCGGGCGCGACTTTCCAGCTGGAGTTCGGCGACGCGAAACTTCCGGAGATCCCCGTACCGCCGGCCGTGCCGACTCTAAGCGAAGATGATTTTCCCGGTGACATAACGCGCAAGGGGCATGAGTTGCAGCGCGCGCTTATCTTCACGCTATTGCAACACCTCGCGCTAGCGCGCCGGCCCGACGATATGCCGGCTGCGAATTCTAGAGGGGAAGAAAGCGGTGACGGTGCGCCAGACGCCGCGTCTGGGCCCGACTTGATACTCGCAATCGAGGAGCCCGAACTGTACCAACACCCCCAGCGATGTCGCTACCTCGCCGACCTCCTCTTTGATCTCGCTAAAGACCCTGAGAAGGGGCTTGGTGCCCGAAACCAGGTCCTCCACCCACTCCGCATACTTCGTCAGTCTCGATCGATTCGGTCATATTCGGTTAACGCGAAAAGTGCGGCCCACGGTCGATGAGCCGCCGGCAACGACTCTAGCGGCGTTTCGTTTGACCGACGCCGCTGCGCAGCTCGCTGCCATCACTGGCGCGGACCCGAAAGAATTTACGGCAGACCGCTTCCGGGTCCGCGCCTATCCCATCATGACGCTCATCGTGAGCGAGGGGTTTTTTGCGAATGCGGTCGGTGTTGTCGAGGGGATGACAGAGGCTGGCGCTCTATGGAAGATATCGGAAGTCCTCGGAGAGAGCTGGATCCGTAAGGGGATCGTTATCATCCCAGCGGGCGGGAAGACTGCTATCGATAAGCCACTCGTCATATTCCACGGCTTCAAGATTCCGACGTACGTCCTGTTCGATGGAGATAAGCGTCACGAGGGAAAGCCAAAGGAGGAGGAGCACACCAAGAAACTTAACCGGCACTGTCTGAAGGTAGCCGGTGTTCCCGACGCGCAGCTCGTCGACTTTCCGTCGCTGACGATCACCGAGTCATGGGGTTGCTTCGAGGACACATTTGAGGCTCATTGCCAGCAGGAGCTTGGTAGCGCGACTTTCGAGCAGTATCGGAAGGAGGTTGCGGAGGAGTTCGGCTATGACAGGCCAGCGGAAGCGATGAAGAATTTCGACGTCGCCGCGGCATTTATCGAGCGGGTCTATGCGGCGGGTCACCGCCTGCCGAAATTGGAGGAGATAGTCAAACGGATCTCGGCGCTTGCGCCCTGACCGTTGTTTCCACCTAGCGACGCGCGTCACGGCCTGACGCGAGGGAATTCAGTACCGTTCTTGCTCGATCTTGACACCATATCTGAGTAGCGCAGCTATTGCCTCGCAGGCCGACGGCACATCCGTTCCCCCAGCCGTTTCAATTTCAGCGCGAAGGCGTTCGAGCGCGGCGCGTTCGATGCCTGAAAGCGACCTACCGCCGCGAGTCGCCTCGGTCGAGATCCATTCTGCTGTCGTCCTGAACAACGCGATTGGACGTCGCAGGCGCGAGCGAAGGAACCACCAGATCCTCATGCCGCCGACGTCGGCATCCCCCCAGTGACGGAAGGACGCTTCAGTCGCACGCTCACTCAGCAGGCTGAGAGCCGCGACAAGGGCGGGAGTCGGAAAGCCTGCGGTGTAGACGGCGACCTCGCCCCTGGCGCCGAGTGCGGCCGGGCCGCCCGCCTCCTCGACGTAAGCGAGGAACGGATACTCGTTCTCGACGGTCGTCACTTGCCTGATCTTCACCTCGGCGAGCGCTTCAACCCACGCGCCCGCCCAGGAATCGGGAAGGTGTGCTGCAGGCGTGAAATCCTCTAGCCGGTAGACGGCATCGCCGACGCGTAGCATCGCCGCACCCGCACATCGGATGAGTCCAGGCTTTCGCCGTACGCCATAGGCTTCAAGCAATTCCGTCGCTTCCTCGGGAGGAACACCTTCCCACCGCGGATCGGCCCGAACGAGCAAGGCGACGATGTGCGACCGCACTCGGCCAAGCATCTTCGAGTCACGGAAGAGTCGTTCGCTCACCACCCGCTCCCATGCCGGCGTGACGCCAGCGGCGAGCGCCACCGCGGCTGTCAGCGCTGGGATCAGGTCGCGCCATTCGTGTTTGAATCGCTGTCGGGACATCCCGATCAAGGACAAATCGGCGGTCCGAGCGCTCGTGGCGACAGTCTCCAGGAACGACCGCATCCACGCGACCCCCGCCTCCGCCTGCAGCCGAGCGGCGTGTCGTTCGACTGCCGCGAGGCCAACCGCGAGCGGTTCGTATCCTAAGGCTTGGGCGGCCTCATAGGCGGGAACTATCTCGGCGGGTCCGATGCGGAGCTCCTTCGGTTCCCCAACAAGAGGGCCGCGAGCATGGCGGACAATTCGAACACACCCTGCGGCCTCCAGTTCGCCGGCTGCCGCGACCAGCGCAGCGCGCCGTTCCCGGCCTTCAGGTGCGAATGCGTCGGGAAACGTCCTCGCGTCGAGCCTGAGGATTACCTCGCGCGGCCAAGGGGTGGACCGGCCGTACGAAACGCTACGTTCGTGGCTCTCCAGTAGCCTCGCGAGCAGTTCCCTCCGCGGCGAGCGAGTCGTCGCGCTCATCGCGTGCGAACTCCTTGGTGAAGTCGAGAACTGTAGGAACGCCGCTTACGGCGTCCTTGTGGATGAGCAGACTCCGCTCTACCCTCGGCGCTACCATCTCGCTCCTCTCCTTCGGGGTTGCCAGAACGAGCTGGAGTCCGAGCCTATCGGCAAAGGTAAGCGTCGCCCCGACGCGCGACTCGTCCATCTTTCCGAACGCCTCGTCCAGCAGGACCAGTCCGCACGTCGGCCGCCCGTCAACTGAGCGGCTCCGATAGAGCCGATACATCGAGGCAAGAATAGCAATGTAGTACGGGGTCTGAGTTTCGCCGCCCGACTTATCACCGGAGACCTTGTCGTAGAGCGAGTACCCTCCGTCGGCGTGGAGTATCTTCAGGTCGTAGCGAAAATACTCGCGGTAGTCAGCCTTTGCCTCCAGCTCGGTCTTGACCTCTTTCGCCTCGGCCTCGACCAGCCGATCGAGAAGTCCCCCGAGTGTGACCTTGAGCTCGGGTGCGGCAAGTGCCGCCGCACCAAACAGTGACTCCTTCTCGAAGCGCCCGGCGTCTATAACCAAGTCATAGAACTCGCGATGCTCCGGATCCACCTCAACCGTGAATTGGTATCTCTCCGAACCAAACGGGACGTCTCGGAGCGCGCGGTTGAGTTCGTCAATCTGACGACGCACGAGCAGGAGGTTCTCGCGGAGACGAAAGACAACGTCCTCAGCCAATTGCTGGAGCGCCTTGGTCTTCGCCTCCGCGATCCTTTCTCGGTAGGTTGGGAGTTTGCTCTCGCTCCACGCTTCGAGCTCGGCGGAAAACTCGTCAAACATCGCGCCTTCGACGCTCGCTACAAACCCGCGCCGTTCAACGTACTGGGTCTTAAGCTTCACGAGCCCTTGCACTAGGTTGTTTACGCGCGTCTCTATCCGCTGGCGCTGACGCTCGAAGACATCGTGGATCTCGGCAGGGGACCGATCTTCACGTTCGCGTGTATACCGTTGCTCGTACGCTTCGAGCGTCGACGGCTCGAGTCCGTCGGCAAACCTGTGCAGTTCGCCCTCGGCCCGGATGGTCGCGTTGCGCGCCTCACCCAGCCGCACCTCCAACGTTCGTATCCGCTCCTCTGCTTCTCCGATCCGCTTCTGTCCCTTCTCCCGTTCAGTCTCCAGCTCGCTGCGTCTCCGTGAAATCTCCTCACGCGCCTGCTCGAGTTCACGGATCTCGCTCCGATCGAGCTTTTCCCTCTGCTCTGCCAGGCGTTTGGCCTGTATCCTGAGGTTCGCCAACCCATCGGCTCGCTTAACGAGGTCCGGAAGACGACGAGCCTCCGCCCGAGCGCGGTCGAGCAGCCCCACGACCTGGCTAAGCCATGAGAGTTCTCCTGCCGCCTTCACGAGCTGCCCATGAAGCTCGCCTAGCCGGGTGGCGATCTCGCCGAGCCTCCGCTGGCGCGCCGCCTCTCCGATGTAGTGTCGAGAGAATACTTCCCGTGGAGTCTGCCGAGCAACGTGGTTACGGTAGACCATTACCGTATCCGTGATGGCAGCCTTGTGCTTGCGGAGCGACTGTTCGTCGTCGACGCAAATGACGTCGCCGAGTACGAAGTCGGCGTACGCGCGCGCGTAAGCGTCGGGAGCCTCGATCTGCTCGGCGAGCGAGCGTGGTTCTGCCCGTGACGGAAGCCGCAGAATCCGCTCGATATCCACTAGTCCGACACCGCTAATGAACACGCTCCCTCGGCCAGGAAGCGGATAGTCACGTTTATGCCGCTCGTAAAGCGCGAGTGCCCGGGGGTAATCCTCCGGGGCGACGATGATGTCGAAGCGGCGGGTGTTGAGGTAACCCTCGACAGCATCTCGCCAGCGAACGTTGGGCACCTCGATCAGCTCGCAGAGAGGCTTCGGCTCACGCCGGCCCTTAAGGCGGGTGGAGAGCAGGTGCAGAAGAGCTGAAGCCCCATCGGGGTACCGCTGGCTCCCCGCCTCCAGTGTCTTCTGCTCGTCTTGGAGGGCTGCGCCCTCGGTCTTTGCCGCATTCAGTTCTTGCTCGATTACGAGCCGAGCGGTGCGCACGCGATCGGCGGCGCGGTCGAGCCGCCGCTCCCAGGTTGCAAGGTCCCGTCCAGCGAGTGCCCCTTCGGCCGCGAGCGTTGATCGAAGTCGCGTAATGACGTCCGGTGCCTCCTCGGCGCCGAAGAGATCCCAATCGAACAGGGTCGGCCGCGATCGTCGAAGCGCACGGGCCCTCTCTGAGAGCAAGGCGTCAAGAGCTTCCGCCTGCCCTTGGAGCAGTCGTCGCGTCTCCTCATCAGCCTCAGTTGCGTCGCGAAGCCTCCGCTCAGTCTCCTCGAACTGGCGCTCAAGATCTCTGAGCTGGCGGTAGATGTCGTGGCCCTCGAGAAGGCCGATCACACGCTCCCATTCCCGCGTGAGGCCATTGAGCTCCTCGCCGATCGCCTGGCCCCGCGTCACGAGCCCTTGGTGGCCCGCCCAGGTGTCGGCGAGCTCTCCTTCGACGGCTCTGACCCCCACCTCAGCTCCCTCTCGGTCAGCGCGGAGCTCCATGTAGCGATGGCTTTCCGCTGTGCGCTGCTCCGTTCGAATCCGCTCGCCCTCGCGGACGATTTCAGCTAGTTCCTCTATGCGCTTCTCGGCTTCCTTTGCCTCCCCTTCGAGCCGCTTGTAGTGCTCGAGGTTAGACTGTAGTGCGGCTGTATCGATCGGTCGCGGATCGAGCAGGTAGTCAAAGACAAACTGGCGCACCTGTCCGATCGGCTTGAACGCGAGCGCCTTCACGATGAGCCGGTGGAAGGACTCTGGGAGTACCCCGAGGCGCTGCCGAAGTTCCTCGCGGTAAGTGCCAGCGTCCGGCCAGTACTTGGCGCCACGCATCCGAAGCCAGATGCGGAAGTCACGGACCGGTCGGACCACCTCCTCGCCCTGTCCGTTCCCCGAAGACGTGACAGCCTCGACTTCCGTCACGCTGGCCCCGGGGACCACGAAGAAGAGCTTGGCCACATCCGTGTCTGCCTCCGCCGCCTCGAACCCAATCCCGCACGTAAAGGCAGCGGCCGGATCGACCTCATCGCGAAACTCAAGCATCACGTAGGATGTGCATGCTCCGCGGCCGAAGCGAACTGCTCCCGGTCGCGACTCATCCTCAGAGCCAATCTTCCATCGGACGTATGCGTACAGCGTCCGCTGGCTTTTCTCGTTGGCCGCGCGGTTGAACAAGACCTCTGAGAGGTCTGCCACGAGCGCGACTTGGATCGCATCAAGCACGGTCGTCTTGCCGCTGCCGTTGTCTCCTAGCAGGAGACAGCTTCCTGCGATCGGAAAGACATCGTTCTGGAAGTGGTACCACTGCACCAGCCGGACAGCTTCGAGGCGCCTCATCCCGTGCTCTCTTCCTCGTCGGCGCCCTCAGCGTCTACCTCTGGGTCTGACACCGTCGACCTCTCTGTGCCACGCGGGGTCATATAGGCCTTGATCTTCTGCTCGATCTCCTGGATCCGATCCGGCGGCAGGACCTTCTCGACCAGCGCCGTGACCACGACGAGTTCGTCATCGCGGGCCTCGAATCCCCGCGGGACTTGGACGAGTGAGTGCCGCGCCAGCCGCCGAAGCGCAGGCGCAAGGGCTCGCGGCGAAAGCTGGGCAGCGGGCTTGCCGGCATGCACCAACCGCTCACGCAGCGTGCCGACCGCAATGTCGCAGCGCTCTTCTTCGGTAGCGAGGCGCATCTGCTCATGGTAGTAGAGCCGAACGGCGCAGAGGAGAAGGCTCTCGAGCTTCGAGAAGCGGACCCTCTGTGCACCCGTTTCATGCACAGCGCGCGCAAGGCGCAGCCCCAGGTCGATATCGAGTCGCCAGCCACCAATCCGGAGATAGGAGTCGACCAGCTCCCGAAAGCGTTCAGCGAACCGCCAGTCGGGGTCTGGTTTGAGCGGAGATCCCGGTGTGAGGACTTCCCCCGCAAGCAGTGAATCTGCAAAGCGGACACCGAGGTGACCTTGGACTGCCTCGAGCTTCGGATAGTCGTCAAGGAAGTCCAAGGTCACCTCGGTGTCCGCTTTGCAGATTCGTCCGGCCGGGACACGGAAAACCTGCGTCGGCGTGCAGCGCGTTCGATGCGCCCGCCAGGGTAGCCGTAGGGTCCCCTTCGTATTCGCTCCATCGAGGGGAATAGCTTGAACGGGGATCCACCGTCGAGCCCGTAGGACGCCAAATAGAGCAACCTCACATAATCTTCATCTGCCTCGACGGGGACCTCTTCCATTGAGACGGCAGAACGCCTATCGAGCAGCGCGTCTATGAATTCCTCCAGACGCCGGCGCACGAAGAATCGCCGGATCCGTGCCGTAGCCTCCTTTCGGATTTCTTCGGTATCCACCGCCGTTCGATGTTCCAGCGCCTGTGGCCTCGCTTTTGGCCGCTCCGACGGGGGCGTATAGAGAAACTCGTTGGTGAGTAGCTCGCACTTGTAAACGTCGAACTCGAACTCCGGCACCTCGCCTTTCGACAGCGCATCCACGATGAACTGCAGCTGGCCTTCCGTGCGTCGATCTTGACGAAGAAAGTAACGGATCTTCCGCAGTGCAACGCCCGAGAACCGCGCGTTCCGGGCGTCGATCTCATCGACGATGCTCGGGATCGCATCGAAC
>Ga0209235_1000272_pt1 | contig 25242 bp, 25 predicted proteins | sample GraSoi013_1_20cm_4_FD_185817 | JGI IMG/M metagenome (GOLD analysis project Ga0209235, IMG submission 185817) | Grasslands soil microbial communities from the Angelo Coastal Reserve, California, USA - Sample 09_25_2013_1_20cm (SPAdes) (version 2) | ecosystem: Environmental > Terrestrial > Soil >... | reverse complement strand
TCGAAGTTCCTGCTCGCGCGTCTCAAACGCAACGAGCCAGTCGCGCTGCAGCTTGACCACGTCCTCCTCGCGATCCACGATCGCCAGGAACTTCGCCTCGGCCTCCCGCATCCGTCCGATCATCTCCCGATCGAGGCGTTCCACGTTGCTTTCGGCCTCCCTCAGAGCCTTCTCACGTGCCGCTAAGTCGTTCGCCGCATCCTGGAATCGTGTCTGTTCGGCCGAGAGATTCTCCCGGTCGGCTCGGATCGTGGCGAGGTCTTGGTCCACGGACGCGCGAGCGGCGCGGAGATCCTCTCTCTCCCCCTCGATGGCTTGACGGTCGACCTCCAGCCGCGCTGCTCGCTTCTCCAGATCTTGCCGCTCCGAGTCGAGTTGCGCCTTGAGGCCACTGAGTTCCTTAGCACGGGCGTCGAGAGCCGCTTTCATTCCCTGCATCTTCGACGCGGACGCCCGGACGGCGTCGACCAAGAACGGTGGCGCTTGTTCGGTTGACATGTCGTATCCCCTTCGGCTGAACGTAACGACAACTTGTCGCCTCATCCGGTTATAAACGATTGGACCAAGAAATCGTCCGTGACAATAAAGGATCGAGCCCCGGGGGGGCATACGGGGTGGACCCTAGCGCTAGCCGCCACCTCGCCGGGAGCAGCTTCCTTCGCTCCCTTCTTCCTGAGTGGCAGCCGCTCCTACTCGGGCATGCGCGGTGGCGGGGACTAGGCGGGCGGATGGGTTGGTTCCTTCGCTGGCAAAAGCGTCCACACGAACAAGTAAAGGCTGTAGGTAAGACCGACGAACGCAGGGAACGCGAAGAACCAGTAGTAGTCATTTCCCGTGGCCGCTGCAGCATACACAACGAAGACGAGTAGAAACCCCATAACCAGAGTCATCAAGACGTTCGTCGCGATCCAGCGCCCCTTCGACACGATGATGGTCACTCCCGCCAATAGATAATGGCCCTGAAGTTCGACGTCTCCGCTTCGCACGGTAACCGTCCTCCACAGGAACCGTCTCCGCTTCGTCAGTACATGTCGGATGCGCCATGAGTTGATGGCGCCGCAGGCGGGACAGGTGAGGTCGCTCGGAGGCAACGGCTGATGGCAGCCGATGCAGACGTCAGTCGGCGACGATGTTATCTCCAGTCCAACCCCTCCTCATGTACTCACGCAGCGACCCGTCGAGCTTCGCGGTACCGAGCTACCTCACTTGTGAGGTGTCCAAGACGGAATAAATCTTCGGCAGGGAATCCCAAAGTGCTTCCGGTGCGAAGGCGGCGGTCCTGCTGAATTCCTCCCGCTGATGGCTGTAGATTAGGCGCCTGCCAAATCTTGAATACCGATCGTCGGTTCCCTATGACAACGGGGTGGAAGCCCCATTTCCGGATGTGCTCTACCATCGGCCGTTCGAAGCGGACGTTCTGGAGGACCCCGTCGTTCTTCATGCCTGTCTCCAAGAACATCGGGCTCGTTGAATTAAGGCAATCGGCACACCGTATCTTTATCCGCGAGGTCTCGGTGAGAGGTCCATGGCCACCAATCCAGCCGGGCCGTTCGATCCGCTGGAGCCCTTCGCCCGAGACGACCTCCTCCGAGAGGTCCTCGATGGATTCGAGAAGTTTGAATACAAACTCTACGGCCCGATCCCGGTGCGGTTTCACCGCGGCCAACCGACGAAATACGAATTCGATCTCAATCTCGGCGTCGTGCATTTCACAGAGCAGGACTTCGCGGGGCTGAGCGAATTCGTCCGCGGGATCAATGCGAAGTGGGGAACCCAGATGACGTTCTGCGTGTATCCCTCGAAGGAGAAGGCCAGGGACATGATCCTCAACGTTCGCGGCTCACCGATGGCGCCCGCGGAGATTGATTAGCGCGGGCTCGCCGTTCAGGGGAGTTCGACGACGACCTTCCCGTCCTCGATTGCCACGGGATATGATCGAACCGGCTTCCGAGCGGGCGGTCCGACGACGTTCCCGGACGTCACGTCGAACCGCGACCCATGCCACGGACACTGGATGATGGAGCCTTGAAGTCGGCCTTGGCACAGCGGCCCACCCAGGTGGGTGCAGGTATTGTCGAGACAGTACACCTTCCCGCCGACCTTGAACAACGCGTACGGCCTCTGATTCGTCGAAACGCACTTCGCACCGCCCTCCGGTACCTCGCTCTCCATCCCCAGGACTGCGCGCATGGACCGTCGAGAGGTCGGACCTGCTAAAGTCGTTGTCGTTGGTCGACCGCTCTAGGAGCGGGCAGACACAGGGGGGCGGGGGGTCGCCTCGGCGATCTGCTCTCGTTCCGTCGACCCCTTCATCGCGAGTGTCGAGGAGGTCCCGCCGGAGATGACCTGGCTGACGGCGTCGAAGAATTCGGTCCCGACGAAGGCCTGGTGTTCCGTCGCCCGGTACCCGCGCTCCCGCGCCGCGAACTCGTCGTCCTGGAGTTCCGCATAGGCGGTCATCCCTTGGTCCGCGTATCGAGAGGCGAGTTCGAACATCGACAGATTGAGGGTGTGGAACCCGGCGAGGGTCACGAACTGGAACCGATACCCCATCCGACCCAGCTCCTGCTGGAACTCCGCGAGCGCCGACGGGTCCAGCTTCTTCCTCCAGTTGAAGGAGGCCGAGCAATTGTAGGCGAGCAGTTTTCCTGGATAGCGCGCGTGGATCGCGTCCGCAAACCCGCGGGCCTCCTCGACGTCCGGAGAAGAAGTCTCGCACCAGAGGAGGTCCGCATACGGCGCGTACGCGAGGCCTCGGGCGATGGCCGCCGGCAGCCCGCCGTCGAACCGGAAGTACCCTTCCGGAGTGCGCTCGCCCCCGATGAGCGGACGGTCGGACGGATCGGCGTCGCTCGTGATCAGGCGGGCACTGTTCGCATCGGTCCGGGCGACGATCAAGGTCCGGACGCCCATCACGTCGGCCGCGAGCCGAGCCGCGACGAGCTTCTGGATGAACTCTGAGGTCGGGACGACGACCTTTCCCCCGAGGTGGCCGCACTTCTTCGCGGCGGCGAGCTGATCCTCGAAGTGGACGCCGGCGGCTCCGGCCTCGATCATGGCCTTCATGAGTTCAAACGCGTGGAGGGGCCCACCGAATCCGGCTTCCGCGTCCGCGACGATGGGGACGAACCAGTCGACGTCGTGGTTCCCTGCCAGGTGCTGCTTTTCGTCTTCCCGCCGAAGCGCGTTGTTGATCCTCCGGACGACGTTGGGGACGCTGTCCGCCGGATAGAGGCTCAGATCGGGATACATCTGGCCCGCGCCGTTTCCATCGGCGGCGACTTGCCAACCGCTCAGGTAGATCGCCCGGAGTCCGGCCCGGACTTGCTGGATCGCCTGGTTTCCGGTGAGCGCCCCGAGGGCGGGGACGTAGGCCTCGGACTTCAGCAGACTCCAAAGACGCCCGGCCCCTCGCTCTGCGAGGGTGTGTCGAATCCGGATCGTGCCCCGAAGGTGGACGACATCCTCCGGCCCGTACGGGCGGATGATTCCGGCCCACCGTTCATCCATCTTCCAGTCCGGTTCCAGGTTCCAGGTCTCATCGATCATTGGCCCACGGGCTCCCCCGGTACGCGTGATACGTGACGACGATCTTCGGAACGGACGGGAAAGCTCGCCGTGTCGGGGGAGCGATCCCCGTACTCATCGAGAGACGCCGGGATGCGCGGGAGCGGGAGAGGGATCGATGCCCGGACCTCGCGATGTCGCCCGCCATCACCCGATCGGCTCCTCGGACCGCCGTCACGAGAGGCCATTCGAGGTGCGCCGTATAAGGCGCAGGAGTTACGTGGACGGCGAACCCGCCAGTCGAACTCGTTCCAAACACGACCGGTGCGGGTTTATTCTTCTATTCAAGTTCCTGAGAGTGTCGGGGCCGGACTTGGAGGATCGCACGGCCGTCTTCGATTCGTTCGCCCGACCGCCGCTCGTGATCCACGGAACGGAGGACGGCTTCATCCACTCTCGGACGCGGCGCGGACCCAGCGGGGCCCCGGATGTCCGCGATTTTGGAGTCCGGCAGGCCTCACGCCGATGTGGGACCGGTCGGAGGCAACCTCCGAGGCGATCATTGCTTGGACCCAAGGCCTTCGGGCATGAGCGACTCGTGTCGGCGTGGCAATTCCTCCGAATCCCCTTCGGATCGCGCGATCGTTCGATTCCCTCTCTTGACGAATGAACTACCGCGAAAAGACTAAGCGCTCGGAGAAGCCCTCCATCGAACCGATGCGGGTCGCCATCCTGGGCGTGGGGGGCCTCGGCCGGACCCTCGCCTCGGAACTCCGGGGGGACCCGCGGGTGACGTCGCTGCTGCTCATCGACCTGTTCGGGGAACGGGCGCGCGTGCTGACCGGCATCCGAGGTCGGGTCGCGATCGAGGCGAAGCAGCTGAATGTCGAGAACCGGATCGCCCTCACGAAGGCGATCGCGGGCTCGGACCTCGTGATCAACACGACCCTTCCGAGATACAACCTCGGGATCATGCAGGCGGCCCTCGAGGTCCGCGCGAATTACCTTGACCCCTCGGCCGCAGGCCCTCGGGAACCAGGCGGACTCGCGGGGATCTTCGAACAGCTCGCGATGGGGGAGGCGTTCAAGGCCGCCGGCCTGACGGCCCTCGTCTCGATGGGCCTGGACCCCGGTGTCTCGAACGTCATGGCGCGGACCGCCGCCGAACGGCTCGACACGGTCGACGCGATCCGCATTCGCTCCGGCAGCGTCGCGGCGCTGCCCGGCTACACGTCGTTCCCGCTCTACTCCCGTGAGGTGTTCCTATCGGACGTCTTGACGCCGCCGACCGTCTGGCTCGACGGCGGGCTCCAGAACCGCGCCCCGCTCAGCGAGCCGGAAGAATACCCGTTCCCCCCGCCGGTCGGGTCGCAGCGCACCTACCTCATTTCCCACGAGGAGGTGAAGACGTTGCCAAAGTACCTCGGCAAGCCGATCGGCCGGGTCGACTTCAAGTACGTCCTGGAGCCGCACCTCGTGCAGGCGATCCTGTCTCTCGACAAGCTGGGCCTGCTGGCGGATGCCCACCTGATCCGGGTCGGGAATCAGATGGTCTCGTTCCGGCGCGCGTTCCTCGCGGCGTTCCCCGAGCCATCCGCCCTCGTGCTGCCGCTCGACGGGGCCGAGTCGCTCAGCGTCGAGGTCGAGGGCCAGACCGGTGGGAAGCGAGTCGTTCACCGAGGCGATGTCACCCTGACGCATCAAGAGGCGAACCGCAGGCGTTCGACGACCGCGGCCTCCTACCTGGGCGCCGTCGGCGTCGCGATCGGGACGGCGCTCATCGCCGACAAGGCGACGCCCGGTCCGGGGGTCCATCCCGCCGAGACCTTGGAGCCGCTGCGCGTGTTCAAGGAATGGTCCGCGCGGAATCTCCCGATGGCCTGGTCCGAACGCGTCCTCGAAAGGTAAGTCGGTCAAACGTCCAGGGTTCGACTGGTCCGTTTTCCGAATCCTCTGGACACACCTCGAAAGACAGGTGTCAACGAATGTGAGCCGTCAGAAGATTCATCGAGCCACCCGACTTCTCATGCGAGTCATCGGATTGCATAGGCATTTCCTAACCAATCCGAGACCACCCAGACGATTCGGCCACTCTCCGCCTCCAGTCGTTTGAAGGTCTTCACGAGCGCAAGCGAACTAACGCAGGCCATCGAACCGGCGTAGAGAAAGGACGCAAAGCCGATTTCTGCGCCAACCAAAGGGTTTTGCCAGCCTACTGTCGCTACCACCCACGCGAATGCTCCGCCGGCCAGGAACGGAGCCACGGCAGCGAAGTTCAGTAGGAAGCGTCTGCGGCCTGCCTTAGAGAGCTCGGCCGTCAAGAGATCGGACGCGATCCACCTCGATTCAACTGACCCGAAGATCCAGCCAGCGGGCGCACCCGCCAGAATCCCGGAGGTCGCCCAAAGGGCGGCGGTCTGGTTCGCTGCCGCCAGAATGAGGAAAGTTGCAATTGTCAAGAAGAGGAAGACCGCCGACATGAACACGTGCAGTGAGACTGCCCTGCTGGGCCCACCGCCGCCGAACCCTTTGAGGTCGCGTGGTTTGCTCATCGCAACCTTCCTGTCGAGGCCGAAGATGCCGCGACGCTTTGGCTGTCCCTCTCATCTCTTTGGAAGCACAGACCTGTTACGTCGGGTCGCCGAACGTCAGGTAGTGCCACGGCTTACGGACCTGGTCCGTGAGGTCGATGAACACGTGCTTGACCTGCGTGTAGTCCTCGAGGGAGAAGAGGCTGAGGTCCTTCCCGAAGCCGCTCTGCTTGTACCCGCCGTGCGGCATCTCGCTCACGAGAGGGAGGTGGTCGTTGATCTCGACGGCCCCGAAGCGCAGCGCGTTGGCGGCCCGGTGCGCGCGTTGCACGTCCTTCGTCCAGACCGACGAGTACAGGCCGTAGACCGTATCGTTCGCCGCCTCGATCGCCTCATCCTCGTTGGAGAACTTCTGGACGTTGACCACGGGTCCGAAGACCTCCTCGCGGGCGATCCGCATGGATGGATCCGTGTCGACGAACGCGGTCGGCTCGTAGTACCAGCCTTTCGCGAACGCCTTGTCTTTCGGCCTCTTCCCGCCCAGGGCGAGCTTCGCCCCCTCGTCCTCGCCGATCTCTACGTACTTCTCGACCTTCTCCCGCTGCTTCTGCGAGACGAGCGGCCCGAGGTCGGTCGCCCGCATGAGCGGGTCGCCCATTCGGACGGTCTTGAGTCGCTCGAGGAACTTGTCTTCGAACTTCTTGTACGCCTTCTCGTGGACGATGAACCGTGCGGCCTGTGTGCAATCCTGGCCGCCGTTCACCATCGACGCGGCGACGGCGCCTTCCGCGGCGGCCGCGATATTCGCGTCGTCGAAAACGATGAACGGCGCCTTGCCGCCGAGCTCGAGATGGAGCTTCTTCACGTTCGACTTCGCGGCTTCCATGATGTCCTTCCCGGTCGCCGTGTCGCCGGTCAGCGAGACCATGTCGACCTTGTCGCTCGACGCGAGCTCGTTCCCGACGACCGGGCCTGGACCCGTGATCAGGTTCACGACGCCGGCTGGGATTCCGGACTGTTCGACGAGCTTCCCGAGTTCGAGGGTCGTGAGCGGCGTGAGGGACGCCGGCTTGAGGACCGCGGTGTTCCCCGCCGCGAGCGCCGGGCCGAGCTTCCAAATCGCCATCATGAATGGGTAGTTCCACGGGGTGATCTGCCCGACGACGCCGATGGGTTCCCGCCGGATGACGCTCGTCGCGCCGTATGCGTATTCCGTCGACGCCAAGCCCGTGAGGGTCCGGGCGGCACCCGCCATGAACCGCAGGTTGTCGACCGAGAACGGGATGTCGGCATCGCGCGCCTGCTTGATTGTCTTCCCTTGGTTCTGGACCTCGATTGGGGCCAGATGGTCCATGTCCGCCTCGATGAGGTTTGCCAGCTTGAGCAGAGCCGCGGAGCGATCGCCCGGCGTCATGCGCGGCCACTTCCCCTTGTCGAAGGCGGCCCGCGCCGCGTCGATCGCAGCCCGCGTGTCTTCGACGTCCGCCTGCGGCACCGCCGCGATCCTCCCGCCGGTCGCGGGATTGATCACCGTGTACGTTGCCTCCGTGTGGGACGGCACCCACGCGCCGTTCACGTAGTTGAGATACTCCGACTTGCCCACTCGATTGCCCCCGGTGGTGGCGGTTAGAGTCACTGCCGGCTAAGTAACTTTCGCGCCTCGAGCGAGGGAGGCGAAGCGACGTTTATCCTCAAAGCTCGCTTGCCCTTCGAAGCTCCGCCTTTCTCTTCAAACGCGATATTCACTCGGAATAGTATAAGTGCGGGAGGCATGAATCGGAACCCACGGGATGACATGAAGGCGCACAGCATCTACGTCGAGCAACGGATGATTTACAAGTGTTCATGCAACCGCGAATTTGAGGACATCCAGAAGGCCGAGTCGCATCTTCGGAATCCTCCGCAAGAGAAGGTCAAGAGCCCTCGACCGAAGAAACCCGCCGCCCGACGAAGGGAAGCGAAGACCGTGATGGTCACGGCGGCAGAGATCCCCGAGCCTTCGGGGAAGCGGTCCTGGCTTTCAGCCACCCCGGAAGGGGACGAATCGCAAGACGGATCGTAGGCGCGACGGAAAAGGGCGGCGCGCCGACCGATCGCGGGCGTCCGTGCCAAGTGGTCTATCTGCGGCTCGGGCCTTTGTGGCTTTCCGTCTTCTCGCCGGGCCGTTTCTTCGCGGCCTTTTGCGCGTAGCCGATTTCGCGCTCCATGAACACCAAGGCGCTGGAGACCGTGGCTCCCGCCGTCCGAACGAACGCGTCGGCGAACTTGCCGCCGGCCGCCGCCACTTCCTCCACGCGGCCTGCGAGCTCCTGCAGAAATCCCATGGTCCCCCCAGACGCATCGGCCGCTATGAGCCTGTCGGAGGCTACGCGGCGAGCTTGTCCATGACGACGGGGAATGATTCCGCGAAGCGCTTGCAATCGGCCTCGGAGACCGTGAACGACACGCGGAGGAACTTCCCCCCGTGTTTCTTCGACAGATACGATCCTGCGCGCGTGTGGACGAGGTGGTCGAAGAGGAGGCGTTCTTCGACGACCTCCGGGTTCACGCCGGTCGAAGCGAGGTCGATCACGAACATGTTCGCCTTCGAGGGATAGACCGGGAGGGAGGTGCCGTCGACCTTCCCGACCGCGCCCCGAATCATCTCCTGATTCTTTCCGCAGATGCGCCGGATCCCCGGGAGCCACTCCTTCTTGCTCTTCAGCGCGGCGAGCGCGGCTCGCTGCGCGAGGACGTTCACCCCGAGGACGTTCGTGTCGAAGCGCCGCAGCGTCTGAATCACATCCGCCTGTCCAATGATCGCTCCGATTCGAAGACCCGCGAGACCCGGCGCCTTGCTGAAGGAGTAGGACAGGAGGGTCCTCTCGGGGTAGAGGTCCGTGGCGAGGACATGGTCCGCGTTGAAGTCTCGATAGGTGATGTCGTCAATGAGCCACAGGCCGTGGTCTTTCGCGATGTCCGCGAGGCCTTTGATCTGCGACCGCGAATATCCCGAGCCGAGGGGATTGTTCGGGTCGATCGCGAGGAGCATCTTCGTCGCGGGCGTGATCGATTCGAGCGCGAGGTCCGGCGTGAGGACGTACGGCTTGCGGTAGATGTCGACCTCGATCGCGTGCGCTCCCGCCATGGCCACCTGGTCGTGGATCGGGAGGAACGCGGGGTCGGTCGAGAGCGCCTCGTCCCCGGCTTTCAAGAGCGCTCGGGTCGCGATGTATTCCCCCTCGATTCCGCCGTTCGTCAGGATCATGTCGGCGTCGTCGAGGCCCAGGTCCTCCCGGATCGCGTCGGCGAGCCCGTAAATCCCGGCCTTCCGCGGGTACAGATTGAACTCGCGGTCGTCGGCGCTCGTGCGGATCGCCTCGAGGATCGACGGATGAACCGGGAGGGTGTTCGTATTCTGCGACATCCAGGCGACCTGGTGACGGTGCTCGTGCGCGAATTCGAAGTTGTCCTTCGACGTCATCGAGTCCTCCCTCGGCGCGGACCGAGGCCGTCACCCCTCATATCGATTTTGGTCGAATCCCCGCGGGCGCGAACCATGCGCAAGGGATTTGACCGCGGTCCGTGATGGCCCACCCATGACGCTGGGAGGAAGAAAGGTCGTCGTGCTCGCGGAAGATGGATACGAGGATCTCGAGCTCTGGGTGCCATACTACCGGCTCCTGGAGGAAGGGGCCGAGCTGGTCCTCGCAGGTCACGAGAAGCGGACCTACACATCGAAGCACTCGTACCCGTGCGAGGTCGACGTGACGGCCGCAAACCTGAAGGCGAAGGATTTCGACGCGGTCGTGATTCCCGGGGGCGTTGCGGGCCCGGATCGAATGCGCCAACACAAAGAAATCCTGTCGTTCGTCCGCTCGATGGACGAAGGTCGCAAAGTCGTTGCAGCGATTTGCCACGCGGCGTGGGTGCCGATCAGCGCAGGAATCGTCAAAGGCCGCCGGATGACCTCGTACGCAAGCGTGCGAGACGACTGTCTGAACGCGGGCGCGGGCTGGGTCGACGAGGAGTGTGTGGTCGACGGGAACCTCATCACATCGCGTTTCCCCGACGATCTGCCCGCGTTCTGTCGGGCCATCGTTTCCGTCTTGACGAAGTGAGCGCCGCCGATGGTCCGCGCTCCGGCGGATTGGCGGAGCGTTCTTCGTCGCGCCGAGGTCCTTGTCCGACGCCATGACATGCGGAGCCTCGAGCTGCTCCTTCCCGCGCTCCGTTGGCGCGATCCGATGGCGCGCAACCGGGCCGTCGCCCTGTTGGTCCGCATGGGTCCCCTTGCGGTGCCGCCGCTCCTTGCGAGGCTGGAAGACGCGGAGACCGCGGCGGAGCGCCGGGCCGCCGCCGATGCGCTCGGCCGAATCGGGGATTCACGGGCCGTGGCCCGACTCCTCCGGGCGCTCGAGGATCCCGCGATGACCGTGCGGCGGGCTTCGATCGTCGCGCTGCTGCGGCTCGAAGCGATGAACGCCGTGCCGAGAATCGCGCGCATGTTGGAGGATGAGTCCGGGGGTGTGCGCGTGATTGCCGCGCGCGTGCTCGGCAAGTTCGAAGACCCTCGCGCGGTCTCGGCTCTCGTGCGTGCGCTCGGAGATGTGCAGTGGTATGTGCGCCAGACGGCTGCGACGGCGCTCGGACAGATCGGTGATCGGCGGGCCATCGCGGCCCTCGAGAAGGCGACTCGGGATCCTCAGAAATCCGTCGCGCGGGCCGCGGCTGCCGCACTCCGGGCGCTGCGAGCGTGACGCCCGGAGAAAGTCTTAAGCGAGCCGCGGGATTAGGCCGCCGCGCGGGCTCGTGGTCTAGTGGCTATGACATCGCCTTGACATGGCGAAGGTCACCGGTTCGAATCCGGTCGAGCCCACTGTCCTTTCGAGGCGAACCCGCAAAAGATATCTGCGCGCGCGGAATTCGGGGTGACGATGAAGCGTCCGAACTGGAAAGCGATCGGGTTCCTCGCATTCATTGCGCTGGGCGCCGTGTCCGCGGCGCTGGGATGCCCGTTCTTCCGAAACCCGCAGAACTACATGTCCGCGGGAGGCCTCGTTGGATACATTCAGCATCTGGTCTCCGTGCACCGCAAAACCTGAGATTCCGGATCGACGGTGGACTTCCGAACTCTGGAAAGGACGCCATCGTGGTCTGGCGAATCGCCTGCGCCGGTGCTTTAAGGCTCGGCTCCATGTGGCTGGGTCGGGGGGAGTCGGGCGGACGCACCCAGGCCGAAGGCACACGGGCTCCCGAAGAATCGTCTCGAGACCCTGATCGACGGAGTCTTCGCCATCGCAATGACGATCCTCGTCTTGGAGCTCCGCGCTCCCGCGACGCTCGGTCCGGAGGGCTTGGGGGGAGCCTTGGTCGGGCTGTGGTCTCGGTTCGCGACATTCTTCATCAGTTTCATCGTCCTCGGGGTCTACTGGTTCGCCAACCACCAGGTCTTCCACTTCGTGTTGCGCGTGAACCGCACCCTGGTGTGGCTGAACGTTCTGTTCCTCATGGGCATCGCCCTCATCCCGTTCGCCGCCTCCCTGATGGGCACATATCCCCAAGACCCGATTGCCTTGAGCCTCTACGGCGCGGTCCTCGGTCTGCTGGCTGCCCTCGGCTATGTGATTTGGTGGTACCTGACCGGAGATCGGGGCCTGATTGAACCGGGTCTAGACCCGGAGCTGGTCCACAAGGTGCGCGTCTGGCTCGCGATCGGCCCCGTGATCACCCCGGTGGCCATCGCGGTCTCCTTCGTGAACACGACGGTCGCGTTGCTCATCTACCTGGTCCTCCCGGTGGTTTTCATTTTCTTCAATCCGGTGAGCCGATACCTCGAGCGCCTCCGAGAGACGGAGCCTTGAGGCATCGGCTGATGGATCGAACCTGGATCGAGCCGATTCGGTCTTGGATTTCGGAGATCCACTCGTCGGTGGGTTGTCAGAGGGAGATCGACTTGCCGATTCCTCGGTCGCGGGCGCGCTCGTACACAAGCGCAGCCACGGCGACGTCCTCCATCGCGATCCCGTGGGATTTGAACAACGTGATGTCGTCGTCGTTCGTCCGCCCCCGGACTTTGCCCGCGACGACTTCGCTGATCTCGTGGACGCGGTCCCATGTGATCAGCCCCCGTTTCATCGGCTCGACGAGGTCGCCGCTCTCTTCTTTCGCCTGCTCGATCGAGTCGGTCCCGACGAATGCGCATCGACGGATCGCGGCGTCATCGAGCTCCCGCGTCTCTAGTCGGTTCGCTCCGATGGCGTTGATGTGACATCCCGCGCGCAGCCAATCTCCATGGATGACGGGTTGGGGCGCGTTCGTCGCGGTGATGGCAACGTCGGCCTCGCGGATCGCCTCTTCGGCAGATTTCGCCACTTCGACGTTTACCCCGAGGACGGAGGACATCTTCTTCGCGAAGGCTTCGCGATGCGCCTTGTCTCGACCGAAGCATCGGAGTCGCCGAATGGAGCGGACCGCGCAGACCGCCTCCAGCTGGCTCTCTGCCTGCCATCCCGTGCCGACGATGCCGACCGTCGATGCATCGGCGCGCGCGAGATATTTCGTCGCGACGCCCGAGGCCGCTCCAGTCCTCTGCTGTCCGAGGCGATCGGCCTGAATCACGGCGAGCAGCTCGCCGGTCGCCATGTCGAACAGGTGGACCCAAAAGCGAATTCCTGCGCGAGACGCGGTGTAATACTTGAATCCAGCATAGCCGCGCGCCGGCCACGATGCGAGCATCACGTTGACCGCGGTCTCTCGGGTTCCGACTCGCTGCCGTGGGCGGTTGGTTGCCTCGCCTCGCCCCATGGCCCGCAGTCCTTCCTCGACGGCCACCAACGCATCGTCCATCTGGAGGAGGCCCTCGACCTCCTTTTCCGTCAAGAGCAACGCGGGCATCGATCGACTCGTATCCCGAAGGGCCCTATTTGATGACTTGGGGCTCATGAACAGAAAGCCGAAGATTGCGCAATGAACCGGCGGGCCGCCGTCGTCTCAAGAGATTGTTACCTTCGCAAAACGTAGTAAGTCGGCCACCGAGAACTCGCCATCCTTCGGCGCGCCGAATTCTCCGGCCTTCGGTTGCCACATCGGTTGGACGCTCAAGAACGACGCCGGATCTCCTCGGATGAGGCCGATGAGGACCTCAGCGACGATGCGGCCCCCGACCGGGCCCAGCTTCCGGCCATGACTGAATACCTCGGCCTCTTTGAGGACATAGAAGAAGAGAGGGGTGTCCCTTCCGAACGCTTTGATCAAGTCCGGAGGGAGCGGCTTCAAGTCGTCCCGTTGCAAAATGAGGTCTTCCGGGATTCCCATCGCCCGCGCGACCGCTTGGCCCGACGGCAAGCCGAGTGCTTTGCCGCGCTTCAGATCCCGCTCCGCGAGCGCGGCGATGCCTTTTGCCACGCTATCCGGGAGGAGGCTGAGGCCGAACGCGAGTTTTGTATCGATCCTCCGCGAGGGTTGCGTGACGAGGTTGGCTCCCGTGAACTGAAAGAACCGCGCCCACTGGATCACGTGTCCCTCCGGCAGCTCGCGAAATCCTCGGAGGTCAGGCTCGGGAGGTTTCGCGAAGATCGGGATGTCCTGGACCGCGTCGTTCAGCTCGTACTCGCCCCGGACCATGCTGTGCCCGAACCGATACGCGCCGACGGAGAACTCGACCGGCATGAACACGCGGTTGTGCCAATGGAAGAACCTCAGATCGACCCGCAGTGTTTTCGCGGTCTTCGTCCCTTGCTCCGTGGGAATCGCGAACGTGTCGGGCCGGAGGATATCTCGAATCACCTCGCGGCCAACGAGGCGCACCAGAAAGTCGTGGATGACCGTCCACTGGAAGTGCCAGCGGACGATCCGTCGTGCCTCATCGAACCGCATGTCTTCTGGGACGTGGGCGAGCGCTTCGACGACCCGGTTGTGATACTTCAGGAAGCCGAGCGTGAGTTGCGAGACGATCAGGTTCTCGTCGTTGCGGCTGTCCCCCAGGAACGCCCGGCCGTTCGCGTTCCGCGGGAGGTCGTCTTCGTTGGCCGCGTTGTGCCCGATGAGGAAGCGGAGGCTGTCCGGCTCGTAGAGGAACGGTTGATCGTCCGGTCCACGGCCGTAGATCGAATCGAGGTCGAACCGCGGCGTGCGGAAGTCGACCAGGGCATCCGGGTCATTGTCGCGTTGGAGTTTCGACGTCGGATCGAACGTGAGGTCGTGGTCGACGAATTGCCCGAAGTAGGTGAACCCCGCCGGGATGTCGGGATTGTCGCCACCCGTGTCCTGGTCACCTGGTTGCGGCTCGGGCTCTACCATCTGCTGGGCGAGTGCGGCGAGGGCCGAGCCCGGGGGAAGGAACGGCGGCAGATTTCGAAACATGCGTCCGAACCGGCCCTCGAAGAGAGGCGACCGGAGGACGGCTTCTTGACCTCGGATTGCATGCCCATGGAACGGTTTGGCTGTCAAGGCATCCACCTCGTCCTAGCCGTGGCGGCTAGCTTGGGCCGACGGCGGAAACGCTCGCCTCGCCCGGGAGGACTGCCGCGTCGAAGCGCGTCCGGAGACCAAACGTGTGCTCTCTTGCCGGCGCCACGGCCGCCGTATCTCGGCGACCCCTATTTGATGGCTTCTGGCCAACTTGCCGCGATCGCGAAGATCATTCGGCCGCGGCCTTTCCACGAGCGTGTCCCTGAGGGCGAAGTTCCTCGGTGGCGAGCCACGTCACGATCGCGGCGGGCGTTCGCCCGTTCGGACGTCGTCGCGTCACGCCTGCGATTACGAATGCCGCACCGCCGAATTCCGCCTCGTCGAGGATCTTGATCCGGGTCGGGACGAACCGGTAGAACGCATACGATCGCAAGAGGTCGGCGCCGCGCCGACCCGAGCGGTCGGTTCTCCGAAGCCACGTCGCGTACGCGGGAAAGCGAGAACCGTACCGCCGCTCGGCCTCTTTCGCGGCCGGCCCGCGGACTCGATGGCACGTCCCGAACAGCTGGATCCCTCGGTCGCTGCCACCCCATGTCTGCGACGAGTTCATGACCATCATCGCCATCGATGGATTCCGCTCGACGTTCTTGCAGTGCAACGAATCGGGGTCGGAGAGGAAGTAGAAGTTAAGGTCCGGCGAATAGCAGAAGTACGCGGTGTTGATGTGGGCTCGGTTTCCCGGGGCGACGGTCGACATCGAACACAGGGCGCTGTCCCGCAGGATGCGGAAGACGCTCCTATGGATCCTCTTGCCGGGGAATCGTCTCTTGACGACCGCGATGGTCATCTCGATCCGAAGCGGCCCTTCCGTTTAAGTCGGTTCCGCCATCGGACCCGAGATGGGTCACGCATCCCGATGTCGCAACACGATTCCGGCGCGGGCACCGGTCGCCTTACCGTCCTCCACGGCAAGCCGTCCGTTCACCAGGACCCAGTCGATTCCCTCCGGGTAATTGTGCGGATAGTTCTCAAATGGATACGCGTGGGGCCACGGGTTCGTCGCGCGATCTCGAACGCGGGCCAAGTCGAAGACAACGAGGTCCGCGGCAAAGCCCGGACGGATCTGCCCTCGATCGGGGAGACCGAGGCGTGCCGCGGGCATTCCGGTCATCTTGTGGATTGCGTCTTCGAGGCTCAGCACCTTCTCTTTCACAACAAACCGCTCCAGGATCCCAGGGAACTCGCCGTACGTGCAGGGTTGGTACGGAGCGGTCGGCGAGGTTCGCTCCTCCGCGGGCGCGACCCAGCCGTCGGAGCAGATCATGACCAAGGGATGCCGCAAGGTCGACTTGATCTCTTCGAGGTCCATGTAGTCGAACAGGCCTACGGCCCGGTCCCGTTCTTCCCCGATCACATCGAAGTACGCAGTCCACGGATCGACGCCGCGGCGCTCCGCGAGTTCTGCAATCGTGAGCCCGTCTTTCGTCGGATCCTCCGGACACCGGAGGAGCCAGATCCGGTCAAACCGTTCGTGCACCAACAAGCCGACGTACCCGGCACCCGGACGTCGGTCCGCTTGGACCTCGTCCTTCAACGCCTTGCGCTTTGCCGGGTCGCGCAAGATTGCGAGGAGATCGTCGGTGGGAAGTTTCTGCGTCCATTGGGGCAGCGCGTGGCTTAACGGAGGGCCGAAATCCGTGTGCGCATCATTGTCCGCGAGGACATCGACACCACGCTGCCGTGCCGCTTCCCACAGACGTTGGATCTCCGAGGACTTTCCGATGCCTCCATACTTCGGGTTGTTGTGGCTGATTTGCACAGGACAACCGGCACGCTCGCCGATGTCGATGCATTCTCGGACCGCGTCGACGATCGTCTCTCGCTCTCCCCGGATGTGCGAGGCGTAGAAGCCGCGGTGACGAGCGACGACCTTGGCGAGCTCGACGATCTCATCGGTGGCCGCGAAACAACCTGGTGGATAGACGAGGCCCGTGCTCATGCCGAACGCGCCGGCTCGCATCGCCTCGTCGACGTGATCCTTCATGGAGCGCATCTCATCCGGTGTCGGCGGCCTCTCCTCGAAGCCCATCGTTGCGAGGCGCACGCTGCCGTGGCCCACGAGGCCCGCGATGTTGATGCCGACCCCCTGGCGGGCCATGAAATCGAGATATTCGGCGTAGGTCGACCAATTCCAATCTTTCGCCTGCGCATAGTACTCGAATCGGCGGACCGCGAGCTCCCGATATCGCTCGCTGATCGGCGCGGGCGAATCGCCGCAGTTCCCGATCACGTGCGTCGTGACGCCTTGGCGGACCGCACATTCCGCGGTGGGCTCGACGAGGATGCCGATGTCGCTGTGCGTGTGAATGTCGATGAAGCCGGGGGCGACATACGTCCCCGATGCGTCGATCGCCCGGTCGGACTTCGCACGCCCGAGGCGGCCCACTCGTGCGATCTTCCCTCCGCGGATTCCGATATCCGCGACGCGCCCCGGGGAACCCGTGCCGTCGAGGACGCGCCCTCCGCGGATGACGACGTCGAACGCCATCCCATGGAGAACGGCCGGGGTCCCTTTAACATCGTTCAGGGAGACCATCGAGGCGAACCGTCATCGTGTCGAAAGTCAACCTTTTTTAAGGTTAACAATCGGAGGGCGCGGACATTTTCGTCCCATGGCCTCGTCTTTCATTGCTGCATCTGAGAACGTTGCATCTGATGCGGGAAACCGTTTATAGTATGCGAGCGTTCGAGCGCCGACTTATCGATATCATGCAATCGTGGGAGGAAGAACTCCAAGCGTTTCGCCGGCGGACGAAGAAATCCGCGCAGGCGTGGGAGACCGCAAAGAAGCGGATCCCCTTCGGAGTCAACAGCAACTACCGTCTCGTCGATCCGTACCCGCTGTACGTTCGCAAGGCGAAAGGTTCGCGGATTTGGGATGCGGACGGAACGGAATACATCGACTTCTGCATGGCCTTCGGCGCGCTGGTCGCGGGTCACAGCCACCCGGTCCTCGCGAAAGCGATGCGCGAGCGGGTGTCGAACGGCACGATCTTTGGTTTCGAGTCGATCGACGCGGGTCCGCTGGCGGATCACGTCTGTCGGCGGTTCGGGTTGGACCGCCTCAAGTTCTCGATGACGGGTCTCGATGCGACGTTGTTCGCGGTTCGGCTCGCTCGAGCCGTCACGGGTCGCCGCAGGATCCTGAAGTTCGAAGGCTGCTACCACGGTTCCCACGACGCCCTCATGGTGTCGATCAAGCCGAAGAAAGAGGACTCCGGAGACCGAAGGCGGCCCAATCCCGTGCCATCGTCCAAGGGCCTCCTGCCGGAACTCGTGCAGACCGCGGTCGTCGCGCCGTTCAACGACCTCGCGGCGACGGAGGCCTTGGCCAACGAGCACGCCGATGACATTGCGGGGATCATCCTCGAACCGGTGCCGATGAACATGGGCTACGTCCCGCCGAAGCCCGGATTCCTGGGGGGCCTCCGGAAGGTCGCGACCGAGATCGGAGCGCTGCTGATCTTCGACGAGGTCAAGACGTGCGGCAAGTGGTACGCCGGCGCGGAGGAAGCGTTCGGCGTCACCCCGGATGTGAAAGTGCTCGGGAAGGCGATCGGCGGCGGATTCCCGCTCGCGGCCGTCGGCGGACCGAGGTCGATCATGGACCAAGTGGTCCCGGGTCAGATCGGCCATGCGGGCACGTTCAACGCGAATCCCCTCAGCATCTCCGCGGGGCTCGTGACGATGACGAAAATCCTGACGCGGTCGGGCATGCGTCACGCGCAGCAGATCGGCGACGATCTCGCGAAGGGATACCGCGACATCATCGGAGACCACGGCCTCGAGATGGTCGTCCAGGCCGGCGGGATCAGCGGGACCGTGCATTTCGCCCGCCGTCAGGTGACGGATTGGCGCTCGTTCCAGGATGTCGACGTGGGCCGCTGGTGGGGCTACTACACCGCAATGCTGAACCGCGGGATCGTCCCGATGGCCACGGGCCCGGACGAGCAGTGGACGTCCTCCGTTGCGCATACGAAAGCGGACGTGTCGCGGCACCTGGACGCCTTCGAGGACGTCGCGGAGAGCATGAAACGGGGCCGGGCCGAGATGTCGCTCGTCGAAGCGGTCTGAGGGAGCCGCAGGGAAGGCGGTGATCCAAACGCCGCGCCGGAAGTACGGGCGAATGATCAAACCGCTCCCGGTGATGAAGCCGGAAAAGTGTCGATTCTGCAAAGCCGGCAAGCCGTGCCCGATTCACAAGCAGGAGACTTCGGTTTCGCCCCGATGACGGCTCTGAATTGAATCCTCTTGGAGCCACCACGTGCCGCGCGATTATCGCCGTTCCATCAGGATGGACCAAGCCAGAGGCCTGAAGTCTTCGCGGTCCAGCGTGAACCGGAACTCGCGCACTTCGAGGATTTTGAACAGCGGCTCGAGCTCGGTCCGGAACTCATCCTCGGTCACGACTGGCGGTCCGTTGACCATCGGTTCTTTGGCGTTCCCCGCGAGGGTCAACCAACGCGTGCCACTGCGGGTGACACGTTCGAGCATCTTGAGGAAACCCTGGAGGTTGCCTGTGCGAATGCCGTGATAGACGCCTCGGTCGAACACCACATCATACGGTCCACCGAGATCCATCCGCGTCGCATCTCCGACGCGAAAGTCAATGTCCACTCCGGCCTTCCGTGCTTTCTCGCGCGCCCTTCGCACTGCAAGGTCGACGAAATCGACCGCGGTCACACAGTATCCGCGGCGAGCGAATGCGATGGCGTTCGTCCCCGTTCCACACCCGATCTCGAGGACGGTTTTCCCGGGCAACAGACCCGCCTCGAGGACACGATCCAGTTCCGCGCTCGGCACGCCGGAATCCCACGGCGTGTCGCCGGTCCGGTATGATTGTTCGAATTCACCGCCGCCCATCTGATTCCCAGTGGTTTCAAGACGAACATGGACGGATGCCTATTAAGCGCGAGGGCCGCCGAGGAAAGCTCGTCCTCGAGGGCCGAGAAGGGCGCTTGCTTATCCCGACCGCGAACGAGAAGGAACGGCACATAGCGGACAGATGCACGGTCAATGCTTCGCAGACTCGACCGGTTTGATTTTGCGCCTGTGGTCAGCGACGTAGCGCTGGATCACCTCGCTCTCCAACAGCAGCCGGTCAAAGGTATAGAGGACTGAGCAGACGGGGTCCTCGATTGCGCAAGCGACGATCATCGCATCACAAGGCGTCAGTTCGCGCTCCCGAAAGCGCAATTCCTTGGCCATCGCGAAGACTCGAGTGGCGTTGTCCCCGAGACCGTAGGTTACGAGATTGCCACTCCTGGTCTGCCGTTCCAGGATTCGGGCGATGTCCTGGAGGTCAAGTTTCTTTCGTTCAGTCAGGACTTCGTTGACGAGTTCCCCGAGGACGATGAATGAGGCGCAGGATTGAAGTTGCTTGCCGCTGTGGAGAAACGGCCGACAGGTCTTTACGCGGTCGTCGACGTCGTCTCCCAGAGCGCAGCGCAGGACGTCTGTGTCTAGGTGGCACCGAGAACGAGTCCGTGTTTCTCTAGTAATGACAACGCCTCTCTCCCGCGGCCAACAAGCCAGCCCTTGACCTTGCCGAGGTATGCGATTGCGTCATCTCCTGAAGCGTCACGGTTCCTGGTCAAGAACGCGTGCATCGTCGCAGCGGCCTCGAGCATGTCGTTTCCGGCCTTGGTGGCCTCTCGAAGGAACTCGATGGCGGCCGTGGGGACGGTGGGCATCAGGCCAACAGCAACCCCTGCGGGATCGAGGCTCCTGAGGTCGTAATATTGGTTAGCGAGCTTCGGTGAGTAGGGACCATGGAAGTAGTCGCCGAACGAGTATTCCTTCGCGGGACCGTACCCGAATGCCCGAAGAAAGTAGATTGCCTTCTGGATACGCAGTCGACTCTGAAAAGAGCGTCCGCTGAAATCCTGCGACGTGGCCCTCTTCAGCGCCGCTAGTATTGTGCCAAGCTCCGGTGTCGGCATTTTCTCGAGCGTCCTCGCGTGCGCGCATACGCGCGCACGCGCAATCAAGTCACCTCGGACCGATATAAAGATATTTACGAGGTTGCCGAATCCGAACCACAAGGATCAACTCGATGTCCTCTCCCGAGCAAACGACGCACACCACACGCTCGCCTATTGCAGGAGAGCCGCGATAGCATTCTCTCGCACGCGCCGCAGAACGAGCCCCATCACGCGGGGGCGGAAGTGCTTCGGGCTCAGTTGACGGCCGCATCACGGTAACGTCGCAAGGGGCTCGACCACGGCGGGCATGAGGCATAGGCTGCCTTTGTGCGGGCGCCGGTGTTGGCTCGGCCGAGAACGTGGACATCCCGGATGGCTCTTGTGGTCCACGAAGAGTATATCGGCCGGGCGCAAGATGGCGCCCGGAGATGACCAAGCCCGGCTCGGATACCGGTCTGGCAGCCAGGACCAAGGCATCGCGCGCGTATGCGGACCGGGCCCGACGATCCCTCCCCGGCGGCGTCACGGCCAGTGTGAAGTACTTCAATCCGTACCCGATCGCGATGAAGAAGGCAAAAGGATGCCGTCTCTGGGACCTCGACGGCAATGAGTACATCGACTACTGCCTGTCCTTCGGCCCGCTCATCCTGGGCCATGGCCACCCGCGTGTCATGAAAGCGATCCGGGACAGCCTCGAGTCCGCCGGCACGACGATGTTCGGCACTCCCCACGAACTCGAGGCGACCTATGCGGACCGGCTCCTCCGGATCTTCCGGCCGGACGGCAAAATGCGCTTCACGATGTCCGGCACTGAGGCGACGATTCACGCGGTCCGGTTGGCGAGGGCGTACCGGAAGCGCCCGATGATCGCAAAGTTTGAGGGCCACTTCCACGGCGGGGTCGATGAACTCCTCGTGAGTCACACGCCGTCTAACGAGGAGGTGAAGCGAGGCCTGGTACCGATCTCGGGATCTCGCGGGACGCCCGACTCGGTCCTGAAAAACACCGTCGTGTTGCCGTTCAACGATCTGGACGAGACTGAGGCGCGGATTCGGGAACACGCGGACCGTCTCGCATGCGTAATCGTGGAACCGGTCGAGCGGTCGTACATCGCGCCGGACCCGGACTTCCTGAAAGGGCTGAGGGAGATCACCGCGGATCACGACGTCCCGCTCATCTTCGACGAGGTGATGAGCGGCTTTCGGGTGGCGTTCGGCGGGGCCCAACACGCGTATCGCGTGACACCGGACCTCACCTGCCTCGGCAAGATCATTGGAGGAGGCCTGCCCTGCGGGGCGTTCCTCGGACGTTCGGACATCCTTGACCTCGCGGATCCGGCGAGCGGGGAGTTCTTCCACAGCAGTACGTTCGCCGGGTATCCGATGGCGATGGCCGCCGGGTTGGCGACTCTCGATGAGCTCGAGAAGCCCGGTGTCTTCGACGCCCTCCTCAAGACGACGCGCACCCTGACTTCCGGTTTCGAGAAACTTCTGGAGGACGACGATGTGCCTGCGGTGGTCCCCGCAGTGGGAACCGTCTTCTCGATCCTGTTTACGAATCGGTTGCCCCGCAACTACCGGGACGCGCTCGGAGCGAACGAAGCGCGCCGGAGCGTCCTCGACACCTCCCTGCTCACTCGAGGGATTTTCGTGAAACCCGGGAAGCCTTTCTATCTGTCCACGGCCCACGACGAAGCCGCGATCCGCCAGACGCTCGAAGCGTTCGAGGAGAGCCTGCCCGCTATCGCGTGATCACCGTCGCGGGCCGAGACCCATGATCGCGCGTGCCTCGTCCGGCGACGCGACCTCCCGTTGGAGATCCTCCGCGAGGTGCCGCGCGCGGGCGACCAACTCCTCGTTTCGGGCGAGGACGCCTTTCTTCAGATAGAGGTTATCCTCGAGGCCCACCCGGACGTGGCCGCCCAGGACGATCGCCATCGTCGTCATCGGGAGTTGCATCCGGGACATGCCCGCGACGACGTACGTCGCGGTCGGCGGGAGCTGGTTCCGCATGTGCAGGAGATTCTCCGGGGTCGCGGGCACACCGCCGTCCACGCCCATGACGAGCTGGAAGTGCGCCGGTTCCTTCACGAAGCCCGCTTCGATTAAGCGTTTCCCTTGCTGGACGAAGCCGACGTCGAAGGCCTCGAGTTCCGGCTTGATATGCTGGTCGAGCATCGCCTTCGCCAGGAATTGAACGGTCTCCGGCGTATTCACGTAGACGACGGCCGGTTTGCGGCCGGCGAAGTTTAGCGTGCCCGTCGTGAGCGAGCCCATCTCCGGGTTCGTCTTCAACGGCATCGCACGATCCTCGTCCGTCTGGCCGGCGATGCCGCTCGTCGACGTCATGACGACGAGCTTCGTCCGCTTGCGGATCTTGTCGACGCTCTCCCGGAAGATGTCGAATCGCGACGTGGGACGCTCGTTCTCGTCGCGGCAGTGGACATGGATGATCGCCGCGCCTTCCTGCTCGCACCGATACGCGGTCTCCGCGATCTCGTCGGGCGTCACGGGTACGTGGGGCGTGTCCTTCTTCCGTGGCACGGAGCCGGTCGGCGCGACCGTGATGATGAGCTTGTCCATGCCTTCCGCCCGCGCCCGCTACGCGTCGATTCGTAGTAAAGGGTTGTGGCGCCGACCCGTTGCCGCCATGGCCACCGGGGTGCTGGCCTAGGTGAAGAGGTGGCACGACACCTTCACGTCCGGGGCGATCCCCTTCAACTCCGGCTCCGTGAATTCGTGCAACGAAATCCGGATGCCACCGTCCACACGCTCGATGCTCTGAATCGCCTTCAGCCCGCGGAACTCCTCTGCCTTCCCTTCGATAATTCGACGGATCGCCGCCTCGGCGTCCGGAGGCGAGGCCGGCATCGTGAAGGCCAGCGGGGAATCCGCATGAAGGCCCGCGAACAGGCCCTCCTCCGGCGTGCCGGCCGCGAGGTCCTTCAGCTCGACCACGACCTCCTCGGCCGTCCAGCCGCATCGTTCGAAAGCCACGGGGCATCGCGGATGGAACCGGCATCCGGGCGGGATGTCCGAGGGGTCCGGTCGCTCGCCTTTCAGGATGATGCGCTTCCGCCGCCGGTCTGGGTCGGGGACCGGCACGACGGACACGAGCGCCTTCGTGTAAGGGTGCCGCGGATTCTTGATCAGCTCCCGCGTCGGCCCTTCTTCGACGATCTTCCCGAGGTACATGACCCCGATGCGGTCCGCGAGGACCCACGCGAGGGAGAGGTCGTGCGTGATGAACAGGTACGTGAGGCCTTTCTTCTCGCGCAGCTCCAGGAGCAACTCCAGGATCTCCGTGCGGATTGACACGTCGAGCATCGAGACGGGCTCGTCGGCCACCAGGAATTCGGGATCCAGGACGAGCGCACCCGCGATCGATACGCGCTGTCGCTGGCCTCCGGAGAGCTCGTGCGGATATCGGAACAGGAAATCCCGCGGCGGTCGCAAGCCGGCATCGGAGAGGGCCTCCTCGACCCGCGCTTCGGTCTCGGCGCGGTTCCGGCTGAGTCCGTTCACGATCAGCGGCTCCGCGACGATGTCGTACACGGAGTGTTTCGGATTCAGCGACTCGTACGGATCCTGGAAGATGATCTGGAGCTTCTGCCGCAAGCCCTGGATCTTGATCCCCTCGAGGCCTTCTTCCCGCAAGCGGTTCCAGATGAGGACCCGGCCGACGAGGACCGCGACGACGAACGCGAACAGAGTGCCGCCGAGCATCGCGACGGTCTGATCGCCCCAGACCTGGGATTGGTACAGCCCGGCCGCGTCGACGTACCCGGAGAACACGAGGCCCAGGTACGTGCTCAGATTGAACAGGAGGACCGCGAGGCCTCCGAGGACGGTCGTGGTCCGCGGCGTCGGCCGCGTCGGCGGGATGCTCCCGAAATAGGCGACGAGCAGGCCGACGACCAGCCCGTAGCCGATGTAACTCCAGCCGGTCGTGAAAGGGAGATGGAACACGGACGCGGAGACGAACGCAGGCAATGCCGTTGCAATCAGACCGGCGACCGCGACGACGATCCCGAGGAGGACGAAGTGCGGGACGGTCCAGGGCCGGTCTTCTTTCCAGGAGAGGGAGTGCTGCCGACGGATCGTCTCCAAGTCCGCGGAACCGCGGCCCGCCTTCGCGGCCTCGTAGTCGTCGAGGACGTTCTTCGGCACCCCCACGAAGACGTCGCCCCCGGTCGGCGGGACGAGCCTCAGGATTCCCTTGCCCGTCGTCGTCTTGCCGCAACCGCTTTCTCCCACGAGGCAGAAGATCTCTCCCCTGCCCACGTCGAGGTCGACCCCGTCGACCGCGCGCACGTATTCCGGGTTGGCCTTGCGCAACGCCGCGAGGAACCCCCGGCGCTTCTCGAACCAGACGCGGAAATCGCGCAGGACCAAGTACGGCTCGCGGGCCACGTCACGTCGCCTCCTTCGGCGGCGGCGTCGTGGTGTTCAAGTGGCACGCCGCGAAGTGGCCCTCGCCCACCGGGTCGAGTCCCGGCTCTTGATCGACGCACAGCTGCCAGGCGTACTTGCATCGCGGATGGAAGCGGCAGCCGACGGGCGGCTTGATCAAGGACGGCAAGAGGCCCGGGATGTACGCCGGCAGGGTCTGCGGGCCCTCGATATCCGGGAACGCCCCGATCAGGTCCTTCGTGTACGGGTGTTTCGCGTTCTTGTAGACGTCCCGCACGCTGCCGCGCTCCACGATCTTCCCGGCGTACATGATCGCCATCGAGTCGCACGTCTCCGCCATGACGCTGAGGTCGTGGGAGATCAGGATCATCGAGAGGTCGAGCTCGCGCTTGAGTCGCTCGAGGAGTTCGAGGATCT
>Ga0209235_1000269_pt1 | contig 25420 bp, 24 predicted proteins | sample GraSoi013_1_20cm_4_FD_185817 | JGI IMG/M metagenome (GOLD analysis project Ga0209235, IMG submission 185817) | Grasslands soil microbial communities from the Angelo Coastal Reserve, California, USA - Sample 09_25_2013_1_20cm (SPAdes) (version 2) | ecosystem: Environmental > Terrestrial > Soil >... | reverse complement strand
CGGGGGCGGGGGCGGGGGTGGCGAACCCGCGAGGAACACGGCGATCAGCGCGGCGAGGATCACGGTGACGGACATACGTCTCCACGGTCAGGGGGAGCCGACTCGGGACGCGCCTGCGGGAGTCGCGCCAAGATAACGTAGACGGAACTGCCCGCAAGCGGGGCGGTATGTGAGGCGCCATGACCGCCACGGCATTCCACGTAAGGCGGACGGTGCGCTCTTCGGAATCATCCGCGCCCTGAGAGGGCGCGCTCGGCTCGGGGGGTGCGCCCTTCAAGGGCGCACATACGCCGAGCCGGGGCTTCAGCCCACGGACGGCGTGGCGGGAGCGTGTAGGAATCGAACCTGCCAAGGCTCTAGCGAGCCCTAGAAAGTTTTGAAGGACGGTTCGAGGGGTGGGCCACCCACGGCTCACCCCGTTTCTTTGGTAGCCACCGCAACGACTTCCCTGCCCTGCTACGAATCGTGCAACGTTGTGATTTCGCCATGCACACGGATGATGAGGGCAGCATGTTGGGCAACAAACCGTCAATATTTCCCGCACTCTACGCCTTTCAGGAGATAGCACCCCATGACCGGGCCGACCTACAGCTTGGTGCTCACAGTGGGCCAAGCGGAGCAACTGAACCGCGTCATGAGCATCGGGCAGCTTGCAATCGCGGAGCACTACCGCACCGGCTGGCTGCCCGGCGGACACGGGGACGCCGCGCTGATGCAGCGATACGTCCAGGCCATGACGGGCGCCCCGTCCTTGGAGTTGCCGTTCAGCGCGCTGCGCGAGTGGCTCAGACAGCAGGAGAGAGCGAAACCGTGAGCGCAGCCAGGAACCCGCCTAGTCAGACCTCCCGCGACGTAACTCGCGGTGGCGGGAGCGTGTAGGAATCGAACCTACCAAGGCTCTAGCGAGCCCTAGACGGTTTTGAAGACCGCTCGGACCACCAGGCCCGATCCGCCCCCAGGTCGCTCCGACACCATATCGTAGCCATCGGACACGCCCTCCGCTACGCCGCGCTCAGGGTGTCCTCCGCTTGAGCGCGTCAGTAGAATATGTAGAAAGCCACCGCGCCTACGACGTGGAGACCAAGCATGGGCGGACCGCTGTGAGCCTGCTCGACTACCTGCGGCCCGTCGACGTCGTGGGGATTCCGAAAATCCGGATGGGATCGGTGTACGACGGCGGCTACGTCTGCCTCGAGCCCACCCCGGGCGCGCTGCTCCTGAGCTACGGCCTGGGCGGCAACGTCGACTTCGAGCGGGAGTTCGCCGCGCGGGTGCCCGGCGGACGCGTCGTGGGGTTCGATCCGGTACCGTGCGCGCTCGCGCTCCCCGAGAACGTCACGGTCGTGCAGGAGGCGCTCGGGGCCGTGCGCGCCTTCGGCCCAGGTGGCGTCGACACGCTCGCCGGCCACCTGGAGCGGTTCGGCGGCGCTAGCAGCAGCGACGTCGTGGTGAAGATAGACATCGAAGGGGGCGAATGGTCCGCGTTCGAGGCGACGCCCGACGCGGAGCTGCGGCGCTTCACGCAGTTGATCGTCGAGTGGCACGGGCTCTCCCACGTGGCGACGCACATGCGGGCGCGGACGCTGTGGGCGCGCCTGGCGACGCACTTCTCGCTGTATCACGTCCACGGCAACAACTACCGGGGCCTGGTGGAGATCGACGGGCTCCTCGTGCCCGAGACGCTGGAGTGCAGCTATGTGCGTCACGGCGTCGTCGCGACGACGTCCCCGAGCCGCGAGCCGTTCCCCGGCCCCCTGGATCGCCCGAACGATCGCAAGGCCGTCGATCACCCCCTGCCTTTCGTGAGGCAGGGGGCCGGGGGGGGAGCGCCTAAGGCGAGCTGAACGCCTGCATCATCCGATACCAGAACTCCAACGCGTCGTAGAAGCTCTGCACCCGGATGCGCTCGTCCCGGCCGTGCGCCCGTATGTCGTTGGGATCGTCGAACACGGCCGACACGCCGTAGGTGGGGATCCGCGCGTTCCGCAGAAACAGGCCGTCGGTCGCGCCGGCCTCCATCACCGGCACGACCGGGACACCCGGGAATTGCTCGGCGACGAGCCGCTCGATCGGGCCCATGATCGCCGGCGTGAGCGGGGACGGCGGGCTGGGGATCGGCGCGTAGGTCGTCCGCATCGCGATGCGGTCGTCGGCCACGACGCGGCGCAGCGTCGCCTCGACCTCGGCGGGCGCCTGGTCGGGGAGAATGCGGCAGTTCACGGTCGCCTGGGCCGATTGGGGCAGCGCGTTCTCGGCGTGGCCGGCAGCGAGCACGGTCGCGACGCACGTCGTGCGCAGCTTCGAGTTGTAGAACGGCACGGCGGCAAGCCGCGCCACGGCCGCGCTGTCCGGCGGATCCCGCAACACCCCTCGCATGTCGTCCGCGAGCGAGCCCGCCTCGAGCGCGGCCGCCCGCTCGAAGTAGGCGCGCGACACCTCGTTCAGCTTGACGGGGAACGAAAACGGCGCCAGGCGGTCGAGGGCACCGGCGATGCGGTAGATGGGATTGTCCGCCGGCCGCGGCAGGGAGCTGTGGCCGCCCTTGTCGGTGGCCTCGAGCACATAGGTCGCATACACCTTCTCGCTTGCCTGCACTTCGAAGGTCACGGGCTTGCCGTCCCGCAGGATCCCGCCTCCGGCGTCCGTGTTGAGCGCGAACTCGGCGTTGATCAGGTCGCGATGTGCGGTGACCAGCCACTGGATGCAGCTGCCCGCGGTCTCTTCGTCCCCCGTGAGCACGAGGATCAGGTCGCGCGTCGGCCGGTACCCCGCCCGCTTCAGCCGGATGAAATCGGCGACGAGGATCGCATCGCCCACCTTGTCGTCGGTCGTGCCGCGACCGTAGAAGTAGCCGTCCTTCTCCAGGAACGTGAACGGATCGACCGACCAGTCGGCGCGCCGCGCCGGCACGACGTCCAGATGGGCGAACACGAGGACCGGCCGGAGCGGCATGCGACGACCGGCCGGGCCTGGCGCTCGGTAGCGCGCGACGAGGTTGCCGTGCCGCGGGTCGGGACCGATCAACACCTGCACGTCCGCGGCCGGGAACCCGGCGGCGACGAGCCTTCGCGCCATGGCGCGCGCGGCGCGCGGCGTGTTGCCGAGCGAGTCGGTCGTGTTGATCTCGATCAGCTCGCGGAAGATGTCGCGGGCGAGCCGGCGGTCGGCGTCCGACAGGCCGGACTGGGTCGCCCCGACCCGGGGCAGCAGGGCGAGCGTCAGCGCCGCGCACGCCACGCGGGCGACGAAACGCATCACGAGGCGCATGGCTTCAATCTACCGAATCGGTCCCGAGGCGGAGCGCGCGCAGGATGGCGCGGATGCGGGGCCACTCATCGACCGGACGGACGTCGTCGTCGGAGTCGAGCGCCAGGCCGATGTCGTACGGGCAGGCGGTCGACGTGAACCCCTGTTGCTCGGCGCACCGTTGGAGGCGCCACAACGCGCGCCGGTGCAGGACCCAGATGGCGCTCGTGCCGGCCGCGGGAGTCCGCGCCCCCCGGGGTGCGAAGAACGTGACCCAGAGCGTGCCGCGTGGCTGCCCCAGCAGCGTCGAGTCCACGCGGATGGTGGCGGTGTAGGCGAGCGGCGCGACGGTCTTGTTGCCGAACAGCCCCAGGAACAGGCCGCCGAGCCGCTCGTACTCGACGGCTTCCTCCACGTCATCGAGCCGCCCCGCCACCACACGGTCGGCCTCGATCAGGTTCTCGCCCAGCAGTCGGTCGGGCTGCGGCACGAGCGGGAGCCGATCGCGGGCCGCCTGCCGCGCGGCGGGGCCGCACGCCGAGCCGACGAGGCTCAATACGACGAGCCCGCGCCGGAGAGCCCGCGCCCTACCCGACCCTCGCGATCGCGTCGATCTCAACCCGTACCGCCTTGGGAAGCGCGGCCGCCTGCACGGTGGAGCGCGCGGGCTTGTGCGTCGCGAAGTGCTTGGCGTACACCTCGTTCATGGCGGGAAAGTCGGCCATGTCGACGAGGTACACCGTCGTCTTCACGACGAGGTCCAGGCTCGAGCCTGCGCCCTGCAACACCGCCGCCAGATTCCGGAGCGTCTGCTCAGTCTGCTCGGCGGTGTTCTTGCCGACGATGTCGCCGGTCCTGGGATCGAGCGGGATCTGGCCCGCCGTGTACACCATCCCGTCCACCACGACGGCCTGGCTGTAGGGGCCGATCGCCTTGGGCGCGCCCTCGGCCGTGACGATGCCCAGTCCTCTCGCCTTCATCAGAACAGTCCCTCGATGGTACCGTCGGGATGCACGCGGATCTTCTCGGCCGCGGGGGTCTTCGAGAGCCCCGGCATGGTCATGATGTCGCCCGCGAGCGGCACGACGAACCCCGCCCCGGCGGACGGCAGGATGTCGCGCACCTGGAGCGTGAAACCGCTGGGCGCGCCGAGCTTCGCCGGATCATCGCTGAAGGAATACTGCGTCTTCGCCATGCACACAGGAGTCTCGCCCAGCCCCATCGTGGGGAGCTGCTCGAGCGCGCGCTCGGCCGCGGGCGCGAACGCGACGCCCGCCGCGCCGTAGATCTCTCGTGCGATCGTCTCGATCTTCTCGCGGATGGGCCGCTTCTCGTCATACAGCGGCTTGAACTTCGCGGTGCGGCCGTCCAGCAGCTTGAGCACCGCCTGCGCCACCGCGACGCCCCCTTCCCCCCCCTTCTCCCACACCTCGCACAGCTCGACGCCCACGCCCTCGGCGGCGCACTCCTCGCGGACGGCCTCGAGCTCGGCATCGCCGTCGTTCACGAACCGGTTGAGCGCCACCACGACGGGCACGCCGAACTTCTGCACGTTCCTGATGTGGCGCCGCGCGTTCGCGGCGCCGCGCTTCACCGCGTCGACGTCCGGCTTGCCGAGGTTCTCCTTCTTCACGCCACCGTGCATTTTCAGCGCCCGCACGCTGGCGACGACGACCGCCGCCTCGGGGTTCAGGCCGGCGGCGCGGCACTTGATGTCGAAGAACTTCTCGGCGCCCAGGTCCGCCCCAAAGCCGGCTTCCGAAAGCACCACGTCGCACAGCGCGAGCGCCAGCTTGGTCGCGACCACCGAGTTGCAGCCGTGGGCGATGTTGCCGAACGGTCCGCAGTGGATGAACGCGGGCCCGCCTTCGAGCGTCTGCACCAGGTTCGGGTTGATCGCATCCTTCAGGAGCAGGGTCATCGCGCCGTGCGCCTTCAGGTCGCTCCCCCGCACGGGCCGCTTGTCCTGCGTCAGCCCCACGATGATGCGCGCCAGCCGCTGCTCCAGGTCGTCGAGCCCGGTGGCGAGCGCCATGATCGCCATGATCTCCGAGCCGGGGATGATGACGAAGCGCTCCTCGCGCGCCGGGCCGGCGTTCAGGCCGCCCAGCCCCACGATGACGCTGCGCAGCGCGCGATCGTTCATGTCGATCGTGCGGGGCCAGGTGATGCGTCGGGTATCGAGCCCGAGCGCGTTGCCGTGGTGAAGGTGCGCGTCCAGCATCGCGGACAGCAGGTTGTGCGCGCTCGCGATGGCGTGGAAGTCGCCGGTGAAGTGGAGGTTGATGTCCTCCATCGGAATCACCTGCGAGTAGCCGCCGCCGCAGGCTCCTCCCTTCACGCCGAACACGGGCCCGAGCGACGGCTCGCGCATGCACAGCGCCGCGTTCTTCCCGAGCCGCCTGAGGGCCTGGGTCACGCCGACCGTCACCGTGGACTTCCCCTCGCCCGCCGGGGTGGGGTTGATACCCGTAACGAGTACGAGCCGGCCCCGCGGCTGGCGGCGGTCGAGCGCCGCGAGCCGCACCTTCGCCTTGTACTTCCCGTACAGCTCCATCTCCTCGTCGTCGAGCCCCAGCTCGGCGGCGATGTCGGCGACCGGGCGGAGCTTCGCCGCCTGGGCGATGGCGATGTCGGTGGGAACGGGGGCTCGGGCGGGAGCCGTGGTCGTCATGGTCACGGAGCGTCTCCAGGCGAAACCGTGGCGTCGAGCCGCGGCCCGAAGACGCGCCGCGCATTCTCGGTCGTGCGGTCGCCGAGGGCGTCGGGCGACTCGCCGCGGAGGCGGGCGAGCGCCGCGGCGACGTCACGCACGAACGCGGGCTCGTTGCGCTTGCCCCGGTGCGGCACGGGGGCGAGGTACGGCGCGTCCGTCTCGACTAACAGGCGGTTAGGCGGATAGGCGGTTAGCGGCACCGCCGGGTCCCAGTTCTTGAACGTGATCATACCGGAGAACGAAAAGTAGGCGCCAATCGCCATTCCCGCCTCGAACACCTTCGGTCCCGAGCTGAACGAATGCAGCACGACCGGGGCTCGCGCGCCGGCCAGCGCCGCGGCGACGTCCTCGTCCGCGTCGCGCGCGTGCACCACGACCGGCTTGCCCAGCTCCGCCGCGAGCGCCAGCTGCGCCGCGAACGCCCGCCGCTGCGCGTCGCGCGGCGAATGGTCGTAATGGTAATCGAGCCCCGTCTCCCCCACAGCCACCACTTCGGGTAGGGCCAGCAGGTCCCTCAGGCGGGCCGCTACGTCCGGGGACCACGCCCGCGCCTCGTGGGGGTGGACGCCCGCGGTGGCCGAGAGGCCGGACCGGGTCCGGGCGAGCGCGGCGACGCGCGCGCTGTCCGCGACGTCCGTGCCGATGACGACGACGTGCGCCACCCGGGCCTCGCACGCCCGCTCCAGCACGCCGCCGCGATCCGGGTCGAACGCCTCATCGCCCAGATGGCAGTGGGCGTCGACCAGGTACGGCCGCCGCGGCAGGGGCACGGCAGTGCCGTGCCCCTACCGCGTGGGCTGCGGCCGGGAGGGGGCGGGGGGGCCGGGGGGGACAGGCGCAGCCCGCGGCTCCGGCGCGACCGCGCCCGCGGGTCGGAACGTCCGCGCACCGCGCGCGTCCTCGCCGGGCCAGCGCTTCTCGATGTACATCAGGATCGGCGCCGCGATGTAGATCGACGAGAACGTCCCGGTGAAGATCGCGAACGTCATCACCAGGGCGAACGGGCGCAGCACTTCCCCCGCCAGCAGCACCAGCGCGAGCGTCGTCGCCATCGTGGTGCCGTGGGTCAGCACGGAGCGGGGCAGCGTCTCGTTGATCGACAGGTTCAGGATCTCGTACAGGTTCTGGCGCCGGAACTTGCGCAGGTTCTCGCGCACCCGATCGAAGATGATGATCGTGTCGTTGAGCGAGTAGCCGATCATGGTCAGCACCGCGCCCACGACGACGAGGCTGACCTCGAGGTTCAGGTAGCGGATGAACGCGATGGTGGTGAGGATGTCGTGCAGCGTCGCCAGCACGGCCGCGAGGCCGAAGCGCCACTCGAACCGGTACCACAGATAGACCAGCGTGACGATGAACGAGAAGAAGATGGCGAGGAACGCCTTGCCCTGGAGCTCGCGCCCCACCTTCGGGCCGACGGCTTCGGTGCGCACGATCCGGTACTGCGCGGCGCCGAGGCCGTGCGCCAGCGCCGAATCCACGGCGGCCGCCGTCGCCTGCGTGGTGCCCTCCGCGGTCACGCCTCCCGCCCCGATCCGCGCGCGCACCACGTACTCGTTCGCGCCGCCGAACTGCTGAATCTCGGCGTCGCGGATCCCCGCCGCGTCGAGCGCAGTACGGATCTTCCCCGTCCCGACGGGCGTGGTGGTCTGCACCTGGATGAGCGTGCCGCCGGTGAACTCGATCGAGTAGTTCAGCCCGTGCACCAGGAACAGGGCAAACCCGGGGACGATGAGGGCCGCGGTGAGGCCGTAGGCCCAGCGGCGCCATTTGATGAAGTCGTAGTTGGCGTTGGCGAAGAGGCGGATCATGTCAGACGCTCAGGGTGACCATGTCCGGCCGACGCGCGAGCCAGATCATGTAGAAGGTCCGGACCACGTACACGGCCGTCACCATCGAGGCCGTGATGCCGATGATCAGGGTGATGGCGAAGCCCTGCACCGGGCCGGTCCCGACCAGATAGAGGATGAAGGCCGTGAGCACGGTGCTCACGTTCGAGTCGATGATCGCGCTCATCGCGTGCTTGAACCCCTCGTCGACCGCCGTGCGCACGAGCTTGCCGTGCTGCAGCTCCTCCCGAATACGCTCGAAGATCAGCACGTTCGCGTCCACGGCGATGCCCACCGAGAGCACGAGCCCGGCGAGCCCCGGCAGCGTCAGCGTGAACCCGAACCACGCGAGCCCGGCGAGCGTGAACAGCACGTACAGGCCCAGGGCCGACACGGCGAGCACCCCCGACAGCCGGTAGTACCCGACCATGATCACGATCACCAGCGCGACGCCCACGACGCCGGCGCGGATGCCGTCGTTGATCGAGTCCTTGCCGAGCGAGGGACCGATAGTGCGCTCCTCGACGATGGTGAGCGGCGCGGGCAGCGCGCCGGCGCGCAACACCAGCGCCAGGTCCTGCGCGTCCTGGAGCGGCTTCGCACCCAGCTCGATCTGGCCGTGCTGCCCGATCTGACTCTTGATGACGGGCGGCTGGCCCTGCACGCGGCCGTCGAGGATGATGGCCATGTAGTCCTGCACGTGCCGGCCGGTCTCGCGCTCGAAGATGCGTCCCCCGCGCCGCGACAGCGTGAAGTTCACGACCGACTGGTTGGTCATGGGGTCCCGCTGCGCCTGCGCCTTTTCCAGCTCCTCCCCCGTGATGATCGGACGATCCTCGACCGCGTACAGCGCGCGGTACGTGCGCGCCGCGCGCGACGCCACCTCGGTGCCCCACTTGAGCTCGATCCCGCGCGGGATGAGCCGCTGCACCTCGGGCCGCGCCAGCAGGCTCTCCGCTACCGGCACCTGCTCCTCGGGCACGAGGAACTCCCCGGGGAGCTGGCCCTGGTACAGCAGCGACGCAAGCGGACCGGGCGCGTTGAGCTCGGTCGTATCCTTCGCGGCCGCTTTGCTCTTCTCGTTCTTGTTCTTGGCCTTCCCCTTGCCGGTGTCGGCGCCGAACAGCTGCGTCACGTTGGCAGCGGCGCCCGCCTGGCCGGGCGTCTTCACCCCCGCCCGGCGCAGCGTCTTGTCGATCTCGGGGAGGGCGTCCCGGAACAGGTTTTTCATATCGGTGATGCGAAACTCGAGGAACGCCGTCCGCTGGATGATGCCCTTGGCGCGCGCCGGGTCCTTCTCGCCCGCGAGCTCCACGATCAACCGATCGTTGCCGACGACCTGCACCACGGGCTCGGTCGTGCCGAACTCGTCGATCCGCGTGCGCACCACGCGCTCGGCGCGGTGGATCGCCTCCGCGGGATCGGGAACCGGGCCCTTCGACTGGTCCACCTCCAAGGCCAGGTGGATACCGCCTTGCAGGTCGAGGCCCAGGTTGAGCGGGACGCGGCGGATCGTCGTGTCCTTCATCCGGCCGGTCGTCGCGTCGCGCACCCGCTGGGTCGTGTCGGCCGGGATCAGCGCCCAGACGCTCAGGAGCACCAGCCCGCCGATGATGAACAGTCGTGAGCGTAGCTTGGCCATCCCCGCTACCTATCCTTTGAGAGCTGAACGCGCCGCCTGGGCGTCCCGCTCGATCTGGTCCACCAGCGCCTGGCGCGACGGGAACGTCTGCACGTCCCGCAACCGGCGCACCCACTCCACCGTCACCGTCTCGCCGTACAGGTCGCCGGCGAAGTCGAAGAGATGCACCTCGAGACCGCGCGCGTGCACCCCGAACGTCGGCCGCGACCCCTGATTCATCATGCCCCCGTGCGTCGCTCCGCGCCACTCGACCCGCACGGCATATACACCGTCGGGCGGGAGCAGCTTGCGGGGGTCGGGCGACGCCAGGTTGATCGTCGGGATCCCGATGGTGCGGCCGCGACCGGCGCCGCGTTCCACCACGCCCCGCAGGCTATAGGGCCGGCCGAGCCAGCGCTCCGCGCTCGCCAGGTCGCCGTGGGCCACCGCCGTCCGGATCAGCGACGACGAGATCGGCTGGCCGTCGTCCGTCACCGCCGCCACGACGTCCACGACGAACCGGTCTTCCTGGGCGAGGCGCCGCACCAGCTCGACGTCGCCCGAGCGGCCGCGCCCGAACCCGTGATCGTACCCCAGCACCAGCTGCTGCATCGCGAACTGCGCCCGCAGCACGTCCCGCACGAACTCCTCGGGGCCGAGTCGCGCCAGCTCGGGCGTGAACGGCACGATCTCGATGCGCGCGACCCCCAGCGCGCGGACCAACGCGCGCTTCTCGCCCGGGAGCGTCAGCAGCCGCGGCGCCGCGCTCGGGTTCAGCACCTCGAGCGGGTGCGGGTCGAACGTGACCAGCAGGCTCTCGAGGCCCCCCCTCCCCTCCCCCCTCCCCCCCTCCCCGACCCGCGCGCGCCGCACGATCTCCGCGAGCACGGCCTGGTGCCCGCGGTGAATCCCGTCGAACGTCCCAACGGTCGCAACCGTGCCCGCCCCGCTCCCCGTCATGCGTCGGCCACCACGACGCGCGGCTTCAACGCGTCCGCGACGCGCTCGGCCACCGCCACGAGCTCGCCGTTGGAGAACAGGGCCACTCTTCCCCCTCCCCCCTTCTCCGCCATCACCGGTCGCCCATGGATCACGGCGGCGCGCCCGGCTTCGTCCAGCTCCTGCCGCGGCAGATCCGCCACGAGCACCGCCGGGTCGCGCAGCGCCGCGGGCGTCACCGCCTCAGGCGCCACGGCGTCCGCGAGCGGAAACGGGCCGACCCGGGTGCGCGTGAGGGCGGCGAGGTGCGCGCCGCACCCCAGCGCCTCCCCGACGTCGCGCGCCAGGCTCCGCAGGTAGGTGCCGGCGCTCACGGTGGCGCGGAAGCGGACATCCGGCAGCGCGAGTCCCGTCAGCTCGAGCTCCGACACCTGGACCGGCCGCGGCGCCGGCGCCACGGCCTCGCCGCGGCGCGCCCGGCGGTAGGCACGCTCTCCCGCGATCTTCACCGCGGAGTAGGCGGGCGGGCGCTGCGCGTAGGCGCCGCGGAACCGCGCCAGCGCCTCCGCGATGCGCCCGCCATCGAGCCCCCGCCAGGCGTCGGACGTGGCGAGCGGCTCGCCGGTCGCATCGTCCGTGGTCGTCACCACGCCCAGCCGGATCACCCCCTCGTACGACTTGGTCCACGCGGCGGCATAGCTCGCCAGCCGCGTCGCGCGCCCCGCCAGGATCACGAGCAGCCCCACCGCGAACGGGTCCAGCGTACCGAGGTGCCCGACCCGGTCCGTCCCCAGCGCGCGGCGCACCTGCTCCACCACGTCGTGCGAGGTGGGTCCCGCCGGCTTCGCGACGAGCGCCACGCCGGAGATCAGCCCGCGTCCTCCTTGAGGTCCCGCAGCATGCGGTCGATCCGCTGCGCGTGCTCGAGGCCGCGGTCGAGCTCGAAGCGCAGCTCGGGGGTCACCCGGAGCGAGAGCTCCCGGGCCAGCTGACTCCGCAGGAAGCGAGCGGCGCTCTCCAGCCCGGCGAGCGACTTGGCTTTCTCGTCCTCGCTGCCCATGACGCTCACCCGCACCCGCGCGTGCGCGAGGTCAGCCGAGACCTGGACGCCCGTCACGGTGACGAACCCGACGCGCGGGTCGCGCACGTTGCCCGTGAGGAAGGCGGCGACGGTCTGGCGGATGGCCTCGGCCACGCGCGCGGGGCGGTGGCTGCGTCGTTGCTTCATGTCAGAAGAAGCTGGTCGCCGTGTCCACGATGCGGGCGCCGTCGGCGGCCTCCACCAGGCGGTCGGCCTCCCGCAGCACCCGCTCGGCGTGCCCGCGGTCGGTCGACACCACGCACACCGTGAGCTCGGCGCGCTGCCACAGGTCGTGGTGGGCCGTCTCCGCCGCCGAGACGTTGAAGCGGTTGTGCAGCCGGTCCTTGAGGCTCTTCAGCACGTGGCGCTTGTCCTTGAGCGACTGGCACGCCGCGAGGTGCAGCTCCCAGGTCATGACGGCGACCACCACGGCTCAACCGCCCTTGGCCGCGCTCCCGACGTCGAGCGAGCGCGCCACCTCTTCGATGCGGTAGGCCTCGATCAGGTCGCCGACCTTCACGTCGTTGAAGTTCTCAATGCCGATGCCGCACTCGAAGCCCTCGCGAACCTCGCGCACGTCGTCCTTGAAGCGCTTGAGCGACCCGATCCCCCCTTCGTACACCTCGACGCCGTCGCGGATCACCCGCACCCGCGCCGTTCGGGGGATCACCCCCGACCGGACGAAACAGCCGGCGATGGTGCCGACCTTGGCGATCTTGAACGTCTGCCGCACCTCCGCCTCGCCCAGCACCACCTCTTTCTTCTCCGGGGCGAGCAGGCCCTCCATCGCCCCGCGCACCTCTTCCACCGCCTCGTAGATGATGCGGTAGGTGCGGATCTCGACCTTCTCGCGCTCCGCGGAAGCCCGGGCGTTGGAGTCGGGCCGCACGTGGAACCCGATGATGATGGCGTTCGACGCCTTGGCGAGCAGCACGTCCGAGTCGGTGATCGCGCCCACGCCGCGGTGCACGACCTCGACCTTGACTTCGGGCGTCGAGAGCTGCGCCAGCGCGTCGGCGAGCGCCTCGGCGGGACCGCCCTGATCCGCCTTGATGATGATCCGCAGCGTGGCGGCGCCGCCTTCGGCCCGCTCGGCCATGAAGTCCTCGAGCGTCTTCACCCGGCCGGAGCGGCGATGCTGCGCCTCGCGCTCCAGGCGTTGACGCTTCTGCGCGATCACGCGCGCCGCCCCCGCGTCCGCCATCACGCTGAAGGTGTCGCCCGCCTCGGGCACGCCTTCGAAGCCGAGGATCTGGACCGGGGTCGAGGGACCGGCCTCGGTCACGGTCTCGCCGCGCTCGTTGTACATGGCGCGCACCCGTCCGGAGAACTGGCCGCAGATGAAGTCGTCCCCGACGCGCAGGGTGCCGTTCTGGACCAGGATCGTCGCGACCGGGCCCTTGCCGGGGTCCAGGGTCGCCTCGAGCACCGTGCCGTGCGCGCGCCGGTCGGGGTTCGCCTTGAGGTCCAGCAGCTCGGCCTGCAGCAGGATCTGATCGAGGAGCGCGTCGATGTTCTGCCCGGTCTTCGCCGAGATCGGCGTCGCGAGCGTCGTGCCGCCGAACTCCTCGAGCACGACCGCGTGAGACAGCAGATCCTGCTTCACTTTCTGCACATTGGCGGCGGGCAGATCGATCTTATTGATGGCGACGACGAGCGGCACGCCGGCGTTCTTGGCGTGCGAGATCGCCTCGATGGTCTGCGGCATGATGGCGTCGTCGGCGGCGACGACCAGCACGACGATGTCCGTCACCTGGGCGCCGCGGGCGCGCATCGCCGTAAACGCCTCGTGCCCCGGCGTGTCGAGGAAGGTGATCGACCGGCCGTCCTTGAGCGTCACCTGGTAGGCCCCGATGTGCTGCGTGATGCCGCCTGCCTCACCCGCCACGACGTTGGTCTTGCGGATGTAATCGAGCAACGACGTCTTGCCGTGGTCGACGTGACCCATCACCGTCACGACCGGCGGCCGCGGCTGGAGCGCCGCCTGCGCATCGTCGGGCGCCTGTTCGCCTTCGCCGACGACGTACTCCTCCTCCCGCACCGCCTGGAACCCGAAGGCGGATGCGATCAGCTCGATCATGTCGAAGTCGAGCCGCTGGTTGATCGTCACCATCTGCCCCAGCTCCTTGAAGGCGAAGGAGACGATCTCCTTGGCGGGAACCTTGAGAATGTTCGCGAGCTCGGAGACCGTGATGAACTCGGTCACGCGAACGAGCGTCTTCTCGCGCTCCTTCTCGTCACGCCGCTTCTGCTCCTCCAGGTCGCGGAAGCTCGGGCCCTCCTCCCGCCGGTGCACGCCCTTGCGGCCGACCGGGCCCTTGATGGACGCGAGGGTGCGGGAGATGTTCTGCGCGACGGCCTCCTGGTCCACGAGCGACTTCTTGCCCTTCTTGCGTTTCTTCCCCTTCTCGCGGCGGCGCTCCTCGAGCGGGATGGCGCCCGGGGCGGCGGAGGCGACCGGCCGGGGAGGGGGCGGCGGCACCGGACCGCCGGGCGTGGCGCTCGCCACCGGCTTGGGCCGCACGGGTGTCGGGATCACGGACCTCGGGGGGGCGGGCGCCGCGGGGGCGACGGACGAAGCCGTTGCAGAGGCGGCGAACGGCGTGGCCGCCTGTGCCTCCCCCGCGGCCTCCAGGGCGACGGGGAGGTCCTTGAACAGCGCGGCCGCGCGCTCTTCGAGCGACGGCTTCTCCTCCTCGATGACTTTCGCCGCTTCGAGCGCTTCCCGCGCCTTGAGCTCGCGCTCCGCTTCCACCGCGGCCTCGGCCTGCGCCTCGGCCTCGGCGGCGGCCACCTCGGCCGCGGTACGGCGGCGGCGCTTGGGACGCGCTTCCGGCAGGACGGCGACCGGCTCGGCCGCCTTGACGGCGCGGCGCCGCTTCGGCGCCGCTGGCGCCTCCTTCAGCTTGCGCTTCTCGCGCTCCCAGCGGGCGCGCATCAGCGCCACCTGCTCGGGCTTGAGCGGCGACAGGTGGCTGCGCACGAAGATGTCCAGCTCCTTGAGCATGCCCATGAGCTGCTCCGAGGAGATCCCGAATTCCGCCGCCAGGTCGTGAATCCGCGTCGTCGTCACCTCATTCCTCCACAGCCACCAACCCACGGGCCAGCCCCGCGTCTCTCACCCCGACCGCCTGGAGCGGCGGCCGGCCGAGGCCGGCGCCCAACTCCAGGGCGACCGGCCCCTGCACGATCGGCACCCCGCGCGCGCGCGCGAGGCGCTCCACCTTGTCCCGCGTGCGCGGACTCGCGTCCGCCGCGAGCACCACGCACGACAGCCCGTCCCGCTGCAGCTTCGCCCGCACCCCCGTCACGCCCAGCACCACACCGCCGGCACGGACCCCGAGCCCGAGCAGGCGCACGATCCGGTCGCTCACGCCGCTGGCGGGGGCGAGGGGTCCGGGGGGGGCGGGGGGGGCGGGGGGGCCGGGGGGGCCGGCGCTGGGGGCGCTGCCGCGCTGGGCCCCGCCGCGCCGCCCTGCCCCGCCCCCCCGTCCTCACCCTCGTCCTCGCCGCCTTCTTCGGTCATCTCGTTCAGGAACGCCATGAGCTTGTCGGCGAGCTCGGGAGTCATCCCCGCGATCTTGTCCACGTCCTCGCGCTCGAGATCGAGGATGTCCTGCAGCGTCTTGTGGCCGGCCCGCGCGAGCACGTCCACCAGCTCCGCCGGCAGCCCCTTGAGCTCGCGCAGCGCGACCTTGGTGGCGGCGTCTTCTTCGGCCGGCAAGGGCGCGAACAGCGGGCCTTCCCCGCCGCGCTCCAGCCACTCGCGGCTCGAGTACAGGTCGATCTTCCAGCCGGTGAGCTCGGAGGCAAGGCGCACGTTCTGTCCGTTGCGGCCGATGGCGAGCGACAGCTGGTCCTCGTCCACGATCGCCTGAATGGTCTTGGTCTCCGGATCGGAGAACACCCGCGCCACCCGCGCCGGCGCGAGCGACAGCTTGGCGAACCGCTCGGGGTCGGGAGACCACGGCACGATGTCGATGCGCTCGCCGTTGAGCTCGTTCACGACCGCCTGCACGCGCGAGCCCTTGAGCCCCACGCACGCGCCCACCGGGTCGATCGAGTCGTCCCGCGAGGAGACGGCGATCTTGGTGCGGCTCCCCGCCTCGCGGGCCGTGGCGCGGATCTCCACGATGCTCTGCTGGATCTCCGGCACTTCGAGCTTGAACAGCGCCTTCACGAACAAGGGGTCCGCGCGCGACAGGATGAGGCGCGGGCCCTTGGGCGTCTCCTCGATGCGCTTGAGCACGGCGCGGATGGTGTCGCCCTGATGGAAGTGCTCGCGGTGGTTCTGCTCGCGGTAAGGGATAATGGCTTCGGCCTCCCGGAACTTGGCGAGCATCACGACGATCTTACCGCGCTCGATCTGCTGCACCTCGCCCGAGAGCAGCTCGCCCACCTTGTCCGTGAACTCCTCGCGAATGCGCGCCCGCTCACCTTCCCGCACACGCTGGATGATGCGCTGCTTCGCGGCCTGCACGGCCGTGCGGCCGAACGCCTCGAACGGCACTTCCTCTTCCAGCACGTCCCCCACCTGGAAGTCCGGGTCCTCGAAGCGCGCCTCCTCGAGCGCGACCTGGGCGCCCGGATCCTCCACGGTCTCGACCACCGTCCGCAGGACCACAATCCGGATCGTACCCTTCAACTCGTCGATCCCGATCTCCGCCCGCACGTTGGGCCCGTAGCGCTTCACCAGCGCCGCGTGGAGACCGTCCTTCAGGAGATCGAGCAGCTCCGCGCGCTCGAGCTGCTTCGTGCTCGTGAGCTCGCGGATCGCGGAAACCACTTCACTCGTGCTTGTCATCATTCGGTCCTTTTCACCAATCCACCGCCAGGCGCGCATCGCGGATGCCGGCGAGCGGCACCGGTCGCGGCGCGGCGCCCTGGGGCTCGAGAATCACCGTCGCCTCGTCGGGCACCGCCACGATCCGGGCGCGCACCCGGCCCAATCCCGCCACCGTCGCCTGGACCTCCCGGCCGACGAACCGCACCCAGTGCTGGTGCCAGCGGAGCGGCCGCTCGAGTCCCGGGCTCGACACCTCGAGGATGTAGCGGCGGCCCAGCGGGCCGTCGGCGTCGAGCCACGCCTCAAGCGCCCGGCTCGCCGTGGCGCAGTCCTCCACCGTCACACGCCGCGGTGGCTCGCCGGGCGGCCATTCGATGCGCACTTGAACGAGCGGCCGGTGCTGCGTGCCGCCGATGCGGAGGTCGGCCAGTTCGAGCCCCAGCGGCGCCAGGCGGACCCGAAACGACTCGACGAGACTGTCGGAGAGCATAAAAAAAAGCGCGGGCCGAACTTCGCCCGCTTCACCGGCCCGGAATTTAGCCGCCGGGCGGCGCGTGTCAAGCGCGTGGTAGCCCGAGGTAGGCCACCATCCGCCCGTCGCGCCCGCCCGAGGCGCGGTGCGAGAAGAATTGCTCGCGGTGGTGTGCGCTGCACCACGGCGAGGTCGAGATCTCGGTCAGCCCGAGCGCGCGCGCCTGCTGCATCAGGACGGCGCGCAGGTCCACGTGACCGGGCGCGGTTTCGGGGCGCCCGCTGAACTGCGTCAGCACTTCAGAACCTACTTCATAACACTCGCCACAAATACCAACCCCGCAATGCATTACGATTTCCGAAGCGCGCACGAACGCCTCCCGCCGCACCAGCTCCACGCCGCGCTCCAGGATGCGCCCGGCCGCGCCGCGCCACCCCGCGTGCAGCAGGGCGACGGCCTGCTTGTGCGGCACGGTGAGATAGACGGGCACGCAGTCCGCGACGGTGATGGTGAGCAGCATCCCCCGGGTCCCGGTCGCGTGGCCGTCGATGCCGTCGAGGATCAGCCAGCCCTCCGCCGTGTGACGATGCCACTGTACCAGCGTGCCGTGCACCTGGTGCGCGAGGACGAGGGCTGGGAAGGCAGAGCGGAACGCGGCGCGGAAGGCGCGCCACCGCGACATCACCTGCCCCACGTTTTCCTCGCTCCACAGGCCCAGCGAGAAGCCGCGGCCGCGGGTCGTGATCCCCGCCACGACGCCGTAGCGCTCGGCCCATTCGTGGAGCTCCATGCGTGGCACCGCCGAATCGCCGACGGGCTGCTCGCGAAGACTAGGCGGATAGACGGTTAGCCGGTTAGTCGTGTCGTGCATGTCTAACCGCCTAACCGTCTAACCGACTAACCGTCTCATCGACCATCGTCCCGCCGCTCGATCTGGGCTCCCAACGCCCGCAGCCGCTCGTCGATGCGCTCGTAGCCGCGCTCGATCTGTCCGATGTTGTGGATCACCGAGCTCCCCTCGGCGCCGAGGGCCGCGACGAGCATCGCCATGCCGGCGCGAATGTCGGGGCTCTCGACCACGCCGCCGCGCAGCGGCGACGGCCCCGCGATCACCGCACGGTGGGGGTCGCACAGCACGATGCGCGCGCCCATTCCGATCAGCTTGTCCACGAAGAACAGGCGCGATTCGAACAGCTTCTCGAACACGAGCAGCAACCCTTCGCACTGCGACGCGACCACGATCGCGATGGACATCAGGTCGGCCGGGAAGGCCGGCCACGGGCCGTCCTCGAGCTTGGGAACGTGGCCGCCCAGGTCGGGGCGGATGCGGCGCTCCTGGTCGGCATCGACGATGAGCCGCGCACCGTCGAGCCGGGGCCGCACGCCCAGCCGCTCGAACGCGAACAGCGTGGCGCGCAGGTCCTCGCCGCGCACGCCATCGATGGTGACGGCGCCGTTCGTAGCGGCGGCGAGCCCGATGAACGAGCCGATCTCGATGTGGTCGGGGCCAATGGTGAACGGCGCGGCCCCCCCCTTGAGCGGGGCGCCGCCGTCCACCGTGAGCGTGTTGGTGCCCGCGCCGTCGATGCGCGCGCCCAGGCCCGACAGAAAGCGCGCCAAGTCCTGGACGTGCGGCTCGCCGGCAGCGTTGCGGAGCACCGTGGTGCCGGGGGCGGCGACCGCGGCCATGAGGGCGTTCTCGGTCGCCGTGACGCTTGGCTCGTCGAGAAAGATGTCGGCGCCAGCGAGCTTCTTGGCCTCGAGCTGGTAGGTCGCGCCGACGGTGACCTCCGCTCCCAGGCGCTCCAGCGCGAGGAAGTGCGTGTCCACGCGCCGCCGGCCGATCACGTCTCCGCCGGGGGGCGGAAGGTGCACCCGGCCGAAGCGCGCGAGCATCGGCCCGGCCAGCAGAATGGACGCGCGGATGCGGGCGCACAACGCCGGGTCGAGCTCGCGCGGCTCGGCCCGCGCCGCGTCGACCTCGACGCTGTTGGGCCCCGTCCATTGCACCGCCGCCCCCAGATGCGCGAGCAGCTCGAGCATCGTCTCGACGTCGCCGATGTGCGGCACGTTGTCGATCCGGCAGAGCCCGTCGGCGACGAGCGTCGCCGCGAGGATGGGAAGAGCCGCGTTCTTGTTGCCCGCCGGGCGGATCGTGCCCTTCAGCGGGCGGCCGCCCGTGACAGCGAAGGACGGAGGCATGGGTGAGGCAAGCTATGACGCGGCTTGCGCCGGCGTCAAGCGTTCGCGAACGTACGCGACGTGAACGTGAGTCCGGTTCTCGCGCTCGCGGGACTCGCCGTCGTCGGCCTGCTCGCGACGCGACTGCCGCGGCCGCGGTGGCGTCACGTGGCGAGCCTCGACGTCCTGCTCGCCGCAGGCGGTCCCCTGGTCCTCCTCGGACTCGCCCTCGGACCCGGGATCGACCTGCTCGACCGGCCGGCGCTCCGGAGCATCGCCCCCGTGACGGCGCTGGCGATCGGGTGGCTCGGGGCGGGGCTCGGCGCGCGGTTCGAATGGCGCTATGTGCGCCGCATCCCGCGCGCCCGCTGGCGCCTCGCCCTGCTCGGGGCGACCGCAGCGCTGGCCGCCGTCGCCCTCGCCGCCCGGCTCGCTCTGCGCCTCGCCCCCGCCCTGGGCGCCGCGTGGGTGCCGCGCCTCCCGGCGATCCTCACCCTCGGCGCGATCGCCGCGGCGTCGGGACCCGTGGTCGTGGCGCTGCTGACCCGCATGGTGGGGATCGGGCGCCGCACGGCCCGCGCGACCGAGCTCGGAGCGACCCTCGAGACCGCCTACGCGGCCCTGCTCCTGACGGTCCCGCTGGCCCTGCACCGCCCGCACCCGTCGAGCGCCGGCCCGGAGCTCGGTTGGCTGGCGGCCATCGTGTTCACCGCGGGGAGCGGCGCGCTCGCCGGCATGGTGTATGTCTCGCTCGCGCGCCTGCGGCCGGCGCACGAGGGCTTGGGCCTCGCGCTGCTCGCCACCCTGCTGTTCGGCGCGGGGATCGGCTACGCCGCCGATCTCTCGCCGTTCGGGGTGTGCGCGCTCGCGGCCGCGCTGATCGTGAACGTCGCCCCCGCCCCCCGACGGCACGTCGTGCGGCAGGTGCTCACCCGGTGGACGCCCGCCGCTTGCGCCGTCATCCTGCTCGTCGCGGGCGCGTCGCTCGCGCTGCCCACCGGCTGGATCCTCGTCGCCGCGCCGCTCGGCGCGGTGGCACGCATCGCCGCCAAGTGGGCGGCGGTGCGGTACGGGCGGAGCCTGCTGCAGCTCACCGCAGTCCCGCCCGACGCCGGGCTCGCGACGGCCGCCCAGGGCGCCGCGGCGGTCGCCCTGGGGCTCAACTTCGCCATCATGTACGGCGGCGGTGGCATGCTGACCACGGTGGTGGTGGGAGTCGCCGTGGCCCAGCTCGCGGCGCCGCCCCTTCTGCGGCTCGTGCTCGGAACGGCGCCGGCGCCGTTGACACAAGCGCCCGCGCTCCCCGAGCTTAGTCGCGGGCGCTCGACCGAGCTTACGACATGATCCCGACTTGGGTGGCGGTGGTGACGGGGATTTCCCTCGCGATTCTCGCGTTGTCGGCGATCGCGATCGCGCTTTCGTCGGTGATCGCCGCGCTGGGCGTGCGTGCCTTCCTGCGGGTCTTCCGCGAGCTCGCCGGCCCCGCGCTGGGCGATGTGCGCCAGCTCGTCACGACCATCCGCACCGAGGCGGAGGGTCTGGTCGGGACGTCGCAGGACCTCCGGGGCCGGATCGTGAGGGCCGCGGACGCGGCCGAGGCGCGGCTCGCCGACGTGGACGCGCTGTTCGAGGTCGTCCAGGAAGAGGTGGAAACGACGGCGCTCGACGTCGCGGCGACGCTCCGCAACGTGCGCCGCGGCCTCTCGCTGCTCGAATGGGGCCGCCGGGCTCTCAAACGGGGGAGGAAGCACTGAGGGAGACGGGGAGGGGCAAGCGCTTGCTCGCCGCGGTGGCGGTCGCCCTGGTCGGGATCGCCCTCTTCCCCGCCGTGGCGCACGCCTGGACGCCGGGCACCCACATCTATTTGGGCGAGTCCGTGCTCGCGAACCTGCACCAGCTCCCCGCCGTGGTGGCCGACTTGCTGCGCGCGTTCCCCTACGATTTTCTGTACGGCAACATCGCGGCCGACACGTCGATCGCGAAGAAGTACGCGCCCGTGGGACGCCACTGCCACGCGTGGCACGTGGGTCAGGAGATTCTCGACCTCGCGCCCGCGGACCCGCTCCGGGCCTTCGGCTGGGGTTATCTCTCACACCTCGCGGCGGATACCGTGGCGCACAATTTCTTCGTCCCGCGTCAGCTGGTGCTCACGTCGAGCACGACCGGGCTGGGCCACAGCTACTGGGAGAGCCGCTTCGAGACGCACCTCGGCGACGCGTACGCCCGGGAAGCGAAGGATGTCATCCTGCGGGACCATGCGCCGAGCGACGCCCACCTCGATTCCATCATCTCCCCAACGCTCTTCAGCATGCGCACCAACCGCCGGCTGTTCCGCGGGATGGTGCACCTCACCGAGAGCGAAAGCTGGCGCTGGGCCTTCCAGCTGATCCTCGAGAACACGCGCTGGGACCTGCCCGATGCCGACGTGGAGCGCCACATGGCGGTGGCGTTCGAATACGTGATGGAGACGCTGGGCGAGGCGGACGCCGCGGCACGGCGGCTCGACCCCGCTGGCGCGCAGGCGCTCGGGCTCGCCAAGCGCATGCGACGCACGGCGCTGCAGGAGGGCGGCCGGGAGGATCCCGAACGGATGGAGGAGACGGCCGAGCAGCACTTCGGGCTGCCGACGCCGGCCCTGGAATACTGGAAGCAGTCGCAGGCGCAGCGGCCGTGGCGGGATAGGGCCGACTAGGACGCCAGCTTCTCCTCGATCACCCGCTGCGCGAGCTTAGGGTCCGCCTTACCCCGCGACACCTTCATCACCTGCCCGATGAAGAACGGCATCAGCTTCGTCTCGCCGTTCCTGTAGCGCGTGACCTCGGTCGCGTGCGCCCCGAGCACCTCGCTCACCCACCCTGCGACCACGCCCGTGTCCGCCACCTGCACGAGGCCGAGGGCCTCGGCCACGTTGCGCGGCTCGCCGCCGCGCTCCGCCACCTCGCCGAACACGCGCTTCGCCGCCTGGTGCGACAGCGTGCCGCCCTTCACGAGGCCGATGAGCTGCGCCAGGGCCGACGGCGGCACCCGCAGCGTCTCCTCGTGGTCCTTGGCATCCGCCAGCACTTCGGTCCGCACCCAGTTCGCCGCGGCCTTGGGCTCGGCCCCGGCGTGCACGACGGCCTCGTAGTAGTCGGCCACCGCGCGTTCGGCGGTGAGCACCGCCGCGTCGTCCACGCCCAGCGCGTACTGGGCCGTGAACCGCTCGCGCTTGGTCGCCGGCAGTTCGGGAAGCGCCGCGCGTTGCTCCTCGATGAACTCGGGCTTGAGAACGAGTGGCGGTAGGTCAGGATCGGGAAAGTAGCGGTAGTCGTGGCTCTCTTCCTTGCTGCGCTGGGGCCGCACGCTGTTCGTCTTGGCATCGTATAGCATGGTCTGCTGTTCGACGGTCCCTCCGGCCTCGAGCAAGGCGATCTGCCGGTCCCGTTCGACCGTGAGCGCCTTCTCGACGTACGCGAACGAGTTGATGTTCTTCACCTCGACCTTGGTGCCGAGCGCGGCCTCGCCCGCCCGGCGCACCGAGACGTTCGCGTCCACGCGCAGGCTCCCCTTCTCCATGTCGCAGTCGGACGCGCCGGCGTACTCGAGCACCTGCTTCAGCGTGAGGAGATAGGCCCGCGCCTCCTGCGGTGAGCGGAAGTCGGGGCCGGTGACGATCTCGATCAGGGGCACGCCGCAGCGGTTCAGGTCGATCGCCGTCTCCTTGGGGAACCGATCGTGCAACAATTTCCCGGCGTCCTCCTCGACGTGCAGGCGTACGATGGTAGCCATCGCTATCCCTCGCTCCGGTGACAGGTACGACAGCGTGCCATCCGTCGCGAGCGGCTGCTCGAACTGTGAGATCTGGTAGCCCTTCGGCAGGTCGGGATAGAAGTAGTTCTTGCGCGCGAACACGCTCTTCGCGTGCACGGTGCACCCGAGCGCGAGCGCCGCGCGCGCCGCGAGCTTGAGCGCCAGCTCGTTGGGCACCGGGAGTGCGCCCGGCAGCCCGAGGCACACCGGGCAGACGTTCGTGTTGGGCGGGGCGCCGAACGCCGCGGAGCAGCCGCAGAACATCTTCGACACGGTCCGGAGTTGGACGTGCGTTTCCAGCCCGACGACCGTCTCCCATGCGGCCGGCATCAGGCCTCCGTCGTCGCGGGGACCACCCGCTCCACGGCGTAGGCGGCCTCGATCAGCTCGTCCTCGAGGAACGCCTGGCCGATGAATTGTCCGCCGATCGGCAGCCCTTTGATGCGCCCGATCGGCAGCGAGAGCGCGGGCAGCCCCGCCAGGTTCGCGGTGACCGTGAAAATGTCGGACAGATACATCGCCACCGGGTCCGCGAGCTTCTCCCCCGCCTTGAAGGCCGCGGTGGGTGTCGTAGGGGTGAACAGCAGATCCACGCCGCGGTCAAACGCGGTGCGGAAGTCCTGGGCGATCAGCGCGCGCATCTGCTGGGCCTTGCGGTAATAGGCGTCATAGTAGCCCGACGACAGCACGTACGTGCCGACGAGGATGCGCCGCCGCACTTCGGCGCCGAAGCCCCGGCCGCGCGTGGCGCGGTACAGCGCCCGCACGTCCACCGCGCCGTCGAAGCGCGGACCGTAACGGGCGCCGTCGTAGCGCGCCAGGTTGGAGGACGCCTCGGCCGGCGCGATGATGTAGTAGGTGGCGACGGCATAGGCGGTGTGCGGCAGCGACACCTCGCGCACCGCCGCGCCCTGCTCCCGGAACAGCCGGATCACGCGGTCGCAGGCGCGTCGCACCGCGGGGTCGAGATCCGGCGGGAAGTACTCCTTCGGGATCCCGATGACGAAGCCCTGGAGCGACTCGGGCACCGTGGGGAGGCGCAGCGGATCGCGGTCCTCGCACGTCGAGTCCTTCGGGTCTCGCCCGCTGATCACCGACAGCACGCGCGCCGCGTCGTGCACGCTCCGGCCCAACACGCCGATCTGGTCGAGCGACGACCCGAACGCCACGAGCCCGTAGCGCGACACTCGTCCGTACGTGGGCTTGATCCCCACGACCCCGCAGAACGATGCCGGCTGCCGCACCGACCCGCCGGTCTCCGAGCCGAGCGCGGCGGGCACCGCGCCCGCGGCGACGAGCGCGGCCGAGCCGCCCGACGAGCCTCCCGGCACGCGGGCCTTGTCGAAGGGGTGCAGCGTCCGCCCGTACACCGAGTGCTCGGTGGACGAGCCCATCGCGAACTCGTCGCAGTTCGACTTGCCGGCGATGAGCGCGCCCGCAGCGCGGAGTTTGGCCACGGCGGTGGCCTCGTAGGGCGAGCGGTACCCCTCGAGGATCTTGGAGCCGCAGGTCGTCGTGAACTCGAGGGTGCAGATGTTGTCCTTCACCGCCACCGGCATGCCGTACAGCACGCCCGACGGATGCGCCCCTTGGGCCTGGGCGAGCAGCGACTTGCGGAGATCCTTGGGCGCCGTGAGGCAGGCATTGAGGCGCTTGGCCTTGACGAGGCGGTCGGCCGCCGCCTTGGCGCTCGCGAGCGCTTCGCTGGGATCACTCACGATTCGGCTTCCTCGAACTGCCCGAGCTTCGGCACCACGAAGAAGCCGTCCCGGAATGCCGGCGCGAGCTTGGCGGGCCCGAAGGCCAGCGGCCAGGGCTTCACCTCGTCGGCGCGGAACCGCACGGCATCCGGCCCCGGCACGAACGGCTTCACGCCTTCGCTCGCCGGCACGCTGTTGATTTGGGCTACGTAGTCGAGAATGCGCGACATCTGCTCGGCGAGCAGGGGCAGCGCCTCCGCGTTCACGTCGAGCTCCGCGAGCCGCGCGATCTTCAGGACCTCGTCATGCGTGACGCTCATGCGCTCTCCCACTCGCGCTCGAGCCCGGCATACGCCACGAGCAGCTGTTTCATGCCGATCTCCGCATCGTCGAACTGCACGCTCACCTTCAGGTCGCGGCCCGAGCCCGAGACCGCCCGCACCACCCCGCTGCCGAATTTGCGGTGGCGCACCCGCTCGCCCGCGACGTAGCGCGGCACGTCCTGCGATACGTCCACGTCCCAATCCACGGGGAGCGGCGCCCGTGCCGCGCGGCGCGACGCCGCGGTGCGCGTGGTCCCGGTCCGGTCCCACAACGGGGTCGTGCTGCGCTCCTCCAGCGCCGTCGCGGGCACCGCCTCGAGAAAGCGCGACGCCTCCGACAGCTCCAGCCGCCCGTTCCGATAGCGCGTCCGCGCCCATGAGAGATACAGTTTTTCGCGCGCACGCGTGAGCCCCACGTAGCACAGTCGGCGCTCCTCCTCGAGCCCGCCCGGCTCGCCCGCCGCCCGCGCGAGCGGGAACAGGCCGTCCTCGAGTCCCGCGAGCGCCACCACCGGCCACTCGAGCCCCTTGGCCATGTGCACCGTCATCAGCGTCACCCCGGTCGGATCGCCGGTCCCCTGGTCGGCGGACGTGACGAGCGCCGCCTGCGTGAGGTAGCGCTCGATGAGCGTCGCCCCCGTCCCCCCCGTCCCCCTTCCCCCTTCCCCGGCCTCGTCCCCCGCTTCATCCCCGTCTTCTCCCGCCGTCTCCGCCCACTCCGCCGCCCCGGCGATCAG